>OJKW01000237.1_pt1 | contig 50330 bp, 46 predicted proteins | sample 1596591 | NCBI WGS metagenome assembly OJKW01 (sample SAMEA4350166, study PRJEB24818) | metagenome | biome: human; feature: gut; material: faeces | place: Denmark | collected 2013-09 | reverse complement strand
GTGACGTCCGCCGTCATCCGCTGTAAAACCCGCCCCGCCCCGCCGGTACAGGTGCAGAGCGAGGCCGCCTTCTGGCGCACTGTCCGCGCCGGCTTTGCCCTGCGGCGCAAGACGCTGGTCAACAGTCTGCAAACCGGCTGGGAGCTGCCCAAGGACACCCTGACGGACATCGTTACCGCCTGCGGTCTGGAGCCTGCGGTCCGGGGTGAACGGCTGGGTCTTGCGGAGTATGCCCGCCTGTCCGACGCGCTGCTGAACGCCAGTCGATAAGTTCACATAACAACACGCGAGGTATGCTCATCGCATACCTCGCGTGTTCTGCATTTTTCACGACAGCTTTTCCCAGTGCCGTGTCTGTAACGAACCTGCTACAACGGGTACACCCGCCGCCTTCACAAAGCTGGCCGCCCAGGGCAGAGCTGTTTCCGGCGCGTCCACCTGGTTGACGTAAATCACATCGCACAGCCCCTCCGCCGCGATGACGCGGGCAACCATTTCCGGCGTGATGACCGAGCCCCAGCCGACTCCTGCCAGCCGCGCGAAAATGGCTGGACGGTGGGCCGCCTGTCGGATGGGCTGACCGAAGGCCGAGGCTCCCACCACGCAGATGGTCCGCGTCCGCTGGGGCGGCAGCACTGGCTCCCATGTCTCGTGCGCCTTGGCGGGCAGGCGTTTGGAGCCGTCCGCTTCCACCAGCACGAAGTCCGCCGCCTGCTGCCAGCCGTCAAAGTCCGGTGCGGTCAGCTTGCCCTCCGGTGTGAAGCTCCCTGCGCAGGCCACGCCCTCTGCCGCCAGCGCCGCGGCCAGCTGCTCCGCCGTCTCCGCAAACGGATACTGGGGCGGCTTCATGATGTGGGTGGTGGTGGCCAGCAGCACCGTGCCGCAGGGCCGCAGCTCCTCCGCCAGCTCGTACAGCAGACTGGTCTTGCCGCCGCTGCCGATCACCGCCGTGAGGCCCTGTGTGACGCCCAGCAATTTCCAAAGCGGTTCCATACCTCCACCTCCTGTTTTTTCCCATCATACCACGCCAAACTACCTCTTGCAACGGAAAACAGGTGCAAATCGCCAAAAATCACGGTAAAACTTGACAAAAAATCCAGATGGTGTTATACTCCACAAGTATTTCTGATCGGTAACAAAAGTTACAAATTGTTTCAGAATCTTTTGCCGCCCTGTTTAAGACTCCCTCAGAGCGGCCATACTGCGAGGTACTATGGAACGAATCGAACCTGTGAGACGGCCCGCCGCACCGGTGCGCCGCCGCCCAAAATTGACTCCCGTTTCCGTGTGCCAAGCCATCCACGACGCTCCTTACGGTCTTGCGCGCCTTGTGCGCCGCGGCGTCGGTGCCGTGGGTTACTGGCTGGCCTGGACGTGGGACGCTGTGGTCACTGACCAAAAGCAGATGTATCACGACTTTCTCCGCTCCCGCTTTGTCACCCGCTGGCGCGCCTTCTTCCGCAGCCCCACCCTGACGGGCTTCACAGCGGCGCTGCGGAGCAACTGGCTGGTGCGCCTGACGGCCATGGCCGCGCTGACCGCCGCCATCTTCGTAGGCGTGTCGCTGGACCCCTCCGTCCCCACGCTGGACGCCATCTGCATTCTGGTGGACAGTTCCGGCCCCCACGTGGTGTCCCAGGACACGGAGGAGCTGGACACGGGCTACCTGTCCCTGCGCCGCAGTCTTGGCGGCAGCCACGACATGCAATACCTGCTGCCCGCCGGGCAGAGCATCAACGTCACCCACAATGGTCAAACCATCACCGCCGTCTCCCAGGCCGAGCGCCTACCTGCTTTTCTGGACCGCTGCAACATCCAGCTGGGCAGTGACGAGATGGTGGAGCTGAACCTCACCGGTGACGAGCTGTCCATCCGCATCAGCGGCACCCTGACTTACCAGCACTTCGTGACGGTGGAGACGGACTACGAGATCAAACGCACCCCCGATCCCCTGATGGACCAGGGTACGGAGGAGATCATCCGCAAGGGCGTGGCCGGTCAGATCGTGGAGACGTATGAGGACACGGTGGTGCGGGGTGAGGTGGTCTCCACCCGCTACGTAGGCGCCAGCCACGACACCTCCCACGCCGAGCTGATCCGCTACGGCACCCGTGTCTATGAGGTAGACCGCGATGACACCATCGAAAAGGTGGTGCCCTACGACAGCGGTGAGGGCGGCATCCTTTACTTCAAGTCCGGCGTTACCATGACCTATTCCAAGGTAATGACCTGTAATTCCACCGCCTATTACAGCGGCGGCGACGGCGGCGCAGCCTGGACCACCGCCGTGGGCGCCAAGGTGGGCATCGGCACCATTGCCGTGGACCCCACCGTCATCCCCTACTACACCAAGATGTTCATCCAGACTTCCAACGGCAGCCGCGTCTACGGCATGGGCACCGCGCTGGACTGCGGCGGCGCCATCAAGGGCAACATCGTGGACCTGTGGTTCCCCTCCTACGCGGACTGCCGCAGCTGGGGCCGACGCAACGTCACCGTGTATATTCTGGACCGCAAGTCCTCCTGAAGTGCATGAAAAAATCCCCCGCGGCGTGCCGCAGGGGGTTTTTCATGTTTCAATGACCGCGTTTTCCCGCAGGGGACAGTCTCCCAGCAGCCGCTGGGCCGCCGCCTGATACTCCGCCATCGTGCGTGCCTTGCGGATGGCCTTCAGTTCCCGCTCCGCGCCGTCAAAGCTGCCGCTCAGATAGTTCCACAGCTCCCGCATCCGGTGCAGCACCGGCGTATCGCCGGACAACCGCCGCCGGTAATCCGCCAGCAGCCGGTGATGGAACGCCTCCAGCTCCTGCCGCGCCGCGGCAGCGCCGCCCCGCAGCCGGCGGCCCAGCGCCGGATCGGCCACCAGTCCCCGTCCCAGCATCACCGCCCGCACCTGGGGGTATTGGCGGCAGAAGTCCTCCACCTCCGCCACGGTGAACAGGTCGCCGTTATACACCGGCGGCTCCCGCCGCCGCGCCAGTGCCAGCTCGAAGGCGTCACGGTGCACCGCCCCGCGGTAGAACTCCTTCTGCACCCGCGGGTGGACGATGAGCTCCGACACGGGGTATTTCCCGTAGATGGCCAGCAGCCGCTCCCACTCCGCCGGGTCGTTCTTCCCGATGCGGGTCTTGATAGACACCCGCATGTCCGGCAGCGCCGCGTAGACCTCCTCCAGACACCGATCCAGCTCCTCCGGATAGGCCAGCAGCCCCGCCCCCTTGCGCTTGGCGGTGACGGTGCCGGAGGGACATCCCAGATTGAAGTCGACCTCCCGAACCCCCATGGCGTACAGCTCCCGCGCCGCCCACACGAAGTAGTCCCCGCGGTTGGTCAGCAGCTGGGGCACCGTGTCCGTCTCCCCCTGCGTCACCTCATCCAGTTCCTTTTGCTGGAATGCCAGGTTCCCGTTGGGCGACAGGAACGGCGTAAAATACTTGTCCACACCGCCGAATACCTCCCGCTGGGCCCTGCGCCAGATGTAGGTGGTCAACCCCTCCATGGGCGCGGCGTATAGCTTTATGTCAACCATTCGATCCCTCCTCCAGCAGGTGCGCCAGCGTCTCACCCCGTACCGGGGCGTAGTCGTACTGCGCCAGCGCGGGGAACACCTGCCCCACCTGCTCCGGCACATCCAGCAGTGCCAGCTTCGCCGCCCGCGGCAGCGTCTTGACCGCGTACTCCAGCCGCGCCGCCGCAGTCCTCTCCCCGCAGCGCCACAGCCCCGCCAGCTCCTGCGGCGGGTGGGAGCGGGTGTACTTCGCGCCCCTGCCCGCGGCGTGCAGCGTCATCCGCCGGCGCAGATCGTTGGTCATGCCGGTGTAGAGACTGCCGTCCCCGCAGGCCAGCACATAGACATAGTACAAGACCTCCGCCCCCTTTCTTTCCCCATCATACCCGATATTCCTTGCATTGGCAACAGCCTTATGATAAGATGTAGTGTTAGAAAGTGAGGGATACCATGACCCTTTTTGACTATTATCTGCAATACATGACCGAGGTGTGGGAGGGCAAGCGCCCCGCGCCGGAGGGCATCACCCTTCCGGAGGACGGCGACGAGGCCGCCCGCATCCAGGCTTTGGGCCGGCAGCTGCAGGCCATGGGCATGGCCGGTTTCGTCCGCGCCTGCGCCGCGCAGGACGGCACGGTGCTGCCGGAGGAGCTGTTCGTCACCGAGAGCAGCGATCTGGGCGGTCTTCAGTTTTTCCTGCAGGGCGCGGAGACGCCGGAAGCCGCGCCGGAGCGGCCCGCAACTCCCGATCCCGATGCCAACAAGCACGCCTTCGAGGTGTTTCTGGACTGCATCGCCATGGACGACGGTCTGGTGCAGTACCTCATCGACGTGCTGAAGCGCATGGACCGCAAGGAGTTCTTCAAGCTGAGCCAGATCACCACCAAGCTGGACCTGGACCCGGAGGAATTCCTCTACTGGCTGGGCCGCCGGGAGCTGTACGCCGGTGAGGATGAGCAGGCCTGCGCCGCCATGATGGATCACGCCCTGCTGCGTCTGGCGGAGGAGGGACGGCTGGACGTGGTGGCCGCCCTGCTCAGCGGCGACCGGAAGACCTTCGAGGCTCTGCGCTGCGAGGCGCCGGAGCTGGTTCACGCCCCTGTGGCCACCTACGACTGGTACGTGCAGCACTATCTGGATCGGGACTACCCCATCCGGCTCATCATGCGCCTGAATGGCGTAAAATTTCCTGACTGAGGTATCAAACATGCTTGAACAATATAAAGCTCTGGGCGTCAGCGACGCCGTGCTCACCTTTGGTGAGGGCGTCCTCGCCGACCTGAAGGATCGCTTCGCCGATATTGACGCCATCGCCGAGGCCAACCAGATGAAGGTCATCGCCGCCATGCAGAAGAACCGGCTGGCCGCCAACCATTTCAACCTCTCCTCCGGCTACGGCTACGACGATGAGGGCCGCGACACGCTGGAGCGTGTCTACGCCGACTGCTTCGGCGTCGAGGCGGCGCTGGTGCGTCCCCAGATCACCTGCGGCACCCACGCGCTGGCGCTGGCGCTGGGCGCCAACCTGCTGCCCGGCGACGAGCTGCTGAGCCCTGTGGGCGGCCCCTATGACACGCTGGAGGAGGTCATCGGTATCCGTCCCTCCGCCGGCTCTCTCAAAGAGTACGGCGTCTCCTACCGGCAGGTGGATCTGCTGCCGGACGGCGGCTTCGACTACGACGGCATCCGCGCCGCCATCGGCCCCCGGACCAAGCTCATTACCATCCAGCGTTCCAAGGGCTACGCCACCCGCCCCAGCTTCTCCGTGGACCAGATCGGCCAGCTCATCGCCTTCTGCAAGCAGTGCAAGCCGGACGTGATCTGCATGGTGGACAACTGCTACGGCGAGTTCACCGAGCTGCGGGAGCCGTCCGACGTGGGCGCGGACATGATCGTGGGCAGTCTCATCAAAAACCCCGGCGGCGGTCTGGCCCCCACCGGCGGCTACGTCTGCGGCAGGGCTGATCTCATCGACCGCTGTGCCCGCCGCCTGTCCGCCCCGGGTCTTGGGCGGGAGGTCGGCGCCAATCTTGGCCTGCTGACCCAGCTGTATCAGGGATTTTTCCTGTCCCCCACCGTGACGGCCTCCGCCGTAAAGGGTGCGGTGTTTGCCGCCGCCTGCTATGAAAAGCTGGGCTTCCGCGTGGTGCCCTCCGCCGCCGAGACCCGCCACGACATCATCCAGGCCGTGGAGCTGGGCAGCCGCGAGGGCATGGTGGCCTTCTGCAAGGGTATCCAGTCCGCCGCGCCGGTGGACAGCTATGTGACCCCCGAACCATGGGCCATGCCCGGGTACGACAGTGAGGTCATCATGGCCGCCGGCGCCTTCGTGCAGGGCAGCTCCATCGAGCTCTCCGCCGACGGCCCCATCCGCCCGCCCTACGCCGTGTACTTTCAGGGCGGCCTGACGTGGTATCACGCCAAGCTGGGCATCCTCATGAGCCTCCAGAAAATGCTGGAGGCCGGCCTCATCTCTCTTTAATTATGTAAACTTACAGAGACAGCCATTCCGCTGCCAAATCACCATTTTCAGCGCCGTCTGCGAGACGGCAGGCGGTTCGCCCATATCTGCGCTCCGGCCGCCCCATCATCACCGCCCGCTGTGCGGCCCTCGTGCTGTGGAACCGCCTGTTCCCCAAGGAGAAGCTGAGCCGGAAGCACTGCGCCATGATTTTACTGGTAGCCGCGGGTATCGTGATCGCGGGGCTGCACAACGCATAACAACATAAAAAGAGGAGACGCGGCGCGTCTCCTCTTTTTATGTTGTTTACCGGCCGCTCATCACAGTCATGACCTCCATCTCCTCGGGGTTCAGGGTCTTTTTCATGGCCAGCCCTTCGTCGATGTCTACATTGACGATCTGCTCGCCCTTGGCGCAGATGATGCAGTTGGTCTTGCCCTCCGCCAACACCTGCACAGCCTCATAGCCCATGCGGGTGGCCATCACGCGGTCCTTGGCGCTGGCGTTGCCGCCCCGCTGGATGTGGCCCAGAATGGTGACGCGGGGATCCAGTCCCAGCTTTTCGCGGATCTCTTCCCCCACGGCGATGCCGCTGGCCGCGCCCTCAGCCACAACGATCATGAAATTGGTCTTGCCGCTGAGCCGCGCCCGCCGGATCTTCTCCGCTACATGCTGTTCAAAGTCGTACTCCCGCTCCGGCACCAGCACTGCCGTTGCTCCCACGGCCACGCCCACATACAGCGCCAGATAACCGGCGCGGTGGCCCATGACCTCCACCACGGAGCAGCGCTCATGGGACTGCATGGTGTCCCGCAGCCGGTCGATGCACTCCACCGCCGTGTTGGCGGCGGTATCGAAGCCGATGGTGTAATCGGTACAGACGATATCGTTGTCGATGGTACCCGGGATGCCTACCACGGAGATGCCGAACTTGGACAGGTCCTGTGCGCCGCGGAACGTACCGTCGCCGCCGATAGCCACCAGACCGTCCAATCCCAGCAGCTTGCAGGTGTTGGCCGCCTTCTGCTGGCCCTCCTGAGTACGGAACTCGTCGCACCGCGCGCTGTACAGGATGGTGCCGCCGCGATTGATGATGCGGCTGACGCTGGCGCTGTTCATCTCCATGATGTCGCCGGAGATCAGTCCGGCGTAGCCCCGCCGGATGCCCACGCACTCGATGCCGCGGGCCAGCGCACTGCGGACCACGGCACGGATGCAGGCGTTCATGCCAGGTGCGTCTCCACCGCTGGTCAGCACGCCGATACGCTTGACTGCATTGTTCATAAGATCTCTACCTCTTTCCTCGCTGCCGGCGCCCGCAGGTGCCCGCTATTGCTGCATTGCCCGTATTGTACCATACGTTCGGGCTGTTTGCAACGTCCTTTTCACGAAACTTGCCCCGCGCCTTTGGTCCCTTCCCGTAAATTCCCCCTTGACAAACCCGCCGCGCCGCGCTATGATAAGCACATGATTAGAAAATAAATTTTAGCTTAGGAGGCGATACCATGACCCAGCGGGAGCGCCAGCTATTGGAGTGGATCCGGGAAAATCCCATGATCTCCCAGCAGGAACTGGCCGAAAAGGCCGGTATCACCCGTTCCAGCGCCGCAGTACACATCTCCAGCCTGATGAAGAAGGGCTATATCGCCGGACGGGGCTATCTGCTGCGCACCGACCCGTACATCGTGGTGGTGGGCGGCGTCAACATGGATATCGGCGCTGTGTCACACGCGCCTCTGGTGGCGCGGGACTCCAATCCCGGCCGGGTCACCACGTCGCTGGGCGGCGTGGGCCGCAACATTGCCCATAACCTGTGCCTGCTGGGCGAGCATGTTTCCATGGTCACGGTGCTGGGGCAGGACAGCTTCGCCCAAAGCGTGCGGGAGAACGCCGCCGCCATCGGTCTGGACCTGACCCACAGCGCCGTCATCCCCGATGGGCGCACCGGCACCTACCTGTTCATTGACGACAGCGACGGTGACATGGCACTGGCCGTCAATGACATGTCCATCTACGACCACATGACGCCGGACTTCCTGCGCCAGCGTCTGGACTTCATCAACCACGCCGACCTGGTGGTGGTAGAGACGAACCTGCCGGAGGCGTCGCTGCACTGGCTGTGCCAGCACTGCACCGCGCCCCTGCTGGCCGACCCGGTCTCCACCATCAAAGCCCCCAAGCTCCAGCCGGTGCTGGGCCGCCTGACCGCCCTGAAGCCCAACCGCATGGAGGCGGAGCTGCTCAGCGGCGTCCCCATCCATAATGAGGCCGACGCGGCCCGTGCGGCGGAAAATCTGCTGGACACCGGCCTGCAGCAGGTCTACATCTCCCTTGGCAGCGACGGCCTGTACGCCGCCGACCGGCAGGGCCATACCGCGCGGGTGGCCTGCCCCAGGGTCCAGATCGCCAACGCCACCGGCGGCGGCGATGCGGCAGCCGCCGCGCTGGCCTCCTGCATAGCCCACGGCAAAACGCTGGAGGAGGCAGCCCATCTGGCGATCGGTGCCGGCGCGCTGGCCTGCACCTCACCCGAGACGATCCACCCCGGCATGAGCTGGGAGAACATCCAATATATTCTTGACAAGGAGGAACTTTGATATGAACCGTTATCTGGACGTTGCACCCGAAGTACAGGAGGCCATCAAGGCCGGTAAGCCCGTCGTGGCGCTGGAGAGCACCATCATCAGCCATGGCATGCCCTATCCCCAGAACGTGGAGACGGCCCTGAACGTGGAGAAGATCATCCGTGAGGGCGGCGCCGTGCCCGCCACCATCGCCATCATCGGCGGCCGCCTGAAGGCTGGCCTGACCCCCGAGGAGATCGACTATCTGGGCAAGACCGGCGCCGGCGTCACCAAGGCCAGCCGCCGCGACCTGCCCATTCTGGTGGCGGAGAAGCGCGACGGCGCTACCACCGTCACCACTACCATGATGATCGCTGCCATGGCCGGTATCGAGGTGTTCGCCACCGGCGGCATCGGCGGTGTCCACCGCGGCGCGGAGACCACCATGGACATCTCCGCCGATCTGGAGGAGCTGGCCCAGACCCCCGTGATGGTGGTGTGCGCCGGCGCCAAGTCCATTCTGGATCTGGGCCTGACCCTGGAGTATCTGGAGACCCACGGCGTCCCCGTCATCGGCTACCAGACCGAGGAGCTGCCTGCCTTCTACACCCGTAAGTCCGGCTTCGGCGTAGATTACCGTCTGGACACACCCGCCCAGCTGGCCGAGGCGTTCCATGTCAAGCGTGAGCTGGGCCTGCGCGGCGGCATGCTGGTGACGAACCCCATCCCCGAGGAGTACTCCATGGACGCCGATGTCATCAATAAGGCCATTGATGAGGCCGTGGAGGAGGCCAAGGAGCAGGGCATCCACGGCAAGGCCACCACGCCCTTCCTGCTGGCCAAGATCAAGGACATCACCGGCGGCAGCAGCCTGGCTGCCAACATCCAGCTGGTGTACAACAACGCCCGTCTGGCCACTGCCACCGCAGTGGAGCTCAGCAAGCTGCGTAACGCCGACTGACGGTGAAGGAGCTCCTGGCCACCCCCGCCGGTGTACTGGCCCTGTGGCTCATCGTCATCAACCTGGCCACCTTCGCGGTGTACGGTATCGACAAGAGCCGCGCCAAGCGGGGCGTGTGGCGCGTACCGGAAAAGACGCTGTTCCTGCTGCCCCTGCTGGGCGGCAGCATCGGGGCTCTGCTGGGCATGCGGACGTTCCGTCACAAGACGAAGCACTGGTACTTCGTCTGGGGCATCCCCGCGATCCTGCTGGCGCAGATCGCGCTGGCGGCATGGCTGCTGTACCGATAACAAAACCGGCTCTCCGTCTGACGGGGAGCCGGTTTTCCGCGAAAAAGCAGATGACAGCGCCGCTTTCGGATGCTATAATGCCGGTGAGGTGAGCAACATGATGATCCGGAAAGCGACCGCCGCCGATATCCCCGCCATCGCGGCCATCTATAATGCCCTGCTGGACCGTGAGGAGCAGGGTCTGCTGACCACCGGCTGGACCCGCGGCATCTACCCCACGGAGCAGACGGCCTTGGACGCCCTGACCGCCGGCACCCTCTACGTGCTGGAGGACGAGGGCCGCGTCACCGCTGCCGCCAAGATCGACCAGCACCAGATGCCCCAGTACGCCCAGTGTCCCTGGCAGTACGAGGCCCCGCCGGAGCGGGTGCTGGTGCTCCACACCTTGGTGGTGGACCCTGCCGTCAAGGGCAAGGGGTATGGCACCGCCTTCATCCGGTTCTACGAGCAGCTGGGCTGCGAGACGGGGCGGAACTGCCTGCGCATCGACACCAATGCCCGCAACGCCCCCGCCCGCACCCTGTACGCCCGTCTGGGCTATATCGAGGCGGGCATCATCGGCGGCAGCTTCAACGGTATCCCCGGCGTACAGCTGGTCTGTCTGGAAAAAACCGTCTGATTGTTGCATATGCCGCTGATATTCGGCAGAACATTCCATATACTAAAGAAAATCATCCACAAAGGAGGACGTGTCATGGCCATTGTACACGCAACGACGCAGAGCTTTGAACAGGAGGTCCTGCACGCGGACAAGCCGGTGCTGGTGGACTTCTGGGCGGCATGGTGCGGTCCCTGCCGGATGCTGGCCCCCGTGCTGGAGTCCCTGTCCGATCGGGACGATTTCAAGATCGTCAAGGTGGATGTGGACGCGGAACCGGCCCTTGCCATGCAGTTCGGCATCGAGAGCATCCCCACCCTGCTGGTGTTCCGGAATGGCCAGCTGGTGAACAGATCCGTCGGACTTGTCTCCCAGCCGGAGATCCTGCGCCTGATGCAGTGAACCAAATGCCTGTACCGTCGCTGGTACAGGCATTTTCCCTGTTGACAACCCGTCTGCGGCTGGGTACAATGGGGCAAAATCAACTGACAGGGGGTACTTCCCAATGAACATCGGATTGCTGGGCTTTGGCGTGGTGGGCGGCGGCGTGCTGGAGTTGACCCAGAGCCGCAGTGACATCGCCGTTTCCCGTGTGCTGCTGCGCAGCCCCAAGGCCGGCCTGCCGGAGGGCCTGGCCACCTACGACTTCAACGACATTCTGACCGACAGCGCCATCGACACAGTGGTGGAGGTCATGGGCGGGCTGCACCCCGCCTACGAGTACGTCAGCGCCGCTATGGAGCGGGGCAAGAACGTGGTCACGGCCAACAAGGCCCTGATCGCCGCCTACTATCCGGAGCTGACGGCACTGGCAAGGGAAAAGGGTGTGGCCCTGCGCTGCACCGCCGCCGTGGGCGGCGGCATCCCGTGGCTGGTGAATCTGGCCCGCGTCAAGCGGCTGGACACCGTGGGCGCCGTGGGCGGCATCATGAACGGCACCACCAACTTCATCATGGACGCCATGCACAAGTCCCCCGTGGACTTCCCCGCCATCCTCAAGGAAGCGCAGGACTTGGGCTACGCGGAAGCGGATCCCTCCGCCGATATCGACGGCGATGACATCCGCCGGAAGCTGTGTATCTCCGCCAACATTGCCTTTGACGCGGTGCTGGAGGAGACGGCCATTCCCGCCTTCGGCATCCGCACCGTCACGGCAGAGGACATTGCTGCCTTCAAGGCCCACGGCTTCGTGTGCAAGCTGCTGGCCGCGGCGGAGTCCACGGAAAACGGCGTCTGCGCCTATGTGGAGCCCACGCTGGTGGATGCCGGTGACCCGGAGGCCGCCGTGCCCGCCAACTACAACCTCATCACCTACACCGCCGAGCGCGTGGGCCGCCAGAGCTTCTTCGGTCAGGGCGCGGGCCGCTTCCCCACCGCCTCCAATGTGGTGCAGGACTGTCTGACCATCCTGTCCGGTGACAAGTCCTTCTACACCGGTAAGGCCGACACCGCCCAGCTGGACGGCTCCGCCGAGGCCCACCCCTACTACGTGCGCACCGCCGCGCCGGACGACTTCCTGCGCAGCGTCACCGCTGACCACTGGGGCGCGGGCGTCGTCACCTCCGCCGTCAACACCTACGCCATGCTGGCATGGGCCAGGCGCCAGCTGGCGGCGGACCCCTCCTGCTTCATCGCCGGTATCCGCTGAACTTCTTCACCACGTAAAAAGAGGGCTGCACCGCGGCTCTCTTTCCCCGTTTAAGGAAATCTTTATGATTCGTTCAAATATTCCCCCGTTTTTTGTGGTAGGATACCATGCAGCATGATGAACTATATTTCCACGAAAGAGGCCCGCACACATGAAACAGCACCGCGCGTTCACTGAAAAACAGAAAAAACTGCTGTCCGGCGGCGCGATCGTCATTTTTGTCCTGCTGTCCGCGGCGCTGGCCTGGTTTGCGGGCCGTCCCATGGTCCGTTTCGCCAGGGAGCCGGAGGCGTTCCGCCAGTGGGTGGCCGGTCACGGCGTCTGGGGCATGGCCGCCTACGCGGGCATGGTGTTTCTGCAGGTGCTGGTGGCCATCATCCCCGGCGAACCGCTGGAGATCGCGGGAGGCTACGCCTTCGGCGCCGTGTGGGGCACGGTGCTGTGCCTGCTGGGCTCGATCCTGGGCAGTGTGGCGGTGTTCGCCGTGGTGCGGAAATGGGGTATCCCGCTGGTGGAGGTGTTCTTCCCCAGGGAGAAGCTGGAAAAGCTGTCCTTTCTGCGCACGTCCCCCAAGCGGACAGCGTTGCTGTGGCTGGTGTTCACCGTCCCCGGCACACCCAAGGACCTTCTGTGCTACTTTGCGGGCCTCACGGACCTGAGCTGGTCTTCCTGGCTGCTGATCGCCTCCGTGGGCCGCATCCCCTCCATCGTCACGTCCACCGTGGGCGGCGATGCTCTGGGCATGCAGAATTACCAGTTCGCCGTTGTCACTTTCCTCGCCACGCTGGTCATCGCCGGTGTCGGCCTGCTGATCTACCGGCAGGTCTGCCGCCGCCACGACACCCACCGCGGCTCTGTCGACAGTGATACGTGACATGCAGGAGCCATAGTATATATCGTCCGTCATCGAAACGCCGCCCGCGGGGCGGCGTTTTTTCTGTCAGCGGCGATGGCAGGTTGACAATTCTATTCGGTGGGTTCATACTGATGCAGCATATCTGATGCGCGGCCGCTGCCGGCAGATCATAGCACTTCGCCCGCTCCGGCATCTGAAACGCCTTTTCGTCTGCTTGTCTCCTTCGGCAGAATCTCCAATTTTGATTTGCAAAATTTTCCTCTTTGCACAAAATTACTTGTAGATTTTTCCAGAGAATGCTGTATAATATCGTTAAAATACTGTCAAGAACGCCCGTGCGATTTTGTTTTCTGTTCATTCGGAGGACTGCGCCCTGTGCGCCCGGAAAGGAGGCGTTGGCATGGCCGGAAATTTGAAAATACGGACGCTGGGCAACTGGAGTCTGGGGATCACCGCGGTACTGGCGATCCTCTGTATCGCCATGTCCATTCTGGGCTTTCGGAAATACGAGGTGCTGCAAAGCTCCACCCGGGACTACATCGCCTGTGAGGCCGCAGCCCAGCGACTCCAGACAGGCTCGGACACGCTGACCCGTCAGGTGTGGCTGGCCGCCGCCACCGGTGAGCAGACCTATATCGACGCCTATTTCGAGGAGGCCAACGTCACCCGCAGCCGTGAGACCGCGCTGGCGGACCTGTCCGCCCTCCACGGCGGCGAGGACGCCAAGTCCGAGATCGCCGGCGACGTGGATGCAGCTCTGGCCGTGTTCACCGACACACTGACGGTACGGCAGCAGCGGGCGGCGGATGTGTTTGCCCGCATTTTCCGGACCATCACCGTCTGCGTGGTGCTCTTCGCCGCAGTGATGCTGCTGGAGTGCATGGTCATCCGCCGCGGCATCGTACACCCCCTGCTGGAGTATAACGAAAGCATCCACCACGGCGTCATCGCCCCCATCCACGGAGTAGCGGAGCTGCGGACGCTGGCGGAGACCTATAACAGCATCTACGAGGAAAATGAGGAACGGGAGATATTGATGAAGCATCAGGCGGAGCACGACAGTCTGACGGAGCTGCTGAACCGCCGCTCCTTCGATCAGATCCTGAGCCTGTATGAAAAAGACCGGAGCAGCTTCGCTCTGATCTTGGCGGATGTGGACGTCTTTAAGCAGATCAATGATACCTGCGGCCACGACACGGGCGACCGCATCCTGAAAAGGGTGGCCGCGCTCCTGCACACCACCTTCCGTTCCACCGACTACGTGTGCCGCATCGGCGGCGACGAATTTGCCGTCATCATGGTGGATATGAGCCGTGAGCTATACTACACCATCACCGATAAAATCGCCGAGATCAACGGCCTGCTGGCCGTACCGGAGGACGGCCTCCCCCGCGGTATCCCTCAGCGCAGGCGTGGCCTTCTCCGATGAGAATGGCTTCTGCGGCAGTCTGTTCAGGGCGGCGGACAGCGCCCTCTATACCGCCAAGGCCCATGGCCGCTGCGGCTGCAGCGTATCCCCCGCGCCAGACGAGACCGGCAGCAAAAGCTGAGGCGCGACGCATCATGACCCCGGAAACCTTTCGCCGGCAGCCGGGCGGCCCGGGCGCAGCTCTCCCCCCCAACCGATGCGCGGCATCGCTGTCAAACAAGCAAAAGAGGAGTAGTAGAGATGTCATTGAAGAAACAGATCCTTGTGGTGGAGGACAACCAGATCAACCGCGAGATGCTGCGCATGATCCTGTCCGGCCAATACGACGTGACAGAGGCGGATAGCGGCCAGACAGCCCTGAACCTTCTGTGGGATCGCAAGGACGATATTGCCCTGATCCTGCTGGATGTGATGATGCCGGTGATGGATGGCTATACGTTTCTGGAGCTGGTGAAGCAGGACCCCGAGCTGGCCCTGATCCCCGTCATCGTCACCACCCAGAATGACAGTGAGACCGATGAGATCGCCGCGCTGGAGCACGGCGCCACGGACTTCGTGCCAAAGCCCTACCGCCCCCAGATCATCCTGCACCGCGTGGCCAGCCTCATCAACCTGCGGGAAAATGCAGCCATGGTCAACCAGCTCCGCTATGACCGGCTCACCGGTCTTTACAGCAAGGAGTTCTTCTATAAGCAGGCGCAGGAGCAGATGCGCACCCATCCGGAGCGGCAGTATACCATCATCTGCTCCAACATTGAAAATTTCAAGCTGTATAACGATGTGTTCGGCATCGCCGCCGGCGACCGCCTGCTCCGCGAGATCGCCAACATGTTTCTGGAGCTCAAGGGCCGCGATGAGATCTGCGGCCGCTTCAACGCCGACCGCTTCATGCTCCTGCGCAGTCAGGAGCACCGCACTGCAAACTACGATCACCTTGTGGAGACCGGTCAGCAGATGCTGAGCGCGGCGAAGAACACCGTTATGAAGTGGGGCGTGTATGAGGTGGCCAGCGAAGGCGTCTCTGTGGAGCAGATGTGCGACCGTGCCTTTCTGGCAGCGGACAGCATCCGCGGCCACTACAACACCCATTTCTCCGTCTACGATGACAGTCTGCGCAGCAAGCTGCTGCGGGAGCAGGTCATCACCGAGTCCATGGAGGCCGCCCTCGCCCAGAGGCAGTTTCAGGTCTACCTCCAGCCCAAGTTCAGCCTGCTGGACGACCGACTGGCCGGTGCCGAGGCGCTGGTGCGCTGGATCCATCCGGAGATGGGCTTCCTGTCCCCGGGTGAGTTTATCCCCCTCTTTGAAAAGAACGGCTTCATCACCCAGCTGGACCGCTACGTCTGGGAGGAGGCGTGCCGCCTGCTCCACGACTGGCAGAGCCGCGGGCTCACCACCGTCCCCGTGTCCGTCAACATCTCCCGCGCCGACATCTATCAGGCAGACGTGGCCGATGTGCTGCTGGGTCTGATACGAAAGTACCGGCTGAAGCCCGCCCTGCTGCATCTGGAGATCACGGAGAGCGCCTATACTGAGGACCCGCAGCAGATCATCGACACCGTGGCGCATCTGCGCTCCCTTGGCTTCATCATCGAGATGGACGACTTCGGCAGCGGCTACTCCTCCCTGAACATGCTGAACCAGATGAAGCTGGACATCCTGAAGCTGGACATGAAGTTCATCCAGAGCGAGACAGCCAAACCGCCGGAGCAGGGCATCCTCTGCTTCATCGTCGAGCTGGCCCGCCGGCTGAACCTCAGCGTGGTGGCCGAGGGCGTGGAGACCCGGGAGCAGCTGGAGCACATCCGCGACATCGGCTGCGACTACGTGCAGGGCTACTTCTTTGCCAAGCCCATGCCCAGCGCCGAGTTTGAAAAATACCTGACTGAGGAGCCCTCTCGCGCCATCATGGGCCGCGCGGTGTTCACCCGCCCCGCCCAGACTCTGCTGGTGGCGGACGAGGATCCCGACTACCGCGCCCAGGTGCGCGCCACCTTTTCCGGCCTCCACCAGGTGCTGGAGGCCGCCGACGCGGTCACGGCTCTTGCCTGCGTGGCGGAGCACGAACGCGACGAGACGTTCGCCGTGCTGCTGAGCATGACCCTGCCGCAGCAGGGAGCCTTCGACGTGCTGGCCGCCATCCAGGCCAGCCCCGCCCTCTGGCACGTCCCTGTTCTGGTAACATTGCTACAGGACGAAGTGCTGGAGAGACAGGCCCTGCGCGCCGGTGCGGACGATTTCATCAAAAAGCCCCATACCCAGGTGGGTCTGCGGAAGCGGCTGGAGCTGCTGACCGGCTTATCCACCCGCAAGGCACGGGAGCGCACGCCGCAGAACCATATCTGCCGAGACTATCTGACGGGTCTGCTGAACCGCCGCGGCCTCCATACCGCGCTGGATTCCCTGTGGCGGGAGGACCTGCCTCTGGCACTGTATATTTTCGATCTGGGCGGCCTGAAAAAAGTCAGCGACGGCTGCGGCCACGACCATGACAGCCAGCTGCTGAAAGCCTTCGGCGAGTTGCTGCGCAGGCGCACCAGAAACGGCGACATCCTCTGCCGCTACGGCGGGGACGAGTTTGTGGTGATCCTCCGCCGCATGGACAACGCCGAGGCGGTCCGGCGCAAGGGTACCGAGATCTGCCGCGCCATCGGCGAGCTCCTGCCGGGTGTGGAGCTTCTCGGCAGCTGCTCCGCCGGCGCCGTCCTGTGCGGCGACGAGGAATGTCCCTTTTCCGAGCTGCTGGAAAAAGCGACCAAGGCCCTGTACCGGGCCAAGCGTCTGGGCAAAGCTACCTGCTGTCTCTGGCACGACGAAGCCGAGAAAGATATCTGCCTGTAAAGACAGCGCAGACATAGAAGCAGGGAGTAAAAACAAAAGGCAATTCGGGCCGGGCACGCCGGCGCTGATCGATGTCGGTGCTGATGCTGGCCGCCGCAGGGAATTCCCTGCGGCGGCCTTTTTTGCTATACTCATTTTATCGCCTCGCCAAGTATCTGCCGCAGCAGCTCCGCCGTAGTCACCTCGCCACGCAGCACACGCTGGCACTGCTCCCGCATCTGGGGCGTTACCTGACAGCCCTCCATGCGGACGGAGGCCTCTGCGTTCTTCATGGGAACCGTATATCGCTTGTCATTGCTCTTGTACATAGAAAAACTCCTCGCGTCATCCGCGAGGAGTCTGGAGCTTGTGGCCGGATTTCCTCCTACGGGGGATAAACTTCGACTCCGGACAAGCTTAAAAAAAAGACGCCCTTCCGGACGTCTTTTTTGGAGCTTGTGGCCGGATTTCCTCCTACGGGGGATAAACTTCGACTCCGGACAAGCTTAAAAAAAAGACGTCCTTCCGGACGTCTTTTTTGGAGCTTGTGGCCGGATTTCCTCCTACGGGGGATAAACTTCGACTCCGGACAAGCTCAAAAAAAAGACGCCCTTCCGGACGTCTTTTTTGGAGCTTGTGGCCGGATTCGAACCGGCGACCGGTGGTTGTTGGTAAGGGGAAACGTTGACCTTGCGCCGTCGCCCTTCCTTGTAAACGATATGAATTTTGCGCACTGTGTTATTGCTCATTATCTGATCGCGTCGCCCAGCACCTGCCGAAGCAGATCGGTCACGCCCTGCGCGGACTGAATGGTGGCGATCATCAGCAGATCGCCGTCCACATCTGACCAGTTGATATCATATCCGGCACTGCGGATAAGCTGCGCCAAAAATGTCCGCTGGGTACGGCCGTTACCCTCTCGAAAAGGATGCAGATAGTTCGTCGCGCAGTAAAAATCCGTGATCTCATCCAGAAACGACCCGTGCGGCAGCCCTTTGAAATAGTTTTGCTGCTTCAGCCGGTCAAACACCAGCTTGCCCTGCTGCACAATATCTGCGGCAGGGCAGAAATCTGTGCCCTTTTTGCTGATATTCACCTTGCGTATCTGGCCGGCCCAATCGTATAAATCAGAAAATAAAAAGCAATGGACAGCCTTATAATGGGCGAAATCAAAGGAATTCTCCCTCGGCTGGTTCGTCCACTCTGCGCTGCGGGCGGACACCAACACGGCCTCCACTTCGTTGAGCTTTGCTTCCTCACGAATATCAAACTTATTCACCAACACCGCAGTGCCTGGATAGCAGCCGTCCTGTATCGGATCCATGCTGTACGCCATCGCACTACCTCCGCGCCACGATCTCCTGTACCAGGGCGGCCACGCTGATCTCGCCGCGCAGCAGCCGTGCGCAGTCCTGCTCTGTCTGCGGCGTTATTGTATAGCCCTCCATACGGCTGGAGGCCAAGGCATCCCGCAGCGCACGATATTCCTTCTCGTTCACATAGATCACCTCTGCTTGTATTCGCTAAATGAAGTATACCACGCGGCAATGCCGCTGACAAGCGCAAATCGTTTTTCCGGATGCGGGCAGGATGCCGATATCGGGTGAGGCGTGGTATAAGTATCCACCGTGCATCTGTCCAAGCAATGGAGCTGGGAGTAGTACATAGGGGCGAAAGAGGAATAGGGCGGCGCTTCCTCTATTCATTCATGTCGCGGCTGCGCACACATTCTTCTAAGCATACCATACGAACAACGTAATTCGGATCAGCTTTACACTTATTCATGATATGATGATTTGCGGCTTTATTTTTTCCAATCCATTCAAGTGTTGGCATGGGTACCTTCTCCGAAGTTTAAAATATGATCAGCGTTCTGACTTAATTCAGTGCGAATCAACTCAAACGTCCTCTGTTTAAGTTGAAGCAAGGGTCTAAAAATACCCACATGCATTTTTGTTGTATGCAATCACCCTCTCGCCCCAGCAGCTATGTTGTGCCTGACAGAAGCACAAACGGATAGATTGAATATTCAAGCACCTTAACTGGACTTTTTAATAGATATACCACTTGTCATATCAGATTATTTCTGATACAATCTTTAAAGCCCATTGGCGAACACATTGAAGGCGGCAACAGGAGGGATATCATGGCAAATAAGCTTTCCGAGCAGATCTACGGCTCGATACTTAAAGATATTGTCAGCGGCGTGTATGCGCCGCGGGAATTTATCAGCGAGGCGCAGATCGCGGCAAAGTACGGTGTCAGCAAAGCGCCGGTAAAGGAGGCCATGCATATCCTTACCAGCGAGGGATTTCTCCTGAGTTACCCCAAGCGGGGATACATGGTCAACGTCTATACTACCGACGAGATCAACAATATACAGGAGGTCAGGCGGGCGCTTGAAACACTGGCCGTGCGCAAAGCCATCGTTACAGCAACCGATGGGGAGATACATGCACTTCGCTTTTATCAGGAGAGTGAAGCGCTGCAGTGTCGGCCGGGAGAGACCGTGAATACCCGATTTCATATGGGTATCGCGCGCTTGGCAAAGAACAAAGCGTTGGAGGAAACACTCTACCCTCTGTTGGTCAAAGCTTCCGCTTATAATATTATGGGCAAGCCGGACATTCAGAACTTTGACCACATCGTGGATGCTATGCTGGCACGGGACGAGGAGCTGGCGGTGAAATGTCTGCTGGAGGACGTACGGCTCCTGTAAAACCGGCAGAGTGCATAAAAATCGGATATATGATTTGTGCAAAATAATTGTGCTGCCGCCGTTTTTCGGCTGGGCAGCACAATTATTTTCATTTTACACAAAAAACGATTGACATCTGGTGATCTAACTGGCAATATTAGTTTAAGCTAAGAACGCCACTGATGATATCAGATGCGAACGGAGAGATATGTCCTTTCCATATGGCGTATTAAGAGAATAAGAGGGAAATGCAGATGATTGATTTTTGCAAGACCATATCGGAGATGAGAGCACACGTTCCGGTAACCCGCCGCTGGGCTTACCTTGAAACGTCCTCCACGGGGTTGATCCCCGACTTTGTCTATGAGGGTGTTCGCCGCTATGCGGACGCCCGGTATTATCAGGGAGGAGATTCCCTTTGGGAGTACAACGACGGCGCGGTCGGCACCCTTGAAATGATGCGTCGGGCAAAAGAAGCGCTGGCGGAGATGATCCACGGCAGTGCGGAGGACATCGCATTCGGGCAGAGCTCAACGCAGCTGTTCACCCTGGTGACGGAGGGGATCGACTATGCGCCGGAGGACAATATTGTGACGGTGGGGGGCGGCTGGATCGGCACACGCTATGCATGGCAGAAGCGGCAGGCGGAAGGACTTAAAGTCCGCTTTGTCGAGCCGGAGAACGGTGCCGTGACGCCGGAGATGCTGTTTGCGGCATGTGATGAGCGGACAAGAGCGATCTCCGTGAATCTGGTGGAGAGCACGACCGGTTACCGCGTTGATATTGACCGTCTGGGCGCTTGGTGCAAAGCCCATGACATCCTGCTGTTCGTTGACGCTGTGCAGGCACTGGGTGTGCTGGATGTAAATATCCAGCGCGCGCAGATCGACTTTCTGGTGGGCAACGACTATAAATGGATGATGAATTTTTGCGGAACGGGGTATGCCTATATCAGTCCGAAACTGCGGCAACTGATCCGCCACTGGGGCGCTGGATGGATGTCCGACTGCGACAGATTCGATACGCATAAAGAGCATGTTACCCTTCGGGATGACGCGGGACGGTTTGAGATTGGCCACCAGCATAACGACGGCATTTACGGTCTTGGCCTTGTGGCGGCGCAGAATACCGCCTTAGGCATGGATAGAATCGAGAACTATGTACTTGGCCTTGCAGAATATTTCCGGCAGCGGGTCCGGGAAACCGAAGCCCTGCGCTTGACTTACGATTTTGCTCCGGAGAACTGCAGCCAGATCATCTCTCTCCGGTTGGACGCAGCGCTGAATGTGACGGATGCGACTCTTGAAGCAGGCGGTGTATTTGCCAAGGTTAGGCCGACAGAAATGGTCGGAGAACAGGAGATCCGCGTAGGGTTGCACTACTATAACAACAAAGAGGACATTGACAGATTTTTTGATGTGATAAACAGAAGATAACATAGGAAAGGAAGACGACTGTTATGAATGAAGTTGAGAAGAAGCTGGAAGCATTGGGGATCGTGCTGGATGCCGGTTCGGATCCTATGGCCAATTACGTCAGCGTGCAGAAGGCCGGAAATATCTGGTTTTTCTCCGGTGCAGGCCCGTTTAAGAACGGCAAGCCCGCAGTGTTTGGCCGGCTGGGTGAAAACATGACCACCGAAGAAGGCTATCAGGCAGCCCGGCTGGCCGGTATCAACCTGCTGGCGATCCTGAAGCGTGAGCTGGGCGGTAACTGGGACAAGCTGGAGCAAATCGTCAAATTGCAGGGATTTGTCAGCAGTACGCCGGATTATTACGAGCAGCCTCTGGTCATCAACGGCACCTCCGATCTGCTGGTGGAGGCGCTGGGAGACCGGGGACGTCACGCCAGAACCGCAGTGGGTACCAATGTGCTGCCCTTCAGGATCCCTCTGGAGGTGGAAATGATCGTTAAGGTCAAAGACTGATACGCCGAAGCAAAAAGGAGGACATCGTATGCTGATCAAAAACGTGAGACTGCTGGCGGAATTGTCAGACGGCTGCAAAGCCGACCACGGTTCCGTCCGGGTGGAGGACGGAAAGATCACTGAGGTATCTGTAGAAGAACTTCTGCCCCTCGCGGAGGAAGAGGTCTTCGATGCGGCAGGAAAAACGCTGTTGCCGGGGTTGATCGACCTGCACACTCACATTACGTTGCTGGGAGGTGTCGGCGAAAACTCAAAAAACGAGCCGATGCAGCTGCTGATCGATGCAGCCGCCCAGGCGAAACGGTACCTCAAATACGGTTTTACCACCATTCGGGATTGTGGCAGCTATGAGCGGGCCGCAACCTATGTGCGGAATATGATCCGCATGGGCCTTTGTGAGGGACCGAACCTGATTGCCTGCGGCAACACGCTGGCCAGCAGCGCCACCATGAAGGAAGGCTATTTGCTGGACGGCGAACTGGGCTTTACAGTAGGCGCCAGAAAAGAAGCGGCTTATGGTGCGGACTTTATCAAAATCTATGCTTCCGGCTCTGCCTATAACCCCACCGGCGTGCCCCTGAACCCTATCATGACCCGTGAGGAGATCAGGGCCGCGGTGGATACGGCAAAGGTTAACGGCCTGTATGTGGCGGCCCACTGCCATGCTGACGAGGCAGTACGCGCCTGCATTGAGTGCGGTGTCAGGACTATTGAGCACGCCACCTATATCAGCGACGCTACCACCGATTTGCTGCTGGCCGCGGAGAATTGTTACCTGGTGCCGACGCTGGCATGTACCGACGTGAGTCAGACCGATCCGATTGAGCGCAAGTTCTGGCTGGAACGACTGACCCCAATGCGGGAGAATATGTGCCGCGCCATCCAGCGGGCTTACCGCGCCGGCGCGCTGATCGGTTTCGGCACCGACTGTGTCCCCGGACAGCCTCAGTATGCCAACGGCGTAGAGTTCAAATTCCGTGCCGAGGACGCGGGCATGGCCCCCATCGAGGTGTTGAAGCAGGCCACCGTGTATAACGCCAAAATCGCCGGTGCGGCGGATAAGGTGGGGAGTATCAAGGCTGGCCTCGATGCAGATCTGGTGCTTGTGGACGGGAACCCGGACGAGAATATGGAGGTCATGTACCACCTGCCCTTTGCTGTGTGGAAGGCAGGAAAGCGCGTGGCACAATAAACCGGTATCCTTCATCAGTTCAATTGGCGGACAGGCTCACAATGTTGCCGCCTGAAAAATTTAAAAGGAGAAAAATCATGGACAACACCGCAAAAAATTTACCGATGAGTGTAAAGTGGCTATTCGCCTCCGGCGACTTCGCCAAGACGCTTCTGGTGGTCATGACCGCCGCATTTTCCCTGTTTTTCTATACGGATGTGCTGGGAATGGACTCTAAAATTGTGGCTACCATCATCCTGATCGCCAAGATCTGGGACTTTATCAATGACCCCATGATGGGCGCACTGGTGGATCGCACCAGATCCAAAGAGGGCAAGTGCCGCATGTGGCTGAAGTACATGTCCGTGCCCGGCGGCGTGGTACTGGCCCTGAACTTTATCATGCCTGAACTGGCCGCTACCGGCAAGATCATCTGGGTCGCCGTGACTTACACCCTGCAGGGTATGGCCAGCACCGCCTTGATGATCCCTCAAAACACGCTGATGAGCCGCCTGACGGCAGACCCTGTTGAACGCGCCGCCATCAACAGCTACAGAGGCTATTTTGGCACTGCTGCCAATCTGATTATCGGCAGTTTTGCTATCCCCCTTTGTCATGATGGCCGGTAACGGTGATATGAGAAAGGGTTTTGCCGTTTTAGGTATTGTCTGCGGCGTCCTGTATACCGTCAACTATCTGGTCGTGTACTGGTGTACCAAGGGTTATGAGCCGGCAGAGTCTCCTGAGGTCGCTGCCGTTTCCGCCGCACCCGAAGCCAAGGAAAAGGTAAAATTTGCGGAGGTCCTTTCCAACTGGCCTTGGCTCATCGTGCTGCTGGCGTATTTCTGCACCATGATCGCCGCTTCCGTTGCGGGGTCTACTGGTCTATACTATTCGCAGTATAATCTGGGGGATATCAATACTTACTCCATTATGAGTTTTGTTAATATTGCCGGTTCTCTTGCGGTATATCCCGTCCTCAGTAAGTTGGTAGCTAAATTCGGCAATGCCAGACTGGTAGTGTTTGGCGGTGCTATAGCAGCGGTCTCCTATCTGCTCCGCTTCCTTACCCATGACGCCAATCGTATCGTAATGTACATCCTCTATTTCTTCGGCGGCTTTGGACAGATTCTTGGCTCCGCTGTGGTCATGCTGGTGGTCTATGACAGCTATATTTATATGCGCCACAAAACCGGAAAGCCTGCTCCTGAGGCTCTGCTGGTATCCGGCTATTCTGTGTCCTATAAGGTAGGTATGGCCATTGCCACTCCCATTGCCGGCTGGCTGCTGGGTGCCGTTCCCTATGTGGCGGGCGCTGCCACCCAGGAGCAGAGCGTGCTGAACCTGTTCTTCTATGAGAATACCCTTCTGCCCGCCGTCGCCTTCCTGATCTCCGCCCTGCTGGGATTGCTGCTGGTGAAGTTTGACAAGCAGATCCAGAGCTTCAAAGCCCTTGACGCCGCCGCGGCACAGAAGCATACTACAGAAGCGGGTAACTGATACTGTTTACCGCTCTGTCATTTACAGCGCACAGACAGGGCAGAGGGCGTCAGGCCCTTTGCCCTGTTCTCAAAAGAAGGAGAATTTATGAACAATAAGCCCATAACCCCATCTGATTTTTTGCTGCTGCGACATCCGGTACATCTTACCGGCAGTGACGCATCCCATGGGCTGGCATATGAGGTGGCCGTCTGGGAGAACGATTGCTTCCGCCGTACCGTGGTGCTGCTGGTAAACGGGCAAGAGCTCCGCTTTTCCTACCCCGATGCAGACTGCGTCATGCCGTCGCTGTCTCCCGATCTCACAAAGATGGCCTTTCTTGTGCAGAGCACTGACGGTTCGCGCCTGGCTCTATACGATATCAGCAGCGCACAGATGCACATTGCATCGGAGCACACGGATGTAACAGCTCTGGTGTGGCTGCCCAATAGTCAGGCGCTGGGCCTGATTTGCGGCGGTGCGGATGTAAGATTGTACCTATACGACAGAGATGGCCATGCTTGCCAACTACTCGGCGAGCTGCCGGGTCCCGTGCGCGCACCGGCCTTCTCTCCGGATGGCACGAAGCTGGCCTATCTTAACGCCGGCAATGACTTGCGCCCTTACTGTTTCCATTGCGAAAGCGGCCAATCATTCTGCCTGTCGCAGGATGTGGCGCAGCCGGTAAAGCCGAACCCGCCGCTGTTCACAGCAGACGGCAGTCGCGTGCTTTTCGCAGGATTATCTCTGAAGACGGAGAACGCTCCCGGACAAGTGTACTGTCTGGACGTCGCCGATGGTGGCGAGATACCGATACAACATACCGGCGATGTGCCCACAGAGCCGATTCCTCTGTTTGCTGATGGCGAAAGTCTGCCCAACAGCAGCCGCTATGTGTGCGCCGAAGGGGATGACCGATTTTTGATAGTGGGTGTACGCAATGGCCGCACCGGCATTTATCGCGTTGAATTGACGGGCTCCACGGCGGCATGGACTCTGCTGTATGAGGATCGCCGCTGTATTGCTGGCCTTTCCACCGCAGGAGGCCGCATTTCCGCACTGATGAGCACCCAGCAGGTGCCCTTCGAGGTCTATACGCTGACAGAACACGGTGTGCCCCAACAGATCACCCACGAAAACGACTGGGTTAAAGGAAGGACTCTCTATCCCACTGAATGCCTGCGGTGTGTGAACGGTGGTGAGACCGGCTGGGGTATTTTTCACTCTGGCGAGGGGAACCCTGCCGTACTGTTGATCCACGGCGGCCCCACCTGCTATTTCAGCGGCGGATTTTCACTGGAGCAGCAGTTGCTAGCCGGTGCGGGATACGATGTGATCTTTGCTGATCCCCACAGCAGCTCCGGCCATGGCGATGAGTACGCGGACATTCGCTATGCCGCCGACGGCACGGCGGAAAAGGATGTCCTGTCACTTCTGAACGAGACGGTGCAGGGCGGCCACGGCATCGATGCATGCCGCCTTGGTGTGATGGGCGGGAGCTACGGCGGATTCCTCTCCGCTTGGCTCATCGGAAATCATCATGTCTTCAAGGCTGCCTGTGTACTGCGGGCTTGGTTGGGCGGCGAGGCGTTGCATGCCATGCTGGGCCTTGACGAGACGGATATGCAGCGCCTTGCTGCACAGGTGGATATTCCGGTATTGGTGCAACACGGCGAGGAAGATCCGCTTTGCCTCTATCCTTACGCACAGGACTATTACAAGGCGCTGAAAACCGCGCAGAAGCGGCTCGTCTCCTTCCCTAACGAAAAGCACAGCGTGGGCGAGCTGAACGCCGTAAACGCGGCCTCGTTCTATACGGAAATTCTGAACTGGTGGCTCGACCACCTGTAAAAGAGAGGATAAGATGATGGAATATAACGTACAGCATTACTACCTCTATGATGAAATGATGGAGCTGCTGCAGGGCTGGGTACAGGCCTATCCCGAACTGATGCAGCTTTCCAGCATCGGTCGCTCTTATCAGGGCCGCGATATCCCACTGGTGACGCTGACGTTGGGTGATGGCGAAAAGCCGGCCGTACTGCTGAGCGGCAACCTCCACGGCGTGGAGATCATCGGCTCATGCGCGGTTCTGTATGCCATCCACAGACTGCTGACAGAAGGGAAGACAGACCCGGAACTGCGGGCGCTGCTGCAGGACAGAATCATCTATTGTATCCCCCGGATCAATGTGGACGGAGCAGAGACTAATCTGACTACCTACCAGCTCGTGCGCGGCTCTATGCTGCCCTTCCATCAGGATGAGGACGGCGTTGTACCTGCTGATATAGACGGAGACGGTGTGGCCCGCAAAATGCGTGTGCCGAATCCGGAGGGTGAATGGTACGCTAGTAAACTGGACAGCCGTGTTATGATGCGCGTCTGGCCAGGCATGCCACGGCCAGAGGGCGTGACGTTTTACGACATGGTGGACGAGGGGTTTGTCCGTGGCCCGGAGAAAACGCTGATGAAACAGGCCAGATGCCCCTACGACATCGACCCCAACCGGTCTTTCCCTTATGACTGGGACAAAAATACTGAAGGGATCACGATGCGTCCCTGTGCCGGAGATTACCCTCTCATGGACTGTGAGACACGGGCACTGGCTCAGTTTGTGCTGGCCCATCCGGAGATCACCATGGCGATCGATATGCACTCCTATCTGGGCGGATATATTTCCCCGATGGAGTTTTGTCAGGATCACGATTTTGATGCCCGTGACAAATCGATTTTTGATATGTTGGGCGCAAAGGGGACTGCCATCAGCGGCTATATTTCCTCTGGCATCTTTCCTCCTGAGATCAAGGGACCGGCCCGCGGTTCGTTTACCACGTGGCTGTATTATGTGCTGGGCATTCCGGCCTGGTGCCAAGAGATCGGCTACCCCGGCAAATTATACGGCGGTGTGGATGCAGAGCACCCCATCACCGTCATCAATGATCTTTTGAGTGAAGAAGAATTCATCGCCTATCAGCAGAAGCTGTTCCAATGGGATCAGGAGCAGAACAATGGCCACGGCTTTATGGACTGGCATCCCTTCCACCACCCGACACTGGGCGAAGTGGAACTGGGCGGCTGGGATGAGAAATTCGTCTTCTGGAATTTGCCGGGCCAGTACGTGGAAGCTGAATGCAGAGATGCGTTCCAGTTTAATCTGCTGAATTTTCGCTCTGCTGCCTGCCTGAAGCTGCGTGGTCTATCCACTGCTGATGGAGCGACCTGCGCAGAGATTGAGAACACCGGCCTGTTCCCGTCTGTCAAGAGCCACAAAGCGACTGCACTCGGTGCAGGCGACACCGGCATGATCACCCTTTCTGGCGTCAGGAACGGGCAGGAGATGATCCTGCGCAGGGAAAAACTGCCGGTTTTGGAGGGTGGAGAAACATTCTGCTGGAAGGCGGATCTGCCGGAGGAGGAGCACTGGGATAGCTACCGCGTCACTGTGGAAGGCAGCAGCGCAGGTGTGCAGGCAATGGAAGTGAAATAAACGAAAAGGAGTTACTGCCATGCGTATCAAAGATACTTCAAATCAGGAATACAGAGTGCAAAAGCAGCTGACTATCAATGGCGCAGAGCTGCACTATGAGTCCGTTTCTCAGGACTGGATCGTTACCGATGACAACGGAAACGAAGAAGTGACCTTCTTTACCTACAGCTATTTCCGCACGGATACGGAGGAGAAGAACCGCCCGGTGCTGTTTGCGTTCAACGGCGGCCCCGGGGCTTCCTGCTCCCAGCTGCACTTGGGTATCCTCGGCCCTACGCGGATCGATTTTCCCGCGCCGGAGCAGCAAAAGCCCGGCAAAGCTCCGGCTCTGATCCCAAACGATGCCAGTCCGCTGGATGTTTGCGATATCGTGATGATCGACCCGCCGGGAACCGGCTATGCCCGCCTGCTGAACGATGAAGCTGCCGCCAAGTATCTGTCTGTGGACGGCGACGCTGCCGCCACAGCGCTGTTGATCGAAGCATGGCTGCTGCGGTATGACCGTTTCCGCTCCCCGGTGTACGTCATGGGCGAGAGCTACGGTACCATCCGTGCACCGGAGGTGGTGGGAAATCTGATGGGCGGCCCTACTTACAGCAACTACCGCGACATCGCCATCCCCGTAGCGGGAACCATCACCATCGGCAACATTGGCTGGGATGTTTCCAGCATCTTTACTCCTGACCCGGAATTTCCGGAGCAGTCGGTGCTGGGTCTGCCTGCCTATGCTGCAGCTCACTGGTATCATCACCTCAGCAGCGACGGCACGCTGAATCGTGATTTTGTGGAAGAGGCATACCGGTTTTCTGCCGAAGAATATCTTCCCGCTCTGTATATGGGACAGTCCCTTGTCCCGGAAAAGCGGCAGCAGGTGGCGGAGCGTCTGTCTTATTTCACCGGTGTTGACAAGAATATTCTGCTCAGCAAGGGCCTGCGTCTGACGACAAAAGAATTTGAAAACCTGTGCTGTGCCAAAGAAGGTAAAGCGGTGGGTACCTATGACAGTCGCTACACCATGCCTCAGAATGCTTACAGCGGGATGCTGGATCCAGTGGCAGACTGCGCTGCCATGGGTACCTATATGCCGGCTTTCACCGCGGTGATGAACGGCGAAAAGCGGGAAGAACTGGGCATCCCTGCCGGAATGCGGTACGACCAGATCAATTTTGCCGTCAACGGCCGGTTTAAGTATGAGCAATTGAGAAGCCCTCTGCAGTGCTTGGCCCAGGCCATGCGGAGAGATCCGGATTTCCGGGTGTTCGTGGGAAGCGGTTACTATGATCTGTGCACTTTGTTTACTGATATCCGTGCAGTGGTCAACAAGGGCAAGCTGGACAACAGCCGCGTCACCATGCGCAACTATGAGGCAGGACATCTGCTGTATATGGGCGAAGAGAACGCACTGGCGTTCGGACAGGACATCCGTGAGTTTATCCTCGAGGGGCAGAAATAAGAAATAGGAGAACTGAAATGAGCGAATTCAAGCCTTTCCGTTTTGAAAAAGAGAGTATACATACCATCTCCGGGATCCGTTTCAAAACCGTAGTGGAGGATTATCTGTTTTATGATGAGCAGGGCGCACCTGAGGCTTCCATCTACAGTTACTCCTATGTGGCGCAGCCGGAGAAAAATGACAAGCCGGTGATGTTCTGCTACAATGGCGGTCCCGGTGCCAGCAGCAGTTGGGTACATATGGGCCTGCTTGGCCCCAAGCAAGTGACGTTTCCGCGATATCCAGATGATAAGGATGCCGCACCGGTGTACGGCGAGAACAGGAGCTTTCTGCTGGACTGCTGCGATCTTGTCCTGATCGACCCTCCCGGGACGGGATATGCCTTTGTGCGGGACGACGTGAAAGCAAAGTACTTCAACACCGTGGGTGACGCGCAGGCGGTAGGGCAGTTCATTCAGGACTGGCTAAAGAACCACGGGCGGGAGGATTCCCCGGTTTATCTTCTTGGCGAGAGCTACGGCACCATCCGCAATCTGGCGGTGGCCGATGTGCTGCTGGAAAAGGTGGATCTCGCGGGTATCGTCAGCATCGGGACTTCCTTCAACGTGGGTTCTCCCACGACCATGCTGGTGGAGCCCAACGTCCGGCGTCTGGGGGCCAACGCGGCTTGCTGCTGGTATCACCTGCACCGGGACGAGATGCCGCAGCGGCAGTTCGTGCAGGAGGCCATGGACTTCGCCTACGGCGCATACGCCCGCGCACTGCTGCTGGGCAGCCGCCTGCCTGCCGGAGAATTTGAGCAGACGCTGGACAAGCTGCACTATTATACCGGTCTGGATCGGGATACCCTGCGCAAGGGCGGTCTGCGGTTCGATGAGATGACCTACCTCACCAAAATGCTGCCGGGACAGCTGGTCAGCGCCTATGACTCTCGAATGACCCGACCGCTGAAGGGCGAGATGACGGAGGAGGAGTGGAACCGGGAGATATTCAGCGAGCCGTTCTTCGCCTTTGCGGACGGAGCCATTTCCGATGCCCTTGCCCGCTATACGGAGGAGGGCATTTCCCGGCCAGAAGGTCGGGAAACCGGCGGCGATATGCTTCAGATCGCCATGGACTGGGACTATGCCGCGCTGAAAAAGGACACGCTGACGCTGCCGGCGGAGCTTATGGAGCGAAGCAGCGTGCTGCGGTTCTTCTTTGTGGCCGGGTACTACGATCTGCAGTCCACCTTTGACTTTGTCACATATTTCCTCGGGCGGTACGCCCTGCCTGCAGAGCGCGTGAAGTTCTGCGTCTACGATACCGGCCACGCGGCCTATGTAGGCGGCGACGCGGCGAAAAAGGTCTGTGATGACATGCGCAGCTTCATCGCTGGCCGGAAATAATGAGAATATACGAGGAGGTAGTATCATGCTTTTGAAGAATTGTCGCCTCATCCCGGAGCTTACCGAGGGCTACAGTGGAACGATGGCGGATATCCTTATCGAGAATGGAAATATCGCCGCTATTGGCCCGTGCGGCACTATTGCCGCAGCGGGCGAGACGCTGGATGCCGCCGGAAAAACGGTGCTGCCGGGGCTGTTTGACCTGCACGCCCATCTGATGCTGGTCAATGCGGATTTCTACGGCCTGCTGATGAAGGACAGCAACGCCGCTATGGTGGACTGCATCCGCTTTGCCAAGAACTACCTGAAGTACGGCTACACCACTGTCCGTGACTGCGGAGGCCCCAGCTACACGAATATCGCCGTGCGGGATGCCATTCGCGATGGCGTGATCTACGGGCCGGACGTTATCAGCTGCGGCCTTATCCTGACGCCTACCGCCAAGGGCAACGGCACCTTTTCCAACATTTATGACGAGATCGATGATCCCAAGGACCTGATGCACGCCGTAAGGCGGGACATCTGCCACGGTGCTGACTTTATCAAGTACATGGCCACAGGCTCTGTGGCCAACCTGGGCGGCGAGCCGGGCGAGCTGGTGGCAACGCCGGAGGAGCTGCGCGCCGTCAGTGATGCAGCGTCCTTCTGCAACACCTATGTGGCCGCTCATTGCCACGGTCTGGAGGGCATCAAGCAGTGCATCCGCAACGGCGTCTATACCATCGAGCATGCCACCTATATCGACGACGAGTGCATTGACATGATCCTGCATCAGCAGCGGCAGAGTGCCCTTGTTCCCACCTTTGCCTGCATGTATGAGCGGTACATGAACTTCGATGCGGAACGCGACAAGAACAACGAGATCTCCGTGCAGTGCCATGCGGCCTTTGTGGCGGCAAAGGAGGGCATCCGAAAGGCCAGCCAGGCCGACGTGCTGGTGGGCTGGGGCACGGATCAGACCATGCAGGAGATGCTGGAAATGCCCGGCAGAGAGTTCGTGGCAAGAGCACACATGGGCCTGTCCAATATAGAGCTGCTGAAGCAGGCCACCATCAACAGCGCCAAAATCGTAAAGCAGGACGACCGAAAAGGCACGGTCAAGGTCGGAAAAGCGGCCGACCTCATCGTGATCGACGGCGATCCCGTGGCGGACATCTCCGTCATGAACCAGGAGCCGGTGCACGTCCTGAAAAACGGCGTGAAGGTCACGGTGTAACGGCCGGCGTACTTATTTGCTGTCAACCATACTCTTCTCACAAAGAGGAAAGCGCCGCCTTGCAGCCGGCGCTTTCCTCTTTCCTGAAAAAATATGTATATTGTTTTATCATTTCTTGCTGCGGTCACCTCCGGCGTGGCGGTGATCTTTCAGAAAAAAGGCACCTACGGGAAAAATATGATCCAGATCAGCGCCGTTCATCTGCTGGCGCTGTTTGTGACCGTGCTCTGCGTGACACTGCTGAAGGGCGGGGCGGTGCAGCTTGTATCTGTGCCGAGCAGAAGCTGGTTCCTTGCTGCTGTTTCCGGACTGGTGCAGGCCGGTTCCTGGGTCGCGTATTTTTTCGCCATGGAAAAGGCCAACGTCAGCTTCCTGATGGTTTTGGATAAGACCGGTATCATTGTTACCATGCTGCTGGCGGCGGTGTTTCTTGACGAAAGGATCACGATCATCATGCTGCTGGGCAGCGTGCTGATTCTGGCCGGTACAGCCCTCATGGGGGATATTAAGGGCGCCGGCCGCCTGTTGGGCAGTGGAAACCGCTGGATACTCTGGGGGATCGTGTCTCCTGCTCTGCAGGCCGTATCCAACATCCTGGCGGCGCTGGATACAGCACCGGTGGATACGGCAGTGACCACCACTATACGGATGCTTGTGGTCACCGTCTGCCTCTGCGTTCTGGCAGCCATAAGGGAAGGCTCGTTCCGCCAGCTTGGTCAGCTGGGCCGCAGACGGATCTTCATGCTGGTGGTAGGCGGTGTGATCCTGGGCGTCTCGTATCTGCTCATGTATAAGGCGTATTCTATGGGAAAGGCGTCCACTGTGACAGCCATTGTGCGGGCGAATTTCCTGGTCACGACACTGCTGGCGGGGATCGTTTTCCATGAACACCTGTCCAAAAAGGGTGTGGCCGGATTTATTGCGGTATGCGCCGGCGTATTTCTGTTCTTAATTTAAACCGAAATTGTAAAGACAACTTTTATACCACGGAAAAGCAGATATGTACGGAGACAGATTCTTGCTGCGCAATCCACAGCTATCGACATGCGCCATACGATGAAAGCAGAGGGACACCACCGTGATTTATAGGCGTAAGAAGCAGGGTGCCGGCAAGCGCCGGCACCCTTGTTTTTCTCAAGCCGATTGTCCCTCCCGCGGATGCGCCGTCCTGGTGACCTCACCCGAACAGCCGCCCTCGGCTTTCTGGCTGATCAGCCCGATGAATTTATAGTAAATATCCACCTGCTGCGTTTTTACGCCGTCCGGTCCGATCGCCTTCTCGTGTACCACGATTTTCTCGATCAGCTCGTTAAGAACGTATGGCGTCAGCTCCTGCAGGTCGGTATACTTCCAAACCAGAGGGATGAATTGCTGGATATTATTGTAGAGTTCATCATTCCTGGCGATCTCCGCAGACAGCGCTTCCCGTTTTCCACGCAGCTCTGCCTGTTCCCGCTCATACTTTGGTGCCATGGCCTGATACCGTTCCTCTCTGATTTTCTCAAGGGCCACGTCCTCATAGAGCTTATTCAGGATCTTTGTCAGCTCCTCCATGCGCTTGTCCGCTTTTTTCAGTTCGCGTCGGCAGCGCTCTATTTCCTCCTTCTGCCGATCCTCCTTGATGGCCAGCAGCATGTCCATGTAATCCCCCACGTGGCGGCGTGCTTCCAGCGCATTGCGGCGGATGTCCTCCAGCACCAGTTGATTCAATGTTTTCCACCCGATAGAGTGAGAGGTGCATCGCTCCTTGCCGTAGTTCTTGTATACCCAGCAGGAGAAGCTGGTGTAGCGTCCCTTGCGCTTGTCATAACTGAGGTTCAGAGAGGATCCGCAGCCGGCGCATTTTACCAGTCCGGCAAAGGGCTGCACCGTGCCGGTGCCGTTCTCCCTGCGCCGTGCCTTCATCATTTGATGCACCGTATCCCACTGCTCCTGTGTGATCAGCGGCTCGTGGGTGTTCTCCACCACCACCCATTCTGATTCCTCCGTGTGGACACGGCGCTTGTCGAAGAAGCCCTTGGTTTTGCTGCGCCCGAACACCAGCTTGCCCAGATACACCGGGTTATTCAGAATGGCACGGATGGATGTTGCATGCCAGTCAAAGGGCTTGCGCCAATAGTCGCTGGTCTTATAGTAGTCGGGATTGTTCTGATTAAAATATGCCTGCGGGTTCAGGACATTTTGCTCCCGCAGCAGCTTCGTCATGCGCACATAGCCGATGCCATCCGCGAACATCCGGAAGATACTTTTGACCACCTCGGCGGCTTCCGGATCGACGATCAGGTGATGGCGGTCATTGGGATCCTTCTGATAGCCGAAGGGCGCACGGCTGCCGATGAACATTCCGCTCCCCGCTCTGGCCCGATGCGCCGCCTTTGTCTTTGCGGACGCCTGCCGCGCGTAGAGGGAGTTGATGACATTGGTCATGGGGAGTACCAGATTGTCCAGCCCCTTTTGGGAATCGATCCCCTCTGCCACCGCGATAAACCGTATCCCCTTTTCTTCAAAGTAGTGTTCAATGTACAGTCCCATTTGCGCGTACTCGCGACCGAAGCGAGATAGGTCTTTCACGACCACCGTATTGATCTTTCCCGCTTCTATGTCCTCCAGCATCCGTTGGAACTCCGGACGGTCAAAATTCGTCCCGCTCCAGCCATCGTCACAGTAGTAATCCGCAACGTGGATGCTGTGTTCCTTGCAGTATTGCGTCAGCAGAGTCTTTTGTGTCTGTATGCTGCCAGACTCCCCGGCGCTGCCATCGTCCTGACTGAGCCGACAATAGATCGCGCCATTTTCCTGCCCCATTATGCACCCTCCTTTTCATTTGGTTCAGACACACAATACCCGTCCGTTTCCGAAATAGCCATATCCAAACTCACCGAAGATGCGTTCGTAAGTTTGTCCAGTTCTGACGAACAAAAGTCACGTTTGATAAGCTCCGCCACCTTATTTCTGATTTCTACATCGCTGCTGTAATGACTGACGGTTACATACCGGACACCACGGATCACGGTCACATTTTTCAGCTGGTCGCCTTCGTATAGAAACATAGTACTCTCCTTTCCGTATTCTTCGCTGACCGCACGCGGCGCTACCGTTCCCGGTGCAGCCGCAGGGCGTCCCGGAAGGAGAACGCACCCTGGGTATCGGTCACCTCTCGCACGCTGTAACCACGGTACTTACGATACATCTCCGCGTCCATGTCGGCGTCCTCCGCCAGCAGGTGGTTGGTGATGCTGTGTTCCACCGCCAAGTTGAACAGCAGCTTTCCCACCCGTCCACAGTACACGCCCAGCGAGCCTTCCAGCACATCCAGCAACACCTTGGGCAGAAACGCGCTGGCCTTTGTGGTGTACAGGTAGCCGCAGTAAAACCGCAGCGCTTTCTCAATGAAGTCGTTCCGATTGGCGCAGTTGTCCTCCTTGTAGGCGGCTTCCACCTCCTGCCAGATGTCCTCCGGCAGCCAAACGGTATGTCTGTTCTTTTCCATGTTTTCCTCCTTTTTTGTCTGTCGGTACCCTCGCAAACTGCGCAACCGTGCGGGTTTGCGGGGATTTGTTGCTTTTTAGCGTCAGCGGCCTTTCTGAAAGTGGGAATCAGCGTCAGCGAAAACTCTCCAAAACTGCCCGCACTGTGGGAAGATGTGAGTGGGAGCGGCGCACGGAAGCGTCGTTCCCTTTTTCCTGCACACCTTTCGGCGCACCGAAAGCCCTCCGAAATCCGCCCAAAACCGCTCCAAATGGCCGGGGCCGCTATCGTTACCCTCCTGCGTTCCCGTGAGCCCACACAGCGGCTCACAGGGGCGAACGCGGCGGCTTTGCAGGGCAGAGAGAAGAATGCAAGGGTGCAAAGTCTTTAGAGGCTTACATCCTTACATCCTTGCTCCGGCAAGCGCCAGTACCACTGCCCACCGCGCTTTTCGGAAATGACACCGAGATTTTTCTTGGCGATCATCAGCGTGCGTTCCGAGATACCCATGGCCTTTGCGCGGCTCAGCACATCCTCGGCGGGAACGCTGTCAGTGAGCAGCCGCCGCAGCTCGTCCTCCATCTGCATTGTCTTTGTCTGTACCTGACCGGAGCCGCTCAACACATCGTCTACCGTGGCGTCGCAGATGCCCTTCCACTGAAAACCGTGTTCGGGATGCAGCTCAAACGCAATGGACGGTCCCTCCGGCGCAAGACTGTTTTTGTCCTGCGCCACCACGCGGAGGGTGTCGCTGCTCTTGAGCCTGCCCACCAGCAAGACGCTTCTGGCGGAGGCGCGGAAATCGATGGAGCCGAGACCACGATAGCCGGATTTCAGTCCCTGCGCCTTGTTCATGTGACCCACGAGAATGACCGCGCACTGCGTGCGCTCCGCAATGGCGGAAATGCGCTTCAGCACCGGGCGTACCTCGTTGGCGCGATGCATATCCACATCGCTGCCAAGATACGCTTGCAGCGGGTCAAGCACGATAAGCCTTGCGCCTGTTTCGCGGATGGCCTGCTCCAATCGTTCGTCGCAGAGCGTCAATTCACGGCGGCTCTCGTCAATGACCAGTACGCGGGAGCAGTCCGCACCGGCACTTTCCAGCCGTGGCTTGATGGTGTCCGCCAGCCCGTCCTCCGCCGTCTGATAAATGACATTCATTGCCGCTGCCGCGCTGCCGCATTCCGGCAGCGGCTCTCCGGTCGTCAGGGCGGCGATGACCGCGAGGACAAAGGTGGTCTTTCCCTCGCCAGGGTCACCCTGCACGATGGTCAGCTTGCCGAGAGGGATATACGGATACCACAGCCATTTCACTTCTTCTGTCCGGATCTCATCCATGGAGATCAGCTTCAAATCACTTTTCATGGAACTCCTTTCTCTGCATAGCAGAATGTGATATACTGTAAGCATATAGAGAAGGGAGGCGTTCGTACATGGAAAAGGAAAACAGGGCGATCGGTGAAATGTTGCTGCAACAGATGCAGGAGCTGCTCTACGGAACGCCGCCTTACGCGCCGATGGAGGATGCGCCCGGTATCTACCTGGAAACGGAGAATGACGGCACGCTGACAATCATTCTCCGTGAAAAAGCAGGCGGAGAAACACGGCTGCGGCGTCGGACTGCCGCGGAGGAGCTGGTGGCTTTTTCTGACGTGGACTTCACTCCTGTTCAAAAAGAGATAGACCGGCTGTGGCGCACGCATCCCTGCTTTGAGGACAGACCGGAAACGCCCATGTCCGACTATGAGGATCTTGCGAAGCAAATCGAACCGCTGGCAGAAAAAATGGCAGCCATTGACCCGATTTCCGCATTCTGGGTCAGGCTGCGCATGGAGGACGTCATATCGTTGGAGGATAACGGCTCTCCTATTTTCGCGTCAGAGAAGGGCGCGGGCTTGCTGCGTGTGCTGGGTGATCCGATCCGCGCAAGGAAGCGGCTGCGCAATCTGCTGGAGATCGGCTTTGCGGATTTTGAGCGCGGCACGCAGTGGGACAGATTCCGCGCCATGGAGCAGGCGTGGCCGGATCTGATGAACCGCTATTTTCCCAGCCGCGCTGTTCACGCGGAGGACGGCGACGCGCCCCTGTGTCAACGCAGGCGCTATCAGGTGACAGATATGTTTGAGCTGTGCCTGCTGGAGCTGTCGCTGTATTTTCAGCAGAGCCGGCAGCGTATCGTGCGGTGCGAATGCTGCTGGAACTACTTTGTTCCCAAAACCAAGAAGGAAACGCTGTACTGCGACCGGGTGATCGACGGCGACCGCTGCAAGGACATCGGGCCGCTGCTGAAGCGGAAGGCCAACGCGGAAAGGGACGCGGCGCTCCACACCTATGACCGGCTGCGCCGCAGGATGGCGGAGCGCACAGAGCGCTATGAAAATGCCGCGCCGGAGGAGCGCGGCGGGCTGATCGTCATGAGCGGTAAGCAGTACGATGCGTGGCAGCGGATGGCGCATCAGGCGCGGAATGACTATCTACACGATAACCTGACCGCGCAGGAGTTCATCAAAAAAATTGACAGTTTTGACGAGCTTGGCCCTCATGACGCGGAGAAGAAGCTGCTGCCGCCGCCAGATCGCACCGATTGGCGCCGGCGCATCCGCATGAACTACGACTTCGATCCGGAGCTGGAGTTTGCAGACGTGATGCAGTACACGCTGGAAGCCGGTGACTGGTCAGAACTGCTCATCCCCAAAAGCGAGTACGTCCGGCAGTCCCGCGGCGGCCACGAAAGCCTGCGGGAGAAATACAGGGACGAGGAATAAAAAAGCATCCACCGTGCTGATGGGTTTCCCGATACACGGTGGATGCTTCCGTAGAGGAAAGAGCTCCTGTCAAAGCGATTTCATGCCGCTCTGGGTTTGCTTTAAAGCCTTTAAAAAGTGATAAAAGTGACCGTATTCAAAAGAATACGGTCACTTTTGGAGCTTGTGGCCGGATTCACCCTCCGGGCATAAACTTCGACTCCGGACAAGCTCAAAAAAAAGACGCCCTTCCGGACGTCTTTTTTGGAGCTTGTGGCCGGATTCGAACCGGCGACCTGCTCATTACGAGTGAGCTGCTCTGCCAGCTGAGCCACACAAGCACAGTGAAATACCAGACGATAGTATAACATATCCCCGTGCCGCCGTCAACCGCCTTTTCGCCGTTCCGGCAAAATAATACATAACGTAATCTCCCCATCGAAGCCTGCCGCTTTTTCTCACGCCGCGAAAATCTGCTCTCTTCCCCGTTTCCGTCACACCCTGGGAAAAAGCTTCGCTTTTCCCTATTCCCCCGCTTTTCCCTGACAATTTCGCTATTCCGCTGCAAGACGTTCCCTTTACATATATTTTACATAATCCTGCATTACATAATTTTTACAAAGAGTTATCCACACTTTCCACAAAGTTTTCCACAGTTATGTGTTCCTTGTATTTTCAATGCTTTTCCGCCTTTTTCGCCAGATTCACCGACAGTCGTACTTCGGTTTCCACTTTTCCAATTTCCCTGTTTTACTTTACATAACATCACAAATCGACGCGCACAGCCATCTTGTTTACCATAACGACCCCTTCTGCCAGCCATCGGAGCAGGAAAACGCCCCGCTCCCGAAAGAGCGGGGCTGCACGTTATGTCAGTGTACCCAGATCCATGGTGGCGTAGGCATTGAGGTCCAGTCCGGCACGGCGGCCCGCCAGATACTCGTAGTAGCCCTGCGCGCCGATCATAGCGCCGTTATCTCCGCACCATCGCAGCGGCGGCAGGAACAGCCGCGTCCCCGTCTTACGGCAGGCGTGCTCCAGATCCCCGCGGATGACGGAGTTAGCCGCCACGCCCCCGGCGGCCACCAGCGTGTCATACCCTGTCAGCTCCAGCGCCCGCATGGCGCGGGGCACCAGCTCGCCCGACACGGCGCAGGCGAAGTCCCGTGCCAGCGCGGGGGCGTCCAGTTCCTCCCCCTTCTGCTGGGCGTTGTGGGCCAGGTTCACCACCGCCGTTTTCAGGCCCGAGAAGCTCATGTCCAGCTCCGCGCCGGACACATGGGCACGGGGCAGCTCATATTTGCCGCCGGCGGACTGCTGCGCCAGCTCGTCCATGGGCTTGCCGCCGGGATAGGGCAGTCCCAGCACACGGGCAGCCTTGTCGAAGCACTCCCCCGCCGCGTCGTCGCGGGTGGCGCCCAGCACCGTCATATCCGTGTAGTCCCGCACGTCTACGATCAGGGTATTGCCTCCGGAGATGGCCAGTGCCACGAAGGGCGGTTCCAGCTCCGGAAACGCCAAATAGTTGGCGGCGATGTGGCCCCGCACATGGTGTACGGGGATCAGCGGCACCCCCAGCGCGTAGGCAGCGGATTTGGCGAAGGACACCCCCACCAGCACCGCGCCGATGAGACCAGGGGCATACGTCACCGCCACGGCGTCCACATCCTTTTTGGTCAGCCCCGCGTCGGCAAGCGCCTTGTCAGACAGGGCGGCGATGGCCTGCACGTGCTTGCGGGAGGCGATCTCCGGCACCACGCCGCCGTACAGGGCGTGCATGTCCGCCTGGGAGAGAATCGCGTCGGACAGCAGCTGCCGTCCGTCCCGCACCACTGCCACAGCCGTCTCGTCGCAGGAGGATTCAAAGGCCAGAATGTTCATTGTGCCGCCTCCTCCGTGTAGTATTTTGTGAGAATGAGAGCATCCTCCTTGGGCAGGTCGTAGTAGTTGCGCCGCCGCCCCACCTCCCGGAAGCCGAAGCCCTCATACAGCGCGATGGCCGCCGCGTTGGAGGGCCGCACCTCCAGCGTCAGGAACGCCAGATGATTGCCCTTTGCGAAGTTGTCGAACACCTGCAGAAGCTGGGCTGCCACACCCTGCCTGCGGCAGGAGGGGGCCACGGCCACGTTGGTAATGTAGCCCTCGTCGGCCACCACCAGCAGGCCCGCGTAGCCCACCGCCTTCTCCGTCTCCGGCTCCACCGCCACCAGAAAGGCGGCGCACTGGTTGTCCAGCTCCTCGGCCAGCATCTTCTTGGACCACGGGCGGGAGAAGCACATCCGCTCCAGCTGCTCCAGCCGGTCCAGATGCTCCGCCGCCATGGGTACGATCTTTACCTGTTTCATGTCTTACTCCTTCGCTGCCAGCCAGTTTTTGCCGCTGTGCGCCTCGGCGATCAGGGGCACGGACAGCTGGGCGGCCTGCTCCATCTCCTCCGTCAGCAGGCGCTCTACCTGCTCCCGCTCCGATGCCGGACACTCCACGATCAGCTCGTCGTGTACCTGCATGAGAAGCCGGGCGCGCAGCCCCTCCCGCTTCAGGCGGTGGTGTACCCGCACCATGGCCAGCTTCATGATGTCGGCGGCGGTGCCCTGCACCGGCATGTTCAGGGCCACCCGTTTGCCGAATTCCCGCATGTTGAAATTGCTGCTTTTCAGCTCCGGCAGGGCGCGGCGCCGGTGCATCAGCGTCTGGACGTAGCCGTCCTGCTCCGCCTTGGCGACCACGTCGGTCATATACTGCCGCACGCCCTGATACGTCTCAAAATACCGCTCCATATACGCCTTGGCCTCCGCCACGGATACGCCGATATCCTGTGCCAGTGAGAAGGCGGAGATGCCGTAGACGATGCCGAAGTTCACCGCCTTGGCGCGGCGGCGCATCTCCGGTGTCACCTCCTGCGGCTCCACATGGAACACGCGGGAGGCGGTGACGGTGTGGAAATCCTCCCCTGACCGGAACGCCGCCTGCATCTCGGTGTCGCCGGCAATGTGGGCCAGCAGCCGCAGCTCGATCTGGGAGTAGTCCGCGTCCACCAGCACGCAGCCCTCCGGCGCGGTGAACATCCGCCGCAGCTGGCTGCCCAGCTCCGTGCGGGTGGGGATATTCTGGAGGTTTGGCTCCGTGGAGCTCAGCCGCCCCGTGGCCGTCACCGTCATTTGGAAGCTGGTGCGCACTCGCCCGTCCGGCTCGATGACCTTCATCAGCCCGTCCACATAGGTGCTTTTCAGCTTGGCGTACTGCCGGTAGCGCAGCACATCCGCCACGATGGGCGCATCGTACCGCAGCTTTTCCAGCACGTCGGCATTGGTGGACCAGCCGGTCTTGGTCTTTTTCCCGTGGGGCAGGCCCAGCTTTTCAAACAGGATCACGCCCAGCTGCTTGGGAGAGTTGATATTGAATGTCTCCCCCGCCGCGGCGTAGATGGCCTGCTCCGTCTCATCCATGACGCCCTGCAGCGTCTGGCCGTACTCCGCCAGAGCCTTCCGGTCCACCAGAAAGCCCGCCGTCTCCATCTCCGCCAGCACGCGGCACAGCGGCAGCTCCACCTCGTAGTAGAGCCTGGTCACGTCCAACGCCTCCAGCTTGGCCGCCAGCGTCCCATGGAGCGCCGACACCGCCGAGGTGTAGCTGATGAGCGCCGTCTGAGCCGCCGTATCGTCCCCCAGCAGGGACGTGAACGCCTCCGGCTCCAGATGGGCGGGCTTGGGCAGTTCCTCATTATAAAAAGAGAGAAACAGCTTGGCGATATCGTAGCTGCCGGCGGTGGCGTCGCAGAGGTACGCCGCCAGCGCCGTGTCGAACACAAAGCCCTCGGCGGGCAGCTCCTGCTCCAGCAGGGCGCGTATCATATCCTTCACGTTGTGCCCCACCTTTTTGATGTCTGCGGCGAACAGAGCCTCCAGCAGGTTGTGCCAGTTCCCGCCGTACCGGTTCTCGTACAGCTCTGCCATCCGGACGGTGCCCTCGCCCGTCTCGCAGGCCACCGCCAGTGCGCTGAAGTCCGGCAGACCGTAGACGGTAACATGATCCGCGCCCCGCCACAGGTCCAGCAGCTCCTGCGCCCGCTCCGCCGTCTCCAGGATCTCCACCTCGGCGGCAGCGTCCGCCTTCTCCTCTGGCTGGTGCTGAGGGGACAGACCGTACTTGTCGATGAGCTTCTGGAACTCCAGCCGCAGAAACAGGTCGTACAGCTCCGGTTTGAAGGGCTGGCGCAGGTTGTCCTCCGGTCTGAACTCCAGCGGCGCATCGGTGACGATGGTGGCCAGCCAGTAGCTGTGCCGCGCCGACTCCTCTCCCTCCTGCAGCTTCCGCAGGGCGGCGGGCTTGGCGTGAACGTCCGGCATCTGTGCGTACAGCGTATCGATGCTGCCGTACTCCTGTACCAGGGCCATGGCGGTCTTTTCCCCGATGCCCGGCACGCCCGGGATGTTGTCGGAGCTATCGCCCATCAGAGCCTTCAGGTCGATCATATGGATGGGCGCGAAGCCGTAGGTCTCCTGAAATGTCTCCGGCGTCATGTCCTTGGTGGTGGTCTGGCCCATGCGGGTGGACACCAGCTTCACCTTGGTGTGGTCGGTGATGAGCTGGAGGCTGTCCTTGTCGCCGGTGACGATGACGCAGTCCCAGCCCGCCGCCTCGCATTTGCGGCTGATGGTACCGATAAGGTCGTCGGCCTCGTACCCCGTCAGCTCATACCGGGGAATGCTCATGGCCGTCAGCACCTGCTTCAGCGGCAGCATCTGCATCGCCAGCTCCTCCGGCATTCCCTTGCGCTGGGCCTTGTAGGCCGCGTCGGCCTCATGCCGGAACGTAGGCTCCCGCCGATCGAAGGTGACGCACAGCGCCTCCGGCTTCTCCTCGTCCAGCAGGCGCTGCAGCGTGGTGATAAAGCCGTAGATGGCGTTGGTGTATAGTCCCTGCCGCGTGGTCAGGGGGCGGATGCCGTAATAGGCGCGGTTGACGATGCTGTTGCCGTCAAGGACCATCAATTTCATAAGGAGCCTCCGTTTTTATCCACAAGTAATTGTATTATACGCCGATTTCCCCCATAAAACAACCGTTTCTCTTGACAGCTTTCGGTTTTGTGATAGACTTGTCTGGTGCTTTGCGGAATTTTTATAAAGACATCGGCGCGCTGCGCCATTGGATAAAGGAGGCTCCCTGGCATGATCGAATCCTTTCTGACGGTGGGCCGTCAGATCATTACGCTGTATCTGCTGATGGCCGTGGGCTACGTGCTGGGGAAGCTCAAGCTCATCGATGACCATGGCGCCGCCAGCATGAGCACGCTGGTGATGTATATCGTCAGCCCCTGTATGCTGCTGGTGGCCTTCCAGCGTCCCATTGAGCAGGATACGCTCCACAACTTTTATGTCGTGGTGGCTGTGTCCCTCCTGCTGCATGTGGCTTTCATTGTACTGTCCCGTCTGATGATCCACGACACGGACCGGCATCGCCGGAACCTGCTGCTGTTTGCCGCCGTGTTCTCCAACTGCGGCTTCATGGGCTACCCCGTGATGACCTCTCTGATCGGCACCATCGGCGTATTCTACGGCTCGGCCTACAACGTGATTTTCACGGTCCTCAGCTGGACCTACGGCATCTACGCCATCACCGGTGACAAGACCCAGCTGAAGCTGCGCCCCCTGCTGCTGAATCCCGGCGTCATCAGCATCGTGCTGGCTCTGGCCCTGTACCTGCTGGAAATCACTCTGCCGGATATCATCATGACCCCCGCGACGTACCTCTCGGCCCTGAATACGCCGCTGCCTATGGTGGTGGTAGGCTCCCAGCTGAGCCACGCCGACTTTCGCGCCGCTCTGAAGGGCGCCAGCTCCTGGATCACCATGCTGCTGCGTCTGGTGGCGTTCCCCCTGCTGTCTCTGGGCATCTGCCTGGCCCTGGGTCTGAACAGCGATCTGACCATGGTCCTGGTCATCGCCGCCAGTGCGCCGGCAGCCGCTCTGCTGAGCATGCTCTCGGCCAAGTTCGAGCTGGACTCGGAGCTGGCCTCCTCCATGGTGTCGGTACAGACCGCCTTCTCCGCCCTGACCATGCCCCTGGTCGTGAGTCTGGTGGACTATCTGGCCTGATTTCTTCTGTGCATAAAAAGCCTCCCGCAGCCTATGCTGCGGGAGGCTTTTCGCGTTCTTCACTTGTTGTTCAGCTTCCCCAGATACCGGTAGATGCTGGCCTCAGAGCTGTGGAGTGCTTGGGCTACGTGGCTGACGGAGCCCTTCAGCAGGAACACGCCCTTGCGGTTCAGGATGTCCATGATCTCCATCTTCTCGTCCTGGGTCAGGCGGTCCACCTCCACCGGATAGTCCGCCACCACCTGAGACACGATGCTGGCGGTGGCGCCGGCGATCGACGTGGGATATCCGCTGCGCACCGGCATCTCCACCGGATCGTTGCTGTCGGCGATGAGCCGCGTACCGCTGGGTACGCCGCGCTTCAGGCCGCCGCCGCACAGCTCCATGACCTTGCGGGCCAGTTCCTCATAGCGGCTGGCATCGAAGTTGATGCACAAAAATCCCGTCAGCTCGCCGGAGCGGCCGCGAATAAGCATGGAGTTGGAGCACATGGTCTTGCCGGTGGCGGAGACCGTCTCGAAATCCAGCACATAGTTCTGCGTCTCGCTGAGATTCCCTGCCAGATACTCCAGCATCTTGTTGCTCAGAGGCGACCCCAGATGACGTCCCGTCAACTCGCCGTTGGCGATGGCGATGATCTCGTTGGAATCATCCTTCAGTTCGTGCAGCGCGATCTCGTAGTCGGGGCCCATGACGTGGCCCAGAAAGTCCACGAGCAGCGTATAGTGCCGCTTCAATTCTTTGTCCATGGGAGTCAGCCTCCTTTGTTTGTTATATTACGCCTCTTCCGGCTGCCGGACAGCCAGCCTGGCCTTCTCCTCGTCCTCCAGCACGCGGTAGGCCACCTTGCCCACCAGCGTCTTGGGCAGTTCCTCACGGAACTCGATGTCGTAGGGCATGGCGTACTTGGCGATGTGCTTGCGGCAGTAGGACAGCAGCTCCTGCTTGGTGGCATCGTCGGCGGGAACGCCGGGCTTGAGCATCACGAATGCCTTGACCTTCTGCATCTTATAGGCATCGGGCACGCCGATGATGCAGCTCATCTGCACCTTCTCGTGGGCGTCCAGAATGTTCTCCAGCTGGCCGGGGTACACGTTGTAGCCGGAGGAGATGATCATCCGCTTGGCGCGGCCCTTGAAGTAGATGAAGCCCTGATCGTCCATGGTGCCCAGGTCTCCGGTGTACACCCAGGTCAGGCCGTCCGCGTGCTTGCGCAGGGTTCTGGCCGTCTCCTCGGGGTTGTTCATGTACTCCTTCATCACGGTGGGCCCGGCCAGCAGGATCTCGCCCTCCTCGCCGTAGGGCACCTCCTCGTCGGTGTCGGGCTTCACGATCTTGATGTACGTGTCGGGGAACGGCAGGCCGATGGAGCCCTCCTTATAGATGTTGGTGGGCGTCAGGCAGCAGGCCGTCACCGTCTCGGTGGTACCGTAGCCCTCCCGCACCTGGATAACGGCCTTATGGTCGTACAGGAACTTGTCGAACTTCTTCTTCAGCTCGATGGACAGGCTGTCGCCGCCGGAGAACACGCCCTTCAGACTGCTGAGGTCGGCGTTGTCCATGCTGGGCAGGCGCAGCAGCGCCTCGTACAGCGTGGGGACGCCGGCGATGAAGTTGCAGCGGTACTTGACGATCTGCTTGGCGTAGCTCTTGGCGGTGAAGCGGGGGATGAGGATGCAGCGGCCGCCGTTGGACAGCATGGAGTGGACGCACACGCCCAGACCGAAGCCGTGGAACAGGGGCATGGCCGCCAGCATCTTGTCGCCGGGCCGGAACATGGGGTTGGTGGCGATGATCTGCTGACCCAGCGCGTTGAAGTTGCCGTTGGTCAGCACGATGCCCTTGGTGGTGCCGGTGGTTCCGCCGGAGTACAGGATGACGGCGGGATCGTTGAAGCCCCGCTCCACCCGGTAGTTCTTATAGAAGCAGTACCGGGACATCTCCATAAACTCCCGCCAGCGGATGACAGGCGCATCCTCGGGGATCTTCTGGATCTTGCGGCCCTCTGTGAGCATGTAGCCGGCGCGGATGGTGCGGCTCAGCTCATCCTTCACCGACGCGATGATGATGTTGATGATATGGGTGTTCTGGCGGATATGCTCGAACTTGTTGTAAAACTGGTCCAGCGTGATGGCCGTGGTGGACTCGGAGGCGTTGAGATAGAATTCGATCTCCTTCTCCGCCGACAGGGGGTGGATCATGTTGGCAATGCCGCCCACCAGGTTGACGGCGTAGAACATGTAGATGGCCTGGGGGCAGTTGGGCATGGCGATGGTGATGCGGTCGCCGGGCCGCACGCCAAGGGTCTTCAGGCTCTTGGCACACTTCTCGATCTCCTGTACCATCCGGCGGTAGGTGACGGAGCGGCCCATAAAGTCAAACGCGATATAATTGGGATACATGTCCGCCATACGCTCCACAGCGTCGAACATGCTGCCCTGAAAATAGTCCAGATGCATGGGCACGTCGCCCATATAGTTCTCCCACGGGGTCTTTACTTCACTCATACTGTACCTCCTCGCTCAGCGGTTTTTCCAGTTCCTCGGGGTGCTCCAACAGATATTTCAGCAGCCGCACGGACTTGGAATAGTAATAGCCGTCTGCCAGCCGCTCGTCGATGGTCAGGCCAAGATCCAGCGTCTCCCTCATTGTCACGTTCCCGTCCGCATCATAGAAGGGAAACAGCTTCTTCTCGCCGATGATGCAGAACAGGGAGCAGGTGCCCCAGTTGGTCAGGTGGTGATAGCCGCATTTGAGCTTGATAGAGCCCAGGTTGGAGATGACCACCGAATTATAATAGGGGTCCGTGGCGATGATATCCTTGGGCACCCAGCCGTGCTTATCCAGCCACATCAGGATGCGGATAGCGGCCTTGCTGACGAAGCGGGGGATCTTGTTGAGATAGTCCATGACGCCGGTGGTAGGGTCCACCTTCTCGCTGCGGCACTCCGTCACCTGCTGGCGGATATACTCGTGTACATCGGCCAGAGTGTTGTCCTCCTTGCCGCGCATGACGGCCAGCGCCTCGGCGCCCTTGTCGGAGAACTGCTTTTTCACCACAAAAGAGGCGGAGATATCGTTTCTCTGATAGAAATTGCTGTTGGCAATGAAGCGGTTCAGCTTGGGACGCAGCATGATCGTCTTCAGCAGTGCCGCCACCACCAGATGGAACATGGTGTAGGGAAATTCCGTCTCCTCCTTGTTCTTCTCGGCCAGATAGGCGTTCATGGCCGTCAGGTCGATGCGCAGGGAGACATAGGCCTCGTTGTCGCAGCGGTTGGGGTAGATGATGCCCGTGATGTAGTGGAGGGAGTCCAACTCCCGCAGGAGCCGTCCGTCCTTCCGGTCACCACGGCGTTTTTTCTGTGTTTCCATATTTTTCTCCTGTAAGTTTACCTAATAAAAATATCAACTATTTACAAGCACACCTAATAATTTATATCAGATAGCATCAATAACATGACTAACCTGCAGTTTTTCATTATAGCAGGCCGCCCCCCAAATTACTACCCTTTTTTTCGTTTTTTTGCAGTTCATGATGAAGAAGTATTAAAAGGGACTGCGGCACATGGCCGCAGTCCCTTTGCCTGCACGGTTTTTTAGAAATCGGCGCTGCCCACAGTGCGGGGGTGCAGCTCCACATCACGAATATTGCTGACGCCGGTGAGGTACATCACCATGCGCTCGAAGCCCAGGCCAAAGCCGGCGTGGCGGCAGGAACCGTAGCGCCGCAGGTCGCAGTACCACCAGTAGTCCTCCGGCTTCATGCCCAGCTCGCGGATGCGGCTCTCCAGCAGGTCCAGACGCTCCTCGCGCTGGCTGCCGCCGATGATCTCGCCGATGCCCGGCACCAGGCAGTCCGCCGCGGCCACAGTCCTGCCGTCGTCGTTGAGGCGCATATAGAACGCCTTGATCTCCTTGGGATAGTCGGTGACGAATACCGGCTTTTTGAACACCTGCTCTGTCAGATACCGCTCGTGCTCGGTCTGGAGATCGGTGCCCCACTCCACTTTGTAGTCAAACTTATCGTTGTTCTTTTTCAAAATCTCCACGGCGTCGGTGTAGCTGACGCGGCCAAAGTCGGAGGAAGCCACATGCTCCAGCCGCTCCTTCAGGCCCTTGTCCACGAAGCTGTTGAAGAAGTCGATCTCGTCCGGGCAGCGCTCCAGCACCCTGCGGATAATGTGCTTGATCATGGCCTCGGCCACGTCCATGTCGCCGGCCAGATCGCAGAAAGCCATCTCCGGCTCGATCATCCAGAACTCGGCGGCATGGCGCTGGGTGTTGGAGTTCTCGGCGCGGAAGGTGGGGCCGAAGGTGTACACATCGCCGAAGGCCATGGCAAAGTTCTCGGCATTCAGCTGGCCGGACACGGTGAGGCTGGTCTTTTTGCCGAAGAAGTCCTGAGAGTAGTCCACCTGACCATCCTCGGTCTTGGGAACGTTGTTCAGATCCAGCGTGGTGACCTGGAACATCTCGCCGGCGCCCTCACAGTCGGAGCCGGTGATGATGGGGGTCTGGACATACACGAAGCCGCGGCTCTGGAAGAACTCATGGACGGCGTAGGCCGCCGCAGAGCGGACGCGGAACGTGGCGGAAAACAGATTGGTGCGGGGACGCAGATGCTGGATAGTACGCAGGAACTCCACGCTGTGGCGCTTCTTCTGCAGGGGATAGTCGGGGGTGGACTTGCCCTCCACCTCGATGGTGCAGGCTCTGACCTCCAGCGGCTGCTTGGCATCCGGCGTCAGCACTACGGCGCCGTGGACGATCAGGGACGCGCCCACGTTCTGCGCGGCGATCTCCTTATAATTAGAGACCTCCTCGGCGGACATGACCACCTGCAGATTCTTGAAGCAGGAGCCGTCGTTCAGCTCGATGAAGCCGAAGGTCTTCATGTCGCGGATGGTACGCGCCCAGCCGCAGACCGTGACCTCTTTGCCGCCCAGAGACTCCTGATCGGCGAAGATCGCTGCGATTTTCATTCGTTCCATAGTCTTTCACCTTTTCTGTTGATATTTCGGGGCACACGCTGTGCCATAATATGCTTTGGCAATATATTATACACTGCCGCGGCAGATTTTACAAGGAGGAGTTTCGGGAAACCGCCGGAAAGCTCCTCTCTCCGCTTTTGGCACATATTTCTTCGATCACAGGCGGGCAAAACCCGCTCCTGCAAGAGAACAGGGCTTGACAGAGCGCCATGCCATCCTGTACAGTAAGGGGATAAACTATTCCCGAAAAGAGGAACACTTACATATGACGCTGAGAGAATTAGAGGCAGGTAAAAGCGCCGTGATCCGCCGGGTGGGCGGTGAGGGTGCGCTGCGGCAGCACTTTCTGGATATGGGCATGATCCCCGGTGCAGAGGTAACGGTGGTAAAGCTGGCCCCCATGGGAGACCCCATGGAGGTGCAGGTCCATGGCTACGAGCTGACGCTTCGTCTGGCGGAGGCCGATCAGATCGACATCGAGCCGATCCGGCAGCGCAGCCGCAGCCATGTCGGTGTGGATCGCGCCCGGGACCCCGACCATCCCGGTCTTGGTGAGAGCGGCAAGTACCACAGCAAGGAGGACGAGCATCCGCTGCCGGAGGACACCGTCCTGACCTACGCGCTGGTGGGCAATCAGAACTGCGGCAAGACCACACTGTTCAATCAGCTCACCGGAGCGAGACAGCACGTGGGCAACTTCCCCGGCGTCACGGTGGACCGCAAAACGGGTGTGATCCGCGGCTATCCCAACACGGAGGTCACTGACCTGCCGGGCATCTACTCCATGTCCCCGTTCAGCAGCGAGGAGATCGTGTCGCGGAACTTCGTGCTGCAGGACAAGCCCAAGGCCATCATCAATATCGTGGACGCCACCAACATCGAGCGAAACCTGTATCTGACCATGCAGCTGCTGGAAATGGGCATTCCCATGGTGGTGGCGCTGAACATGATGGATGAACTGGTGGGCAATCAGGGCTCCATCGACGTCAACGCCATGGAGGCCATGCTGGGCGTTCCGGTCGTCCCCATCTCCGCCGCCAAGGACGAGGGTGTGGATGAGCTGGTGCAGCAC
>OJKW01000222.1_pt1 | contig 52897 bp, 55 predicted proteins | sample 1596591 | NCBI WGS metagenome assembly OJKW01 (sample SAMEA4350166, study PRJEB24818) | metagenome | biome: human; feature: gut; material: faeces | place: Denmark | collected 2013-09 | reverse complement strand
TCCGTAGACTGGTAACTCGGGTATGGCAATGAGGATTTGGATGGTTAGTGATATTTTCTGTGCGATAATATTGACAATTAAAAGTGATTTCATTATGGTAATAAAAGAGCATTATTCGACCTCCGTGCGTAGTTTTAGGCAACTTACATTTTGGAGTAGATAATGCTCTTTTTCAATGCCAATTTTATATGTTATTATTTTTATCCCACAAAAAAGCGTGAAGAACCAACTTATGAGACATTTGTGTTGCTACCGCTGATATCAATTGGTATCCGGCGCACCTTCTCTTCCAGAGCAAGGTCAAGGGCGTACTTCCCCGTCTGGAAAGGCGAGTTTAGCGGCGCTCGAGGAATATGCCCTCCCACGCAAAAAGGACTGTAACAAATGATCGCATTTGCCGCAGTCCTTTTTTATACATTATATAGTAGTCTCTTTTAGTCTCTAACTTCGATGACTTCGTCTTCGCTCTTTCTGGCGAGCGGGCAGGGGTTGTGGTTCGGGTAGCCGAATGCCATGGCGAGGACCATCTGTCCTTTGCCGAGCCATTCGGTGAGTTCTTCGTAGGCGAAGAAGATGTTTCCGATCCAGAGGCTGCCGATGCCCATGGAGGTGGCCTGGAGTGCCATGTTCTGGGCTGCTGCGCCGATGGCCTGGACGTCGCTCAGCTCATGGATCTTGTCTGCCGGTGTCCATTCTTCTTCGATGTCGCGGCCGCTCGGGTTGACGATGAATACGATATTGTATGCTTCTTTCATGCATTTGAGGGTGAAGCGTGCGTTGGTGTAGAGGTCCGAACTTCCTGCGAGGACGCCTTCGCCTTTTTCGGAGCGTTCGATGCCTTTTTCCATGAGGGCGAGCATTTCATCCTTGCTCTTGCCTCTGACGACGACGAATTTCCATGGCTGGCGGTTCTTTGCGGACGGTGCCCACATGCCTGCGCGGAGGATTTCTCTCATATCTACTTTGGAGATCGGGTTGCTCTTGAAGAATCTGACACTTCTTCTCTTGAAGATCACGTTGTACATACTATTTCCACCTTTCATCTGACTCGGGTTCATATTTCCTAATTATACACCCGGATTGTAAAAATGAAAAAAACCGATATGCAAAGTCTCTGTCATTTCCTGCTCCCCTTCCAAGCCGGGTCCGATACCGGCGGAATTTTATCTTATTGACTATTAGTCTAAAGACTTGATTTTCTTGTAAAGAACACATATAATAATCCTTATATTGTATTTAATGGAGGAGTCCGGAATTTTTCCGGTAGAAGAGGATTTTAAGAGTGATTGAGGAAATTTACAAAAGAAGGAGTACCCGTCATTTTCTGCAGAAACCTATCGCACAGGAAGATCTTGACGAGATTCTGACAGCAGCTACGTGGGCTCCGTCAGAAAAGAATGAACAGCCATGGAAGTTCATCATCATCCGTGGTGAAGAAAGAAAAGCTATGGTGAAGTGCCTGAAGAAGGGTATCATGCGCAACCGTAAAGGCGATGAGACTGCCATTTTCAGCAAGGGATATGACAAATTCATTCCTTCTGCCATCTATACAGCACGCGTCCTGGAACAGGCACCGGTCATTGTATTCGTAGTGAATACCAAGGGCATGGACTATCGTCAGTCCTACCCGTCTGACAAGTACATGATGGAACTGGCTGATATCCAGTCCATCAGTGCAGCCATCCAGAATATGTGCCTCGAAGCAACTGCCAGAAACATCGGAAGTCTCTGGACTTGCAACATTTTCTTCGCGTATGACGAACTGAAGGAATGGCTCCACGCTGACGGCGAAATGGTCGCAGCTATCGCTCTTGGTTACACGGACAAGGAAATCAAAGCCATGCCAAGAAAGCCGTTGGCTGAAGTCGTAGAATACCGCGGCGAATACCCGCAGCCGAAGGACGAAGTCCAGGAAGCCGCTGAAGCAGAATAAATACCGATAGCCGAACTCCTATGAAGGATGATTCTCACAAAGAGGATCATCCTTTTTTGTGCAGGAAATCCGCACCCCTCCCCTTTGATTTTTCCCATCATTAGGGCTACACTGAAGAAAACAGAAAGATTCTTATTCCCCGAAAGGAGGCGTCGTATGAAAGGACTTTTGACGGCTGCGGGGCTTTTTCCGCATCCGCCTATCATGGTTCCCGAAATCGGCGGGAAGGAAACGAAGAAAATCCAGCAGACGATGGACGCGGTCCGGAAATCCATGAAGCTCATCATGGAGACGGATCCGGAGACGGTCGTCGTCATGTCTCCGCATAATCTTTGCCTGCCGAGCGGGCCTGCCATTTTCATCAAGGAAAACCTCGCAGGTGATCTCATGTATTTTGGGCACCCCGAGGTTTCGATGGAATTTTCCGTCGACCAGGAGCTCGCCGAGGCGGTCATGAAGGAAGCCGAGCCGGTCATCCCGCTTTTCCGCATGGATGAGGCGGCAGCGAAGAAATTCGGACGGAAGATTGAAATCGACTGGGGCATGTTCGTCCCGATGTACTTCCTGAAAAAAGCCGCTTTCAAAGGAAATGTCCTTCTCTTCTCGCCCTGCTTTACGAATTACGACATGAACAAGGTGCTTGGAGAAATCGTCACGAACTGCGCTGAAAAGCTGGGCCGGCGCATTGCCATCGTCGCATCCGGCGACCTCTCCCACCGTCTGACGAAGGATTCGCCGAACGGCTACAGCCCTGACGGCATCGTCTTCGACCGGGGCGTCATGAAGGCGCTCGAAGGGAAAACGATGGAACCGCTCCTCACGATGACCGATGATTTCATCGAACGCATCGGCATGTGCGGCCTGCCCTCGGTCTATTTCCTCTTCGGCGCGCTCTCCGGCAAGGAATGGTCCATCCCCGTCCTCTCGCACGAAGGCCCCTTCGGCGTCGGCTACGGCGTCTGCCTCTGCCTGCCCGAGAAAGCCGATGGGCGAAAAGAAGCCCATGATATCCGCGTGCGTCTGGCCAGGGACTCGATTGCCGAGTACCTGAAGACGGGAAAACTTCCCAAACCGCCAGCGGACATTCCCGAAGAGCTCAAGGAAAGAGCCGGCGTCTTCGTGTCCCTTCACGAATTCGGCGCCCTCCGTGGCTGCATCGGGACGATCCTTCCCGTCCGAAATTCGGCGGCTGAGGAAATCATCCATAACGCAAAAGCCGCGGCGAGTGAAGACCCGCGGTTCCCGCCCGTCAATCCCTACGAGCTGGACGACCTCGACATTTCCGTCGACGTCCTTTCCGCACCAGAGCCCATTTCCTCGGAAGGCGACCTTGACCCGAAAATCTACGGCGTCATCGTCGAAAGAGGATTCCAAAGAGGCCTTCTCCTCCCCGACCTGCCGGGCATCACCGATCCCCGTGAGCAGGTCGAAATCGCCCGCCGGAAAGCAGGCATCGGAACCGATGAGCCCGTCAAAATGTATCGTTTCACCGTCCGGAGGTACTACTGATCCTCCGGCCTTTCGGAGGCATCATGGAAGCTGTATTTTATGAAAGAAATACCGATGGCAGCATCGTCTGTCATCTTTGCCCGCACGAGTGCCAGATCCCTCTGAACCACAGAGGCTGGTGCCGCACGCGACTGAACGACCACGGGCTGCTGCGCGCCGTCACATACGGCATGTGCACGTCCGCCGCGCTCGACCCCATCGAGAAGAAGCCCTTCGCCCACTTCCATCCGGGCTCGCGCATCCTCTCCATCGGGAGCATGGGCTGCAACATGTGCTGCCCCTTCTGTCAGAACTGGGAAATTTCCCAGGCAGAACCGGCCTTCCGCCGCATGACGCCCAAGGACGTCCTGGACCTTGCCATTTCCACAAGGAAAGAAGGAAATATCGGCGTCGCCTACACGTACAACGAGCCCCTTCTGTCCTACGAATTCATCCGTGACACCGCGCCCCTCATCAAAGAGGCCGGCATGGTGAACGCCATGGTCACCAACGGCTGCGTGAACGAAGAGCCGCTCACTGCCCTTCTTCCCCTGATCGATGCATGGAACATCGACCTCAAGACATGGGACCCAGAGCTCTACCGCTCCTGGGGCGGCGACCTTCCCACCGTGAAACGCACCATCGTCCGCGCCAGTGAAGTGTCCCACGTCGAAATCACCTGCCTCATCATCCCGGGTGTCAACGACGACCCCGAAGCCTTCGAAGACCTTTCCGTCTGGCTCGCCTCCGTCAGCCCGGACCTTCCCCTCCACATCACCCGTTTCTTCCCGCGCCTCCGCATGCAGGACCTGCCGCCGACACCCGTCGACACCCTCGTCAGGCTCGGAAATATTGCCAGAAAATCTCTCCGCCACGTCAACATAGGAAATATAGAAACCCTGAAACTCCTCCGCCGCGGCTGGACCAATGAATCGTAAAGGAGACCCATCATGCTCGAAAAACCACCCGTAACCATCATCGACCACGCCAACGGCGGAAAAGGCCGCATCATCTTAGAACACATCGCAGGCCCGGAAACCCTCCGCGAAAACGCACGCCTCTTCGTCAAAGCCACCCTCGAAAAGGGCTGCTCCATGGGCGTCCACAAACACAAGGGCGACCGCGAGATCTACCACATCCTCTCCGGCAAAGCCCTCTACACCGACAACGACAAGACCTACGAAATGAACCCGGGCGACTCCGCCTGCTGTGAAAACGGAAACTCTCACGGCATCGAAAACATAGGAGAAGAAAACCTCGTCTTCATCGGACTCATCCTGTACGATCTGGATAAGAAGGAAGAATAAAAGTAAGACAGGAAAAGCCCCGCAAATGCGGGGCTTTTTAGATGGCGGAACCAGAAATCATCAAATTTAAAATGCTATTTTACCCCCAAATCATCAAATTTAAAATGGAGTTTTACCCCCGTATCATGAAATCTTATGGCTTTGCGGGCAGGAAAGGATAACAGAGGAAGTCATACAGCCGCAGCTTTGCTGCGTGGTAATCAACCCTTTTGAAAACCATAAAACCAAGGCTGACGCCTTGAGAGAAATGCTGTTTCCGCCCCGTACACCAACTTATGAGACATTTGTGTTGTTACCGCTGATGTCCTTTTCTATTTACTGCATTTTTAAAAACCATAAAACCAGCCTACGGCTGAGGAACTACATCTCATCCGTCTCGTACACTAACTTATTAGGCATTTGTGCAATTGCCATTATTGTCAACTGGTATACGAGCCACCTAGTACAATAGAAGGTAGTAGATAGGTCGCTCCTATCCGCTGCACTTATTGCATATAATTAGGGGAGTAGATGGTTTGACGGCGACCCACCGGTCCGTTTACTGGACATGGAGAAGAGGGTCAGCCTTCCCCTTATTATGTGTGCTCGCGTTAGGCAGGTTTATCTCCGTGTTCGTGTAAAAAAACTAGTTTGAGTGGTAATAAGTGTGTGAAGGATTAGCGTCTACCAACTACAAATATCTTTTATAGGAGGTCGCTTATGATCTGTGTAGGTATTGATGTATCCAAGAGAAGAAGAAAGAGGCAGAAGGAAAGTATAAAAAAGTAGCAAAAGTAGCAGGAATGGCTAAGTTTTTACGAATATACTACGGCCGGGTGATGCATTTGTATCGCGACTTAGGCCTTGCTGCGTAAATAAGGCAAACAAGTGAAGAAAAGCGGAAAAAGCCGAGTGTGAGATCGGCTTTTTCGTAGTGCAATGAATTAGTCGGCCAAACTCCAAAATCTAATCAGTTAGGATCAGTCAGGAAATCCGACAAGAAATTCTATAAGAAATTCAAAAAATACCAAAAAATTAAAATTGGGGCTTGTTCTTGTGTAGCAGGTCTTCTCCTTCGGAGCAAGGTAAAAGGCAATTCTTCCCTCCGTCGGGGGCAGCTTCAAGAGGAATAAAAGAAAGAGCTCTGTTTATTTGTTTGAAACCTTTCATAATCTTATCCCGACCTTCTCTTCCAGAGCAAGGTCAAGGGCGTACTTCCCCGTCTGGGAAGGCAAGTGTTAGCGATACATTTAATCTCACTCATTTCTTTCTTATTCCCCTCATTTCCATGCCATTCTTCCCAATTTCTCATATATTTCCTTTTATTATCGATGATTTGCTCTGATTATTTGACAGTATTGCGTCCTAGCTGTTACAGTTATAAATAGAGTATTTTTTATTACTTAGGGAAGGATGTGGTGTGGTTGAATCAACCCTTGCTTTTATTGGGGGCTGTGATTTTGATTTGTATTTTGCTGAATCGGTTTTTGGAGAAGATTCCTGTTCCTTCTTTGCTCATTTTTATCGGTCTGGGCATGTTCTTCGGGGAGAACGGGCCGTTTCGGATTCAGTTCGATCATTATGCTCTGGTGAACCTGGTATGCTCAGTGTGCCTGATTTTCATTATGTTTTATGGCGGCTTCGGGACGAATATGCGGGCAGCGCGGCCGGTTCTGCGCGAGGCAGCTCTAATGTCTTCGCTGGGAGTTGCGGGGACGGCGGGAGCTGTGGCTGTATTCGCTCATTTCGCGCTGTCGCTTTCGTGGCTGGAGAGTTTTCTGATCGGGGCCGTGATTTCTTCGACGGATGCGGCTTCAGTTTTCAACATTCTTCGTTCGCAGAAGCTGGCTTTGAAGTATCATACGGACTCGCTCCTTGAGGTGGAGTCGGGTTCGAATGACCCGATGAGTTATATGCTGACGATGGCGGCGATTGCGCTTTTGAGCGGGGCAGCGTTTTCTTTCCCTCTGCTCCTGGCCAAGCAGCTTCTGATCGGAGCTTTTTTCGGGCTCGCAATCGGCTGGCTTGCGCTGAAGCTTCTGCATTCGCGGCTGCTTCCTTCACAGCAGAGTCACACGGTTTTCCTGTTTTCGATCATGGTGCTGGCGTATGCGATTCCGGCAGAGTTTGATGGAAATGGATATCTGAGTGTCTACCTCTGCGGGATTTATATCGGAAATTCGAAGCTTCCGCAGAAGAAGTACCTGGTCCATTTCTTCGATGTCCTGACGAATGTGGCGCAGGTGATGATTTTCTTCCTTCTGGGACTTCTGGTGACGCCGGTGGATCTGCCGTCTGTGATTGTGCCGGCTCTGGTGCTGACAACGTTCCTGACGCTTGTGGCAAGACCTCTGGTAAGCGCGGCGATCCTGGCGCCTTTCGGGGCCAAGCGGGAGCAGATTGCCCTGGTTTCCTGGGCGGGCCTCCGCGGGGCGGCCTCGATTGTATTTGCCATAGGTGCTGTGCTGGCCGAGGTGGACATTACGTACAATCTTTATAACCTTTTGTTCTGCATGGTACTTCTCTCGATTTCCATTCAGGGAACGCTTCTTCCGTTCGCGGCCAAGAAGCTTTCGATGATCGATCCTACGGCGGATATCCGCACGACGTTTAATGATTACCAGGATGACAGCGATATCAGCTTCGTCCGGCTGCGCCTAAAGGAAGGGAGCAGCTGGTGCGGCAAGTCGCTGGCAGAGCTTCAGCTTCCGAGGGATCTTCTCGTGGCGATGATTATGAGAAATGGCGAAGTCCTTGTGCCTGACGGGAGTACGGTTCTGAAGGAAAATGACCTTCTGGTCTTTGCGGCTCACAGTTTCGAGGATGAAGAGCATCACGCTCTGGAAGAAGTCGTCGTCGACCGCGCAAGCGAAGCGGCCAATCGTCCGCTTGCCGCCATCCCCTCCTCCAGCGCCCGCCGCGTCCTCCTGATCAAGAGAGGCATAGACACCATCATTCCTTCCGGCAGCACCGTGATCAAACACGGCGATATACTCGTCTTAGCGCCGGAACTCGAGAGGGAATGAGGAAGGCGGGTTCTTGCACTAAAAAAGCAGTCCTTTTGCGGGGCTGCTTTTTCATTTCCTTTTTATATTTCCACGATGTTGACTTCGGTTCCGTGATCTTTGAGGATGCGAATGAGGTCTTCTGTGTCCAGCCAGATGGTGGCTGTGTTATCATTGGGATGAGCACCTATCTTATGGCTCAAAAATGTCTCATCGAGGTAGAAGTGAACCGCGTTTTCTTCGTCATTCAGAAGGCCGAGCGGAGTGACAGAGCCCGGGGTGAGCTTGAGGTACTTCAAGAGATCATCGGGACTGGCAAAGGAGAGGGCCCTCAGGCCCTGCGCCTTGCGGAATTCTTTGAGGTTCACCTGCTTTTCACCCTTGACGGTGATGAGGTAGTAATTCCTTTTCTTGTCATCCCTGACGAAAAGGTTCTTGGCGTCCCATTCCGGATAAGGAAGCTTGACCTCTGCCAGTTCTTCCATGTTGAATACAGCCTTATGCTCGGTGGTCTCAAAAGTGATTCCGTGGTCTTTGAGGTACTGGCAGGTTTCTTCCTTGTTCATAGATTTCTCCTTCCAAATGGTCCAATTCAGCCTTCATAAGAGGCAAGTTCGATAAGATTGCCGTCGGGGTCTCTCAGGTAGATGCTTTTCATTTCACCCCGCGCCCCATGGCGTGTGACAGGGCCTTCTTCGATGGCGCCGCCTTTTTCCTTGATTTCCTTTTCGGCATCTTCGATGCTGCCTTCAATGGCAAGACAGAGATCGAGACTGCCGTATTCGGGATTCCCGGCAGCAAGAAGAAATTCGGCTTTTCTTGTATGGATGTTGAATTTCTGATTCCCGAAGAAGAGTGCGTATCTCCCGTTCTTCTCCTCGGCCCTCATGCCAAGGATATCGACATAGAAATGAAGGCATGCCTCAAGATTTTCCGTAGTGATCACGATGTGGTCGATGGTCTTGTATTTCATGGCTGCCTCCTATCCATGAACGACGAGGGTCAGTATCGTAAGGTCGTCTTCTCCAGTATTAATGATTGTATGGGAGGATCCTTTAGGGCAGATGTGGCAGCAGCCGGCGGTGAGGATTTCTTCTTTCCCGTCGCAGATAACCTTGCCGGTGCCGGAAAGGATGTAATTGATGTCGTCTCCGGATTCCTGCTTGTGGAGTCCGATCGATGCGCCCGGATGGAGTTTCGTCGGGATGATGCGGTATTTGCTGTCATTGAACATCCGGACAGCCATTGTTCCTTCCCCGCCATTCATTCCGGAGAAGACAGCTTCTTTTATTTTATTGAAATTGATCAGCATGGCTGGCTCCTTTTTATTTTACTCCCTCGTCAGCAGGGAAACGGTTTCGATGTGCCCGGAGACACCATTATGAATGTCGAGTGTCTGCGGGAATATATCCAAAATCCGAGGGTATGCGAAAACATATCCATCTGATTTCGAACCAACTCAACAAACTGGAAGTTAATAACCTAACACTTTTTCGTCCAGCAGGAACTGCTCGATTCCAATATAAAGAATCCCATTCTCGTCACGCCATGATGTGATATACTCTCGCACCACCACAATCTTGTTGAATGAGTCAGGAATATGTATCAGAGATGCTATCTCCTGCTTCCGCTTCTCAGGCTCTGCAATCATAAGCGCTGATTGAATATATGTACGATTGCTTCCGCGATTAACGGCAAAATCTACCTCCAACTGCTTCCTGATCTTCTTTCCCTCAGCAGTTACGGCATTCTGCTCCACGAGTCCCACATCGACATCATATCCACGTCGTATAAGATCACAATAGAGGATATTTTCCATGATATACGTCTCCTCCTGCTGTCGAAAATTCAATTTCGCATTTCGAAGACCTACATCTGTGAAGTAATATTTGCTGGGAGTCTGCATATATCGCTTTTCCTTCACATCATAGCGATTGGCCTTACTAATGAGAAAAGCCTCCTCAAAATATCCTAAATAGCGCTCTATTGTAGTCGAGCTGATGCTAACATGCTTTTCACTCATAAATGTTCGGGAGAGCTTTGATGCATTCGTAAGTGATCCAATTGCCGACGCGACAACATTTAGCAGATCATCTAATATTGACACGTCATTTTTTATGTTATGACGCTCAATCACATCCTTAAGGTACGTCCTCTGAAACAGATCCTGCAGGTATCTGCTCTTCTCTTCATGTGTCTGAAGTTCCACCGCTGTCGGCATACCGCCATATGTACAGTAATCGGCCCATGCTCTTCGACTGTCACCTTCATATGCCCCGCTAAATTCCGCAAATGACAGCGGATAGATACGTATTTCATCCCCTCGATCGCGAAACTGTGTGAGGATATCACTGGACAACATCTTCGAATTACTGCCTGTGATATAGAGATCGACATTGCATAACTTCATCAATCCCAAGATCACATCGATAAATGTTAACTTCGCGTTCGGATCATCGAGATACGGGTTAGGAATTGCCGTCACAAACTGGATTTCATCAATCATCACATAGTATTGACGTGACTGATCCACAATTCGACTCCGCACGTATTGATCCAACTCCAGCGGATTACGATATCTGGCATTTGGCAGATCTTCCAGTGAAAGCCCAATGATCTGATTATCTGTGACTCCCTGCTCGTGCAGATAGCGGGTAAACAGATGAAAGAGCAGATATGACTTACCACAGCGACGGATGCCTGTAATGATCTTCACGCGGCCATTGTGCATCTTGCCGATCAGCTTCTGTAAGTATAATTCTCTTGGAAACTCCATATGTATCCCCTTTCCACACGAGATAAATATTGCGGATTCCGCACTTTTTTAACATATCAATCATTGATCTATCTCCTCGCTGCAAATGACTTATACCACAGACTTCCTGACCTTGAAGCGCATCACTGAACCTCAGGATTTTATCGCCGGTCAGGAAACCGCCATCGTAGAGTTTGACGATGGGCTGGTACGAAAACTCATCAATCAGATTCTGGTCTACCTCAAGCCTCTGACATCCAACCTCATAACTCGAGGTGGGCACAATTTCCCTTGGACAAGTTCCCTATAACGAATTTTCGCGTCCGGATGGCTGTCTGGACGCGAAGAGGTAAATGCACAGAAATACCTTGTTTTCAAGGCTTTTACGGTACCAGGGTTTAATTTCCTGACATCAATTTTTATAAGGACGTTCTGCCTCTAAAATTCAGGCTTAGGTTTCGCTAACGCTTGCCTTCGTTAAGAGGACACATGTCTCAGCACAGCTTGCATGTAATCAGCCTTCGCTAACGCTTGGCTTCTTTTATTTCATTGAAATTAATCAGCATGGCTGCCTCCTCTTAGATTTCTTATTCCCTCGTCAGCAGGAAAACGGTTTCGATGTGGCATGAGACAAGTACCTGAATGTCTGATTCCTGGACACATTTCCGTCCGTTCGCGGGAACTGCTCAAGGCCAAAAATTAGCATTTTTACAGGTACTCTCCGTTTGCGGGAACTTGTCCACATGCTTTTTCTACCTATCATACGGCGGGCAGAAGGGAGGCCATCGTCTCGACCTGCTCTCCTCTGCTCAATCGGTTTATGATCAAGGTCTCAACCCAGTATATCGTTAACTTGGTCGCTTATCTTGGTCGGGCACCGATCAAGTTGCTTTCTTCTTGAACCGGTTCCGACATGACTCCAATGTCCGGTTTTCTATTTGAATGTCCGGTTTTCCACCGTCGCAGATTCTCGGCTGGCATTCTGCCACTGGCTCCGCGGCACCCGTCGTTAAAAGATTTAAGCTGTACATGACATCTAATCCCGACACTCGCGCCGTATCTATCAAGACGCTATGTTTAATACAAAGAAAAAAGCCTTCTCCGGTGTGTAAATACCGAAAAAGGCTTGATTTTGCTGGACTTTCACGGCATTTGCTGTCTGTGGAAGCCCAGCGATTATTCTATTGTCAGTGTTTTTCACCCGGTCCGGATGCCGCCGGAGGTCATTCCGACAGGCCCGGAAAAGGTAAAATTAAAAAGTATGCCAAAATTAAAAAGTGTAATTATTCCTCCGGCGGGTCAAAATCTTCATCCGTACATTTGCGAATGATATGCTTAGTGCGGTCAAGCGGTAGAGGCACATCCTCCTCTGCGAAATATTCCACCTTTACTACTTCTGCAGCAGAGTGGTGGTTATCCTTGCCAACGGGTACAATCACATAATCGCCAACGGAAATATTATCCTCATCAGCAATGTAATAATAGCTTTTGTATCCCTCTTCAAATTCCACGCTACAGTAGATGTAATCGGTTCTGCGACGCTTGACTTTCTCATAGACCGCAGGATCGAGTATTTCGCCCATTCCGTAGAAACGCATAAACTGCCATACAGACTCGGCAAAATCGCTCCAGAACTCAGGAAGAGCCTTCTTATCGTATGTTCCCTGAATGACACGCTGCGGTCCTTTTTTGAAATCCACCGTGATGGTATAATCCTTGGTTTCAAGCGGATTGTCCACCACATCATCCGGGTTACCCTCAATTTCGCCAAACAGGTCATCCGTATCAATGTCATTGAGCAGCTCTTCAATACCACCCTGAACATAATATTTTCTGGACACTACACAGCCGCTTCCGATGTTCTGAATATGCTCCAAAGTCTCACTTTCACGATCAAGCACCAATCTCTCGGTGTAGTCCCAAATCGCATATTCAACAGTTTCAGAAAAAGGCTGCTTCGGTTTGATTTTGGTAATACGGTGATAATCGATAGTGACACGGTCCACTCTGTCCGGCTTGTTATTACCGTCAAAGACATATAGGTCATCCATTTCGAGAGCCTCTCGCACCATATCCGACAGGTCCACACCATCTACTTCAAAGTCCGCAATTAACGAACCACGGTACTTATAGACTTCGCCATCGGTGCTGGTGATCTCCATCTCCCACTCACCAATGTCGGTAGCGAACACCTCGATGTACTCGGTGCTGAAATATTGTGCGATGCTATTCAACACCTTGGCAGCAGTGTCCTTTTCAATTTTATATATCTTGCTTCTGGACTTTTCGTGACCGCTGTACCCAGATCCAAAATTGTAGGCCGAGAACCACACACGGCCATCCGTGTTGATGGTGATATGCTGCTCAACCTCGTCATCCGGTTCCGGCGCTGGGCCATAGCAGATGTTATTGGAAACGATACGCACTTTCTGCGGAGTACCTTTAAACCGCTTTAACTGACATTCTGCCAGCTCTCCCAAACGGGACAATGCTATCGTAAACCATGCTCGATTCTTCGGTTCCAAAATTTCCTCACCGGAGTATGCCCAATGATTGAAATATCGCCATTGAGAATAAATAGCCGAACCGAGCAACGGAATATCGGTTATCTCTCCGACGATGCGTTCCAATGCTTCAAAATTGTTTGCAGCATTGCCGTACTTCTCAGAAAAAGCGTGACCGCAGTCCATTACAAAGCCAAGAGCCTCACAGTCATCGGCCAAGTAGTGGTCTACCAGTTCGATGTAGTTGATTTTCTTATCCCTGAATTTGTCATACCACTTGACGGCAAATTCGTGGATTTGCTTCATATCTGCCACTGCGTTACACCTCCTCATGTATCAGTCATTCATGAAAGCATCAAATTCTTCGATACGATCAATCCATTCCAGCTCCTTTTGCTTTTTGGCCTTGCTGTCAAGAACCGTGGCCTTGGGATTCCTTTTCAGAATTTCTGCCTTCATTTTCTTCTGTTCTGATTTTGTTATAGGAACCAGCTTTGTGCCTCCCCTCCAAGTTTTCGCTATCTTCTGGGTAACGTCATAAACAGGCTCCGGTGCCTTCTTTTTTCTACCGAACATGACCGACCTCCGTTAATCCATGCTGCCACTGCCCTTATTGCCACCAAACTCGCATCCATGCACATGATCGTGGCCATAATACCAGCGTCCATACCTGTATCCATAGTGCGGTGGGCAATGAGCGCAGTCTCCGTTACATCGACCGTTGTGCCGATGTTGATTAGAACCGCTGGCCATGCTGATTCCAGCAATCACACCAAACAGAGTAGCAAAGAAGCCGGGCCGTTTCGGTGGCGGACTGTAATCGTCCACATATATGTCGACTTCTTCCAAAGGCTCGTCCTCTTCGAATTCCTCTTGTTCCTCGTCTTCATATTCTTCCTCTTCACGCAAATCTTCCGGCAACAGAATATTCCGCTGCTTGCAGATTTCGATGATAACCTCATCATCGATCTCGCCGTATAGATATTCCATATCCTCGGCTGTTAATCGCTCCGCCGAATTACGCACCGCTGCATCGCCAATGCCTTATCATTGATACACGCAAACTCAAGCAAATCAGAACCGGAAAAAGCCAGCTTTGCATCGACTGCTTTACGCAGCAGACGGTTTGCCGCAGGTACATTGACCTGCAATTCGATGATGATTTCACCAACCTCATCAGCTGTACCGAGAGAAGTCAACGCAGACAGATTACGGACCTGAGTACTTTCGGCCCAATCATAGAATTTTTCGTAGTATTCATCCCATGTGTATTGTCTCACGGTGACACCTCCATTCAGAATCAAAACTATACTCGACGGCCCATTCCATATAAGCGTATAAATTCATCCGAAAACTTTTTAACAAAATCGCGGTCAAGTGCCGTAGCTAAGGTTTCATCATTATATTTTGCGGCCTTAGTCCAATTATAGGAGCCGTGCATTACATATTCAAAATCAATAATACAGAATTTGTCGTGCATCCTATTCCAGTCATCCCATCCATGATGAGGGATAAGCATTAGATCAAAGTTCTCGGAAAGTTGCTGATAAAACGGCCTGTTGCTACTTTCTTCAGAAATTATTAACCTAACATGCACGCCTTGTTTCTTTTTTGCCAGCAATTCATCAATTATCGCTTGATTGCTTAGCCACGCTACTGCAGCCCAAATTGTATATTTCGCATCTCTGATACCTTGAATGATCGTTTCTTGTATTTCTGTAAAAACGACATCATGCTCTTTGTATTCGACTTGATCCGGACTCAAAATCTGCGGACGAATAGGAACGCCACCCAATCCGTAATCATCGCTTTCCTCATACACATACTCGATCAATTCATATAAGTCATCAAAAGCTGCATTAGCCTCATCTAAAAGTGGCACTGGAACACGCAGTTCAACATTTTCATATCTTTGGCCTGAACGACCGCCTCTCACAAACTCCCACTGAGGCAAGTTGTTTATTTTAGCTCTTCGCAAAATAGGCAGTAAAACGCTCTTTTTATCTTTGAACTTGCTGTCATATTTCAGCACCTCAAGCATCGTTTGTAAGAACATAGCAGTATTCATTAGCTCACCTCCATTTTCCCGAAAAACTGTGCAGCTATGGCATCGAGCTGTGCAGCTATCAAATTGAAGTCCTTGTTCAGGTCCAGTGTTTTCGCACCGATCTGATTGCCGCCCATATTAAATACACAATCGGGAGTAATGTCTTCTCCTGTTTTAGCATAAACAAGCATTCCGGCAACATTTCCAGAATTGGTTTTGTCCTGATTTTTCACATAAGTAAAAATCTGATAGGCATTCCCAGAGTGCAGCGTATATTTGTCAAACTGTTTCTGCAATGTGCTACTGTAATACTTCGCATCCAAAATCAGGATTTTCTCATTAAGACGCAGGAAGATGTCTGTCTGCATAACCGGCAAAAAGCGAATCATAGCTTCATCATTTTCACCCTGCAAGTCCCATTTCACCTGCGCTGCTCTTGCCTCCGATAGGTATGTATGGTGCTGACGGTAATATTCGAGGATAAACTTTTCGTACAAACGGGCCATATGTTCATCCGAGAACGTTGCCATCTTATAGTCACCCTTATCGGTGGTTTGGAGCATTCCATCCAGCACAAAATAGCAGATGTTTAAGAGCATTTCATAATTTTTGTTATTACTCTGGTAATGGAGGCGTCCCCATTCAATAGAGGACGGCTCCAATAAAGATACTCCATCAAAGAACACCAGCAGCTTATTCAAGGCTGTTTTATGCTCAGTTTTGACACCTTTATCACGAACCAGATAGTGCATCGTTGTTTTCAAAATCTGGTTGAATAAATTATTCTCGGAAAGCTCATCGAATTCACATGCCAGCTTCTGCTTTCTCTGAATTCGATTTTTAATTGTCTCTGTCATATCCAGTTTCCCACGCATAACAGAGAGAGTTTCATGCTGCGTCACATACTCTCGATACAATCCTTGCTTCAGCTGTTTTGCAACACCTTTTGCAAGGATAACAGCAAACAAATCCTGAACCTTGTCAAACTCCTCGGCTGCAACATTCTCATAATTTGACTGCTTCAAAATCTGAAATACATACGAAAGCATGTAATATATATTTTTTATGAATATGCCTTTATCATTCGTCATCGAACACACCACGCAGATTCTTTTCCCAACGCTGCAGGTTTGCAGGTTCGTCAAACCAATACTCAGAAAGCATCGGAAGGATGTCAAATTCTACGACAGAACGCATCCAATCAGTCGTGCAGCCTGCTTCTTCTCTTCCACAGAAGTAGCTGTGGCCAATCCTAAATCCACGACCAAGAGAGCTATCTTCTGCAATTTCCTTATTCAACACTTTTATCTGATCAATAAGGGTATTAAAAGTCTCGTTTGCAAAGGCATTTTGATAATTACGGAATCCTTCAGAATTAAATCCGGGTTCCATCTCAAAGAAACTGAAACGTCTACGCAGCGCATAATCAATCATAGCCAAGCTGCGGTCCGCAGTATTCATCATGCCAATGATATATAGGTTTTCCGGCACAGAGAATGGCATGCCGCTGTATGCCAGAGTAGCCTTGGTTCCACGATAATCCTTTTCGATCAGCATCATCAGCTCACCAAAAATTTTACTCATGTTACCACGGTTGATTTCATCAATGATAAAGAAATACTCCTTGTCCGGGTGGTTAGCTGCAGTCTGACAGAAACGATAGAAAACGCCGTCAGTCAATTTGAAATCGGCACCATCTGGGCGATAACCCATGATGAAATCCTCGTATGAATAGCTCTGATGGAACTGTACAAGCTCAATGCGGGAGTCATCCACTTCACCCATCATTGCATAGGCCAGTTTTTTAGCTGCAAAGGTCTTACCAACACCCGGTGCGCCCTGTAGAATAATGTTCATTTTATTGCGGAGCAACGCCTCCAGAACATCGTAGCGTTCTTCGGTCATAAATACCTTGCTCAAAAAATCAGCCTTCGTATATTTGGTCACCGTTGCTGTGGCAGGTTTCACAGGATTTTCTTCACGGATGATATCCATGATAAAATCAAATTCACCCTTAGTGAGTTTAAAAAGACTGCCATTCGGCTGAACGAAAAACTCCATTTTCTCCAGTTCCGGGTATCCCTTGAGAACGGAATATTCAATCGGAACAGAAAGACCTTCTGTCTTTGCAAAATAAATGTTATTGCCATCGTTGGCCTGTGTGATTTCTGCAATGGCTACAATTTTCTTTACAGGATTTGCCTCATAGCCAATAACTATATCGCCGACTTTGGCATCCAAGAAGTTCTGGAATACTCTGCGCTTATTTCCGTTTTCATTGTACAGAGTATAACTTTGTTCTTCGCCAATTTTAATATCGGCAAAGCTCCAGATTTTCGGATTTGCGGTCAGCCACCAATAACGGCGAGGCTCATTGGCACCACTAAACAAATCTTCAACACTCATATTGAAATAAGGCTGGAGAATAAGCTCTTCAAAAAGAGCGTGATCACTTTCGTCAACCTTAATGCAGGTGGAGTTATCATTTGGTGTCCACCATTTTTTAGTGCCATCATAGTTGGCGCTATTACTTGTACGGGCAATTACACGATACTCTCTCTCGTACCAGCCATCCATCATTTCAGGATTTTCAACGGCCTTTTCATTTGTGAATTGACCGAGCAACTGAATGCTGCTTCCGTAGCAAAGGTAGAAATAGTCGCCCTTCTTAATCGTATCGGTAAAAGCCTGACCCTGTGATACCTTAGATGTAGCTTTTGCTTTTGTGGCGCTGTGAACGACAACCACATTGCGTTCCATAAATATTTTCTTGTTCGAATCAGAAATACCAGTGCTTTCGGTACCGTGGCTAATCTTCCATATTGCCGGAGCCACATCAACATAAAGCGGAACTTCGGACAAATCTACCATATCAAGGGCCTTTGCCAATTCACTGCGCAGACGCCAAATGTAAGAGCCACTTTCACTCGCACTTGCATCTTTGCCCATATACAGAATCGGCCACCATTTGGCATTGTCATTGTCTTTGGTCATAACTTCACAGCCGGTTTTCTCGGCCACACGACGGGCCAGTGCTGTCGAACCGGAATTATAGAAGTTTTTCGATTCACCGTATTTGATAGCCAACTGCGTACAGGTAGCCTGTCCGCCATAATCCTTCATGCGCTTCATAATCTGCAGTGCATTCAGCGTAAATACGGAGGTGTCATTCAACATTTCCACCCATTCAGCCACTGTAATATCAGGATTATAGTCCTTCGGGAACCAACCCTCTTCCTCTTGGGCGGCTTTCTTTTCTTCGAGGAAGAATCTACTCAAATAGAAGCCAACATCTATAGTCGCTGTTTTCAGCTTCGGGTCGGAATAGCAAGTGTCATCGATAGCCTCACGCAACATTGCCACCAGTTCCTCATCTTCGCAAATGACTTTATTGATTTCGTCATACAGATTGAAACCACCCAGCAAACTATCAATAGAACCGTTGCGCTTTGGTCTATATTCAGAATTCAATTCTGTAGCAGCATCACGGAAAAGCTCATACTTATAAATATAATACTTATCCGGGTACATCAGCCAAAGATATGTGCTGATGGCATTCGTATTCTGATAGTGATTACGCCACGTTCCATCATCGTACTTAGCACGGATTGTTTCGGACGCAGCTTGGAAAGCATCTACTCTTGCTGCAAGGTCACGAGATTCATCAAATAAATCACGGAACATCTGGCGAACCGTAGAATCGTCAGCCTTGGCAAAATTGATGATCATGCCTTTTGGGTATGCATAACCAGAAGCCAGCAGATTGAATGTCTTGTCTGTGGCCGTTTTAAACATCTCACCAAAGTTATCTGCATCGATATTCCAGTGGTCTTGGAAGTGCTTTGTGGCCTCCCATTTATATTTTTCGTCTTCCCAATGGCTCGGAAAGTATGCCTTATACCCCGCGAGTATGGGTCTTAATTTTACGATATCAATCATGTTTTACCTCCTGCGGTGGCATACTCTCCGTCGCCATCGTAATTTTACTTTGTTTTCAAGAATCCCTGCTTGAAGGCATCAGGGAAAATAAAGGTCTTTTCACCGGCTGCAAATTTAACACGGATATGTTTCTGGGCCTTATCCAGCATTGTAACAGTGCCTTCACCGAAGCTCTTATGGATAACTATCGAGCCTTCATTCACTTGCGGTGCATTGTAAGGTGCCGGTTCCTCAGCAACCTTGGATACCGGCGCTGCAGGTCTCACGCCATACTGGTAAGTAACAGATGTATTTGTTTTCGGCTTTATAGGCGTAGACACTGGAGTCGGACGAGTCTGACTGGTCGTAACAGGCTTCTTGGAAGGTACAGGGATATCCTCCACAGCAGGAACTTCGAAGATAGTCGGTGCTTCCATAGTAGCCTGCTGATTGTAGAACAGCTGGTCATACTCAGCACGCTTGATGACAGTATCCCAACCACCGATATCCTTGCCTTCGTGCTTGTCGATACCAGTATAGGACAGGCTGGAATCCTCGTAGCGCTTAAATTTGAAGATGGCATCATTCATGAGGTTTGCATTGAAAACGCCCAACGAACAAAGCAGCTCGAAGTCCTTAACATCAAGACCAGTAACCTTCTTGAAGAGGCCCGGTTCCAACTGCGTAATAACATCTTTCAGGGAACGCTCACGATAATCGGTGAGATACATAAATACCGGTACACGGGTAGCGAACTTGATGAGCTTCTCCTGAATCTTTTTACGCATGGATTTGTATTCTTTTTCTTCGTCGGAGAGTTCCTTCTTCTCTTTCTGAGTCTTTTCGCCGCCTTCTTTCTTGGCTTTCTTAACGGCTTCGGATTTATTGATAATGGTCTGAATATCCTGATTCAGAGAACGGAAGCCCTCGATACTCATCAGAGCGTCCATAGCCTCTTTGCTTGCCATAAGACGAGTAAGGGTGTCGTTGTCGACATTAACGAGCAGCGCAGACTCCCATCTCTTAGCCAGCAGAGTTGCGGAGGTACCGGCCATAGCGATATCCAGAACATCCTGAGCGCTGATCTGGCGCATGGAGCTACCGTCGTAAGCGAGAACAGGCAGGAAGTTGATGAACTCAGTAACCTTCTTTTCAGGGTTTGCTTCGTTCACATCCAAACGACAGCTATAGTCGGAAATCTGGCGAAGCGCACGGTCCAGCGCAAAGTCGAAGACATAGCACTCCTGCTTCATAATCTGGTCATTTCCGGCCTCATCCTTAACGACCCACGGAGACTGCACACGGAAAGCGGTCTGGAAGTAGGTTTCAGGACTCTTCAGATTACGCAACATAAATACACCGGTCCAAGGCTTAACGGTAACACCGGTAGTCAGCTTACCGCAGGACAGTGTGATAGTCTGGGTTTTCAGCGGATCGTCCATCATACGCTGCACAGGTGCAAGCGCATCCAGACCGATACCAGCCTTCGTACCAGCACAAACATGGATTCTATAACGCTGATTGAACCACGCATTCTGCTTCTGCATCATCAGGTTATACATAGCCTGACAAGATGCCACATTCGGCAGGAACCACAGAGTGTGGGACAATACATTCAGCAAACGGGTATCGGAATAAGGCATAGGAGGACGCTTGTCCTGTCCCAGCTTCATATCATCGATATTGGAAGGCAGATAGGAACCACGGATAAGGTCGAGCCATTTCTGCACTTCATTTTCATATACGAATTTCGCTTCATCGCCCTTACCCTTTGCGGAGAAGAACACATTAAGGTCAAACTCGTTAAATTCACCCTGCATAGCAATCTGACGGATGCTATCCGGAATACGGTATGTAAGCATAACCATGCGAGGCAGGGATGCATATGGATTATTAGATCCTACCCAATTTTCCTTTGCACGCTGTTCGTCGGAATAGGTCCAGTTATAAATCTGGTCCTCGATGAACTCGCCACTGTTGATAGCACGGAAAGGAGTACCAGACAGGAACAGATAGTGACCAGTGGTAATTGGCAGGAAGGTTTCGTTATAGGCGTTGCCTGCTTCCTCCAAACCATACTTTTCAACATCGAAATCTGCTGCTTCTTCTTCGTCAGGGTTTTCAAACAGTTTCTTTGCATTTTCACGCCACGCACCGAAGTGGTACTCATCGAAGATAACGAGGTCCCAATTCTCCGCATGGATAAATTCGTTCTTTGCTTTGATGCCGCCAGCGTCATTTGTTCCCAGCAAATCTTGGAAGGAACCAAATACGACAATAGGCTGCTTTTTATCAGCATAAGCAAACTCACGGTCGATATTTACGTGGTTACCGGCAGCATCCTTGTTGGAAATGAACTGCCAACCATCAAAATCAACGTGGGTCATCAAGTCCTCACGCCATGCGGATTCGACTGCAGGCTTGAAGGTCAGAACGAGTATACGCTTAAAACCCATCTTTCTGGCAAGCTGATAGGATGCAAAAGTCTTACCGAAACGCATCTTTGCATTCCACAGGAACTTTGGAGGTCTGCCCGGATCTTCTTTTGCAGCATAGGCATAATACTCCATTGTGCGCTTCACAGCCACCTGCTGCTCAGGACGCATCTTAAATGTAGCTGTACGACTGGCGTCGGTAATAATACCGGTCTTCAGCTCAACAATAGCCGCCTTAACATCATTCACAGAGCAATTAAACCACTCGTTGCGGTCATTGCCTTCATTCATCTGACGAAATCCCTTACGACGAAGGATGCGATGCACATCCTTGTCTGTAAAAATAGAACCATCGGAACACATCGCAGATTCGGTATAAAGGATGTTGGCTTTCAGGCCGCTGGTGTGCATCTGCTCATTGATACGAGTTTCCGCATCACGGTCAGTATAGCCAACTTTTACATAGCCTTTATGTGTGGTTACCTGCGGCAAATTATAAACATAGATTGTTGGGGTAACAGCTGGGCGCTGCACAAAGAAGTCAATTGCCACTGCTGTCACCCCCTAAGTCCTCGATAACGGAATTGATGAATTCAATTTCTTCCGCAAAAATACCGTATTTTGCATACAGTTTTTCATCATTCCACTCCTCCGTAAAATCAACAAGCGGAACATACGCATAAACAGACTGAGTGGCGTGCTGAGTCATCTTGCGCATACCAACCAAAAGCCGGAACAATTTTGTCTGAATATATGCCAAGCAGTTTTCTGCTTCTTTGCGTGTTTCAAACGGGCCAACTTGAAGGAAGGTTTCGGTACAGCATACTCCGGGTCCAGCAACAACAGGATTAGGAGGGGTATCACCCATCTGACCGCTTCCATAGCTTTCTGATATGAACACCTTGTACTTATTCAAACCATCTTTTTTGGGAAGAGGGTAATCCTTGGGGATATACTTATAAACACGCTTAAGGTTCTCTAAGCCAAGAATCGAATAGCCACCAGCAATCGGAGAAGAACTAACCGCAGGCAATTTGTACTTATATGTATCTCTGAAGAAGTCATTTCTGAGACCATACTGTTTGGCGGCAGATACAATAGACGAAAAACTGGAACGACTTACGGCAGCTACTTTGTTCTTGATTTCGATCAGACGATGGTCACGGATGAAAATATCCTCACCATCCTCAGCCAAGAAACGAGTAGACTCAAGAACACGATCCGGTCCGTGAGTGTAAACATCACACGGTCTACTTGCTCCCTTTTCCCACAGGAAATAACAGACTCCACCCTTGATTTCAACGCCAGAGAAGCAATCCGATGCATCAAGGAAATCGTGCAATGTAACAATTTGCTTATCGTTAATCATCTCGCGTCGGAAATCATCCAAGCCTTTTCCGCCCGTCATCCATCGCGAAGGAATAATCATAGACAGATAGCGCGGTTTCAGTTTCTTTGCCTGTGCTACGAAGAGCTGATAAATCGGCTTTGCACTTGCCTGTGCGCCACCATCGCTTAATTGATAGGGCGGGTTGCCGATAATCACGTCGAATTTCATATCAAATATCACCTCGGGCTTTCTTGTGTGGATAATCTCATATGCATGAGTTTCCAATTCAGCTTCACGCTCACGGCTACCATACTCTTTTTGGTTAGCTCCGCAAAATACACAGTTGCCGTTCTGCCAAGTATGCTTAATTCGCTTAAATCGAATATTGCCTTGTGCATCATCGAATAGCGTGACCGAAAATTCACTATTGGGATACTTAGAGCAATATACACCGCGCCGCGACAAAAGGCTTGTTAATTCTGTAATAGCAATGCCGTACAGCTGATGGTGGAAAATGTGATCCAATCGTTCCTGAAGGTCGGGAAATTGTGGCTCCAAACCGACAATCAGTCGTTTTGCAATTTCTCGAAGGAACACTCCCGTTTTGCATGCCGGATCCAAAAATGTAGTGTCTGGATTTCTGAACAACTCCTGCGGAAGCATATCCAACATCTGATTCACAACATCCGGTGGCGTAAACACCTCGTCGTTGGAGAGGTTTGCCAGACACGATAGTACGTCCGGGTTATAAACATTATCAAAAAGGCCATTAGCCATTGTTCGTTTCCTCCTTTGGTAATTCTAAATGAAGATACGCTTCTCTCCATCTTGTATCATCTTCTTGGATGCGTCGATAGTGCGCAATGTATTGCTGCAGGAATTGACCTTCATCGTCTGGTTCTTCCGGCGCATCCAAGCCCATATCAAACAGAGTGCCTTGTTCAAAATCATCGTCGGACTTCTTCTTTTTCTTTGCAGGTTTCGGGTCCTCCATCGCCAGTAGTTCTGCAAAAGTGTAGTCCTTGCGCTGCATACGAGCATCATTGAACGGGAATGTCCATTCAGAGAAGATAATCGGAACATTCAGTTCTTTGCCCTCAGCATCGCAACACAGCAGGGTCAACGCATTTCCACAGACAATGTTCAAGCGAAGAATGAATCGAGCCGCTTCTCTCGTAGCATCGTTGCATTCTTTTTTGCAGACCTTTTTGTACTCTTTGTTCCAAATTTCAAAGAGACGCTCCTGGCAAGCGAGGACATTGTCCAACATGATATCCACGCCATACATACTGCCCAGGGCCAATAAGGAGTTGCGCTCCCAATCGTAGGCACTACGCTTATATTTCTTTGTTACGATAGCCAGCTTTCGCTGAAGGATGACGGACAGGAAGTTACCGTCACCACAGGCTGGCTCCAAAAATCGGCTATCGATTCTTTCTGTTTCTTGCTTAACCAAGTCGCACATAGCTTGCACTTCTCGTTCGGCTGTGAACACTTCGCCGTGATCAGCTACACGCTGCTTGGATTTGACTTGTCTTGCCATAGTGCGACATCACCTCTTTCTACGTTCAGGGCCAATTTTTCCACCAGCCCACTATAATTAAAACATATCAAGCGTCCTAAAAAACGCACTTATTCAGATTCGTTCATCATTCTATTGTAATGCTGCGACTGGTCAAGTACCTCGAAAATGGTTTTGAATACATCTCTGTACTGGTCGCAGTCCATACTCTCATCCACAAAATTGAGGCCGTCGTTGAAGGTGTCCGTGCTGTGCATATAGGCAAGCATGGACTTGGCCAGATGGAAGCGAGTCGTATCCGGCGCAGCGCCTTCAATCGGAGTGATGAAGCTATCTTTCTTTTCCTCCAGCACCTTTTTCGTTAAATCGTATCCCTCATAACCACAAAGTTGCAGGAAGTAATACTCCAGAATTCTACGAATAACATTCATCAGCGGAATGGTTGAGGTCAGGGTGCTGTATTCCGTCCACAGCGCAGAATAGGAATTCTGCACCGGATTATAGTTCTTGTCTTTGTCGGAAACCTTCTTAGCTTCATCGACACACAGCTCAACTGTCGATACATTATTCTTCTTATTGATTTTATAGAAGGAAACGTATCTGTAATGGCGCACCATGTTGTATGTGATTTCACGGTAGAAGAAAGCATTATGAGTCAGCACAAACAGCTGCTTAATATAATTGCCCTCATATTCACGCTTTTCCAGAACGACGTTGTTGCTGCATACACCAATCATCTCTCTAACCAAAGAGCTGACGATGAACAACGCACTGCTGTCCATACTGGATACCGGATCATCGATGACTACGATTTTATCCTTACCGGAGTCAACCTCGGTCTGGCTGCCTCTTGCCACATGGTAGAAATAAAGGAACGCAATGAAATTTCTTTCGCCTTCGCTCAAGTTTTCCGCAACGGTTCCGTCCTCACGGATAACCTCGTACACACCCTTGACACCTTCTTTTTCACGGAGGTGGAAACCCTCAAAGCCGGAGTCGGCCAGATGTGCGTTAATGCTATCCACGGTGGCCTTTGTGTTTATGGTTTTAGTGCTGAGATCGTTGATTTCCGCACTCAATTCTCTGTAACGTCTCTGAAGCTCTTTGACCTTATCATCGTGAGCCTTCACCGCATCCTCAACGGCCTTTTTGCTTTGGAGATAAGTTTCAGCCTCAGTCTTCAGGCGATATGTAACCAGTTCCCATACCATCCTGATGCACTCCTGCTGCTTATCTTGCTTTGTTGCAACGATGTCATTGTTGGCCTGAATCAGCTTATTGAACTCAGCCACCATTTCATCGAGTTTAGCAATAAGAGCATCTGTATCTTCGAGCGCCACAATTTTTGCGGGCTGGGCCAATTTATCAGCTATCCGCTGTTCGTTTATTGTCACAGCGCTTTCAAGAAGCGCAAGTTTGTCATGATAGTCATCCAAATCAAGTTTTGCGAACTCGATAGTCAGATTTCCACGATAGACATCTAAAATCTGCTGCATTTTGCTGCTATATGCGCTCTGGAATGCCTCCAGCGCCAGCAAATCGTTCTGATACTGCTCATCAAAACATTCAGCAATATCTTTTTCATAGGAAGCAGGAAGTTTCTGCTGGCAAAACGGACACTTACCATCTGCATGGCCAACATAATGCGCATGACCGGCCTTAACCCAGTCTGTTGCATTCAGCGCTTTCATAAAATTAGCAAATGGTGTATCACTGCTACTGGTTACCGCCTTAGCCAATAATGCCAGACCGGAAAAATCATAGCGACCGGAAACCGCCTTGGAGCCTCTCAAAAGACCATAATGCTGTGCGTTAGGGTCAAACGCCACATCGAACAGCTGCTGAATTACGTCCAGCGAATGATCGACCGCAGCGTATCTTCCGGTGAGAACCTCATCAGCAAGAAGATTCTTGCGCTGCTTGCCTTTGAAGAAATCTTTGTATTTGTCTCGGAGAGCAACCTTTTCTCTCCAGCAAGTTTCTTCAAATCCGGTTCTGAGAGGTACGAGTTCTTCCTTCTTTTTGTCTCTTGCCTCAGCCTCGCTCTTTCCGTCAGCAGTTACTGTACTGCGTTCAGCGGTCTTAGCCTCAATTTGTTTCTGGATTTCAATGTTTGTCTCACTCAGAGTAAAGACGCCCTGCAAATCCCCATAAGTTTCAAAATTTTTATTTACAAAATCCTGATTATAAACCAACACCACATAATCATCAGGATTCTGTCCTGTGGCCCATGTCACCTCAGAACCTTCTTTGATTACTTTTGCAATTGTCGATTTACCCGCACCGTTCTTTCCAAAGAAAAAGTTTACGAATGTATGTTCCACTACCTCACCGTGAAATGTGGCCGAGTCAAGTTTGATTCGTTCAATTAAAGATTTTTGTTTTTCCTTCATACACTCGCCACCTCACTTTTAATCTGTAATTTTTCCACTTCTGAGCCATTCGTCTACCTCAGAAATCTTAAATTTATATCGCTTTCCAGCTCGATAAAATGGGAGCTTTCCATTTTTAATCCATGTACGCACAGTGTCGGTACTAACACTCAGATGTTCAGCAATATCTTCAAGGTTAACCCATTTTTCAGGCATCTGTTCAACATTCTGATTTTCTACTTCAAAATTCATACTTTACCTCCGTCACTTAGATAGCGCTTTGCATATTGAAAACCGGTACTTGTATGTTGGCCTCATATAATTCCTGAATCAAATTTACTCTCTTAATAGACCAATGTGTACGGTTCAGTTCGTTAAAATTCGCATTGCCGACAAGACCAAGTTCGTCCAGTAGCACATTTATCGCACTCTGCGGAATATCGTTTCTATATCCGCAGAAGTATATTTTCACATCATTATCGTAAATCTTAATGTCAGAGACAAATCCATAAATCACTCTCTGATCATCATCGGGATGCCCGTACTGTCGGCTCTCCGCCATAAACAAGGACGGCATCGTCTTGATTCTTGCAATCATTTCTGGCGTTAACGCATCAAATAACGCCACCGTTTCCTTTGCCATGTACTGGTTCAGGGAACGATCCCTTGGCATCTTTATATAAGCCTTGTCAAACTCCTTGATACCAAGGACAAATATGTTGTAATATTCTCGGTCTATGGTGCTTGGTACATAAAACCCACCCGGCATCATTGGCATTTGATACGGAACCATCTGCGGTTGAATCGCTGGATTGAGAACCGTTGGCATCTGCTGCACGGTAATATTAACGGTTCCGTAGTTCGGCACCATTACATTTTCATTTCCATCCTGTCGAAACTGCGCCTGCTGTGAAGTAGCAGGTAGTCCAGAAGGCATCTTTTGAAGTTTATCCTCCATCCCGCTTCCTCCTTACTTTTTGCCGAAATTAATGGTGATTGCTCCGTAGTTCGGCATAACAACATTTCCATCGCCGTTTTGCTGAATAAATAGCGGATTATTGTTTACCACCGGGTAGGCACCTTGCGTTGACTGCGCCTGCTCTGAAAAATCATCTGCAGAACCTATGTCATCATTTGGATCGCCGTCTTCAACATCTTCAATAATTACCTCATCCGCCACATTGGTATTTGTGTATACGGATACTTCCTGAGTGATGGATTTTCCCATGCTCCCTTTATAAGCTCGTGGACCACCACCTGCCAGAGGACACCACTGATTATAGGTGTCTTTTCCTACCTGATTGTCTTTTCTATTTACAACCACATAGTGCCACACGCCCAGCAAAAACGCTGGCAGGCAAACAGTTGTAAGGTCGCCAAGTGCGGCCTTTTTTATTTTCTCTCCGGTCTCAAGGATATAAAATTCTTCTTCCGCATCAATGCTTTTGTCCTGCTGAATTAAATCGATTAGGGCTTTCACCAAGCGCTCGTCCTTTTTAACGGCAGTTCCTGTCTCTAAAAACTGGCCTACAAAATTATCCATTTGACCAAGCGCTGATGCATATGCCGTTTGCACTCGGCTATCAAACTCTTCTACTTCTACGGTATCTCCAAAAGGAAGATACTGGCCAGTCGAAGTTTTACAGGATTTAAAATCGTTAGTTTTTCCCTTAAGCGCATCACCGGAAGGTTCCTGATAGTCTGGGTTAATGACTTTGATAAGGCCCACCAGTACATTAGGGTCCTTTAGGCCATCGCTCTCTCCCTTATAATGCTCTCTTGCCTTCATGCGCTGACGAAGAGCCTGTAATACCAATATAAAAAATGTACCTCCCCACAATCTTGGATAGTCATTGTTTGTCATAGATTTGCCTCCGATTTTCACGCTTGTCCCATATCTCTATCCGTGGTCAATGATTCGTGTCAACACCCAACAAACCCCACTAAAACATGTTATATCACGTTTTCTTCATTTTTTCAATGACGCAGATGTGAACGATGCGTCCCTAAGTAATTTTTTAAGTCGAACCTTAAGAACCTTAAGAACCATAGCGTCCGACCTACCGAACGATTGGATAAACCTTGTGAGTTAGTCACAGGGTCTTTTTTACTCCTGTGCTGGCTCGCAAATAAGCCAACCAAAGGAGTAAAACGCTATGTCAAAGTACGAAAACCAGAGCAAAAACAACACCCGTCGTATCTACATCCGCAGCCAGCGCCGCTGGCAGGAAGTACCCGAAGAAATCTATCAGGAACACACCCGCTTCCATGATACCTACCGTCACAGAATGCAGGACCGTGGCCTCTGCTGCTGTCCACGTAATAAATGGTGGGTCTGTGATGCCGACTGCCTGACCTGCGAATATCGCAACGCAGATGTTATCGCATCACTGGATTCTCCCATTGGAGAGGAAGACGATGACCTGATTCTGATGGATACCATCGCTGATGACAGCGTGGCCGTTTCAGAACTTGCTGCTGACCGTATCGTTTTGGAGCAGCTGTTCAAGCGCCTCGCTGACCTGATGCCGGAAGCCGCTGATATTGGAAAGCTGCGTATGCAGGGCCTTTCCGATGAAGCAATCGCCAAGTCCATCGGCATTCCTCGTACAACCTTCCTGTCCCGCATCAAAGCTGCCAAGAAACAGTTAGAGAAGGAATACCCTGACTTCTTCTAATATGTAGTACATCCACTCTGGCCGCTGGGAAAACCGGCGGTCAGAACTTTTTTCAAAAATTTTTCTCCATCCTTCGTCAAACGGCATCGCTCATCTCCAAAAGGGAGTGTAAGGAGCAGAAAACAAGCTGCTCCACCACGAACAGGAGGTGAACGAAATGACTCAGGCCCACAGCCGCACCGTGGATACCGATGCCGAGGTAATTGAAATCCTCATTGCTATCAGTCAGGTATCCGCACGAATGGCAAGACGACTCAGCATTCTTGCCGCAAGACAATCCGAGGAAGGAGGAAAACATCATGAGCAAAATGAGCGACATGGCTATGACCATCGAAGAGCTGCGCAATGCTGCCGCTGCCATTACTGATGTAGCCAACTATCTGGCTGAGATGTTCTCCGGCACAACAGCCGAGGAACAACCGGAAAAGAAAGCTCCGGCCCAAAAGCCAGCAATGACGCTGGAACAGGTACGAGCAGTTCTTTCCGAGAAATCCCGTGCCGGTCACACAGCAGGTGTCCGTGAGCTGCTCCAGAAATATGGTGCCAGCAAGCTCTCTCAGGTGGACCCTGCAAATTATGAAGCACTGCTTCGTGATGCGGAGGTGATTGGAAATGCCACCTAAAGCACACGCCATCCTGTCAGCGTCCTCTTCTCACCGCTGGCTCAACTGTCCGCCTTCGGCAAGACTCTGCGAGACCTACGAGGACAAAGGCTCCAACTACGCTGCCGAAGGTACCGACGCACACAGCCTCTGTGAATACAAGCTCCGCAAGGCGCTGGGCATGGGCGCTGTTGACCCGTCGGAACACCTGACTTGGTACGACGAAGAGATGGAGGACTGCGCCAACGGATATGCAACCTACATCATGGAGCTGGTGGAATCCGCAAAAGAGACCTGCGCCGATCCAGTGGTCCTTATCGAACAGCGTGTCGATTTCTCCCGCTGGGTAGAACAAGGCTTCGGAACCTCAGATGCCGTCATCATCGCAGACGGAACGCTCCGTGTCATTGATTACAAGCACGGCCTTGGCGTTTTGGTCGGAGCGGATAACAATCCCCAGATGATGTGCTACGCTCTCGGCGCACTGGAGCTGTTCGACGCAATTTACGACATCGATTCTGTCGCAATGACTGTGTACCAGCCAAGACGCCAGAATGTATCCACCTTTGAGATGTCCAAAGACGACCTGTACCGCTGGGCCGAAGAAGTCCTGAAGCCGACTGCGGAGCTGGCCTTCGCCGGGGATGGAAACTTCCTCTGCGGCGAGTGGTGCGGTTTCTGTAAGGCCAAGCATGAATGTAGGGCCAGAGCCGAAGCTAATCTGCTCCTTGCGCAGTACGATTTCAAGCTACCTCCGCTGTTGGAGGATTCGGAAATCGAGGTCATCCTCTCCCGTGCAGATCAGCTGGTCTCTTGGGTGAACGACATCAAGGAATATGCGCTCCAGCAGGCCATCTCCGGTAAGGACTGGACCGGTTTCAAGCTGGTCGAAGGCCGCAGCAATCACAGATATACCGATGAGGCTGCTGTAACACAAGTCGTTACCAACGCAGGCTTTGACCCGTATGAGCGCAAGCTCCTCGGCATCACTGCCATGCAGAAGCTGCTCGGCAAGAGCCGCTTTGAAGAACTCCTGTCCGCTTACATTGAAAAGCCGCAGGGTAAACCCACACTTGTACCGGAAAGCGACAAACGCCCGGTCATGAATAATGCAAAAACTGATTTTATGGAGGAAAACGATTATGAGTAAGAATGTAAAACCTGTAAATCCCATGAAGGTCATCACTGGCCCTGAAACCCGTTGGAGCTACGCAAATGTCTGGGAGCCTAAGTCCATCAACGGTGGCACTCCTAAGTACAGCGTCAGCTTGATTATTCCTAAGAGCGACACCCGCACCGTTGCCAAGATTAAGGCTGCTATCGAAGCTGCCTACAAGGAAGGTGAAGCCAAGCTCAAGGGTAACGGCAAGACTGTTCCTGCACTCTCCGTTCTGAAGACTCCTCTTCGTGATGGCGATTTGGAGAGACCCGAAGATGCTGCATACGCCAATGCATACTTCGTTAATGCCAACGCTACCACCGCTCCCGGCATTGTGGACGCAGACCGTAATCCTATCATGAGCCGTTCCGAGGTTTATTCCGGTGTGTACGGTCGTGCCAGCATTACCTTCTACGCTTTCAATAGTTCCGGAAACAAGGGAATCGCCTGCGGCCTCAACAATCTGCAGAAGATTCGTGACGGTGAGCCTCTCGGCGGCAAGGCCAGCGCAGAATCCGACTTCGCAGATTTCACAGCCGACAACGACGACGATTTCCTGAACTAAGGAGGCAAGACAATGGAAACCATCATGAACATGATTCTCTGCATCATCTACGACCTGCTCGGCCTCAGCGGCATCGCGCTCCTGATCATCATCTCGGTCACGAGCGCCCGCTCCTACCGGGAGGACAAGGAACTCAGGCTCCATCAGGAGGAGCGCGACAAAGAGTACCACGAGCGCCGCATGAAGGAATTCGAAGCGCATCGCAGCTAATCCACAGAACATAAAGCTGTTGGCGGGCGGCAGGGACTAATCTCCCTGCCGCCTTATTCGTGAATTGAGGTGAAAATTGTGAAGACAATCAGCATAGATATCGAGACGTTCAGCGACGTCGATCTTGGCAAATGCGGCGTTTATCGCTATTGCAGTTCGCCTGCCTTCGAGATTCTCCTGTTCGGCTACAGCGTGGACGGAGGTCCGGTGAAAGTCGTCGACCTTGCCTGCGGTGAAAAGATCCCGGAGGACATCCTCGACGCGCTGACCGATGACACGGTTCTCAAATGGGCATTTAACGCAAACTTCGAACGCGTCTGCCTGTCACGCTACCTGCGGGACATGGGCCGGGCCTTGACCCATTCCATGACAATCATCCGCTGTCATTGAAGTCTGCCCGGTTCCTGAATCCGGAGGGCTGGCGCTGCTCGATGGTCTGGGCGGCGACAATGGGACTCCCGCTCAGCTTGAAAGGCGTCGGTGCAGTCCTGCAGCTTGCCGACCAGAAGATGGATGAAGGCAAGGCCCTCATCAAATACTTCTCCGTCCCCTGCGCACCCACCAAGGCGAACGGCGGACGCACTCGGAACCTGCCATCGGATGATCCCGGCAAATGGGCGACATTCAAAAAGTACAACCAGCGCGACGTCGAGGTCGAGATGATGATCCAAAGGAAACTGCGGAGCTTCCCGGTGCCGGACTTCGTGTGGGACGAGTACCACATCGACCAGGAGATCAACGACCGAGGCGTGCGCATCGACATGGATCTCGTGGAGAAGGCCATCGACATGGACACCCGCTCCCGCAGCAAGCTGACAGAGAAGATGCAGGCGATTACGAATCTGGAGAATCCGAACAGCGTCCAGCAGATGAAGCAGTGGCTCTCCGACAACGGCATGGAGGTCGACAGCCTCGGCAAAAAAGCAGTGACAGCCCTGCTCAAAACCGCGCCACCTGAACTCACCGGAGTGCTGGAACTCCGGCAGCAGCTTGCGAAATCCAGCGTGAAGAAATACCAGACCATGCAGCGCGCCGTATGCTCCGATAGCCGTGCTCGCGGCATGTTCATGTTCTACGGCGCGAATCGCACAGGCCGCTGGGCCGGACGGCTCATCCAGCTTCAGAATCTGCCGCAGAACCATCTGCCTGACCTGGATGCTGCAAGGGCGCTTGTGAAGTCCGGCGACTACGAGGCCGTGAAGATGATCTACGAGGATGTCCCGGACACACTCAGCCAGCTTATCCGCACTGCCTTCATTCCGAAGGACGGCTGCCGGTTCTACGTGGCGGACTTCTCCGCCATCGAGGCACGCGTCATCGCATGGTACGCAGGCGAAAAATGGAAGTCCGACGCGTTCGCGAACGGCGAGGACATCTACTGCTCGACGGCAAGACGCATGTTCCACAAGCCGGTCGTCTGCCTACAAAAGGAAGAATCGTCCATTAGCTAAGTTTGCTATTCTTTTATTTGGGAAGACATGATGTCCAAAATCGCGGACGCATTTATCCATTTGACGTGTTATACTAATAGCATGAAAGTGTGAGAGAAGCCTTCGAGGGAGCAAATCCTTTGGAGGCTTTTGCTATGTGTTTATTATATTGACATTGTGTTGACATCAGCCAAAAATAATGCTATATTCAAGACAGAAATGGAGGTGTTGAATATGGTAAATACAAATTTGAATATCCGGACGGATAAGGAAGTCAAAAATCAGGCTGAGAAAATATTCAATGCTCTGGGAATGAATATGACGACGGCGGTAAACATATTCTTAAAAACAACGATACGAGAAAATGGCATTCCCTTCCGTCTCACTCTTGACGTTCCTAATGCAACAACTAGATCTGCCATTGAAGAAGGCAAACGAATCGCCATTGATAAAAAAGTAAAAGGGTATACCAATATGACAGATTTGCGTGTGGCCCTTGAAAAATGAAGTACGAAGTAAAATTCACCACTCAATTTAAGAAAGATTTGAAATTGGCAAAGAAGCAGAACAAAGATATAGATGTGCTGTTCTCTGTCATTGAGCAATTGGCCCAAGGAAAACAATTGGATGAAAAATATAGAGACCATGATTTAGGTGGAACATACAAAGGTTGCCGGGAATGCCATATTGATCCAGATTGGCTTCTCATTTATGAAACCAAAGATGATGTACTTGTTCTTCTGCTATATCGTTTGGGCAGTCATTCCCAATTATTTTAGCAGCATGAGTAATATCGCGGACGCATTTGTCTGCTTTACATGGTATACTAATAGCATGAAAGAATGTGAAAAGCCTTCGTGGGAGCAATCCCTTGAAGGCTTTTGCTATGTCTGGAGATGAGTGCTTTGCCTTGGAAACCCAAAAAGCCGTGCGCCTACCCCGGCTGCAGGGAGCTGACCGTGAACCGGTACTGCGAGCAGCACCAAAAATTAATGGACAAACGTTATGACGCGTACGAGCGCAGTCCTGTTGTCAAGAAACGATACGGCAGAGCATGGAAGCGCATCCGGGACCGGTACATCGGAAAACACCCCTTATGCGAGATGTGTCTGAAGAACCACAAGACCACTCCGGCAACGGAGGTGCACCATATCCGTCCCCTCTCCCGCGGTGGCACCCATGACGAGGATAACCTTATGGCATTATGCAAGCCGTGCCACTCAAAGATCACCGCCGAGATGGACGACCGCTGGCATCATGCCAGAAAGGAATACCACTACGAATGACTACGCTCTGCCAGGAGGGGCGGTCAAAATCTCTGGCGCACCCAAATGCTAGACCGGTGCTGGGGTCACACGCACAAAAATTGCAGTTCAACCGGGGGATTTACCGCATGGGAAAGGAGTTGAACAGCCATGGCCAAGGACGGAACCAATCGCGGCGGCAGACGGATCCGCGCCGGAGACAAGCCGGAGGCGCTGGCCGATAAAATCGACAGGGGAAAAGCAGCCACCATTATCGACCTACCGACGCCCACCTTAGAAGGGGCGGATTTAAATGATGCCGCAGATCTCACCGGCGAGGATATGCCGAATCCCAGTGACTATTTGTCTGCCCGGCAGCGGGACGGCAAGCCGCTCGGTGCCGACGACCTGTTTCGCCAGACCTGGAAATGGCTGAAGGACCGCGGCTGCGAACGGCTCGTCAATCCCCGGCTGCTGGAAGCCTATGCCCAGGCATTTGCCCGGTATATCCAGTGCGAGGAAGCCATCAGCACGTATGGACTGCTCGGCAAGCACCCCACGACCGGCGGTGCCATTACCAGTCCGTTTGTGCAGATGAGCCAATCATTTCAAAAACAGGCGAACCTGCTCTGGTACGAGATTTTCGATATCGTCAAGCAGAACTGTACCACAGCATTTGTAGGAAGTCCGCAGGATACGATGATGGAACACCTGTTGCAGGCACGGAAAGGAAAATAATTATGGAATTGATCAAAAAGAACATACAAGACCTTATCCCGGCAGCCTATAATCCGAGAAAGGATTTGCAGCCGGGCGATCCGGAATATGAAAAATTGAAACGCTCGCTGGACGAGTTCGGCTACGTCGAACCGGTTATCTGGAACAAGCGCACCGGCAACGTGGTCGGCGGGCACCAGCGCCTGAAGGTGCTCCAGCAGGAGGGCATCTCGGAAATTGACTGCGTCGTCATCGACATGGACACCGAAAAGGAAAAAGCCCTAAACATCGCCCTTAATAAAATCAGCGGCGATTGGGATACGGATAAATTAGCCCTACTCATTACCGATCTGCAGGGCAGCGACTTTGATGTATCGCTTACCGGCTTTGATCCGGCAGAACTGGACGACCTGTTCAAGGACGATATAAAGAATGGTGTACATGAGGATGACTTTGATGTGGATGCCGAACTCAAAAAGCCGGTATTTTCCAAGGCAGGTGATATGTGGCAGTTGGGAATCCATCGCCTGCTCTGCGGCGACAGCACCCAGCCGGAAACATACCAGCGATTGCTGCAGGGAACACCGGTCAATCTGGTGGTCACCGATCCGCCATATAATGTCAACTACGAAGGCCGGGCCGGAAAAATCAAGAACGATCACCTGCAGGACGACAAGTTCTACCAATTCTTATATGATGCGTTTTCCTGCATGCACACCGTCATGGCAGACGATGCCAGCATCTATGTGTTTCACGCCGACACCGAGGGACTTAACTTTAGGAAAGCCTTCTCGGATGCCGGTTTTTATTTATCCGGCTGCTGCATCTGGATGAAACAGTCGCTGGTGCTGGGACGCTCTCCCTATCAGTGGCAGCACGAGCCGGTGCTCTACGGCTGGAAGAAGAAAGGAAAGCACGAGTGGTACACCGGACGGAAGGAATCGACTATCTGGGAGTTTGATAAGCCGAAAAAGAATACGGACCATCCCACCATGAAACCGATCCCGCTTTTAGCCTATCCTATTTTGAATTCCAGCATGACCGGTTGCACCGTACTGGATCCATTCGGCGGCAGCGGCTCAACGCTGCTGGCTTGCGAGCAGACGAAACGACGCTGCTATATGATAGAACTCGATGAAAAGTTCTGTGATGTGATCGTGAAACGTTACATTGAGCAGGTCGGCTCGGACGAACGGGTAACTGTGACACGGAACGGGAAAACGTATACCTATACTGAAATGGAGGCAACATAATGCGTGTATTTATCAACCCCGGGCATGACCGGGAACGGGACAGCGGCGCGGTGAACCCAAACACCGGACTGCGGGAATGTGATGTGGCTGCTACGATTGGCAGTCTCGTCCAAACATATTTGGAGACGGCAGGCTGCGAGGTGCAGCTCCTGCAAAGTGATAATCTGGCTGGGGAAACACCGGATCTGCCCTGCGTGGTGGATACGGCAAACACCTGGCCTGCGGATGTATTCGTCAGTCTGCACTGCAATGCCGACAGCGGTTGCGCCCGTGGTACGGAAACGCTTATCTATGCCAACGACAGCGGTTCATCTCCGCAGCTTGCCGCCTGCATCCAGTCGCAGATTGTGCAGAGCCTTGGTACGGTGGATCGTGGCCTGAAGGAACGGCCTAACCTGATCGTGTTGAAGGATACCACAATGCCAGCCGTTCTGGTGGAAACAGCTTTTATTGATAACGAGGATGATGCCGCGCTGCTCACGAATAACGCGGATGATTTCGCCCGGGCCATTGCCCGCGGCATAACAGATTTTGAAGGGAGATACTAACAATGGATATTGAAACGATTAAAAACGAACTCAAGGAACACATTCTGGACTCGGTGCAGGAGGATGCCAAGAACGCTACTATTTCCTGGCTCCATACAACGGTGCTTCCTGCAGCCAAGGAAGTGGCGGATGCCTACACAGCCGCCTTACAGGAATCTGCCGGTAAGGAAACCGGCTGGAACAAATTCCGCGATCAATGCTTCCTGCCGACGCTCATTGACGGTGGACTGTGGCTGACCGGAAAGCTGCTCGGTAAAATGTCGGCAGTACAGGAATAATACGTATAAATCATGGTACAAACCCCTTGCTATAATTGCCGGTTAGAGTGATATATGTACATGACAAAAAATGAAAGGGGTTTACTACCATGAAGATTATGTACCATGCACAAGGAAAAACACGTAAGGAACTGGCCGATGCCATCAGCACTATTACCGGAGCCGCCAAAGTGTATCAGGGGATTCCAAGCTATGCCTACGAAATTGACTGCTTTACAGTCGACCGCGACGGCAATCTTAATTTTGATGACGGTACAGAAATTAAGGATTTGCTCGAGAAACTCGACAGCATGGGATTCCATGCAGAACCAGCCGAACCAATAGTGGAAGAACCTGACGATTCGGCATCTAAGCAGGAACACATAGACGACTTGGTGATTGCCATGCCGCGCTCCTTTTTCACCGATACGGCACTGGAAAACCTGAAGAAACTGATTCAGGCAAAAAGCAATCTCATGTTAAAAGTTTTCCAAACTGATGTGCTGCGCATGCAGGTAACGGAGGATAAGGTGCTATTTCCCTGGTTCACCGGCTGCCCAGATGCCGATATGGTCAAAGCCTATACCCATTTCATTACGGCGCTCTGCCATCTGGCAAAAAAGCAGAAACGGGTGCTGGCAACGGAACGAGTATCAATCAACGAGAAATACGACTTCCGCTGTTTCCTGCTTCGGCTTGGTTTTATCGGTACGAAATACAAGGAAGAACGGAAGCTGCTCTTACAGCACCTTTCCGGTTCCTCGGCCTTTAAAAACGGCAGAAAGGAACACCATAATGAGATATCCGAATAAGGAACGATTGGAGCAACTGCACAGTGCATATCCTGCCGGAACGCGGATTGTACTGCTGCAAATGAATGATGCCCAGGCTCCGCCAATTGGTACAAAAGGAACGGTTGTCGGTGTGGATGACACCGGCAGCCTGCTGGTGCATTGGGACAACGGCAGCACATTGAACGTGCTGTACGGCATAGACCGCTGCCTTACAATCAGAAAGAAATAATCACACAATATCATAATTTGTACACCAAGACTGCCCACTTCGGCAGTCTTTTTTGTTGCCGCAAAGGAGGTGACGCTGCTTGCGAAAATTGAAACGCTATCGATCTACAAAATTCAAGGCCAAGGATTCCAAATACAACAAAACCATGGCGGACTATGCCGTGTCCTTTATCGAATGCCTCTGCCATACCAAGGGAACCTGGGCCGGAAAGCCGTTTGAGCTGATCGACTGGCAGGAGCAGATTATCCGCGATGCGTTCGGCATCTTAAAGCCGAACGGCTATCGGCAGTTCAATACCGCCTACATCGAGATTCCCAAGAAGCAGGGCAAGTCGGAACTGGCGGCAGCGGTAGCACTCCTCTTATGCTGCGGCGACGGAGAACAGCGCGCCGAAGTGTATGGCTGCGCTGCCGACCGCCAGCAGGCATCCATTGTCTTTGAAGTAGCGGCGGATATGGTGCGGATGTGTCCGGCCTTATCCAAACGGGTGAAACTCTTGGCTTCGCAGAAGCGAATCATTTACCTGCCCACGCACAGCTTTTATCAGGTACTATCCGCCGATGCCTACAGCAAGCACGGTTTTAACGTAAGCGGTGTGATCTTCGATGAGCTGCACACGCAGCCGAACCGGAAGCTGTTTGATGTCATGACCAAAGGTTCCGGCGATGCCCGAACGCAGCCGTTGTACTTTCTCATTACCACAGCCGGGACGGATACCCATTCCATCTGCTATGAAACCCACCAAAAGGCACTGGATATTATCGCAGGCCGTAAGATTGATGCCACCTTCTATCCGGTGATATACGGGGCCAAGGATACCGACGACTGGACGGATGTCAAGGTGTGGAAGAAAGCCAATCCCTCGCTCGGCATTACGGTCGGCATGGACAAGGTCGAGGCGGCCTGTGAATCCGCCAGACAGAACCCCGCCGAGGAGAATGCATTTAGACAATTGCGCCTGAACCAATGGGTCAAGCAGGCAATCCGCTGGATGCCGATGGACAAATGGGATGCCTGCGCGTTTCCCGTACAGCCGGATGAGTTAAAAGGCCGCGTCTGCTACGGCGGGTTGGACTTATCCTCCACGACGGATATTACGGCCTTCGTGTTAGTGTTCCCGCCGCAGGATGAAGCAGACAACTATGTCGTACTTCCTTACTTCTGGATACCGGAGGAAAACGTGTCGCTGCGTGTCCGGCGGGACCATGTTCCCTATGACGTATGGCAGAAGCAGGGATTCCTGCATACGACGGAAGGAAATGTCGTCCACTACGGCTACATTGAAAAGTTCATTGAAACCATGGGCGAGCAGTACAACATCCGTGAGATCGCCTTCGACCGCTGGGGTGCCGTGCAGATGGTGCAGAATCTCGAAGGTATGGGATTTACCGTCGTCCCGTTCGGGCAGGGGTTCAAGGATATGAGTCCTCCCACCAAAGAGTTGATGAAGCTGACGCTGGAAAAGAAGATCGCCCACGGTGGCCATCCGGTACTGCGCTGGATGATGGATAATATCTTCATCAAATCCGATCCGGCAGGTAATATTAAGCCGGACAAAGAAAAATCCACAGAGAAGATAGACGGTGTCGTAGCTACGATAATGGCTCTAGACCGTGCAATTCGCTGTGGAAATGATACAAGTGAAAGCGTGTATGACAAACGTGGCTTATTACTTCTATAGTAAAAAGTTATCTTTTTAGCCAAGTATCGTTAAAGTGCTCCCTGAATTCTTCTAAAATGTCTTCAAAACGAGTGAAGTGTTCTTCCTTTAGTTTTTTCGAAAATCCTATTGCATTTTCTGTTGCAAGGGCCGACCAGAAATATTGAACCATTTTTTCGGCATTCAACTTGTTCATTCTTGCAATAGTAAGATTGACCCCACTTTTTACATTTTTAGTAGCAGATTTTGAATTTAATACGGGATCAAATACTTTGTTATGTAAAAAAATCATCAATTCTTGTTCTTTAGTCATTTTTAGTATCCCCCTTATTTGATTTCAACAATAGCAAAAAAACTAATGGATTTCTTCAATTCGGCTGACAATGTGCATTGTAGCATCCCCGGTTTGTTCATAACAGGACGAGGACGAGAAATATTTTGCACCAAGTGTTTTGGGAAGATCCTTTTGTTTCGTAGGCTCAAATCCAAATGGCGCTAGTATCGTCTTAAGCATACGTCCGATAACAGTTCGTGTGAACTTGTCATTCAAGTCAATAGTAGGGTTAGCCTTATTGTCCATCAAGTGTTCAATTGGCAAGGCGCATGCAGTGAAGGCAGGTTGATTGTGTTGGCATGCTGCAATCGTGTTAATGATCGTTGTGTCCTCATTGAGCAGATCAAAGATTGCTATTGCGTCCGTATTCCCCTTAAATTTACTGCAGTTTGGGTTTTGAGTAAGAAAATCATCATATTTTGCTTTTGACATTATGAATCCCCCTTCTTGAACTAGTTAATTCACGCACGTATATTTACATGCTTTGTTTTACATATGTAATATAACATATGTAAAACAAATTGTCTAGTGGAAAGGATAAAATTTTATGGAATTTTTTAGTAAACTTTTTCGTTCACGCGACAAGCCGAAGAACTACCTGTCTACGGCCTTTACGTTCCTATTCGGGCCGACCTCCTCCGGAAACGTGGTGACGGAACGGACAGCTATGCAGACAACAGCGGTCTATGCCTGCGTCCGGGTGCTGTCCGAGGCCGTTGCCGGACTGCCGCTTAATCTGTATACACCAGATGGCGGCAAGGAGAAAGCCATTAACCATCCATTGTACAACCTGCTTCATGATGCTCCCAATCCGGAAATGACGAGCTTCATCTTCCGGGAAACGCTCATGAGTCACTTGCTGTTATGGGGCAATGCCTATGCACAGATTATCCGGAACGGCACCGGACAGCCGATTGCACTGTACCCGCTGCTTCCCAGTAAAATGGATGTCAGTAGGGCCGCCAACGGACAGCTTATCTACACCTACTCCAAGGACTCGGACGAGTTCGGTGCGGATAACCGCTGCCAGCAGATTTTCCTGTCGCAGGATGAGGTGCTGCATGTTCCGGGACTTGGGTTTGACGGACTCATCGGCTACAGTCCGATTGCCATGGCCAAGAATGCCATCGGCATGTCGCTGGCAGCCGAGCAGTACGGCGCGTTATTCTTCGCCAACGGTGCTACACCGGGCGGCATACTGGAGCATCCGGGCATCGTGAAGGATCCGGTCAAGCTGCGGGAAAGCTGGCATGCCCAATTTTCCGGTACGAACCGGCACAATGTGGCCGTGTTGGAGGAAGGCATGACATTCCAGCAGCTATCCATTCCGCCGGATCAGGCGCAGTTTCTTGAAACACGGAAGTTCCAGATCGACGAAATCGCCCGTATTTTCCGGGTGCCGCCGCATATGGTCGGTGACCTGGAAAAGTCCACCTTCTCCAATATCGAGCAGCAGTCGCTGGAATTTGTCAAATACACCTTGAATCCCTGGTGCGTCCGCTGGGAGCAGGCCATGAACCAGCAGTTGGTACTGCCGTCGGAACGCTCGCAGGTCTTTACAAAGTTTAATGTGGACGGCCTGCTGCGCGGCGACTATCAGAGTCGCATGAATGGCTATGCCATCGGCAGGCAGAACGGCTGGCTTTCCGCCAACGACATCCGGGAGCTTGAGGATATGAACCGCATCCCTGCCGAGCAGGGCGGCGATACGTATCTGGTCAACGGCAATATGCTGCCACTGGATCAGGCAGGAAAATTTTATACCGAAAGCGAGGGAAAAAAACCATGAAGAAATTCTGGAACTGGAATACCGACAATGACACCGGACGCATTCTTACCATTGACGGCACCATTGCCGAGGAAAGCTGGTTTGATGACGAGATAACGCCGAAGCTGTTCAAAAACGAACTGGCATCCGGACAGGGCAATGTCACCTTGTGGTTGAATTCGCCCGGCGGCGACTGCGTAGCGGCCAGCCAGATCTATGCCATGCTGATGGATTATGCCGGGCAGGTCCACGTCAATATCGATGGGATTGCAGCATCGGCTGCCTCCGTGATTGCCATGGCAGGAACAACCGTCAATATGGCTCCGACCGCACTGATGATGATCCACAATCCGTTCACGATCGCCATGGGCGATACCGATGAAATGGAACGGGCCATTTCCATGCTGTCCGAGGTCAAGGAATCCATTATCAATGCCTATGAATTAAAGACCGGGCTCTCCCGCACCCAATTATCCCATCTGATGGATGCCGAGACCTGGATGAATGCAGGAAAAGCGATCGAGCTTGGTTTTGCCGACAACATCTTAACCGATAGTGACAGTAAACAAATGCATGATGCTGCCAGTATGGGGAGCTATTCTTTTTCCCGGCGGCAGGTCACCAATGCATTACTAAACAAGGCCCTTGCCAAGAAGTCAAGGATAAAAACAGAGTCACATATATCCGTAGCGTCGCTGCAGCGGCGACTGTCGCTCTTAACACATTAAATGGAGGTACCAATATGAGTAAACTATTAGAACTGCAGGAAAAACGTGCTAATATCTGGGAGCAGGCCAAGGCATTCCTGGATGAAAAACAGGCAGCCGGTGACACGCTTTCCACCGAAGATGCCGCCACCTATGACAAGATGGAAGCCGATGTCATGGCGCTGGGCAAGGAAATCGACCGACTGAAAACGCAGGCTGCCATCGATCTTGAATTAAGCAGGCCGGCTTCAACCGCTATTGTGAACAAGCCTGCAAAACAGGATGTAACTAAGCATGGCAGGTTCAGCGACGCCTATGCACCCGCCTTTTGGGACAGCATGCGCGGCAAGTCCCGTCCGGAAATCCGCAACACCTTAAAGGAAGGGGCCGATCCACAGGGCGGCTACCTCGTACCGGACGAATTCGAACGAACGCTGATCCAGATGCTGGCCGAGGAAAATGTGCTGCGCTCTTTGTCTCATGTGATCCAGACCGCCAGCGGCGACCATAAGATTCCGGTCGTTGCCAGCGAGGGAACCGCCGCATGGACGGATGAAGAAGCCGCCTACACCGAAAGCAACACCACCTTCGGCCAGGTGTCCATCGGGGCGCATAAGCTGGGTACGCTCGTCAAGGTATCCGAAGAACTGTTGAACGATTCTGCCTTCGACCTGGAAGGATACATGGCGCAGGAGTTCGCCCGCAGGCTGGGCAATGCCGAAGAAGAAGCCTTCCTCACCGGCACCGGAACGGATCGTCCGTCCGGCATCCTCGTTGATGCCGCCGGTGCTTCGGATGGCTCGACTGCCGCCTCTGCTACGGCGATTACCTTTGACGATTTGATCGAGTTGTACTATTCGCTCCGCGAGCCGTACCGCAAGTCGGCTACCTTGCTGCTGCATGAAAGCACCGTCAAGGCCATCCGGAAGCTGAAGGATACGCAGGGCCAGTACATCTGGCAGCCTTCCGTCAGTGCCGATGTACCGGATAAGATTCTGAACTGCCCGGTCGTTACCAGCCGGTATATGCCGCAGATGGCAGCCGATGCCAAGACGGTGCTGTTCGGGGACTTCTCCTACTACTGGATTGCCGACAGGCAGGGCCGCACCTTTAAGCGTTTGAACGAATTATACGCAGTTATCGGTCAGGTCGGCTTTCTCGGCTCCCAGCGCGTCGATGCCAAGATCGTTTTGCCGGAAGCCATCAAGACACTCAAGCAGGCCAGCAAATAACAGAAGGAGGGTGGCAGCATGGCAGTAACACGGGATGAAGCTAAATTATACCTGCGTATTGATAATGATGTGGAGGATGCTTTGATCGACAGTCTGATTCAATCCTCCACAACGACGGTGGAAAATGTACTGCGCCATCCGTTAAGCGACTACACGACGCTGCCGGAGGACATCAAGACGGCTATCCTGTATGGCGTGGCCTATCTGTATGAGAACCGGGATACGGCGGACTTCGATGCCATGATCAAGCTCATGAGGGCCATGCTGTTTTCCTATCGGGATGAGGTGTTCTGATGGATATCGGGGAAATGAAGCAGCGGATTGAGTTTATGGTGGAGGAGAATGTCTCTGATGGGCAGGGCGGGTATGATACCACGCTGGTCAGCAAGGGCAGTACCTGGGCCAAGGTAACCAATATCCACGGCGGGGAGTATTTTTTTGCCGCAGCCGTCCATCTGGAAAAGGATGTGTCATTTGTTATCCGATACCGCTCGGATATCTCGGAAAAATGGAACATTAAGTTCCGCGGGCAGAAGTATAACATCCAGTTTATCGATAATGTGAAATACGGGGACCAGTATCTGGAAATCAAGGCTACCCTGGCGGGGTGATGCGAATGACATGGAATGAAATACGAATCGGGTGTGCGGTGATCGGTGCCTGGCTGGGATGGTTCATCGGCGGCTTTGACAATCTGCTCTATGCCCTGCTGACATTCGTCTGTCTGGATTATGTTACCGGTGTATTATGTGCCTGCCGGGAACGGCAGCTATCCAGTGAGATCGGCTTTATGGGCATCTGCCGGAAGGTGCTTCTTTTTGTGCTCGTCGGTGTGGCCCATACGCTGGATGAGACAATGCTCGGTTCCGGCAGCGCCTTGCGGACTGCCACCATCTTGTTCTATCTGTCCAACGAGGGACTTTCCATTGTGGAAAATGCCGCACGGATGGGACTTCCCATACCGGATCGGCTGCAGGAAGCATTGAAGCAGCTGCGAAAATAAAATAAGAATATATACCATGGACCTGCTGGAGTCTCATCACTCTGGCAGGTCCTTTTTTTATTTGCTTAAATGCATTTTTTCCTATTTCAAAAGAAAGTAGAGATGGAATAATTGTCGAAGATGGTGAAAAAGTTAAGTGCTTGGTCAAAAATTATCATGAATGGGAATTAATTTCTCTCCCATAATTGAAGGACAGGCGATACAGGCTTGCAAATGTTCATTCAATAGTACATAATAGTCGTATAACCGAATATTCGGTTATACGACTATTATATACTACGAAAGGAAGATTCATAGATGCAGACAATAGTTAATGTATTAAAGGCATTATCTGATGAAACTCGGTTACGAATTTTAAATTTATTATATGAACAGGAACTGTGTGTATGTGATGTTATGGAAACGTTACAGATTACGCAGACTAAAGCTTCCCGGCATCTTTGTTATCTTAAAAATGCGGGATTAGCAGCTGACCGCAAGCAGGCACAATGGGCGTATTATTCAATATTGCGGGATGAACGGCTGAAGTTTCTGGATAGTCTAGTGTATGATAATTTAAGAAGCATAGAAATATATCAAAAAGATATACAGCATTTGAATGCATGGCTGCAACGGAAAAATATGTAGAAGCCGGTTTTGTTTTTTAGTTTAAGAAAACTTTATTTATAGTAGAAAAGGGGCGACAGTAATGATGGAAATTAAAATATTAGGTTCCGGGTGTGTCAATTGTAAAAAACTCGAAGAAAATGCACAAAAAGCGGTTCGTGAATTACAAGTTGATAGTACGATTATTAAAGTACAGGATATCCGCGAAATCATGAAATACGGTGTTATGCGGACTCCGGCTATTGTAATCAATGAAAAGGTGAAAATGGCGGGGAAGGTATGCACGGCAGAAGAAATCAAGCGATATATTGCCGAAGAACAATGATTTTCATCATAATGGGCAAGACGGAGGTGCACTATGTTTGATTGGCTGCAGGTAATTGCTGATTTTTTAACCTATACGGCGCTGGGGCTTTTGCCGGAGAGCAAACTGGGCAGTGCTGTTAATTTCTTTATTTTTGATACAGTGAAAATACTGATACTTTTGATGATTATTATTTATGCCATTACATTTATTCGCAGCTACTTTCCTCCGGAAAAAACAAAAAAAATTCTTTCTCATACAAAAGGAAATCAAGTAGTTGGACATGTCTTGGCGGCTCTGCTGGGAATCGTAACGCCTTTTTGTTCTTGCTCTGCAGTTCCTCTTTTTATCGGGTTTGTAGAAGCGGGAATTCCCTTGGGTGTGACTTTTTCGTTTTTGATTGCGGCACCTATGGTAAATGAAATTGCCGTAGGTCTTCTGTACGGGTTGTTTGGCTGGAAAATTATGTTAATTTATATTTTATCAGGAGAAATTATTGCTGTGATAGGGGGTATGATTATCGGCAGGATGAAAATGGAAAAATTTGTAGAAGCATATGTTTATGAAATGCAAAATATACCCAGCATGGAAATTGTTGAACCGTGTATGAAGGATAGACTATATGATGCGTGGATTTTTACTCGTGATTTAATTAAACGCATATGGATCTATGTTCTTATTGGTATTGCTATCGGCGGGTTTATCCATGGCTGGATTCCGGCGGGAACCTTGGCGCAGTATGCAGGAAAAGACAACCCCTTTGCTGTTCCCATTGCTGTATTGATTGGAATACCGCTGTACTCCAATGCGGCGGGTGTTATTCCGTTAGTCAGCGAGTTGACTAGAACCGGTGTTTCCATGGGAACGGCGCTTTCGTTCATGATGGCAGTGACCGCGTTAAGTCTTCCGGAAGCGATTCTTCTAAAACAGGTACTCAAACCGCGTCTGCTGGTTATCTTCTTCGGCGTCGTTGGAATAGGTATTATCTTTACAGGCTATTTATTCAATTTTTTGCTGTAACATGGTGTGATACGGCAGATGTATATTTTGATAGAGGGGGATGCTGGCATGAAAATAGGTTTGATCAGATGTTTGCAGATAGAGAGGATATGTTGTTGGACGACTCTTTGTTTGAAAGCTATAAAAGAACATGTAGGAGCGTTTCAAGATATCCCTTTCAAACGCATGTAGGGATTCATCACGGATGCATTCGCAATACTGGTCCTTCCAGTGTGTTACGAACTGCCACCATCTTGTTCTACTTGTCCAACAAGGGGCTTTCCACTGTGGAAAATGTTGTACGGATGGGACTTCCCATACCGGATCGACTGCAGGAAGCATTGAAGCAATTACGAAAATAAAATAAGAATATATACCATGGACCTGCTGGAGTCTCATCACTCTGGCAGGTCTTTTTTTATGTCTTGGGTTCGAATAGCAGCTTATTTCATCGACTACAGATATAAGGGCTAACAAAATAGGTTTACTTTCCCCTATTTCATGGCCTATCTGTAAGGAGATGATTTGCCATGAACGAACAACTAAGCAACCATACACTCGAAGCAAATAAGCTACAAGCCGAAGCAAGGTCAATATCACAGGAACAACTGCAGCACGAAGTCGATTATGTCCGTGCCCAACACATACTGCAGTCCCTATTCCATAAAGGCCTGCTTTCTGCTAATGAATTTTCCAAAATAACGGCAGTAAACCGAAAAACATTTTCACCGGTATTAGCGGCTATATTGCCCTCTATTCCTTGATATATCCGGCATATAGAGGTACTATGTCACACTACAAGGAGGTGAAAATCCATGAAAACGGTGACAAAAATCGGAGGCCAGCTTGTATTTCCTACACCAAAACATAAGCTGCGGGTAGCGGCCTACTGCCGGGTATCCACTGATAGTGAGGAGCAATTAGTCAGCCTTGCCACACAACGAAAGCACTATGAAAGCTACATTACAGCAAATCCGGACTGGGAGTTTGCCGGTATTTATTATGATGAAGGCATTACCGGCACGAAAAAAGAAAAGCGTCCGGCCCTACTCCGCCTGATAGATGATTGCGAGCATAAAAAAATAGACTTCATTGTGACAAAGTCTATCAGCCGGTTTGCCCGCAATACCACCGATTGTCTGGAACTGGTCCGTAAATTACTGGAGCATACCGTTTATATTTATTTTGAAAAGGAAAACCTGAATACCGGATCGATGGAAAGCGAGCTCATGCTATCGATTCTAAGCGGCCTAGCGGAAAATGAATCGGTATCGATTGCCGAAAACAGCACCTGGTCCATACAGCGCCGTTTCCAAAATGGCACCTTTAAACTTGCTTACGCCCCATATGGGTATGATGTAATAGAGGGAAAACTGGTGCTGCAGCCGGAGCAAGCTACAATTGTAAAAGCTATGTTTGATCAAACACTCGCCGGTATTGGCACGGATGCCATTGCCAAGGAATTAAATGCAAAGAAAATTCCGGCTAAACGCGGTACCCATTGGACTGCAACAACCATTCGCGGCATATTGAAAAACGAGAATTACACTGGGGATGCTATTTTCCAGAAAACCTATACCGATTCACATTTTAATCGTCATCATAACCATGGTGAGAAAGATAAATACCGGATGGAACACCACCACGAAGCTATCATCACCAAGGACATATTTGAAGCGGCCCAGCAGGTCATCCGGCAGCGTGGCAAAGAAAAAGGTGCGCTGCCACAGAATAAAAAGTACCAGAACCGTTATCCGTTTTCTGGTGTCATTCGATGTCATCAATGTGGTGCTACCTTCAAGCGGCGGATCCAAGGCGGTCGCAATTCCTATATAGCTTGGTGCTGCGCCACCCATGTAGCAGATGCCACAAAATGCTCGTTAAAATACATCAAAGAAACGGCACTGGAATATGCCTTTGTTACGATGATGAATAAGCTCATCTTTGGTCATGCCTTTGTTTTAAAACCGCTGCTTGCTAGTTTGCGTACCCTCCATTCGAACGACAGCATCACCGTCATTCAAGATTTAGACACAAAGCTGGCGGAAAATGCCGAGCATCAAAAAACACTGGCGTACCTGCTGACAAAAAAATATCTAGAGCCTGCGATGTACCAGAAAGGAAATAACGAGCTACTGCAGGAAGCTGAACAATGGCAGCACCAAAAAGATTCCCTTGTAGATTTTTTGAATGATGATAATAAAACGGTCCATGAAACGAGAGAATTACTGCAGTATACTTGTAAGGCGAAAATGCTAACGGGCTTTGACGAAGCAGTATTCCAACAATTTGTAGAACAAATTCTGGTCTACTCTCGAACGAACATCGGCTTTAAGCTAAAATGCGGCATTACGCTACGGGAAAGGCTGGTGTAAGCTATGAGCCATACACCGTTTGGGTACCGGATTAAAAATGGCAAAGCAATAGTGGATGTGGAGGAAGCCGAAAAAATACGAGTGCTGTTCCAAGCCTATCTTGCCGGGGCTGCACTGACTACGGCTGCGAAAGAGGCAGCGATCCACGCCTTCCACAGTGGTATCCGCCATATCCTGCAAACGACGCATTATATCGGTGATGATTATTATCCGGCTATTATTGATGCCGATACGTTTACTGCGGCACAAAAGGAAATCACCAGCCGGGCCAAAAAACTGGGGCGCATCCGGGAACCTAAAAAAGCGTCACCGGTTCTATACCCCACCACCTTCTCCCTTGCAGAAAAAACGCAAACCTATACTGATCCATTTCAGCAAGCTGAATATGCCTACAGTTTAATAGAAAGTGAGGAATCCATATATGGAATTACAGACGCGGAATGTCACGATCATTCCGGCACGAACCTATCTACACCGAAGCCATACTGAAGAAAAGCCAAAATGCCGTGTGGCTGCTTATTGCCGGGTTTCTACCGACAGCGACGAGCAGGCCACCAGTTATGAAACACAAATTGAGCACTACACCACCTACATCCACAATCATCCAGACTGGAAATTAGCCGGGATCTACGCTGATGATGGGATATCCGGTACCAATACCAAAAAGCGGGATGAATTTAATCGCATGATCGAAGATTGCATGGCAGGTACGATTGATATGATTATTACCAAATCCATCAGTCGATTTGCCCGCAACACGCTGGACTGCCTAAAATACATCCGGCAGTTAAAGGACAAGCACATTCCCGTCTTTTTTGAGAAGGAAAATATTAATACGATGGACTCTAAAGGCGAGGTGCTGCTTACTATTATGGCATCCCTAGCCCAGCAAGAAAGCCAATCCCTAAGCCAGAATGTGAAGCTGGGCCTGCAGTACCGCTACCAACGGGGTGAAGTACAAATCAACTGCAATCATTTTCTCGGTTATGCCAAGGATGAAAATAAACACATGGTCATAGTTCCGGAGGAAGCAGAAATCGTAAAACGCATTTACCGGGAATACCTTGAAGGTGCCAGTATGCTAAAAATCGCCCGCAATTTAACAGCGGACGGGTTAAAAAACGGTGCTGGTCACACCAAATGGCGAGACAGTAATATCAGACAGATTTTGCAAAATGAAAAATATATGGGTGATGCCCTCTTGCAAAAAACCTATACGGTGGATTTCCTTACCAAAAAGCGCGTCAAGAATACTGGCATCATGCCACAGTATTATGTAAAAGATAACCATGAAGCCATTATCCCCCGCGACATATTTCTGCAGGTGCAGGAAGAAATGGTACGGCGAAGTTCTATTCACTTGAAAAACGGGAGGAAGTTGACCTACAGCAGCAACCATTGTTTTTCCCAACGGATACGCTGTGGTAAATGTGGCGAGATATTCCGCCGGATACACTGGAACAACCGAGGAAAGAAATCCATCGTCTGGCGCTGTGTCAATCGAGTAGACCATACAGGTAAATGCGATGCCCGCACCATATCTGAATTTGCACTCGAGCAGGTCTGTCTAACAGCCATCAATCAGGTGCTATGCGGAAAGAAGGATTTTCTTGCCATGCTGCAGCATAATATCGAAACCGTTCTCAGCCATAACAATGATGAAACGCTGGCAACTATCGATACCCGATTGGAAGAACTGCAAACACAGCTTGTAAAGTTAGCAAGTTCCAAGGCTGGCTACGACGATGTTGCCGAAGAAATCTACCACCTGCGCGAACAAAAACAGCAAGCGCTGGCGAAAAATGCCAATCAGGATGAAATCCGCAGCCGTATAGAAAATATGGCTACATTCCTAAAAACAACATCCACTGCCATCACCCAGTTTGATGATTACCTCGTCCGGCAGCTAATTAAAACCATTACGGTGTTTGAGGATAGCTGTACCGTAGAATTCAAATCGGGTGTGACAGTGGATGTGGAGAAATAATCATAAACATAACAAAATGTTCCCTATAAAATTTTAAACATAAGATTGCTCACAAAAGTATTAATCAAATTGCTCAAGCAAGACAATCTTCAATACCATATTTTAAAATCAATCTTGCAAACTGTGTCCCATTAATAAGAATAATATCATGTGATTCAGCCATCATTTTGGCTTCCTTGTCAAAACAGTCTGTTGTATTAATCAATATGCAAATAGCTGATAAATTATCAGTCCTTTTCTGTTCTATCAGTTGTTTAATTCCATCTATTGCATTAGCATCATGGCCTCGTTTGTTTTTAGCTTGAATCCAGACTTGAGGAAAAGGTGTATCTTCTAAAATACCATCTAAAAGTGGAACAGATGGCATAGCAAACACTAAATCAATATCGCCACCTTTGTTATTATGCCGATTTCTTTTGATGAGTGTAAAACCATTTTTTTCGAACAACGATTGAATTAACTTTTCTAATTTATCTGCTCCCCAATTATTAATTGTATTGGGAATCCATTTTTTTAAGTCTTTAAAGGGTTGAGAATCCTCCAACCCTAATGCTGCTAGTTCATCTTGGGATGTTGTTAAATTCTTATTAGAATCTTGCAATAACGTATTAATTGCATTTTGAAATTTTTTATCATATACACTGTTGATTGGAGATCGATAAGCACCAAATTTTTTGACTATTTTCCGGCTATCATCAGAATAGTCATAACCAACAGTTTTTTTATATTCCACAGGAATAATATGGCGGAAATCATCACCATTGTTAAATTTAGAATTTAAATCATCATCAAACCGATATGATCCATTTACAGTAAGGATTAAAAATTGTCGCCAATCTGGTGCTTTAGGGACAACAATAATATCACCATTGTTAAAATCCAACATTTTGCTAAGTGAACTATATTTTCGTTTACAATACGATATCTCACTACCTGGCCATATTTTATCCCATGCTTTCAAAAACGCAGATTCATCTTGATCAACCCTCAAGCTGTCTGTTCCCTGCTGCATTCCCCATCCTTGACGAAGTTCACCTTTATCAATAGCGGATCTAACAAGTGGCTGCCATGACTCTTCATAATTGATTCTAAAAACGTAGTATTTCGGCATTTTATATGCATCTCCTATTACAAGAAATACATGAATATGAATAAATAAATATTATAAACCTAAAAATTACACCAGCAATTTTTGCTTGCAGCGTCAAAAAATTTTATATTCATAGTTCTATTTTCTCTCTTTAACATACTCGCGATCCGTTTTTGTTCATCTATAGGTTCCGGATTACTTCCGAGATACATAGAAATATATACATTATAAGTAGCAAATATATTTATTATTCAAATTGATTGTTTAGCAGTTTTGTCAGCCCTATCTCAATAACATATATTTCGGCGGATTGTATAATTAAGTTGAACACTTAAAAATCCATAGCGAACCCTTGTGGTAAAATGTAGTTGCACAAAAAACACAACCACAAAGGAGAATCGCTATGGATCAAAATCATTTTACCACGGATACGTTACGCAAAAAAGGGGCTCATTTAACTTTTGAGGAACGAGTCATTATCCAAACGCGTCTCCGCGACAAGCAATCGTATCGGAGCATAGCCCGTGAGATTGGGTGCTGTGTCAATACGG
>OJKW01000218.1_pt1 | contig 53359 bp, 61 predicted proteins | sample 1596591 | NCBI WGS metagenome assembly OJKW01 (sample SAMEA4350166, study PRJEB24818) | metagenome | biome: human; feature: gut; material: faeces | place: Denmark | collected 2013-09 | reverse complement strand
GGCTTAAAACAGTGCAGAACAAGGAATATTAATAGTCCCCTTTTGCCATCGGTTTCCCCAGGGAAACCCCTTTTTTCTCCGGCGGGTGTTCTCATATTCCCTTCCCTTATTATTAATGTACTTTTTCGTTCCTTGTACTGGCTTTGCTAGTGTGCATTGTAACATTTGCCACTGCTTATGCAAGGTCGTTCCTTAATTCTCCCTCACTACGTTCAGTCCGATTACCACTCTGATCCTTGCAAAAGCATTGTCAAATGTTCCCTACAATGCACGCAAACCCACTACGAGAAACTCAGAAAGTACATTAATAATAAGGAAAGGAAATAAACAATGAAAACTTGCACCTACGAAAAATCTACCCGCGCCCCACCAGCTCAAAATCTTGAAAGTAGATTATTAGGTTTTAAAAGGAGTTTAGGTTATGGTTGAAAAGGTTGAAATTCACAAATTAAATTTTCCAGTTGCAAATATTTACAATTACAACGCTATGATTTTTAGGAGTGTTGACGGGGGAAAAACATTTTTTCATTGTGGTTATGGAAAATATTTTGCAACTATAGAAGAAGCGCAGGACTACAAGAAGGAAATAGAAAGAAGAGGAAAATAAAATGAAAATAGGCAACAAAATTATTTACGGCAATGAAATAGAATGTATTTTAAAAAAGTACGAAATAATCACAAACGGCGAGGTGATAATATACGCCGATTGTGAAGGCGGTACTATCGTAGCACCTTGGGAAATGTTTAAGGAGGGTTGATATTATGAAGATTTTACTAGAAAAGATTAAGAAACTGGAACAGTTAGAGAAAGCCGCAGACGAAGCAGAAAGCAGATGGACAGCAGAGCCAGAAAACGCAGAATTTGAAAATGCCTTTGATGAGGCATACAAGGCAGAATTTGACGCATATATTAGCACCGCGAAGTATATCGAACATATAACAGACGGAGCGGTTGATTTTATGAAAGCAAAAGAATTGATACAGACAAAACGCGCGGAGCTTTTGCAGCTCTTAGCATAATTTGCAAGGTCGACGCTTCAGGGTTCGATTCCCAGGCTTGCTTTACCCACAAGGGAATAAATAAAGAAAGGTAAAAAATTATGAACAGATTAGAAGAAGCAAAAAAGGCATTTTTAGAAGTTAGACGCATTTTGACAGAAAAACACGAAGATTTTGCACTTGCGAAGGCATACAAGAAGCCTTGGAAATGGTACAGGGAACACGCAACACAAGAAGCCATTGAGATTTTAAGAACAGAAGCAAAAGCAAATTAACCGCCGCAGAGGATGCCAGTCGGACCGATACCGGCGGCGGTTTTACCCTATAAGGGCTATAAAAAATATGGAGGTGCATTTATATGCAAAAAGAATTTATAAGAAATTTTTTAGATGTGGAAGTAGATGGCTTTAATTATACTGTGCGTTATATAATTCGTGCAATGTACGATGTTGTCGATGCTGAAGGTTTTTCAACGCTTAAACAAGAAATCATTGAAGATGTGACAATGACAGATAAAGAAATTGAAGAAGCGGGCGGCACCTCTAAGGTATTAGCAAGCTTTAAAGAGCGTTTTGCTCCATTATGTTGTAATTAGTTTGGGTGTGTAATATTCTAATTATAGAAATCATAGAAAGGGATGAGAAAATAGAAATAAACGAAGATTTAGCAAATGATATTTTGTTTGGTTTTGAATGTGAAAAAGAAGCAAGGAGTAATAAATAAATGTATTTTAAGGGTGCAGGTTGCGCCCTTTTTAATTTGCTTTTTCCTTTAAGGATATAGATGTTGATGTTGGAACCGTTCCTAGCACCACTTTTCAAGTGTTGGTCTGCCAATTCCACAGACCACTTGCACTTGCCATTTATTTTTTATAAATAAATGGCTTAAAACAGTGCAGAACAAGGAATATTAATAGTCCCCTTTTGCCATCGGTTTCCCCAGGGAAACCCCTTTTTTCTCCGGCAATTGTTCTCATATTCCCTTCCCTTATTATTAATGTACTTTTTCGTTCCTTGTACTGGCTTTGCTAGTGTGCATTGTAACATTTGCCACTGCTTATGCAAGGTCGTTCCTTAATTCTCCCTCACTGCGTTCAGTCCGATTACCACTCTGATCCTTGCAAAAGCATTGTCAAATGTTCTCTACAATGCACGCAAACCCACTACGAGAAACTCAGAAAGTACATTAATAATAAGGAAAGGAAATAAACAATGAAAACTTACACCTACGAAAAATCTACCCGCGCCCCACCAGCTCAAAATCTTGAAAGTAGATTATTAGATTTTATATAAAGGAGATTAGGTTATGAATAAATTAAATGAAGTTGTTAAGGAATTAAATAAATTAGGTTATGAGGCAAAGGTTAATGAAGTTGTTAAGAATACTATTAAATTAACATCAGTTTTAATAATGGTTAATAAGAATTTAGGTTCTAATGTATATGTAGATGATTTAATCAATGGAGATTATGATGTTCCTTATATGGTAGATGAAGTAATCAAGAGATACAATAAGGCAGTTGAAAATTATGATTTAAACATTGAAGAATTCTTCAGCCGCAAGTCAATACTTGAGAATGTGTATGTCGGTGTTCAGAGGTCAGGCAGTGAAGACCTTGTTAAGAAAGAAGTATCAGATATGCCAGGCATTGAAAAATACATATATATAAGAAGCTACAGCAATGAAACATATTATTCTATCAAAATATCAAGCAGGATTTTGAAAATGTTTAATATATCTGTTGATAAGGCTTGGGAGCTTGCTGATGAACACTCAATGCGTGAAGCTGAATGTATATCTATGTCAGAGGTATTACATAAAAATGAATTTGCTGATTTTCCGATGTGTATTTTATCTAACAAGTGCAGGGTCAGAGGAGCTTCCGCAGTATTTAACAAAGAGCTTCTTGAAAATTATGGTAATAAGTTCAATACTAATAAGGTTATTGCTATTCCGAGCAGTATACACGAATTTATAATTATGCCTTATGATGATGATATAGATATTGAAATGGTTAATATTTTTATCAAAGAAGTTAATAAAGAAGTTCTTCCAGAAGAAATTTTAGGAGAGAAAGCTTTTATCCTTAATGTTTAATAATTAATTTGATTTTTAAATTAATGTGGCTATAGCCGAATACAATTCTTTCACTTTAGGTATTCGGCTATAGTCATATTTTATGGTTAAGGATTTATAAGCTTTTCAGCTCTTTTTATTTCCTGTTCCACCCTGTTTTTGGCTTCAAGCAGTTTTGCATATTTCTTCTTATCATATGTTTTATTGTTTGAATTTTCACATTTCTCAATTACTGCTGTAAGTTCTTTTAAATTTTCTTTAAAGAAGTCTTTAGGAAGGAAATATTCTTCCTGTGTAAGTGTATCAATTATGCGGTCTTTTTTAGGCTTTAATGTTGCCTGTTTTTCCTTGTCGTGGTGTGCTATTTCTGCAGCTTCAGCAATTGTTATATCATTATTACTAAGACGTTCTTTTAATTCATTAGTTGCATTATTACGGATATAGTCAAGCTTTCCGACCTGTGCAGGTGATACGCTCATATCATCGGCTATGCGGCGGCGCATTTTTTCTCCAAGAGCATAACCATTATCTCTTGCTTCTGTATATATTTTAACTAAAGTATTATACTGATTATATTTATCACTTTCAGTCATATTACGTTGTGTTGCATTTGTTGTAGTAATTAAATATTCTTCCTTGCTTTTTTCGGACACTGGAAGTTTAACGCTATTAATATCTGTTATTGAGCAGGGAACAAATTTGAATTTGTCATCTTCTTTTGAAAGTTCTTTTAAAGCTGTAAAACGTCTATGTCCTGTAAGAAGCTTATAGTTTCCGTCTGGAAGTTTCATCACATCAAGATTTTGTTTAAGTCCTACAGTTTTAATAGACTCTATTAATTCATCTATATCATTTATAGAATAGTTATTATTCTCATTTTCGATTATCTTATCTATTGGAATTTTAACAATTTCAAGTCCCTGCTTTAATTCTAATGATTTTGAATTTAGTAGTCCCTCTGTTAAGCCGAGAGCTGCTGAATTAAATCTTGCCATTATAATTCCTCCGCTTTATGAATAGTATTTTCTTAATTACCGATACACGAATGTTTACATTCGTGTTGAGTGCTATTAGTAGCACCCAGCTTTGATATTATCATTAGGTGCTATTAGTAGCACCCAGCTTTAGCATTATCATTAGGTGCTATTAGTAGCACCCAGGTTTCGTATTATCATTAGGTGCTATTAGTAGCACCTAAACTTTAATATTATCATTAGGTGCTATTAGTAGCACCCAGCTTTAGCATTATCATTAGGTGCTATTAGTAGCACCCAAACTTTAGTATTATCATTAGGTGCTATTAGTAGCACCCAACTTTAGTATTATTATTAGGTGCTATTAGTAGCACCCAGCTTTAGCATTATCATTAGGTGCTATTAGTAGCACCCAAACTTTAGTATTATCATTAGGTGCTATTAGTAGCACCCAACTTTAGTATTATCATTAGGTGCTATTAGTAGCACCCAAACTTTAGTATTATCATTAGGTGCTATTAGTAGCACCCAGCTTTAGTATTATCATTAGGTGCTATTAATAGCACCTAAATTAATGCTCAACAATATACTTTGTTAAATCAAGATAATCTTGTGTTACCTTGCTTTTTGTTTTGCCATTGTCATAAATAAGAAGTGGTATCTTTGTATAACTCAATTCTTCAACAAGTTTCGACTTTGATATTTTAACAGGTAAGACTAAATCTGACAATAAGCTTGATATTAAGTCATATGTAGTTTTAGAAACATTCTTTTGACCTTCCCAAACAGTAAAGAAACAGCCAGCCAGTTTTAAATTGTTATTGTAAGATGAAACTGTTTTAACAAGCTTTCTTGCTATGCACATTCCTGTTGCACTCCACGCATCGCATTTAAGCGGAATGTAAACTTCATTAGAAGCTACAAGAGCATTTATATTCAGAATGTTTATTGATGGGCTACAGTCTATGAGGCAGTAGTCATATTCATCAGCAATCTTATCAAGATGAGCTTTAAGTCTAAATTGTTGTGGAGTTCTTATATCGGCTTTTAATCGTTCTTCACATTCTGACAGTGTAAGAAGTGCTGGTATAATATCTAAGTTGTTATACTCCGTTTTTTTGATAGCTTTGTGAATATCTAATTCACTGTCAAGAAGCAGGTCTTCTACTGTTTTTTCTTCTGAATAGTTAGGAATGTCATTAAGCAAATTAACAAATAAATCAAGTGTATTTATTTGGCTGAATAAGCTTGAGCAGTTACCCTGTGGGTCCATATCTATTAATAAAACCTTTTTATTGTATACGGCACTTATCATATGTGCGACTGTTGCAGTAGAAGCTGTTTTTCCTACTCCACCTTTATTGTTTAAAAAACTGATTACTTTCATTTGAAACCTCCTGTTATTGTGGGTGCTATTAATAGCACCTTGAAAATATAAGTTATTTTTATATTAGAGCAAATATAAGGTGGGTGCTATTAGTAGCACCTGTAAAGGATATTGATTTCCTTTCCTTGGTGCTACTATAGCACCTATGGAGAGAAAAATCAATAGTTTTTTTTCAAAAATCTGAGATTTTTAGAAAAAAAAGAGCATAAGGAAAAATTGAAATCACTTTCGTGATTTGTTTGGCAAAGCCAAACATTTTTCTGATTTCATTATATAGAAGTTTTATGTATATTCTATGTATAATTCATTGCTAAGGCTTGTGAATTAATGTATAATTGATGTATAAACTATTGGAGGTGTTATAATGAATGTAACAGTGAGAAATCTTGATGCTGGTGTTGTAATGAAGCTTAATGAGATAGCTAAAAAGCAGGGACTTAGTCGTGAAGAATATTTAAGAACATACCTTGAGAATTTAGCTGTACTTGATGAGATGAAGAAGCTGGATTTGAAGTATGCGGAGCTTGTCCGTGAAATGGCTGTAATAATTGACAATAACACAAAGGTATTGAAGAAAGTTAATGATACACTTAGCGAATATGTAGATAACAAAAGAGAGGAAGTGTAATTAATGGATAATAATAAAGTGAGATTAAATATTACAATAGACCAGAGTACAAAAGAATACATTGACAAGGTTAAGAAAGAAAAGAACCTGCGTTCTCAGTCACAGGCAATTGATTATATTATTATGCAGGAGAGAGAGAATGACAATGTAGATGTTCTTGCTGACTGTATTGTAGATAAGATAAAAGACAGATACGAAAATATGTTTACACGTATTCGTCTTGGAGCTACTACAGCAGATAGAAACAGTCAGGTGATGATAGAGATACTTAATAGTATGATATATGCTTTGAATATCACACAGTGTTATAATACAGATTATCTTAAGACTGATGTTGTAAGAGAAAGTCAAGATATAATTAAAAATAGAATTGAGTATTATAAACAGATTAAAGATAGCAAATTGAAGAATAATACAAAGTCAGATAATAAGAAGTAAGGTGCTATTAGTAGCACCGAGAAGATGATAATTGACAGGGTGCTATTAGTAGCACCGGGCAGATAATAATTGACAGGGTGCTATTAGCAGCACCGAGAAGATGATAATTAACAAGGTGCTATTAGTAGCACCGAGGAGATAATGAATTGACAGGGTGCTATTAGTAGCACCGAGAAGATGATAATTGACAGGGTGCTATTAGTAGCACCAAGGAGATGATAATTAACAAGGTGCTATTAGTAGCACCGAGGAGATAATGAATTAACAGGGTGCTATTAATAGCACCGGACAGAAATTATGAGGCGCATATGGGAAACGATATTAAAGCAGGTGTAATACTCAAAAGTAGATTTTGTTCAAAAGGTTCTGTTTTTCAAAGTTATATAGACTATATTAATAGAGAAGAAGCGGCACGAAATAGTGTGATGAATAAATTTAATTTGTATAATGATTATATGGACAATCCAGAAAAAACATTAGGTTTGTTTACTAAGGATAAGGATACATTAACACCTGAAGAAAAGAATAATTATAAGAAGCTTTTTCAATTAGCTGAAGATAATGGCTCTATAATGTGGCAACACGTTATATCATTTGATAACAGGTGGCTTGAAGAACAAGGTATTTATGATTCCGAAACCCACCTAGTTAATGAAATAAAATTAAGACAATTAACACGGCTTGCAATGAATAGCTTAGATAAAGATAGCGTTTATGGTGATAAAGCGGTTTGGACTGCGGCTATTCATTTTAATACAGATAATATTCATATTCATATTGCAGAGGTTGTTCCTAATTGGGATAACAAGGAAGAAATGAGAGGTAAAATTAAATTATCATCATTGAATAGAGCTAAGGCTAAAGTTGTTAATGACTTAATAGAGAATAGTCCAGAACTTAAGCTTATTAATGATATTATAAGAAAGAATATTGTTGAAGCTAAAAGACAGAATGATTTATCATCTGATGAAAAATACCAGAAGATGTTTATGGATATTATGAAAGATTTACCTAAAGATAGAAGGTTGTGGAATTATCGTTCTCGTGGAATGGAACAATTTATTCCTAGAATTGATGAGCTTAGTAAATATTATCTTGAAACATACCACAAGGAAGACCTTGAAGAAATTGAGAGGTTATTAGATAAATTAGATAATATGTATAAGACTGCTTATGGTGTTGGCAAGACGCAGCGGTCTTATAAAGAGAATAAGGAGAAAGATTTATATTATCGTGTTGGTAATGCGATTTATAAGCAGATGAGAGATTATGCTAAAGAAGAAGAAAAGCAAAAATATGAAGAATTAAAGAATAATGATATATCAATGAATGAGAAGCAATTTAGAAGTTCCAGTTCTTTAAATTATAGACGAACACAGAATACATTTAAGAATCTGACTAATCTGACTAATATGTTTGTATCTAATGAATTGAAAAAATATAAAGATGAATTAGAGTATCAGTTAATGCAGATGGAATCTAAGATGAAAGAGAATGAATTAGAACAAGAATAACATTATTATTAAGATAATAAAAAATTAACAGATATTCGCTATAAATAGCGTATATCTGTTTTTTTATTGCTTGCAGGTTGTTGTAATCGTGAAACAAAAGTTTTGCGAAGATATCTTAACATATAATTGGAAAGGAGACAAGCTAAGTGGACCTTATAGGACAAAAGATAGGCGAATTATGTTCCGAATTTCAGGCGCAGGGTTATATTTTAATAACTGTTTGTTGTTTGATTATTGGTGCGACTTTTGCAATTTCAGAAGACGGAACAGACAAATTAAAGAAGCGCTTACCATTTATTATTCTTGGCTGGATAATATTTATGGGCGCTATTACTTTAGGTGCTAAATATGGTGCTTCACTTAAATTTTAAGTTATGAAAAGAAAAGAGAAACCAATCGAACACAACCTGCTGATGAAAAATATTCATCGACTGGGAGATAAAAAAATTGTATTAAAAATATCTGTTGTGTTTGCTATTGTGTTTTTTCTTATTTGCAATTATGTGATAAACATAATTGGTAATTCGTTGCATAATAATTATCACAATATTCTATCTATCTCTAATATATTTATGATACATATAAAATGTATTAGAGATAGTGGAATAATTAGATTTTTTTATGTTGTTACTATTATATTAGATGCTGTTACTACAGCAAAATTGGCTTATAACTTAAGAACCAGTTTCTATGATTTAAATGTTGGACAAAAAGGCTCTTCTGCGTTTGCTACGATAGAAGAGATTAAAGAACAATATAAATGTATTCCGCTATCTGATTATAATTTCGATGGTTTAGCAGGATTTCCTGTTGCAATGATAGATAATTGCTTTTATATAGATACTTCGAATACAAATGCTTTAATTATAGGTATGACTCGTTCAGGAAAAGGTGAAATGTTTGTAAGAACAGTTATAGATATTGCAGCAAGATCGGAAGAAAAGCCAAGTCTGATTATTCCGGATCTTAAATTGGAATTATCTAGCAGTTCATATTCAGCCCTTAAAGAAGCAGGTTATATTCCATTAATATTCAATGTTGAAGATCCATCTATTGGAATACAATTTAATCCTTTATCGTTAGCAATTAAAAATTTTCTTAGCGGAAATAAAGACGATGCAGAATTATTATGTAATTCTTTTGCATATTCTATTTACGCAAAAAAAGGTGATAACAACAATAATGATAGTAACAATGATTTCTTCTTATCTAATGCAACACACGCATTATCTGCACTTATAATTGCACATATAACAGATTGTGATGAAGCAGATAAAAGAGAAAACGCAAAAGCTCAAGTATATTTTATAAAGGCACAGCAAGCTTATGAAAAAATTACAGATGAACAATTGAAACAAAAAATAAAGAATGACTGGGAAAATAATCGTCCAGATATATACACAGAGAAAAATTTAAGGAAATTTAAGTATATTCCTTCAGATGTTAATTATGTAAGAACTCAGGAAAACATAAAAAAGGTAACAGTACCATCAATTTGTCATACATTTTCTGATTTAGCACAGGATTGGATTGATAGTAAAACAACTAAGCTTGATATTTATTTTAGCAGTCGTCCTGATACAGACAGAGCAAAATATATATATTCTTCTATTGGTGTTTCGGGTGGAGAAAGAACTAAAGGTTCTATATTCTCACAGGCATTAACAAAACTAGATTTATATATGTATCAAAACATAATTAAACTCACCTCACAATCGACAATTGATCTTGAAGATATCGGTTTTGGTGATAAACCAATCGCATTGTTTATTGGTGTCCCACATTATGACAGGTCAAAGGACTCTCTTGTTTCAACATTAATAGATCAGATTTTTTTTGCAAATGCAAAAAGAGCATCTATACAAAGGGATAGAAAAACCAAGAGACGTATATTTTTTAATATTGATGAGGCTGGTAATTACACAATACCTGACCTAACAAGCAAAGTATCTGTTGGTCTTGGAATAGGATTTTTGTTTTTTATGTATTTTCAGGATTATGCGCAGATAGATACAGGATATGGTGAAAAACAGGCTAAAACTATAAAAGGTAATATGGGTAATCAGGTATATATACAAAGCTCAGACTACGATACTGCAAAAGGATTCAGTGATTTAATCGGACCTGAAACAATAACAACTCTGAATAGAATGGGAAAACAGCTAGAACTCGAAAAATCCTTTACAGAAATGCAGGAAGAAAAAATGCTTATTTCTCCAAATGAACTTATGGAACTTCTTCCAGGTGAAAATGTAATAAAAAGGTTTATGAAAAGAACCGATTTGGAAGGAAATAAAGTAAAGCCTAAACCAATATTTAATTCTGAAAAAAATGGAACTTCGTTTAAATATGCCTATGAGTATCTAAATGATAAATATCCGATGAATAGAAGCATTTACGATTTAGGGCTTGAGCTTGTAGATGAGGATACTCTTCCGGAAAATTATAATTACAATATTTCACTTAATAAAAGCGCATATATTAAGACAAGAGAAATGATAAAGTCCGCTAATGAAGAAGATTTAGCTGAAATGTCGCCTGAAGACATAAAAGAATATAACAAACTAAAAAAGTATTTTAAATACGATAATTTGATTAAGGATATTCCCAACTTTAAATCGTTTATTGAGAACGCAGAAGAAAAGGGGTTAAAGATAAAAGAAACAATGATGTTAAGTGAATTCATTGACGTAGTAGTTATGAGTGACTTAACTCTTGATGATAAGCTTCAGCTTATTAATTTTAAATTTATTGAGGACATATAAAAATGTATGAATCAATTATAAGTAACAATAGTGAATATTTTTTCCAGAGTTCAATCTGGATGGATATTATACGTTCATTTTTTTGGATAATAATAAAATTTTTAGCTGTTCTGTCACAAGGAATGGAAAGTGTTTTTAATTCAGCTTATGACTTAATTAATTTCTTGGATACGGATATATTTAAAAATTTTGTTACAAGATTTTCTGTTTTTATCGTTCCAGTGCTAACACTAAGCTTTCTTGCAATAGGTTTGATATTGACATTTAGTGAAAAAAAACCGCCTATTCTGAAAAATATAGCTGTAGGTCTGGCAATTATATATGTAATGCCAACAATAATAAGTGCGTTGAATAGTGGGCTTATTTCCGCAAAAAATGATTTGCTTAATAACTCAATGACAAATCAGACAGTGTTAAGCAATGTAAGTGACCTTTCTTATATTGCGGCTCAGGGATTTAGCTTTAGCTCAACTTTGGCAGATACCTGTAACAATCCAGAAATGGCACTTAATGCAATAGATGTAACAGAACATATAAATCCCAAGAAATACAGTGGACAAGCAAAAGAAGTATTCAGCCATTATATGAGTATAGATGAATATGGAAAAATAACCTGGAAAGAGTACGACAAAAAGGGAATGTTTGATATATTTGACCCACCTTGGTATTACCGATATTCAATACATTTCTTTCAATTATTTCTATATTTGATAGCAAATATACTTGTGTTTGGATTTAGTGCATATGCAGTTATAAGAATGATATACGAAATAATTACATCACGAATTCTAGCCTGCCTTCATTCAATGGAATTAGCTAATGGAGAAAAGACAAAAAAAATTCTGGAGTATTTTTTTCAAGCATATCTTATTTTGCTTTTTATACCAATTCTGCTAAAAGTTTATCTTCTTGTAATGGCATATACTAATACTCATTTTGAAGGAATTGTCAGGGCTATTATTATATTTATATCAGCTTTAATTGTAATTGATGGACCATCTATTATCCAGAAAATTTATGGTTATGATTTGGGTATGAGCCAAGGTGCACAGAAAGTAATGTCATTTATGCGTTTAGTACAACAGCAGAGAATGCAGCATCATATGATGCAGAATTCTAAGAACTCAAAAAAGAGCAAACTGGGTAATCTTGCTAATAATGCTAAAAGAGCAATGAGCGCAGGTAATGCAAATAATGAACCTAATATAAACAGCGGTTCATCTAACGACAGCGCATCATACAGTTCTGGAATAAAAGAACCTAATATTAATAATAATTCTGCAAGTAATAATGAAACTGGTGGAAACACTCCAAATGAAACTGGTGGTGCTATGAATGAACCAGATATTTCAGGTGAAGCAGACAGCAGTAGTTCAAATGAACCTAACATAAACAGCGGCAATATAGATAATGGAGCTGGTAACTCATCAAATGTAAATAATAATGCTGGTAATAGAAATATACATAACCCTAATATCAGTAATAAGACAGTAAAGAGTTCTTCTAATAATAAGAATGGAACATCAGCTAAAACAAACAAAAACAGCAATAATATTGATTCCTCAAATCTTATGGGTGGTACTTCAGATAAGAAGAATAAACCGGATATTAATAAAGCTGGAAGTAATATTAATGGAAGTTCTGGTAAGGACAGTGGTAATGTAACTAACAATAATACATCAGGAAGCAATAATTCTGATGTATCAAATATGAATAACAGCAATTCAGGAAATAATAGTACAGCCGGAAATAATAATTTTGATGTATCAAATGAGAATAGCAGTAATTCAGGAAACAGCAATACAGCCGGAAATAAAAATTCTGATGTATCAGGCGAGAATAACAGTAATTCAGGAAACAGCAATACAATAGAAAACAGCAATCCGAATGTATCAAATGAGAATAACAGTAATTCAAGTAACAGTAATACATCAGGAAACAGCAGTCCAAATGTATCAAATGAGAATAACAGTAATTCAAGTAACAGTAATACATCAGGAAACAACAGCTCTAATGTATCAAATATGAATAATAGTAATTCAAGCAACAACAATACATCAAGAAATAATAATAACTCAACCAAGAATGATAATAATTCGATGATGAGCAAGGCTGAACATAATAACAGGGCTGATAATAGGAGTAAAACAGACAGCAGTTCAATATCACATAATAATGATAAAACTTCAAATAGAGGTAGTGACAGCTTGTCAAATACAAAACCTAATATTAATAAGGAAGGAACTCCTTCAACTATTACTGATAAATCGGCAGAAAATACAGTAGACAAGCAGAATACGTCAGCTACTACTAATAGTAAAGGTGTAAAACAGTCAGATGTAAAATCGGGAGAAAAAGCAACAGCAAAAACGGACGTGGGAAGCGTGAATAATAACACTTCTGTCAATAGTTCAAATGTCAATTCAACATCAGCAACGACATCAAATGAACAGGCTGGCAATATAACAAATGGCAATAAAAACACTAATATTAATTCCAATTCATCGGTAAATCCAATTCCAGATGATAAAAGAATAATTAACCAAAAATTCAGAATAGGTGGAAATGAAGATGAATGATAAATATGTTGTTGTAAATAACATAAAAGCTGGCATAAAGCTGTCAGAAAGCAGTCATTATTATGTGAATGACATTATTGTGATGGGCATAATGGCATTTTTGGCTTTGATTATTAATAATTCCATATATGAAAAATTACAAATTCCATTTGTTATTTTCAATGTGATTGTAGGAGCTTATATGACATCAGAGGTAAGAAGCAATCCAAAGCTGAAAAGGTGGAAAGCCTTATATTTGATGTTTATAAGTGATACATATGTATTTTATCCATTAAAAAATCAATCACAGCATAAAAGAACAGCCAAAATGCTAGAGGAGCTAAAAGATGAAAAAAAAGGTGCATACTAATATATTGAAGTTACTTCCGCAAAGGCAGTATGACAGAGCTAATGAGTGTTATATATACGAAGATGGCTCTGTTATGGATATTGTAGGAATAAGATGTAAGGACTTAAATACACAGTCAAGTGATGAGCTTGAAATGGATATGTTACAGCTTACACAATTTTTTTCAACCTATAAAGATGACATTAAGATTATAAGTATCAATATCCCTACAAACTGCGAAAAACAGATTGCATTTGTATCAAAAAAAATAGAGCAGTGCAAAAATGAATTCCGAAAACAGCAGTTAGATATAAAACTCAAAGAACTTGAATGGGTTCAAAAGAACAGACTTACTAAAGAATTTTTTATTGAGTATTTCAGCAGGGATTTAGAAGAACACCGAAAACAGTCACTTTTAATATCACAAAGTTTAGAAAGTCGAAATTTACTGCTTAAAATCAGCAAGAAAGAAAAAGATATAGTTCTAATGAAGATGAACAATAAAAATATTCGTGCTTAGATACACAGATGTAAACATCTGTGAGAGGTTAATTATGAAACTTAAAGATAATAAGAAAAGTAAAAAAATAGAAGAAAAAATAAAGTATGAGCCGGATTTACTTGAATATATCCAGCCGCAGGGCGGTATTAAGTTTTCAATAGACTATGCCAGGACAGGAACCGGATATGAAACCTGTATTCAGATATATCAGTTCCCTACATACATATATAGCCACTGGCTTTCAGATATTTGTTATTTTGAGGGAGCTATAACAACAATAGATATTCATACTGAAAATGAAGAAGATGCACTTCAAAATATATCTAAGAGTATGAAGGAATACAGGGGACGTTCAGGTTCAGAGAAGAATGATACAGGAGTATCAGATGCGGTAAATGCTTATAGTGATTTATCAAGGTTATATGAGAGTGTAAAGCGAATGAGCCGCACACTTAAATCTGTAATTGTAAGAATATACTTCAGCGCAAAGACCAAAGCAGAACTTGAAAAGAGGCAGGCAGAAATATTAAATAAGCTTGATGAGTACAAGGGTTCAATAATGCTTAATGAGCAGAAATATGAGTATCAGGCAATGTTCCTGCCTTATAAAAAACAGCAGGAGCTTCCCAATGCCCGATTAGGAATACCTATTCTTGATGAGGCGATAGCGGCGGGTGACCCATTCCACTTCGCTTCATTAAGTGACCCGAACGGATTATATCTGGGAAGTACGTCCTGTGGTGGTTCAGTTATGTTTAACCCATTTTTCAAATCATCAGTCAGAACTTATTATAATACGCTGATACTTGGAAATATGGGTTCAGGTAAATCAACACTGCTTAAGAAACTTTCTTATCACAGCTTCCTGCTCGGAGATTATGTAAGGCTGTTCGATGTGGTCGGGGAGCTTCGTTATATGGCTGATGTTTGTGGCTGGACAACCATAAATCTTGACGGAACCGATGGAATATATAATATGTTCCAGATATTAAAAGTAGATGAAGATGAGGGAATATGCTGGTCAAGGCATACTGCCAAGCTTGCTTTGATATACGAAATATTATCACAGGAGCATAACCCACAGGAAATTATTTCTTTTAATAAGTGTGTGAAAAATATGTATAACAGGATAGGAATTCTTCCTGATGAAATAAAATACGATGACAAGATAACCGGTTATAGTCCAGAAGAATATCCAACAATGTCAGATTTCATTTCACATATAGAGCTTGAAATGGAAGAAATAATGAGGAAAAAACCTGATACAAAGGCTGAAGAAAAACTTCTTGTAGATGAGGTCGTAAGACTTTCAAACATAAAAAGAGTATTTGTTGATGTGAGAGATAATTATGGCAAAATGCTGGACGGACATACATCAATTGACAACATTATGGACACGCAGGGAGTTGTATTTAACATAAAGAATATAGCTTTATTACCGGCGCACATCGCAAATACAATACTATACGAAACACTGTCTATGTGCTGGGATAACTGCACGCGAAATGGTCTTATTATGAAACAGCTTTATGAGGAAGGAAAGATAGGCATAGATGAGGTTGTGCATTTCCTGATTACATTTGATGAGGCTCATAAGATAATGAATACCCGCTTCCCGGTTGCATTACAACAGCTTACAGATATGCAGAGAGAAATGAGAAAAGTTTTCGGTGGATTGTGTCTTGCAACACAGTCTATCAGTGAATGTATTCCTGAAGGGTCAAGCGAAGATAGCGTAAGACTTATTAAAGATTTGTTCTCATTTTCTAACTATAAATTCATTGGAAAGCAGGACGAAAGCTTGAAACAGACACTTAAAAATGCTTTTGGCAGTGCGCTTAATGATAATGAATATAACAGAATTCCGGTTCTTGGTCAGGGTAATTTTATTTTATCAATTCAGGGTGACAGGAACATAGAATTTAAGGTGTATGCTTCAGATGATGAACTGAATATGTTCAGGGGTGGAGCATAGTGGAAAATGATGTAATTGATAAAGCTGTAGACACATATACAGCAGTCAAGATAATTAAAACAGTGGCTAAGGCAATAGCAGGAATATTTACGTCATTCGGATTTATCATAATACTTCTTATAATAATGATAGTTGTAATTGTGGCATCAGGAAATAATTTCTCCCAATCCGCAGTGTATACGACATTTTCACCTGAGGTAGAACAGTATAGAAGCACTGTACTAAATTACTGTAAACAGGAAAATATTGAATACTATGTTGATGTTGTTCTTGCAGTTATGCAGGTAACAACAGGTGGACAGGGTGATGATGTAATGCGTTCATCTAATAAGGAATTCAATACACTTTATGGTAAGGAAGATGATGATATAACAAACGCTTCCTATTCTATTGAATGTGGGGTTAAAGAGATTAAGACTCTGATAGAAATGTGTAATATACAGGATTTATATGATACAGCTAATTTGCAGATTATGTACCAGGCATATGAATATAACAGAGGGTATGTAGCTTATGCCTACGAAAATGGCGGATATAGTTCTGATTCAGCTTATACATATGCTGCGGATAATGACATTACTAACAGAAATGAAGATTTTGCTATTAATGTATCTATGTATATAGATATATTGACAGGCGGAATAAGAGAGTTTGCTGATCCGCTTGCTATATATTCAATAATTAAAGACTATTCAGATGATTATAGGTGCAGACTCTATAAAGGAGTGAGAAAACAGCCGGTATTAAGTGCTTCATCAGGATTGGTTACACATATAGAAGATTGTGCAGATTATAGCAGAATAGATGTGTCATATCTTGATTATGTTATTCACTATAATTATGTGTCTGATGTAAGTGTCGAAGAAGGACAGGAAGTAACGAAAGGTTCTAAAATAGGAACAGTAACATTTGATAATGAAGATGACTGTTACGTCTTAGAATTTTCAATTGAATTAGCTGGCGAATATGTAAATCCTAACGATTACCTTAATAAGCTTGTAATTGATAAGCAGGAACTCGATGAGCAGACAGTCCAGCAGGGAATTGATGTATCAGCATATTCTAAGACCCTTATAGATAATATTGCTTATCTTGAGGGTGGAAGTGACATAAATGGCTGTGACAGGATTGGATTTATTAAAGCTGTGTATTGTGCTTATAACAATAATGAAAATACAGAATATGCTTCAATGCCTACAGATTATGAAGAACTTATATCAAGCAGTTTTGTAAGCTATAAGTTAGATGAAGCTGTTTATGTAAGACCTCAGATTATGTATGAGGGAGATGTAATCATATATAAAGATGAGAATGGAAACTACAGTAATGCCGGGATATATGTTGGTAATTCAAGAATTGTGCATATGACAGAAAATGGTGCAGTAATGTCATTTTATAATTTTGAGGAAGCCGCAGTATTACTGAGGTTTGTCGGACATACTGAATCCGGTATGCTCTGGCCGCTTCCAGGTTATACAAGAGCAAACATATCATCAGAATTTGCTCCTAACAGAATAAATCCAGTTACAGGTGTGAATGAATCACATAATGGAACTGACATAGCCGCACCAACTGGAACACAGGTAGTTGCGGCAAAGGCAGGGACTGTAATAGAAGCTAATTATAATAATGGCGCAGGATACCACATTGTTATAGACCACGGAGATGGAGTAAAGACATATTATTTTCATTCAAGCCAGTTAATAGCGAATGAAGGAGATGAGGTAAAAGCTGGAGATGTCATTATGCTGGTTGGTTCAACTGGCCAATCGACAGGTCCTCATTTGCATTTTGGAATTACTATTAACGGCGAGTGGGTTAATGCTATGGACTATTCATACATTAATGAAGAAAATTAAAAGAAGGGAAGATATAAGTATGAATAGAAGGATAAAGAAAAAATTCAGAAGAAAATTAAAATATAATGATTTGAGTGCAAGAAGAAACTGCATTTATTGTATTAATTGGGGATTTGGATGTGCAAATGGACATTCTGCTGTTTATCCAAATGATAAAAGTGATTTTTTATATGGTGGTTGTAAAGAAGAATTCAATGCGTGTAATTTCTTTGCAAAGCAATTGAAAAAAGAAAAATTGTCTTTGTCCGGCTGGAGATTAATTGAAGTTCCGGCAACCTATTTTTACATTTTTGGTAATGGGAAGAAACATAAAGAAATTACAATTATATACGATGCTGAAAAATTATGTTATGTGATATGCACAACAGATAATTTGTGGAAATATTCGGAAGAACATAATATATATCAACACAATACAATAAAAGAAGCATTAAAGGTAGCTTGGCAAAGCTAAATTAATTTAGGAGGCTGTTAAAAAATGAAAAAATGTTTTGGAAAATTCGGACAAAAAGGCTGTTTTAAATGTGACTGTGTATCAGCCTGCATTAATAAGCGGAAGGAAGAAATAAATGGAAAAGAAGCTAAAAAAGCTAATAAATAAGATAAGAGCTAACAGTAACAGGCGAATGTTAATAGGGCTGTTTATTATAATTATTGGATATATATTTTTCTTTAATTCTAAATTTATTTTTAATGAACAGGAAAAGTTGAAAAATACTCCGGTTAATACACAGCTTGAATTAGAAGACAGAATAATAACCCTTGCAAAATGGGACTATGCTCCTTCAGAGAATATGATGGAAATCGAGTTTGACATAGTCAATAAAAGCTATGATGGCAATGACAGCTATATATTTGATGTAGCAGATAATGCACTACATAACTACAGCTATTCGGTGATGTTAACATCACCGACTATGAGTGTAATTAGGGTTTATGATGTTCCTGAAGATTTCGTGTGTATGAGAGTAGCAGTAAACATAAATACTGGAAACAGCACTGGACCTGTTAAATATTATGCAGATGCTTCATTAATAAATAAAGTTGATGTTATAGAAGATTATGAGGATTTTAATGAGTATTACGTTAATAAGCTCAACCGGTATATTGCAGATTATGAAGTTCAGAAACAGGAAACACAGAAGAATATAGATGATAACAATTCAAGCATAGACAATCTTGAAAGCTTGATTAACAGTCTTGAAATGCAGAAAAAATATACAACTGCTGATGAATTAAACAAGCTTAATACACAGATAGCAGATGTCAATAAACAGCTCATTTCACTTAATAATGATAATAAAGAGCTTCAGGAAGAAATAGACGAAATTAACAAAAAAATAGATGACTATAAAGCAATAAAGATGATGTATGAATAAGGTGCTACTAATAGCACCTGAAAGGAATACTATGGATATTTTATATGTAGGTAATGAAATAAATGGAAGTTTCATAAGCGAAATAAGCAAGAAAGATAAAATCACATATTCGGGTACATATACGAGAGTAGCTGATTATGAAAATATTATATTCAGCAGTTCTTATGAGGTAATACTGTTTGATGTTGATAATCTCATAGATGAAGCTGAAATAATTACAGAATATTTTGTCCGGGCTAAAAATGCCAAAAATGCAACAATTATTATAGTTGCAATAGGTTATTCTTACCGGTCGTTGTTGATTGAGAAGCTTCTTAATGCCGGATTTAAAAATTTTATTCTTGCCACAAGCCTTGCTAAGCAGTATGAGGAATATTCTAAATGTCTTGAAGGTTATTACGAAGAAAATGGAATAGATATTAAAGCGGCTGAAGAACCACAGCAGATTATAAGGCAGAAAGTCAAAACAATTGGTATTGCTGGTACTATTCCAAGAATAGGCACGACAACAACAAGCCTCCAGCTTGTCAAATACATAGAATCAAGAGGCTATAATGCCGCATATGTAGAAATTAATACATTAAAATATATAGAGCAGTGTGAGAAACTGTATGCAGATGTAAAGAGAGATAATAACAAAAGTTACCTCAAATACAATGGTATCAGAATGTATGTATCCTCAAATATGGGTGAGGTTATGTCAGATGATTACAACTATATTATTTGCGATTATGGAGCGGTTGTAGACCCTTCATTCAATAAAGTTTCCTTCTTGGAAAAAGACTTGAATATCTTTGTTGCAGGAACAAAAGCAAATGAAATAGAGTGCGTACAGCCGCTTCTACAGTCGCCAATTTACAGGGAAGCAAAATATATCTTTAATTTCACACCTGAAAATGATAAGGAAGATATTAAGGATATGATGATGGACAAAAAAGATGATACTTATTTCAATGTGCTTGTTGCTGATCCATTCGATTATATACATAACCCTGAATATGAGAGGTTACTTCCGCTTGGAGAGGCAAAGGAAAATAACACAGAAAAGAAGAAGCTGGGATTTTTAGCGAGGTTGCGAAAATGAAGAATAATAAATTCAAACCGGCATTGATGAGGCAGACAAAAAATGAGCAGTTTTATGAGCAGATGCAAAAAGCCCAGAACTATGCGATTGATAAAGTCGAAAAGATAAAGTCAGATAAGAAACTGCCTAAATTCAGCAGGATAAAGGATTTTGTTAAATGGATTTTGCTCTGGGTTAAAGTATGTATCATTCTTGTTTTTATAGTAATACTGGTGCTATTAGTAGCACGCAGTGACATAAGGAATGAATTATTTAATTATTTCAATTTGATAGGAGATAAACTATTAGAATTTCTTCAGGAAAAAAGGATATGAAAAAGTATAAAAATGCAGCATATGATGATGAATACATAGACTTATTAATTTACAACATAAACAAAAAAATAAAGGAAGAAAGAATTAATAAAGGATATTCAATTAACCAGCTCGCACAGGCGGCAAATATTAACCAGGCGCAATTGTCAAAGATTGAGAATGGATATTCAAAACCCAGCCTTCAGTCACTTATAAAGATAATGCTTGCGCTGGATATGTCATCAATATGCCTTACTGAAGAATATGCAAATATTGAGTATAAGCATAGATTTATGAACGCAGTAAAGGATTTAAAACCGGAAACGATTGAATCTATGCTTAAGCTTATCGAATCACTTTGATAGTTACGCAAAAGCGTTTCTATATATAATTTAAAAAAACGGAGGAAAAAAAGATGGAATTTTTAATCGACGAAATGGGAAAACCAACAACAAAACTTGTTGTAATTGTAGCAGTAGTAGCTGTTATTACCGGCTTTATGGCTACAGATGGCACAGGAGCCGTAGCAAATGCTTTTAGTTCAATCGTGGATAAAGCAACAAGCATTCTTCCATAAAAAAGGACAGGGTGCTATTAATAGCACCAGAGAATAAAATGGGCATATATATTATATGCCCGTTTTATTATTAACGATAATAGGAGATTAAAAATGGATTTTAAAGCTAATACACTTAATGATGAAGTGTTGACACCCCTAAATAAGTATTTAGCCGATGATGAAATAACTAACATTGACTGGAACGGAAACGAACTCTGGATAAAAGATGTATATAACAGATGTTATAGGGTAGATGACCCAGACGTAACCGCAAATTATATACACAATCTTATTGCCATAATGGCAAACTCAAAAGGAATTAATTTTAATAAGGAATCTAATACATTACAGACAGATAACGAAGAACTGCATATGAGAATTACAGCAGTGCATAATTCTATTGCTCCTAACGGTGACTCCCTGTTAATAAGAAGAACGACAGAAAAGACAAGATTTACATATAAAGAGCTTGTTGAGAGTGGATATATAAGCGAAAGAAATCTTAATTTATTAATTAATTGTGTAATTTCAGGCTGTAACATTATTGTTGCAGGAATTCCCGAAGCCGGGAAGTCTGAATTTGGTAAATATCTCAGCCTGTATATTCCAGATAATGAAAATGTTGTAACTATTGAAGATGCGCTTGAATGGTATTATAAGAAGTTAAAGCCTGATGCAGCGTGCATATCCCTGAAAATCAATGATGTATTTTCATATAGGGAAGCTATTACATTGTGTATGAGATTAAATCCAAGCCGAATACTATTCACAGAGGTAAGAAGCAGTGAAATAGAAGAATTAGCCGCATTATGGACAAGTGGTGTTCCGGGGATAACGACAACCCATTCAGGAAATTACAGGAGCATACCAGACAGGCTAATAAACCTTCTTGAAAATAAAAATTACTCTGAACAGATTGAAAATAATATCTATGAAAATTTAGATGTGGGAGTTGTCATCAAGAAACGTAAAAATCCTGATGGAACAGCAACAAGGTATATTGACGAAATTGGCTTCTTTGAAAGAGTTAATAAGAAGAATAACTGTGTTGATTATATGATTAAAGGAACTGATGTGTCTAATAAGCTTCCTGATAAGATTTTGAAGAAGTTTGAAGAAAGCAATATCAAAGACCCTTTTTATGTAGATGATAATAAAAAAATATAAGAAAGGATACCCGATGAAAAACAGAAAAAATTATCTTAACAATAAAAATTTGATTGGTGAGATTGAACACTATGGATATGTTTATTCAGTTAAAAAGCTTGTATTGACATATGTATTAATGCTTGCTTCAGGAATAATTGCTGCGTATTTATTCAGGCTTCATTTAGCTGGATATATAGCAATATCAGTATACCTCCTATTGATAACACCTAAACTGATTGCCCAGGCATATAAAACTATGTATGAACAGCGCAGATTTTCTGATGCTTCTAAATACATCGAAAAAATGCTTTATTATTTTAAGGCACATAATAAAATAATCACTGCTCTGTCTGATGCATCACTTATTTTTCCGGAAGGAGAAATGAAAGACACAATATTACAGGCTGTAGATTATATATATAATCAGGACGATTCGATATTTGATAAAGAAACAAGAGAATATTTCAAAAATGATTTTACAGCAACATCTACAAGAACAGTTGAAGAAAAAGCACTTAAAATCATTGAATTAAAATTTCCTAATAAAAGAATAAAACGTATGCATTCGTTTTTTATTAAAGTTGAAGAAAATGGTGGAAATCCAGATCTTGGAATAGAGCTTATGCTAAATGACAGGGACGATTGGGTTTCCAGCATTGTAAATGAACAGAAAGATAAGGCATACGCAAGAAAGATTTTTATTGGTTTAAGTGTTGTTATATTATTAGTTGCGCTTGTAATCTTATATCTTCCTATCAAAAATAAATCCCTCAACTTTGATATTAGTCAGTCTTCAGCTGTAAGAGTTGTATCAACAGTAGTTATTATCTTTACAATAAATCTTTATTCCAAAATAAATAAAGCAATAGAAAAGAGCTGGTTTAATGATGAAAACAGCAAGTATGCAACATCTGAATACTATTACAAAGTTGTCAATTATGACTTTAAGAAAGAGAAAAGGAAAGCATTAACTTATACGGCTATTACACTTGCGATAACAATATTATTATATGTCATATCTTATAGTAATGTAATTCTTATTTTAGGTCTGCTTATTGCTGTATTTATGTATTTTTCATCAAGTTTAGGATATAAGGTGGGAAAGGCACAGGTATCAAGAGCAGTTCAGACTGAATTTGCCGATTGGATAATGGAAGTAGCATTAAGAATACAGTTCAGCAATGTTGTAGCTGCTATAGCAGATTCTTATGATACAGCACCAGATATTTTAAAGCCGGAAATAGAAAAACTGCTTACAGAACTGGGAGAAACTCCAACAAGCCCTGAACCATATAACAATTTCTGTAAATTCTTTAATTTCGAGGATATAGGAATAGTAATGAATACGTTATACAGTGTTATGTCAGCTTCAGGTTCAGATGTGGATAAGGAGCTTTCTGCAATATTCAGCCAGAATAGAAAGCAGGCTAACACAGTTTCAGAACAGCAAAGAAAAAATAAAGATGCCAGGAATAAATTATACTGCTACTGGGAAATACTTGCCTGCTGTGCATTATTACTTACAGATATGGCATTCTATGCTTTGTATTTTATTGATGGTATCACGTCTATAATTTAGGAGGAGAAAATAAGTAATTGAATATATTGTCAAATGTGATTAAATGTGTTTAAATATACTCAAAGGAGTAAATTATTATGAATACATCAAATATCACAAATTATAAGCCAAAAGATTTTGCTGAACTGTTAGGTGTGTCTGTTAAGACGTTGCAACGCTGGGATAGAGAAGGAACTTTAAAGGCAAATCGAACTCCAACTGATAGGCGTTATTATACCTATGACCAGTACCTTCAATTCAAAGGCATAAATATTGAAAATGATAAACGTCAGGTAGTTATTTATGCCAGAGTGTCTACAAGAAATCAAAAAGATGATTTACAGAATCAAGTTGCATTTTTGCGACAGTTTTGTAATGCCAAAGGTCTTATTGTAGACCAGTGTATTGAAGATTATGGGAGTAGTCTTAATTACAATCGTAAAAAGTGGAACGAATTATTAGATGAAGTGATGGAACAAAAAATCAAAACCATAATCATAACTCATAAAGATAGATTTATCAGATTTGGTTACGACTGGTTTGAAAAATTCTGTATGAAGTTTAATACAACTATTGTGGTAGTAAATAATGAAGAACTATCACCACAGGAAGAACTCGTGCAAGATATTGTTTCTATACTTCATATATTCTCTTGCAGGTTGTATGGACTTCGTAAGTATAAAAAACAAATAGAAAGGGATGAGGAAATTGCTAAAGAGCTTCAAGACGGAAATAAATCCGACGATTGAGCAAAAAATCAAGATTAACAGGACTATTGGCACTTGTAGGTACGTCTATAACTTCTATCTCGGTCACAACAAAACTTTATATGATAGCGGTGAAAAGTTTATGACTGGCAAGAGTTTCAGCGTATGGCTTAATAATGAGTATATTCCTAATAATCCTGATAAAATATGGATTAAAGAAGCATATTCAAAAGCTGTAAAAAAGTCTATTGAAGATGGATATACTGCATTTACAAGATTTTTTAAACATCAAAGTGCTTTTCCTAATTTCAAAAAGAAAGGTAAATCTGATGTAAAAATGTATTTCGTAAAGAACAATGCTAAAGACTGTAGATGTGAGAGACATAGGTTGAACATACCCACTTTAGGTTGGGTACGCATTAAAGAAAAAGGTTATATACCAACAACTAAAGACGGATGGAAAATCAAAAGCGGTACAGTATCCGTCAAAGCAGACAGATACTATGTGTCAGTTCTTGTAGAAATTCCCGACGTTAAGATTGCTAATAATAGCAATGGTGGTATAGGAATTGACTTGGGCTTAAAAGACTTGGCGATTGTTTCCAATGGTAAAACTTATAAAAATATAAATAAGTCAACAAGAATTAAAAAATTGGAAAAGAAACTGCGTAGAGAACAAAGATGTCTCTCACGAAAATATGAGAACTTAAAGAAAGGAGAGTCCACTCAAAAGAATATACAAAAGCAAAAGCTCAAAGTACAAAGACTTCATCATAAAATAGATAATATCCGTACTGATTATATCAATAAATCAATAGCTGAGATAGTGAAAACCAAGCCATCTTATATAACTATTGAAAATTTGAATGTATCAGGAATGATGAAGAACAGACATCTTTCAAAAGCTGTTGCGTCACAGAAGTTCTATGAATTTAGAACCAAGCTTAAAGCAAAATGTGATGAAAATGGTATTGAATTAAGAGTCGTAGACAGATGGTATCCATCATCCAAAATATGTCATTGCTGTGGTGCTATCAAGAAAGATTTGAAGCTTTCAGATAGAACATATCGTTGTGATTGTGGCTATGTTGAGGATAGGGATTTCAATGCTGCTCTTAATCTAAGAGATGCTTTAACTTATGAAGTTGCATAATAAACGCAAACGTAAGTATGTACTGCGGGCTATCGCAGGAATTTACGACTGTGGAGTGTACATTGTTGTTCCAACATTGGAACTTGTGAGTAGCGTATTGTTTACAATCGCCAAAGCATACACATCGAAGCAGTAAGAAGTATCCGCAAGGACTTTAATTTCTCGATGTGTTTGAGTATATTTGAACACATTTTGAGTGGCAGGGTGTATGGATAAGATAATAGAAGCTATGCTTAGTGTACTGCTGACTGTTTTAACCGGAATTATATTAGCCGGAATAATATCAGCTAACCTTGATGCCTCAAGAGCAAAGAGCTATCACGCTGATGTTATACAAGAAATAGAAAGTGCTAATATGTCAGATAATGTTATCAACAGTTGTATTTCTAATGCTGGTAATGAGGGATATACACTTAGTGTAGATAAGATAAGTGACGTGAATGGAAAAACAGTTATGTGCAAGGTTATTCTGACATATGACTATAAAATTCCAGTCCTTAATGTGGCCTCATCACATCAGTGCAGAGGATATACAAGATAGAGGGTGCTACTAATAGCACCCTGACTTAAGGAGCAAATATAATGAAAATATTAATAAACCAGATTGGACAGGCGGCAATCTGCCTGATTATCGGAGGAGGCATAATAGCCATATTCTCACAGATATTTCTATATCTGACATCATTTTAACTTATGCGTAAACGCATAAGAAAGGGGTATTTATGGACGAAATAGTTGAATTTATAGGCGAAGGTGCGATTGCAGTAATGACGTTTGGTGTAATTATTGTAATGGTAATTTCTTATTTTACCGGAACAAGCTTTTCAGATTATATACAGACACTGGCAATAAGTACATTAGGGTAAATTATGAATAGTAGAACAGATAAGGCAGATAACAGCAACATAACAGACAAAGAGTTCACGCAGTCTGTCATATGTAACGAGATGAATGGTAAATCAATAAGCATAGATGAGCTGTTACATTTAATTTTTAATTATGAAAGTGAAGATAAGTTTAATGAATATCCTGATGGCAATTGACTTTATATTAGCTGTCATCAGGATTGCAGGGAGATAAAAATGGAAATAATTGTAAGTGAAATTGGCGAAACAGCCATTGCGGTACTTATATTTATAGCAATTGTCGGGATATTGGGAAATGTATCTTATACAACGTCTGACGGACGTACAGTCACAGGCTATAACAATGTAATTGCGGCTAATATGGACAGTGCAGATTATACATATGATAATTACACAGATGACACAGCGGTCATAGAAGCTGCTAATGTCTTAAAGCCGGAAATAAAATATAATGAAACACAGGAAATAATCAAGGCTGGTGAAGCCGTTGCATTAGATGATTATTTTATTGCTGTTCTTGATGGGGTTGAATATACTGCTTCAGATATAAATACCTTCAGTATTGTAAAAATAATGAATGGCGGAACAGATATTACAGCTATATACAACCAGCAGAACAGGACAGCAGTGTTTCCGGAAGATGCTGTATATGAGATTACAGCATATGTATATGATGCAGTAAATAATGAAGCAACTGTAACAATAAACGTGCCGGTGGAGAAAAGAGTATGAAGAATATTATTGTAGGTTTTGTAATTACTTTAATTGTCTTGCTGTCTATTAATATTTCAATGACAGTCAATGCAAGAGATATACGACAGCAGGAAGCTGAAAATGCTCTTGATTCTGCACTGGAAGGAACTATAAGCACACTGTCAAAGAATACGTACAGCATTAACAATCAGGAAGAATATATAGCAGATTTAGTTATGGCTCTTACTGAGCAGATACAGTCAGATTCAAGTGTGACAATAAGAGTCCTTGATACTGATTATGATAAGGGAATTATGTCAATACAGGTAACAGAAACATATAAGCATATAAATGGAAAGACAGGAAATGTTGTTGCCAAAAAGACAGTAATTCTTGAAGATAAAGAACATCAGGATATTAATAATGATGTGAATATGTATACTATACAATATTTATATCCTGATAATACAATATATAAATATATGACTGTTTCTGAAGGAACATTTTTATATGAACCAGTAAATCCATATCCTGATGAAAGAATTTACTGGACAAGTGATAATGCTGTAGTAAGTTTCCCCTTTACTGTTAATTCAGACAAAATAATTAAAATTAATATAAATTAACGCTTTGCAAATAGTCCAATATGGACTATAATAACATTGTAAGGAAATAATTGATTTTAAAAGAAAGGCGAAGCTATGACAGTAAAGGAATTAAGAAGAAAAACCGGAATGAATAGAAAGGAGTTTTCAGATTATCTTAAAATCCCATATCAGACCGTAAAAAACTGGGAAAGCGGCATCTCTGAATGTAAGCCAATGGTCCTTAGGGGAATGTATTATGAACTTCTTGTAAAAAAGAAAATCATAAGAAATGATATTAATATGACAAATATCACTTATGCAGGAAGAATTCTCACAGAACAGGAAGTCAGAGCAGTGAGGGAAGCATTAAACAACATAAATTATTATGATGTTGCAGATGATGCCGAACGTATGCAGGAATGGCTTGAAGATGATACTATTTCAATCTGTGAGTGTCGTAATAAAAGAAAGGCTGTATGGGTACTGGTAGAGTGCGATGAGGCGGCAGTCTATATAGATAATCTTGAAAGCCTGTCAAAAGAAGAAATAAAGGAGCAGTTAGAATAATATGCAGGGCGAAGATAACTATGTAATAACAATAAGCAATACAGAAGCCGAAGTTATTAAAAAGTTTGTGTCGATAATAGATAACGCTACGGTTTCTATAGATAACGATGATGTATGGGATATTATGTCAGCTATTACATATAAAAGAACTTCTACAAATGTAGTAGGTGTAAAGATTATGTATGAAGAAAGCGAGAAATAATTATAAAAGAGAGACTTTACAGCCTCTCCTTACCATTCAAATAACATAAGCCTAAAACAAAATATTTAAAGGCTAATGTCATTAATTATAATAGTCCTAAATAAGAAGAATGTCAAATATGAGAAAAAGGAGTTGTATATATGAGCCAACAAGAAATTATACTAATAGAAATAATGATATTTTTTTCACAGCAGTGTTTTTATGGATAAGGTATTCTAAATTACGTTATAATTCAAGTGATATTGATAGTATAAAAATATCTTTCCTAAAAGCAGGGGTATGTACAACTGTTAGCATTGGTCTTGTTTTATATTTAGGAACAAACGATAAGCGTATGACTATTTTGTTTGTTGTGATTACAACTTTAATGGTTATAGGAAAAACGTTATCAATAGACATTTGATAGCATAAAAACAACAATATCAGATACCTAAGATGACAAAGGAAAGGAGACAAAATGAAGATAAAAACACTGGAGCAGACACATAAGCTTTTTAAAGACAACGTAGAAAACAACCGAGAGCTTGTAGAAGTATTAGTAAAAGAATACAAGAGAAAATACAACACTAACTATCTTGACGGCGTGCTTGCAAGCGAAGAAATGCGAGAACTTGAAAAGAGAAAAAGTAGATTACGAGAAGCGAAAGAAACTCTCACGATGTTTGAGGAAATGGAACTTAATTAAATGAGATGATAATAAGCAAAACTTACCGAACTATAAACTTTACGAGATTACTATACCTGAGAAGGAGAATTAAAATGTACAGAGTTTTAATTGGAGTTTTAATTGGAATTTTAATAGCAGTTATAATATATGCAATATCAGAAGTGTTAGAAAACGAGTCAGAAGTATTAGAATTAGAAAACGAATTTAATGATTATAAAGACAGTTCTATTAAACAAAAATCTGAAGTTGACAGCGATATGATATTGTTACAAATTAATAATCAAAAAGTTAATTCAGGTGTAACCTCTGAAGACTTCTATATAACAGAATATGTAAAGTTATCAGACAAAACAGTCTGGTTTGTAACATCAAAGAATGATAAGTTTACACAGGAATTTGATGACAATGGAAAGCCTGTTATATATGATGGAGATATAGACTTATTAAAGCAACGACAGCAAGATGCTGAAGAATTTCTAAAGTCATTAGACAAAACAGTCTGGTGTGCAAATCCATCAGATACCGAATTTACACAAAATTTCAGTAGTAGAAACCCAGTGATATTCTATGGAGATACAGACTTATTAAAGCAACAATATCCGCAATATAAGTACTATAAACTTAATATAACTGAGGCGGCAGATTGTAAAGGTGACGAAGAATGAAATTGAGGACTGTATTTTTAGTAGGTAAACTAATATTTTGTGTTTTTGGAGCATTATTAATTATAATTATGTCTTCAATAGGAATTTTTATTTTTATAAAAGAGCTTGTAGATAAAAAAATAATCGTATATCCTAAATCGAAAAATGTGATAGGTATTTTCATAGGTATATTTTATATATTAGTTACAATTGCAGGTTGTTATACTGGAATCCCTCTTATTTTACAGGAATTAGGGATATTGTAAGAATTAACTATAAATACAATTAAAGAAAGAGGTATTAAAATTATGAATGATTTTACAAAATATTGTGGTATATATTTTGCACACACTATAGATGATGCAGATTGGTCATATACAGTGATTTTTGGTTATCACATTAATGGAGCTTTTATTGCTGTACCGAATTGGAAAGTAAGCTGTGAAGCTTCAGATGATTTATATAACAGTAATGAGAGTAAACTTATCGAAGCTGGTCTTAATGAAATACAGGCAAAGACAGTTTCCGGTCATATTAATATATGGCTTAAAGATAATGAGGAACTTGTTAAGCAACGTAGAACAGAGCAACGTAAGTTATATGATGAGTATATTCAAAGTATTGTAAATAGATAACAATATGCTTTTACTTCGGTAGAAAAAAGTTAAAAATTATATTAAAATAACAAAACAATTGAAAGAGAGGACTTCATCAATGAGTAAAGAGATTTGTTCTATAGAAATAATAATATGTTTGCTTATATCAGTATCTTTTTATTTAAGATATCGGAAATTAATTTGTTCCGGACAATACATTGAGCAAATCCGAGTATCTTTTTTAGTGGCAGGTATTTTTTTTGTTCTCGGTATTAGTGTTTTTATTTATTCAATAACAAATATTGAAAAGCTTGCAAGGGTATTTTTAATGCTTGGAAGTTTGATGGCTACAGGAAAGATGTTTTCATTGGATCTGTAAGCATAAAAGTAGAAAAAGACCGAGAATTATATTAAAATAATAAAATAATTAAAACAAAGAGAGGAAATAAAAATGAAAAAGACAAAAATAATAATCACAGCTGCAATAATGGCGGCATTGGTAACAGCAACTGCTTGTGGAGGTAAAGACCAGGCTTCTACACCAACAGAAGCACAGACAACAACAACGGCAGTAAAACAGGTTAATTCCATAAATACAGAGAATACAATAGACAAGCAGGAAGCAACAGAAGCTTCTGTAGAAAATACAGCGTCTTCTAATGAAGAAGTTTTAGTAGCCGAAGCAGTAACAGAAGAAAATCAGGGAAATAGTGATAGTGTAGAAGAAATTAATAATACAGTTCCTGCAGCAGCAGAAGATATAAATGCAGCCTGGACAGATACAACACCTGCAGAACAGCCAGAAGAAAATATTAATTCAGGCTGGGAAGATGCAGCACCAGTAGAGCAGCCAGCCGAGGCACCAGTAGAAGATAGTAATGTAGGAATAGTTGATACAACACCAGAGGAACAGCCAGCCGCTCCGGCAGAACCAAGTCCAGCACCAGCACCAGCACCAGAGCCAGTAGTAACTCCTCAGGCACCAGCAGCTCCAACATTAACAGATGAAGAAAGATTAGTTGCAACTGGAAAATGGACTAAAACTGATGAAGGTATAAATCCTTATACAGGAAAAACTTATTCTAACTATGAATGTATCGACCCATTAACAGGATATAAAATAGGTACTGTATTTTCAGATGGAACTTTAACAGGACTTTACAATAACACAAAAGAAGAAGCTCAGGCAATTGCGCAAGCACATAATTGTCCTAATGGAATAACAATAGAAGATCTTTTAACTTTTTAAAATAAATAGGAGTGGTGATGTTAATTACAAAAAGATACTTTAAAAAATCAATAGGTTTTATCATTGCTGTAATAATGATAATTGCAGGGGTTACAGTATTTTCAAAAGAAGTATATGCAGATAGTTATAAAATATCAACAGAAGTAGATGGTTATTTAGAAGTACAATACACTTTAAAATATAGTTTTTGGGAACATTATATACCCGATTCATCTTGGAGATGTGATAATTGGCCTGCATCTGCAACAAAAAGTTTTCAAGTTCCTGTAAAGGTAAAAATTACAAGAGATATTAATGGTAAAGCTACCTATAGTATGTTTTTTAATGAAACATCTAACTGGAGATTAGAATGTTTCGCCTATGCTCCAGGTATGAAACCAGACCAAGGGTCTTATATGATATTTGAGGGAAATGCTGTGTTTAATTTTACAGACAGTGGAGAAGATGATCTAAGTTCCATATATTATGGTGAGGCATCAGATAAAGAGGTAGATTTGACATCAAAGGGTTGTGAGTTCAATGTTACAAATTTCTATGATGATAACCCAGACTGGCAGGTAGATAGATATATAGAAAAAATAAAACGAGTAGATAAAATAACATTAAAATTCACATATCCAGAAATAGCAGAAAGAAATTACACATTAACATTTGACCCCGATGGAGGAACGCTAAAAAATCCTGGAAGTAATCTTTATAATCCAGAATGGAATAATGGAAATAGTGTAACAGTAACAACCAATACTAGCAATTTCTGCTCGATGAGTGATGATTGCCCAATACGAGAAGGATATAGTTTTACAGGCTGGTACAGAGCTTACTGGAAGCAAGATGGAACAATTGACCATTTGGAGCAAATATATGATAGTGCAGGCAATGCTATTAACGGCACGTCCTTGTGGGGATACTGGGATAATAGCTGGCACTGGCTTTATGAGGGTGATATGACGTTATGGGCTGGCTGGACTAGAAACAGCTATATATTAGACTTAAACGCTACATATAATCATAGCACTAATTTAGGTGGCTTGAAAGACGGAGGCTTAGACCTTGGTACTTGTGATGTATATATTTATGATGATGATGGTAATGTCTGGGATAAGGCAACAGGTGTAACAGATTATTACAAGCAAGTACCTTACGGATATACTTATGAAGTTAAGAATTTTAGTAAAAATGCTGGATATATTTTCTGTGATAATAATACCTTAAAAGGAAATATAAAAGCAGAGAATAACGAAGCACGAATTTATGTTTATAATGGCTATGCACTTGCATATTATGACGGCAATGGTGCTACAGGTGGACAGTATGAAGCCGGTAATGGTAGTGACTATTTTGTAAGCTACAATATAAGAGAAGCTTACGAAAAGTATAATGCTAATGCTTCCGCAATAAATAATAAGTTCACAAAAAATAATTATGCCTTTGTAAATTACAAAACTGAAAACGGAACATTCAGAAAAGCAGGAGAGAATATAGACCCTTCAGATAACAATAATGCTAAAGCCGTTATTAAGAGTGCATATAATAACGATTTAGTATTTAATATTGCAGGAAATATCTATGCAGATGGAACAAATATCTGTTTGTGGTGGAATGATTGTTACAACGAAAGCAACTATTGGAGTTTTCTTCCCTCAGAAGACGGATACTTCTTTATAGTTAATAATTACTCTGGAATGTTTTTAGACTTGGTTGACGGAAATGCTTATGACCTTGCAAATGTACAATTATGTCATTTAAACTGGTCTTATTCTCAACAGTGGAAGCTTATTTCTGCCGGTGACGGATATTACTATATAGCTTCAAGATGTAATGAAAATTACAGGCTTGATGCCCAGGGAGGAAGTCAAAATAGTAATGCTGGTCAGAATGTATGCGTATATCACGCAGCTGATTATGATGGTCAGAAATGGAAAATAGACTTCCTTAACAGAGAAGATTATTTCCAGGTGCAGTGGACACCAGCAATAAGACTTACAGAATATTATGGCAATGGGGATAATGATAACTTCTCATACTTCAAATCATTACAGGCTACAGATGACAACATTGCAGATATAAACAGATTTAAGAGAATAGGTTATACATTTACCGGATATAATACATTTGCTGATGGTTCAGGAAGATCTTATAAAGAAAATGATGTTATTGATAAAACAGACTGTCAGGGCATTACGCTTATTAGAAATCATACAGACTATAATATTGCAGTTAAGCAGAACAACAGTACATTGTATGCACAGCAAGCAGATTATGAAATGGCACAATGGTGGTCTTTTATTAAGGCTGATAATGCACAGGCTTATTACATAATGAATATGTCAACCGGACAGGCATTGTATTCTTCATCAGGTGAAGTAAAGACTGCAGCACTTGATAAGAGCAATTCAGCTTTTATGTGGGATTTAGAATTGGTGGACGTACACGAATACAAAATAAGCGTACATAATAGTAATCAATATCTCACAATGAGAAGCGATAATTCCATATATGTTGACAGCAAATATTCAGATACTGAAAGTTATGATTACCAGATCTGGAACATAGACGGAATAAGCTCTGCCTTATATGCACAGTGGAAACCTAACCCAGATACACCATATATAGTAAAGCACTGGAAAGAAAAACTATATATTGATGGCACAACACAATACGCAAATGCCAGTGAGCATAATGAAACTAACTATTTTCTTGCAGATACAGATAACCTTAAAGGCACAACGGACTCTCTGGTAACACCAGGTGTAAAAAATTATGAGGGATTTACAGCACCAGAAATGCAGACAGTTACCATTAAACCTGACGGAAGCCTTGTAGTTAATTACTATTATACAAGAAATACATATAAATTAGGCGGTGATGATTCTTCAGGAAACAGTACATCAATCAGTGCAAAAAATGGAATTGAAAGTGCAAATGGTGCAGGAACATATAAGTATGAAGAACCGGTAACAGTAAGTGCAGTTGTAAAGACAGGATACCATTGGCATACTTCAGGCTGTAACTGTGAAACAGACCTTTCAAAGTATCCTACAGGCTGGTATTCAGTAAACAGCAGTAACATTACTACATTTATTAGTGGAAGTTCATATGACACACAGACAATGAAATTCACTATGCCAGCACACAACGTATATCTGGCTGTAAGGGCAACAAATAACAGTTACTATATAAACTTCAATTCAAATGGTGGAAACGGCTCTATGGACAAAATAAAGGCTGTGTACGATGAGGATATCAAGCTTCCAAAGAATACATTCACAAGGTCAACTTCTGAAGGAGAAAGTAAGTTTTTAAACTGGTATGATAATAACAATACGTATGCTGATGAAGAAACAGTTAAAAACCTTACATCGAAGCTTAACGATACAGTCACATTATTTGTTAAGTGGGACGACTGCCCGGTAATAACCGCAATAGACAGATATTTCACACTTGATAATGCACAGACCGGAAAAATAACTTATGACAGCCTTATGTCAACAGCAACAGTAACAGATGATAATGATAATCCTGAAGATATTATATTTGAAATAATTGATTATTCAGAAAGGGATTTCACTACACTTACTAATAATGCAGTAATATCTGTTACCTACAGAGCTGCTGACAGTGCTGTAAACAGCACTGTGAAAATGATACTTGTACACATTGTTAGCACTGAAGCTGAAAAAGTTGAGAACACAAAATACGTAAGGTCTATAAGCGAGAATTACTATGATAAGTCTTATGAAGATGGCGGACTTGAACCCGATTCAATCTGGAGAACAAACAGCGAGTATGCGGAAACCCTGAAAAGAGCTATGGATAACAGGGCAAGCATTACATATGATGTAGAGCAATTCAGAGTAGTTTTTGCAGATTTCCCATATTATAATTATGGAAATATGAACTGTGATCATATAGAGCAGGAATGGACATTCTCACACGATGACATCAAAAAAGTGCAGAACTATGTTGATACGTATGGTCTTGGCAATATATATGATGCTAATAACCTGCAAAGATTTATAGAAGAATTTTCTTATTGCAAAAATTATTGATATATGTAATATATAAATCAATAATAAAATTTATTTTTTAATTTATTTTTTAAAGCTTGTAACTAAGAACTGGCCGCTCATCGGGCCGGACGTTTGATAAAACAAGCATTAAATCTTATAGCATTATGAAATATTACATAAAATCCCTCACAAGATACCAGCTTGTGGGGGATTGTGTTCATAAAGAAAGGAAAAGCTTATGTATTTTGAAAATTTAACTAAACAATATGAGTTATCAAAGACACTGAGGTTCAATTTAATACCGCAGGGAAAAACTCTGGAAAATATCAAGAACGACAATATAATTGAAGCAGATAAATTCAGGAAAGAAAATGCTGTAGTTGTAAAAAAGCTGTTTGATAAAGTCCATAATGAGGTAATTAATTCAACACTTGAAAAAGGTAACATTTTAGGGGATATTGGTTATGTTGCTGATTTATACTTCAAGCCATCTAAAAATATAGAGGAAAGGCAAATGCTTGATGAGGCATTTTCAGCATTAAGAGAGTGCATATCAAAGGCATTAAAAGAGCATAAACTGTATAAGGAACTTTCCGGTACAAAGATATTTAAGTATGCTGCTAAGGATACTGCATTAACAGAAGAAGAATATAATATCCTGCAAAGCTTCAACGGCTTCACAAGCTATTTTACGAATTACAATGATGTAAGGGCTACTTTATATTCAGATGAAGCAATAACCGGTTCTGTAGCAAACAGAGCAGTTAATGATAATCTTCCACGATTTTTTGATAACATAAGCGTATTTAGTTTACTTGATGGACAGTTATCGGATATTCCGGATATAAATGATTATTTTACTGTCGGTATGTATGAACAGTTCCTGTCACAGAAAGGAATTGATGCTTATAATGAAATGATTGGAAAGCTTAATATACGTATCAATCTTATTAACAATAGTAACAAAAAGAATAATATTAATAAAAAGTTCCCGAAGCTTAAAGAGCTGTATAAACAGCTTTTATCGGACAAGAAAACTCTTTTTATTGATATGATAGAAAGCGATGAGGAAGCTATTGAAAGACTGCACAACTTTGAAGAAGAATTTATGCCTTTTGTTTCCGGAGAAGCCTTTAATTCATTTTATAATGACTTATATGCTTCAGGAGGAACTGGGGTGTATGTAAAAAATGACGTATCTTTAACATCACTTTCTGTTATGATTTTTAGCAAATGGAATGAAATTAATGATATGCTTATTGACAGATATGACAGCAGCTATACAGGAAAGAAAAAGAAGTATGAAGATAAGTATATTGAGGAACGAAAGAAGCAGTTAGATAAGTATAAGAGCTATGATTTAGCCTCTGTACAGGCTTTGGCTGATGATAAAAATATTAATATATTAAATTGTTATGTTGACAAAATAAATGAAGATATTAGCAATATTAAAACAAGCAGAAAGCTTCTTGATAATGTTCTGTATGTAGAGCATATAAGAGAGAAGAAGCTTGCTAAAAATCTGAAAGCTGTTGATGCAATAAAAACATATTTAGATTATATTAAAACTCTTGAAAGGGATTTGAAGCTTCTTTCAGGGACAGGAGATGAAGATAACAGAGATATATTTGTATATAACAGCTTAGAGCTTATTTTAAGCAATGTAACTAAGGTAGACAGCATATATAACCTTATGAGAAATTACCTTACCAAAAAGCCTTTTTCAGAGGAAAAGATAAAGCTTAATTTTAATACTCCTTGTTTACTAGCTGGCTGGGACATAAACAAGGAATCTGATTATTGCGGTATTATGCTGTTAAAAGATGATAATTACTATCTTGGCATCTTAGCCAGCGGCTGTCGAAACGCATTTAAAAATTTAAAGGCCTGTGAGAGCAGTGAGCCATATTACGAAAAAATGGTATTAAAACAGATACCAAGTTCAGCTAAATATCTTTCGTCAAAACAGATATACCCACAAAATCCACCGGAAGAAATTGTGAGAATACTTGAGAAAAAGAAAAAAGACAGCAAGTCATTAGATAAAACAGAAATAAGCACACTGATTGATTACCTTCAGAACGACTTCCTGAAAAATTACTCTATGCTCATCGATGAAAATGGAGAGAATTACTTTAATTTTTCATTCAAGAAACCGGAAGAATATAATACATTAAATGAATTCTTTATTGATGTAGACTGTCAGGCATACTCTGTTAAGACAAAGAAAATACCTGAAGAATACATCAATAAATTAGTAGATGAAGGAAAGCTGTATCTGTTTAAAATATACAGCAAAGATTTTTCAGAATACAGCAAAGGCAATCTGAACTTACATACTATTTACTTTAAAATGCTTTTTGATGAGAGAAACTTGAAAAATCCGGTATACCAGATAAATGGAGGAGCAGAGGTATTCTACAGACCAGCCTCAATTGATAGCCAGGATATGATAGTACACAAAGCACACCAGCCTGTTCAGAATAAAAATATTAATAATGAGAAGAAAGAAAGTGTTTTTGATTATGACATTATAAAGAATAAAAGATATACAAAAGACCAGTTCCTGTTACATATTCCTGTTACAATGAATTTCGGTGCAGGCAAGATTTATAATTATAATAATATTGTAAATAAATGTATCAGTGCAGACCCTGATGTATGTGTTATTGGTATTAACAGGGGTGAACGTAATCTATTGTATGTTTCTGTAGTTGATAAATCTGGCCGCATTTTAGAGCAGAAATCGTTAAATGTCATAAATAATACTGATTATTACAGTTTACTGCTGGACAGAGAAAATGAAAGAAATAATGCAAGAAAAGACTGGAAAAACATAACGGATATTAAAAATCTTAAAGAAGGATATTTAAGCCTTGCTGTTAATGAAATCGTCAAGCTTATTTTCAAATATAATGCAGTCGTTGTACTTGAAGACCTGAATAGGGCATTTAAGAATTCACGACAGAAAATTGAGCGAAATATTTATCAGAAATTTGAGAAAATGCTGATAACCAAGTTCAATTATCTTGTTGTTGATAAATCAAGAGAGCAGACAGAAGCCTTAAATACCGGAGGAGCATTAAACGCATTGCAATTGACTTCCCAGTTTGAATCATTCAACAGGATAGGAAAGCAGACAGGCTGTATATATTATGTTCCGGCAAGATACATAGGCAGAACAGATACTACATCAGGATTTGTTAATTTACTTCCAAACCTCAGATATGAGAATGTAACAAAATCCCAGGAATTCTTTAATAAATTTGATGTATGTTATAATTCACAAGCTGATGAGTTTGAGTTCCAGTTTGATTATAATGATTTTACAGACAAAGCAAAAGGTACTAAAACTGACTGGACACTTTCGTCATATGGGGACCGCATTGTAAAATTCAAAAATGAAAGTACAGGCAGTTGGGACGAGGAAGTAGTAGATATTACGTCTGAATTAAAGTCATTATTTGACGAATACGGCATTGATTATATATCAGGCAATAATTTCATAAATGACATAATAAAATTAGAAAATAGGGACTTTTTCTTAAGATTGACAAAGCTGTTTAATTTAATGTTACAGATGAAAAATACTTCATTAGATAAAACAACAGACTACTTTATATCACCGGTTAAAAATAGACAGGGAAGCTTCTACGATACAAGAAAACATAATAATACACTGCCTGATTGTGCAGATGCAAATGATGCGTATAATATAGCTCTTAAGGGGTTGTGGGCAATAGATAAGGTGAGAAGTTCAGAGGACAGGGTTAATCTTGTTATGAGTGATAAAGAATGGCTTACATATATACAGAGTAATCTTATATAATTTATATTTTGCCGCAGACTGATAATACAATTTGTCAGTCTGCGTTATAAAAAATATCTTGCAAATTGCAAACGTAAGCCTTAATATATATTAAAGCAGGAACTTAACTTATTTGACAGATATATATTGTACAATATGCTATATATTTCAGCTTCATTTGTCCTATATTATTTGTTGAATTTGACTAAGTAGCTATTTAATATTATTAAAGAATTTCTACTGTTGTAGATAATTAGATACTATATTATCATCTAAACAATTTAATATTATTAAAGAATTTCTACTGTTGTAGATTTCCTATGTTTATGATTAAGACTTATAATTTAATATTATTAAAGAATTTCTACTGTTGTAGATTAAAGAGGTGTTAAATTATTTTATTATTTAATGTTATTAAAAAATTTCTACTGTTGTAGATAAAATCTATATAATAATCATAGCTCATTTAATATTATTAAAGAATTTCTACTGTTGTAGATTGTATAAATGACGTAAAGCGGTTGGAATTTAATATTATTTAATGTTATTAAAGAATTTCTACTATTGTAGATTTCTATTGCTTCAAATAGATTCCTAAAAATTTAATGTTATTAAATAATTTCTACTATTGTAGATCTGTACAGCCCTCTTATTTGTATAGGAATTTAATGCTATTAAAGAATTTCTACTGTTGTAGATTAATTAAAAGGCATTTTCCTTTCATAATTTAATGTTATTAAAGAATTTCTACTGTTGTAGATTTAGCTCTATAATTCTCGTTCGTCTTCATTTAATGTTATTAAAGAATTTCTACTGTTGTAGATTAATTACAGTATCCAGCTCCTTATTAAATAATTTCTATTATGCAATAATGTGTAAAAATAAAGAGTCTTTAGTTTTATCAGAAAACACGAGTTATAACTCGTGTTTTTTTTAAATCTAAATCACAAAAAATTCTAATTGTCAATAACCTGCAAGCAATGATTTTTAAGTGAATTAATGCTTGCAGGTTATCGAATTCTTTATAAATAATTCCTATAATTTATTTAAAAATATAAAAGGAGATTACTTATGAATAAATGTATTTTTATCGGAAGATTAGTTAATGACCCAGAAATAAGCTCATATGAAAAAAATGGTGAAAGTCAGGCGGTTGCTAAATATAGGTTAGCAATTAACAAACGAAATAAAGAAAATGAAGCTGATTTTATTTCTGTTGTGGCATTTGGTAGTAATGCTTTATTTGCTGAAAAATATCTGACGAAAGGAATGCAGATACTTTTATCATCACACGTTGTTACCGGCAGTTACGTCAATAAAGAAAATCAGAAAGTATATACTGTTGATTTTATTGCAGAATCACAGGAATTCACAGAAACAAAAAATACTGTAGAAGCTAGACAGAACAGAGATGAAGGGGAGGTACCATTTAAGTAATTATGAATACAAAATTTATACTGAAAACTGGAGAATTTATTTATCCAGCGTATCTTGATAAAACACATAGGTTAGAGCTGAAAAATAAATTTGGCAATGGATATGGTTATATGCGTTGCGGTTGTAGACCTGATGAAAATCTTTTCTACCGAATTTCTGAAGATGGCAAGATATATCCTGAACATAATAATTATCAGCATAACAAAAGCTGCATCAGATATAAAACTCCTGATGGAAAAAAATTAAGAACATCAGGATATATTATTGATGACGAAACCGGAGATGTAACAGCATACCTTAATTTCAATCCTAAAACCTTTAATATTGCAGAAGATAAAGAAGAAAAAGACCAGGACAATATAGTTCCTCCAGAGATAGAGGAAGATGAAAATATAGAACAGATTATTATAGAAAAAGAGGAACAGGAACAAGAAAAGGTAGCTGATGATACAAAAGAAAAAAATCTTAATCTTGAAGAATTTATTAGAAATATAAATATAGATGCTTTTGATGAAAAGGTACTTAATAATATTTTAATTAAATCAAAGCAGGAGTTTTCAAGGTATGTATACGGACGTACACATAGAGTTCATATAAGCTCTATGAAACGAAATCTGGCTGAATTAACACTTGAAAAAGATGGGGTGAAGTTCATTTATCTTCCGGTTGCAGGTATTGATGTACAGGATTTAGGAACGATAAAAAAATGCAGTGTTTTGACATATGGTTCAGATGGACATACCTACTCTAATTTTATTAATGAAAAAACACTTAACACAGCATTGAATAAATTCAAGAAGCAGTATAAAACAGATTCTTTAAATGATGTTATGATAGCAGGATTTCAATATCTTAAAAAAGTTAATAAAGCTGGAAAAAAATATTCATATAGAGTTTTCGGCCGTATTCACTTTTTTAAAACATCAGATATAGGCTTATATTGCAGGAGCAGTAAAGAGCAGGAAATTTTTAATAAGTTAGATGAGATTAAAAAAGCACACTCTGATATTAATTACTGGATACCAACAGAAGATGATATTGTAGGAGCAATTATAAGTAAAGCAGGAGAAAGTAAGAAGCTTCTTCTCTTTTTCAAATCTTCAAAGGTAATGCCGGTTTATATGGATATGAGCTTATACACACCAATATTAATAAAAAATGCTGAAGAATTAAATTATAATTCCTTATCAGCAGTTTTTTAGGAGGGGCAGGGGAAATTGAAGAAAAATAACGACAGGTTTATTAAATATATGCAGTTAATGAAGCTTATAAAAATGGTTAAAAAGGAGCGTGATGATAATGCTAAAAGAGAACAGTCAAATCAAAATACATATGTATGACAGCCAAAATGAAGAAATTAATATAAATCAGGATATATATATATTAAAAAGCAAAGACGGACAATTAGGATTTGAAAATGAAAATAAAAAGGAATTTACTACATTATCAAGCTTTGACAGCCGGGTAGAATTTGAAGATTTATCTAACAATAATATTTATTATTATTCACATAAAACAGATAAAATACAGCAATCAGAAATTAACCTGACCAAGACATACATCAAAAGCCACTTAATAACACAAGTTATAAATGCAGATGTCCACAAATCATTGCTTAACAGCGTGCCACATCAGCTCATCGGTGACTTAGCTGTTATATATGCAATTGATACATCAGAAGCGAATACATATCAGTCTGATGTGTATGGCATTACTAATAATAAATTTGAAGGTTTGAAAATTAGCTTGAAGATGCAGGATAGTAAACTGTATAAATTAGCAGTTGAAAATACACAGCAGTTATTTCCTACAAAAATAAAAATACTATCTGATATAGTTGATTTAGGAGAAGAAGCTCCGGAAGCCTCTGAGTGTAAAGCGTTAGAAACATATGTACTTTCTAATGACAGGGATTTTTATGGAGCCAATGTATTATTATATCCTGATACAATAAATAAGATAAGAGAATTTGTAAAAGGTGATGCCTTCATAGTTCCTTCTTCAGTACACGAATTCCTGATTTTTAAGACTGATGGACTTTCTGCGGATATACTTAACAGGTCAATTGAAATTGTTAATCAGACAACTGAAGACCCAGAAGAAATTTTATCAAATAATGTATATCAATATGATTATAAGTCTAATGTATTATTTAATACAAAGGATAACAGCATTTTATTTAATCAGGAAGCTGAGGAGGAGAATGACAAAGAAGCTGAGGAAATCCTTGAATATGAAGAAGAAATAGAAGAAGATATTGAATTATCTACCCTGATGAAAAATACATTATTTCCTTCGTCTGGGGAAGATATAGGAACACAGGTAGAGATGTGAAAGGAGCAGATATTATGAGAGATTTAGAGGATATTATGTGCATAGCACATACAGATAAATATGCAGTATATGCAGACCAGTACGAAAGATTAAAGGTTATAGAAGATATAGAACACATTGTTGAGATAGGTGATTTGTGTATGGACGAAACTGTATTAATTCCAATCAATGAAATCGAGGCTGTCGAACAGGAGAAAATTAATGCAGTCTTTGAGGAGGTGTAATTATGAAAGACAATATACAAAATGAGTTAAACTATGTAAGCAATCCTGATAGATATATTGACATAAAACAGGACAACAAAATTATACCGACACGATTAAGTTATTATGCTTCAGCACAAGCCAAAATTCTTGGATATAACAATTATGAGGATATGTTAAAATCCGGACATAACTTAGATACATCTGAAAGCTACGAAAAGCCTCTTACAGCCAGAGAAGCATTTATTAACTTAAATCATATCGTAGGCAGTTCAATTATGAGAAATAACTCATTAGAAGGCTTATGGAGCTGTCGTATAATAAATCCGGAAAATCCTGGCAATATAATCTCTATTGATGTTTCTGGACGTGACAACCTGTCTTACACATTAAAAATCATAAAAGATAAAGAGGTTGTAAATGTTTTTAATGAAACGAATACTATATATAAAGATGATTTATATAAGGGATTAAAGATAGCAAATAAAGCCGCTGATGTAAAACTTGGAAGTATAATAGATGATGCCGCAAAGCAATTACGTCTTACGAATAGCAATATCAGGGTATATGCAGACTATGAAGATTTATCTTTAGATGACTATAATGCACTTGTCGGCAATATTAATTTTGATATTCAGCCTCAAACCCCATCAACACAACAGTCAAGATATATCAGGAAAACAAAGGCAGAATATGCTGCGGAACAAAAAGATAAATTAAATGGTATAAATAAAACCATTGAAGATATTGCAAAGACCTATAAAGACAATCCGGAAGAAATAGCAGAACTTATGAAATTTGCTTCTAAATTTTACAGATACAGCTCAAGAAATGTTATGCTTGTTCATAATCAAAATAGTGGAGCAACTTATTTTCAGAGCTTTGAAGCCTGGAAAAAAGCCGGATATAGTATAAATCGTGGACAGCACGGACTTAAAGTTTTAGTTCCACTAAAGACAACATATCTTCAGGATAAAGATGGAAATTATGTTAAATTGTCAGAAGCTCCAGCAGAATTAAAAAATAAATATATGAAAGCACCTGATAGTGTAAAGCACATAAACAGAACATACTACAAAATAGGAAATGTATTTGATATATCACAAACAAATGTTCCTAAGGAAGAATATCCATCGTTTTATTCAATGGGATATAATGATGTAAAATTAGATATTCTTTCGGCTGGAATTAAGAATTACTGTGTCAGCAAACTTAATATTCCTGTTAATAATATTGATATGAATAGTATATCATTAAGAGGTTATCACATAAAAGATACATTAATTAATATGAATGATAAGCTGAATTCAACTGAATATCTTTCAACATTAACACACGAAGTTGGACACGCTGTTATGCAACATACAGCCGGACAAAACACATACCTTAAAGAATTTGAAGCTGACTGCTTCAGCATTATGCTGGAATCACACCTTGGGGTTGAAATAACTGAATCAAGGAAACATCATCTTGCAGATAATTACAGGCAGTTAGAACAATCCCAGGAGGGAGAAGAAATTGATATTAATAGTGTGATTAATGATGTAATGAAGACATTTTCTAATGTAATTGAAAATATTGATGAATATGTCAATTATGAAATTAATCAGAATAAAGATAAGGAGATAGATGAGGCTATTGATGAAGATATTGAAGATGAAGCTGTTTCAGAGTCATCTTTATGTGAAAAACAGTTAATGCCACAAAATGTTATAGACCAACAACCACAGCTTGAAGTTGGATAGGGTGCTATTAGTAGCACCCGGAAATAATAATAGAAATAAGGTGCTATTAGTAGCACCCGGAGGTAATAATAGAAATAAGGTGCTATTAGTAGCACCCGGAGGTAATAATAAAAATAGGGTGCTATTAGTAGCACCCGAAAGTGATAATAGAAATAGGGTGCTATTAGTAGCACCCGGAGGTAATAATAGAAATAGGGTGCTATTAATAGCACCCGGAAGTAATAATAAAAATAGGGTGCTATTAGTAGCACCCTATTTTTATGTGATTAATGTCTAACTGGTAACTTTCTTAGATGAATATAATTTCTTGCTTCCTTTTTTCTTTCACTTGGAATATCTGCATAATGCCTGCGTGTTGTTTCAACATTTCTGTGTCCTAATGTATCTGACACTAAATATATATCTTTAGTTGCTATATATAGATTAGTGCCATAAGTTGCTCTAAGTTTATGTGGTGAAACTTTCTTAATATCTTTGGTATACTTAGTTACCAAATTTTGGATTGACCTTACAGATAAACGTGTCTTTCTGGTCGACAAGAAGAAAGCTTTTTCGTCAGTAACAATATCTCGCCTTAAATTATAATAAGCTATTAAACAATCTCTAATCTCATCAGAAAAGAATACAACATCTTCATTGCCACCTTTCCTGACAATATTAACAAAGCAATCCATAAAACTAATATCAGTTACATCTATGCCAGAACATTCAGATACTCTAATACCAGTTCCAAGAAGCAGGGCAATAACAGCATAATCTCTTTTAATATATAACTCACTGCTTTGATATTTGAAGTGTGTCCTGTTCTCGATATTATCTAATATATTGTCTATCTGAATATCATTAAGCCTAACAATGTTCTTAGCCTCAATTTCCGGTAAATCAATAAATTCTGCTGTATTAAATTTAATTTCCTGATGTCTGTAAAAATAAGTATAAAGAGATTTTATAGCAGCTACTTTACATTTAATACTAGCTTTACCATTAATGACTTCCTTACCGTCAGCATTAGTATAATTCTTAATATAAGATAAAAATTGTTCAATATCATAAGCACTAATAATATTAAGTATTTCTACTGTCATTGGTTCATCAGGATATATCGTATGAATATAATTGAAAAATAATTTTAGATTATAGGCATAGCTTAACCTAGTCGAAGGTTGCGTAGTCTGTTCAATGCCAACAAAAAATTGAGTACAAAATGATGGTAATTCAACCAGCATAGAATTTAATTTATCTGTCTGTTTTATCTTTTGTTCGTCATAATACTTGCTCATTAATAGTTCCTCCAATATATAAAGTGAATCATAAAACTTTTGTTTCACGATTTTATTTTCAGCTCGTATGAGCTAAAAATCGTAACTATTAATTTTATCATAATTTTTTTTGTTTTTTGAAAATTTATTGCTCGGAGGTTATAGCAATATATTCCAATTTCCTTATAATAGTAATTATGACCTAGCCATTATAAGTTAATTGGTAAAATATGTCAAACAGGAGGAATAAGTGAGGCAGGTCAAAATTGATGAGCAATTATTCTATGATATTTGCAAATATATCTTTACTGGTAACAAAGATACTGAAGAACAAAATATCAAATTAGAAGAAATCCGGAAGCAATTATACTCTAAAGTTAATAGGATATGTACAAGAGAATGTTATAAAGACTATCTGTCTGCTCCGGAAGATATGAAAGAGGAATTATTGAGAAAATATATTGACAGTAAGCACAATTAATAATTATGTTTACATTTACAATTAAATACAGTATAATTGTGGAGAACTTTGGTTTTTTAATGATTTTTTTTTGATTTATCAACAATTAAAAAAGAGCCTTTCAGCTCTTTTCTAATACAACATATTAATTAAGTTACTCATCAACTAAGTTACCAGTTCAGTTGATAAGCCTTCACATATCGAGTACCAATCGATATGTGATACAGAGTAAATACAACACACACGAAATACTAGGCTCATCTTAAAACTCAATATAAGACCAAGCTCACATACTAAGACCAAGCTCACATACTAAGACCAGGCTAACATATTAAAATATAAGACCATTAAACTAAATATTACCATTAAACTAAATATTATAACCGGCTATCTACATAAGCTAGATATGTGGGTGCTATTAGTAGCACCTGTATTAATGAGTATCATATCACTCAATTTGTATTATATATAAGGGTACTTAAATTGTCAAGATTTCGACGCTAAACAAAGTTGAAAAATTGTCAAAATGTACTTGACAAAAAAATAAACTTCTACTTGGTATACATTATTAAGAATAAGAATGTGTATACCCTTGTTAAAGTTACCCTTTTTTCACGAATTGAATAAGTAGCAATAAGTCCATAGCTCTGCAATCTTTAATGGCTGCGTTGATAACGTTATCGCACTAAAATAATTCTGTGAGGCAGAATCGGAGTTGAACGACCGCCAACCCTCATATTGATGACCGTTAAAGGGTGTGGTTTAGTACCCACTTAATATCGGGTGTTGCAGGGTCAACTATGCTCGTCATACGACGAAAAATTGTACTACCCCGATGTAAAATACAGATTAGGTCGGATAGAGTACCCCATCGGAGCATTCGGGGGGACAGAGGGCGATTCGTAATCGAGTGTGTTAAGCTTCATCTGGACACAGAGCATAAGGCTCAACCTCTGCTTGGTAGTAATACCAAGGTAAACGCTAGAACTTCATCGATTGGTGACGAGATTAGCATATTACTCCTTACAAGTTGTCATTATACTTCTTGTAGGGGGGGAGTGCCGCTCTGCTTATCTCCTAGTTCTGAGATTATTAATGTTCACCCTCTAAGTCAACACTTAATTCAGCTAAATTAAAAAAATAAATTTAAAAATTAATTATATAATTATATATAGTTATCTAACATACATAAAATTAGTAAAAGCAGTTAGTAATACATCATATCTTAGCTACTATTAACACGAATGTTTACATTCGCGTATAAGTAATTAGCTGTTAATATAGTATATATTTGTAACTGCTTTATTATGTATTTAATTATGTAATTATGGATTGGTTGGAGGAATAAATGAGAATTCTGTAGATTTTTTGATTTTAGATTTACGTTCTTCCTTTTTATATCTCTCCTTCAAATTAGATATTTCTTCTTCTGTTAAGTTATCTATTTCTTCAGATAATCTTTTTAATTCATTGTTTGTCAATAAATATCCCTTCTTTCTGCGTATACCAGCTACATATACTGTTTCTCTAATGCTTCATCTAATGACGATGTTATTTGGTTGGTTATATGGATATTCAATTTATAGGCTTTCTTATAGTCTATATTCATCTTACGAAACTCTTTTGTAAACTGAGTTCCTTTTTCTTTACTTGTTGGATATTCTATATATGCAGTTTTTCTTGCTTCAGGGTGGTCTGCCATAAACTTTAAAAGTTTATCTAAAGAACGTTCTTGTTCAAGACTAATAACAGTCCAATTTTTGTCTGCCCCTTGTAAATGAAAACTAGGTTTATGGTATCTATGTAATATACTATCTTCATTATGAGATAGTCCATTATAAAACCACATAAATTCACATAAATCAGCATATCCTTCTGGATATTTTTTATTCCATCTGTATTTATCAAATCTGTTAAACCTAAACATTTATATTTCCTTTCTTTATTCATAATCAATAGATATTCCGTCTTTTTCTGGTGTATTTTCTATTATTTTTGATAGTTCTTTTGTTGTTATGGTATCGAAGTCACCGCAAGAGTATTCTTCATTTTCATAGTCATAATGACTATTGAAGCTACCACAGCAAGGACAAAATTCCATATCTGCTGTAGTCCCGTAACTTATTTCCCATATATCTCCACCCTTATAGAGATATTCTGTCCAGAAACCATAAGCTCCGCCATCGGAGCATTTTTCTGGTTCATAGTTGCTATAGTCATTAATTGTTATTTTTTTATATTCTTTTATTCTGCTTTCCATAATCTTGTTCTCCTATCTCAAATCAGTTATTTTTTATCGTTCTTGTATCCAAACATCTATTATAATGTTATTGTTATCAGTTTCAATTATAAATGATGTTGAATACTCAGCATCTATAGATGCTACATATGTATTACTATTGTCTTGACTTTTTTCGCAAGACATACACGTTTCGCCTTTTTCGTCATAATCCTCAAAGGCTTCACACGCCATATTAAAATCATCATCTATATTCTTACCGATAAATTTTTTTAAATTGGCAAGAACACCAGCTTTTGTTATTCTTGGGTCCTCTTTTCCCCAAGTTGTTTTAAATGTATCACTATCTAACACATTATAATCTTCGCTAGTATATATATACTCGTCTGAATATATAGTACCGCATATTCTATCTATTTCTTTTAATTTGTCCTCACTATCCTTAACAAAATATATATCTGTTGCATATTCATATTCTGTATTACAAGGCTGATAATTTTCTTTTCCGGCTTTTATGTTATATCCGGCATTTACTAAAATTGCTTTTCCATCTTTATAATTTCTTTTTTTGAGTTCGTCAATATTTATCATAATTCTTTACGTTCCAATCTTTCGACTGCCCTTTCTTTAATTTCTATAATTATAATACCACACTTATATCACTTTTGCAAGTGATTTTTATAATTTATTTTTCAGCTCTCTATCTTCTTCAGTTTCTTCATATATAAAGATGTCTTTAGGTTGCATATCTAAGATTGCACATAGATTATTGATACTTTTTGCATTGATATTTGTATCTTCATTTTTTATCTTTTTAAGTGTATCTTGGCTTAATATTCCTGTTGTTTTAGCCTTATACATATTAAATCCTATGCGCTCTAACGCATCTCCAACATCAAAACGATATTTTAACATTATAGTAGCTCCTTTCACCTGGTTATGTTTATTATTAGAATAATAAATGAAATGCAAAAAGTCAATAAAATATCACTAAAAATAATGATAAAAGTATTGACTGTCACTAATATTAGTGATGTAATAACATCATCAAAGAGATAAGGAGTTTAGTAATATGAAGAGATATAGAGATGAAAATGGAAAGTTATTAATGAGCCTGGAGGAAATAAAGAAAGCTACAGTAGAAGAAGGACGCAGCTATTATAAAAAGGGACATATCTATAAAAATAAGGATATTGAATATGTTCTTATAGAAGTTGGACCATTATATTGGTTCCAGAGCTTCGAGGGATACAACCTTTTTGTCACTGATGACAGTATTGGGACACACTTGCCGGACGTGGCAAGTGATGGGCTGGAATTAATATTAATTGAATAATTTGTCGAAACACCCTATTATTAGGGTGTCAGCCATAGATTGGTCACTGTGGCTCTGATGATGACAGACCAGAAAGGGAAATTATGAGAGAATTTAAGATTGGTAAGTATAAGGTTTGTATTGTAAACCGATATACAGGGGGTATGGAAATTAATGAGCGTAACCCTAAATAGGATATACGATATTTTTCGGAAGAATTGGGAGGCTGGGTTAGATTAGCTTCTTGTATGACAATAGCAGAGGGGAAAGAAGTTGCCAGTCAAATATTACAAGAAATGGAAGCCGCTGGAACTCAAAGTTTACCAGAGGATATAGAATAAGAAAGGTGCAGGTGAATGTTATGGAGCATATAGATGTAGATGCTAGGTATTTTAAAAAACAATATGATGAGATTGGTGAACCTCCTAAGCCAGGCGACAACTGGTGGTTAGACAATAATACGGGTGTGGCTACTGTTGCGGCTGTTGAACCACTTCGTGCGGACATATATAATTTTTCTGAGTCATCTAAAATTACTATGTATGATTTTTATAAGATTATACTTGATGATATTCAGCTTAAAGCAGAATACGAAGATGAAGAACCGGAAACAGAAATAATTGTTTACACTGTCGCTCCGGAATATCGTTTTGACGATTATATCGAAACTATAGTAGCAAAAGTTTATGATAAATATCCGAAATTTCAAGAAAAATTTGAAGATGAAGATGATTTTTTTGATGCCTTGCGTGCCGCAGGTGACAGCAATTCAGACAAATTAATAAAACTTGCTGAAGAAATTGGTAAGGACGAGCTTATAGCTATTGTTCTTGATTATGACTATTCTCTTAAGTGGGCTATTAATCAAATTTTAAATTGATACTTCAATAAGAGGGATATGTTATTTATCCCTCTTATTTTATTGCTGGGCTGGAGGGTCTATTATTATTAAATGGTCCTGTATTGCCTTTTCTACTCTCTTGGACATTATTCCTATATATCTTTGTGTTGTTACCGGTGATGAGTGCTGTAGAAGCTTCTGTACAAGTATGATGTCATTATCATTTTTCTGGTATATGTCTGTTGCGTAATACTTCCTGAAGGAGTGTGTACTTATATTTTCAAAGCCTACATAATCACAGACAACTTTTAAATACTTCTGTACTGCTCTTACTGTTACCGGAAATATCTTTTTATCTTCAGGAATATCATTTAGCTCACAGTAATCATCTAAATACTGTTTTATTTGATATGGCACTGTGAAGGTTCTTTTCTTTCCTGTTTTTTCTTCTATTATATTTAGTCTGTATCTTCCCCCATCTCTTATAATGTCTTTCATCTTCAGGTTTAATATGTCACTTATTCTAAGTCCTAGGTTGGCTTCAAGTGTCAATATCGTTGCAATTTTAGGATTTGGTCTGAAGCCTGCTCCTCCTTCATACATTGTTTTTATGAGTTCCCGGAACTGATTTTCTGTTAATGCTACTGTTGTTTTATTTGCCATAAAACACCTCTTTTTAGTTCGTATTTTATATATTTTAGTTCGTATATTTGTGTTATACCACTTTTTGCCGCTTATATACATATTTTTACTGTTCGTATAATTATATAATATACGAACTTTTATATTTTGGCTACACATAAAAAAATCGGTCAGTTTTATCCGACCGATTTCCTTAGTATTTTACTATTTAGAAGTTTATTGTTATTGTGACTATTGAATTCTCACCTTCTATGTAATACTTTTTGTGTTTGCTTGATTCTGTGCCTTCAGAACACTTGCTGAACTTGAACTGTAGATTAAAGTTTTCACCATCAATATAAGCATATTTGTCCTTTTCATTTATATGCACATTTGTAAGTTTTGTTTTTACTGCTGCATCTATATAAGTATCCTTTTTTGTATCATCTGAAGTTTTATCTTCTATTCTGAATACAACAGAGTATTTATTATCTACAGCTTTTTTTAGTTCAGCACTAAGTATCTTTTCAATCATATATCTACATCTTATATCTTGATACCAATAAGGACATTTGTGTTTTACAGTGTCTTTATTAGTATGTTATTTATACTATTATAATACATTACTATATGATATTTTTCAATACTTTAAATAGTGAATATTTTGTGAAATATATTAAAAATGTTTTAAAAGTATATATGGATTTTCTTTTTTGGTATTATATTTTATTAGTTATTTTTTTTTGCTTTATGTAATTTTGGATAGGATAACAAGTTACAGGGTGCTATTAGTAGCACCAGGCAGATAATAAATTAACAGGGTGCTATTAGCAGCACTTTTAAATTTTATTTTATCTTACTTATTTATTATTTTAGTATTTTAATTAGTTCTTAGTTTAGTCGTTAGTTTAGTTCTTATTTTAGTTGATTAATAATGCTGATACCATTCCTAGCACCACTTTTCAAGTGTTGGTCTGCCCAGCTCCACAGACCACTTGCACTTGCCATTTATTTTTTATAAATAAATGGCTTAAAACAGTGCAGAACAAGGAATATTAATAGTCCCCTTTTGCCATCGGTTTCCCCAGGGAAACCCCTTTTTTCTCCGGC
>OJKW01000212.1_pt1 | contig 54192 bp, 49 predicted proteins | sample 1596591 | NCBI WGS metagenome assembly OJKW01 (sample SAMEA4350166, study PRJEB24818) | metagenome | biome: human; feature: gut; material: faeces | place: Denmark | collected 2013-09 | reverse complement strand
TGACTCTATTATATAGCTTTTTCAAAAATCCACAACTGCTGTGGGTTCAATTTAATGCGCCCTTTTTCCAAAAGAAAATCGGAAAATCTATAAAAAAACTCTTGACAAATACATTAGCAAGATTTGTTGAACTAAGCCGAGCATACCACACTCTCCCGTGAAAGAACAGGCTGATATAGCACCAAAGGCAGGATACCATCGCCGTGATGATACCCTGCCTTTGGTCATTATTGTTCGGGTTCGACGCTCTGACTGGTGTCGGTTGGAAAGGTGCTCCGGCAGTGGCATCTTTCTTGGTAGACATTCCTAGGGGTCTAGGAAACGGCATCTAGCGGAAACGGCCTTACGGGTTGCGTTTGCGGATTTTTCCGCAACCCCTTGGCGGGGCCTTGAAAAATCCGAACGCGGCCCCAACAACTCCTCCCTGTTTCGGCCGCTGGCCGCGGTCGTCGTCGTTGCTGTTCGAGTCCTGTACCGTCCTGCTCGGACGTGCGTTAGTGGATGACGCAACAAAAAAGCCCCTGACCTAAGTCAGAGGCTCTTGTTTTGGTGGAGCATTGTCAGCAGCAGTCGAACCTTTAGGCAGGCATATCGTTGCTGCGGTCAGAGCGCTTCAAACCGAGAAACGGAGGCACTTCGGAACGCTTCAGCCCTTGCTCGTGTGCTTTTTTCAGTTGATATTCGTGCAGGGCAATGCTGTCCAGCAGATCACGCTGATTTTGGGAAGCTGCATAGTAATCAACGCCGAACCGTTTGCAGACTGCGCTGAGTTGGTCAAGCATTTCAATAGCAGTAGGGGACATTCGTTTGACTTCAATATCCATGGGAGCACCACCTTTCAGGAAAGATACGTATTGAAGAGCGAAAGCGCCGCATTGTCGGCAAGCATCAGCATGATCGGCCCGCCGGACTGTTTGGCAAAGACCCGGATCGCGCCGAAATCCCGGATATAATGTTTTGCAAGTTCATCCGTCTTAGCTTCAAAAGTGACGACGCCGTTTTTACCGGAATCAATGGAAAGCTGGATGCCGAACGCGATCATCATACGCCCGATGCCCAGATATTTTTTCTGAATGGTCAGCGTTGGGTTGCTCTCCGGGTGGCTTTCGATGTACTCAATATAAACGAACATGCTGGATTCTGTTTCGCGGTAAGCACCCAATGCTACGATTTCGCCGTCTTCGGTTTTAGCCGTGTACTTTTCCAGTGCGGGGTCACCGATGAACTCACTTGTCCAGTCGGTCTGCCAGCTTTCTTTGGTTGCAGCAAGGTCAGCGGGAGTTGACTTGTCAACCTCAATCGGAATCCGATTGCCCGTATCGGATGCTGTGACAAAATATTGCAAAGTCATAATGCCCACCTTCTTTCAGTTTTATTATAACGAAAGAACGATAGACTTTCAAGAAAGAAAATCGCAAAGAGAGTGAAAGTGTGAGAGTGAAAGTGTGAGAGCAAGAATCGTCCCGTGGCCACAAATTCTCAATTGTTGAAAACTCTTGCTCCCTTTGGAACAGCTTCTTGTTGGGGCGTGCGGTGCCCCAAACCCTGCTGTTGAGGTTGCGATAAACCAGGAGTTATCGAACCGCACTTGTAATTTCTTCTAATGTGTCCTGGCGAAGCCACTTTCCAAATACTTGAGAATTCTTTGACGGCAGATAACCCAAATTCGTATATCCCAGCTTCTTCAAAAGGCTCATACTTGGAATGTTCTCTCTTTCAGTAAAACAGATAAAATCCCACTGAGGATAGTGCTTGTGTAAATACTCAATTGAAGAGGACAAGGCTTCATAGGCGTAACCGTTTCGGTGAACTTTATAAGAAAATGTGTACCCTAAAGAAATTGTGCCCTCGTTAGGCATAACGACGATTTCGCCAATCATGACATCCGTTTCTCTTAATGCAACACTAATCATAGTCGGCGATGCGATATTCAGGGCATTGTCTTTATTACGCTCGATCAAAGCAACAATATCCTTATAATCTTTCGTCTGGCCTCGTTGATATTTCGAGCATCGCTCGTTATTTCGATAATCAACCATCTGAATCGCATCTTTAGGACTTACATTTCTTAGTCTGAGCCGATTTGTTTCTAAAAAGGTCATCTTCTCATCCTTTCACATTCCGGCTTATGGGCCGAGTAGCCGTTTCTCAAAACCTCCTGTAAACAAAAAACGTACCCGAACCCTTTCTCATAGAGAATCGGGTTCGGGTACGAACTGTATGGTGGACGGTACAGGACTCGAACCTGTGACCTCCTGCACGTCAAGCAGATGCTCTACCAGCTGAGCTAACCGTCCAGATGTCGTATCGACTCAGATATCTTACCACATCTTCCGGGAAAAAGCAAGCTCTTTTTTGCAAAAAACAAATTTTTTTGCAGGGGGGCAGCAAATCAGGAAAAATCGAGCGGTCCTTTTTGCCGCGTCTGCGGCTTTTCAGCCGAACGCTTTCCGTATAATATCGTACAGCACCGGCTTCATGGCGTCGATGTTGTCGGGTTTGCCTTCGAGGATGGACGAATAGCACACCGACATGCACATGCTGCCGAGGGAGGTGATGCGCTGGTAGATCTCCCGCTCGGTGCGGCCAGCCATTTCGGGGCTGGCGAGGATGGTGTGGAACAGTTTGCGCATCAGCGGCTCGGCCTCGCCGGAGGCTTCGATCTGGTCCAGCCCCGGCCAGACGAAGCTGCGCTCCAGAAAGCGGAGCAGCAGGGTGTCCTTCCGCAGGGCCTCGATGATGTGATCGATCACGAAGATCATCTTGTCCGGGAAGCTGTCCAGCCCGGCGGTGTGCTCACAGGCGGTCACAGCGTCGTCCAGCAGCTGATAGCTCACCCGCGCCAGCAGCGCTTGGGTCACCGCGCCCTTGTCGGCAAAGTAGAGATAGAACGTGCCCTTGCCGACCTTTGCGCGGGAGGTGATCTCCTCTACGCTGGTCTTGGCAGCACCCCGCTCCAAAAACAGCTCATATGCGGCGTCCAGAAGCGCCCGGCGCTTCTCCTGCTTTTTGCCTTCCACGGTGCTCATGCTTTGAGTCGATTCCTCTTTTCTTCGATGTTCTGTGGTGTACACCATATTTTAGCAATGGTCACGCCGCGGCGCAAGCCCCTAAATGGCCGGAAGCACTATACAATTTTGGCTCGGTGATAAAAAAACTGACGTTTGGTCAGTTTTTGGCTTGACAGTTTTTGCCGGGTTGCTATAATAGTGCTTGCTCAGAAGTGACCGTGGGTCACTTTTCCGCACACCATTCCAATCCAACATCCAATGGAGGGTTTTCATGAAAAAGATCGCACAGGGCATCGTGCGTCTGCGCAAGCTGATCTTAACAGTAGCGATCCTGCTGTTGATCCCTTCCGCCATCGGCGCCATTGCCACCCGCATCAACTATGACGTCCTCACCTATCTGCCGCAGGAGCTGGACTCCATGATCGGAGAGCAGATCCTTGAGAACGACTTCCATCTGGCTTCGACCGGTATGATCACGGTCGAGGGCCTCCCCACCAACGAGCTCATCGCCATGAAGAAGGACATCGAGGCCGTTCCCGGCGTCACCCAAGCGTTCTGGCTGAGCGATGTGCTGGACCCCAGCGTGCCGAAGGAAATGCTCCCGGCGGACGTCCAGCAGTTCATGTTCGGCAAGAACGACGCGACCATGCTCATCGTCCGGTTCGACGGCCCCAGCGCCAGCGATGAGACGATGAACGCCGTTGGGCAGATCAAGAAGGTGCTCCGGAAGGACTGCTTCTTCGGCGGCATGAGCGTCATTTTGCAGGACACCAAGACCCTGATCAATCAGGAAATGCCGCTGTACGTCCTCTGCGCTGTAGGTGCAAGCTTGCTGGTGCTCTTCCTCTCGCTGGAAAGCACCATCACGCCGCTGCTGTTCATGCTGGGCCTTTTGTTCCCCATCGTGTACAACTTCGGCACCAACATCTTCCTTGGTCAGATCAGTTACATCACCGAGGCCCTTTCCACGGTGCTGCAGCTGGGTGTCACGATGGACTTCTCCATCTTCCTGCTCCACCGCTATCAGGAGGAAAAAGAGCTCCGCTCCTCCAATGAGGAAGCCATGGTCAGCGCCATCTGCAAGACTATGACCTCCATCTCCGCTTCCTCCCTGACCACCATCGCGGGCTTCCTTGCCCTGTGCGCCATGCGCCTGACGCTGGGCCGCGATATCGGCCTTGTCATGGCAAAGGGCGTGGCGCTGGGCGTCATCTGCACCGTCGTCGTCCTGCCCGCGCTGATCCTCACCTTTGATAAGTGGGTCGAGAAATACAAGCACCGCACCGTCATTCCCCGGCTCACCAAGCTGAGCTACTTCGTCTCGAAGCACGCAGCGCCCATCGTGGCCATCTTCCTTGTGCTGCTGGTCCCCTTTGCCGTTGCGCAGAACAAGACGGAAGTCTACTACACCCTGTTCGACTCCCTGCCCCAAGACCTGACCGGCATCGTCGGCACCAACAAGCTGGGCGAGGACTTTGGCATGACCACCTCCCACTTCATCCTTGTTCACGACGACCTGAGTGCCTCCCAAGTCTCTGACCTGTGCGACGAACTCAAGGACATCGACGGCATCACGCAGGTGGTCAGCCTCGATTCCATCACCGGTCCCGGCTTCGATACCAGCCTGCTGCCCGACAGCGTGACCGAGATCCTGCAGTCCGGCGGGTACAAGCTGATCCTTGCCAACAGCTCCTATAAAACCGGAACCGACGCCATCAACAACCAGCTGGACGAGATGAACACCGCCATCAAGGCGGTGGACCCCGAAGGCGTCATCACCGGCGAGGGTGCCATGACCAAAGACCTGATCGAGGTCGCGGATGTGGACTTCAAGAACGTCAACGTCTGGTCCATCATGGCCGTTGCCGTCATCATCCTGATCTCCTTCCGCAGCCTGTCCATTCCGGTGCTGCTGGTCGCCAGCATTGAAGCCGCCATCGCCATCAATATGGGCATCCCGTACTTCACCGGCACCCAGCTGCCCTTCATCGCCAGCATCGTCATCGGCACCATCCAACTGGGCGCAACGGTGGACTACTCCATCCTGATGACCACCCGCTACCACGAGGAGCGCAGCTACGGCCGTACCCCGCAGGAAGCAGCCCAGCAGTCGCTGGAGCATTGCAGCCAGTCCATCCTGACCAGCGGCCTGACCTTCTTCGCGGCCACGGTCGGCGTGGCGGCCATCAGCAAGATGGAGCTGCTGAAGAGCATCTGTCTGCTCATCTCCCGCGGCGCTTTGATCAGCATGGCCGTCATTCTGGTGGTCCTGCCCGCCACCCTGATGCTGCTGGACTGGATCATCCGCCACACCACGATGCACTGGCTCGTGCCCGAATACGCCAACGCCAAGAAGTCTGAGAAGGAGTAACTACCATGAAAAAATCGCTTCGTATCGCCAGTGCGGCGCTGGCGCTGACTCTCGCCGCCGGTATGACGATGCCCGCCTTTGCGGCAAGTTCGTCTTCCTTTACCAAATCCGAAAATGTCTATGTCGTGATGAACGCCGACGGCTCGGTCCAGAGCACCACCGTCAGCGAACACCTGTACAACGCCGGGGGGCTGTCCTCCGTCACCGATGTGTCCAGCCTGACCAACATCCAGAACACCGAGAGCGACGCCGCCTTTACGCAGGACGGCGAGAAGCTGGTCTGGAACACCGACGATACCGATGTTTACTACAAGGGCGACACCGACCGGGCCCTGCCCATCGGTGCCAAGGTGACCTACACGCTGGACGGCACCACCGACAGCCTCGAAAACCTGATCGGCAAGAGCGGCCACCTGAAGATCACTGTGGACCTGACCAACTACGAGACCGGCACCGTGACCGTCAACGGCAAGGAGCGCACCATCGTGACCCCGCTGGTCACGGCGGTGGGCGTCATCTTCGGGGAAGACGCCTCCAACCTGAACGCAGACCACGGCATCGTTGAGTCTGCCGCTAAGAGCAACGTGGCCGCCTTTGTCTGCCTCCCCGGCGTCAAGGATTCCCTGAGCGGTCTGCTGCCCGATGACCTGTCCGCTGTGGAAGATTATTTGCAGGACAGCGTGACCGTGGAAGCCGACGTGGAGAACCTCGCCGCGCCCCAGATCATGCTGGCCGCTGCCACCAGCCCCGATGCCCTTGGCACCGACAATGTCTTCGACCTTGACAGCATCAACGAGCTGACCGACGGCATCCAGCAGCTCAACGACGCCATGAGTCAGCTGATGGACGGCGCTTCTCAATTGGAGGACGGCGTGAGCCAACTGGCCGACGGTACGCTGGCCCTGCTGGACGGTGCTTCTCAGTTGAACACCGGTGCCGCTGCCCTGAATGACGGCCTTGGCCAACTGACCAACGGCCTCGATACCCTGACCTCCAACAACGACGCCCTGAACAGCGCCGCTCAGCAGGTCGCTGACGGCGTGCTGGCTTCGGCCAACAGCAGCCTGATGGAGGGCGGCCTCATCGATACCCCGATGACATGGGACAACTACCAGTCCGTCATCGACGAAGTGCTGACCATGAACGCAAAGACGCTGGCCGCTGCCCGCAAGAAGATGGTCCGCACCATCTGGGAGCAGGAACCCAGCTTCAAGGACAGCCAGCTCGATCTGGCCCTCTACCTCTCCGCCACCAAGACCAACCACGACCTTGAGGCTGCTCTGCGCCTGATGCAGAAGTACGACCCTTCGATGATCTGCGGCCTGATCGACCTGCTGACCAGCGCCGAGGCCAAGCAGACCGTGCAGGATGAGCTGAAGCTTCAGGCCGAGAACAGCGAGGATATCGCCAATGTCCGCGCTTTGAAGACCAGCCTTTCTCAGATCCAGCTCTTCGTTTCCAGCGTTGGCCAGTACACCGGCGGCGTGGCCGCTGCGGCGGACGGTGCCCACTCCGCTAAGGACGGCAGCGCCCAACTGGCCGATGGCACCAAGACCCTCTACGACGGTGTGACCACCCTGAACAACGGTGTGGGGCAGCTTGCCGACGGTTCCACTCGGTTGGCGGACGGCCTGAACCAGTTCAACGAGGAGGGCATCTCCAAGCTGACCGGCTCCCTCGACACCGACCAGATCCACGCCCTCAAGACCGTGCTGGACGCCATGACCGACCGTCTGGAGAGCTACACCAGCTTTGCCGGTGCCCCGGAGGAGGCTTCCTCCAACGTGAAGTTCGTCTATAAGACCGGCGAGACCGTGGCCGCTGCCACCAACACCGCCGAGACCGAGACCACCACCCAGTCCGGCAACTTCTTCACCCGCCTGTGGGAGCGGATCGTGAACCTGTTCAAGTTCTGATCGTTTTCGAAAAACAGCCCCAAAGCCGCTGAGCAGCACCCGCTGCCCGGCGGCTTTGACTTTTTTCCCCGGCGGGCGTACAATAAAGCCAAAAACTGAACCACTGGGAGGAAGATACCATGTCGAAACAGATCCTTGTCTGTCTGCCGCTCCGTGAAGAGCAGAAACGGGCGATGCAGCAAGCGGCCCCGGAAGCGGCGTTTCGCTTCACCGTCCCTGCGGACGTGACGGCGGAGGATGTCCGCTGGGCCGATGCCGTACTGGGCAATGTGCCGGTGGAACTCATCCGGCAGAACGACCGTCTGGAATGGTTCCAGTCCAATACGGCCGGGCCGGACGCTTATCTGGCCCCCGGTGTGCTGCCGGAACGCTGTGTGGTCACCAATGCCACCGGGGCTTACGGTCTTGCCATCAGCGAGTGGATGCTGGGCATGTGGCTGGGGCTGCAGAAGGACCTCTTCCTCTACCGTGACCGCCAGAACCGCAGCGAATGGGCCCCCACCGGCCACTCCGTCCGCAGCGTGTACGGTTCGCGGGTGCTCTGCGTCGGCATGGGGGACATCGGTTCGAACTTTGCCCGCCGGGCGCACGCATTGGGGGCCGAGGTGGTGGGCGTCCGCCGCACGGTCCACCCGGACACCCCCTGCCCCGATTACTGTCTGCGGGTGGTGCCCCAAAGCCAGATGGACGCTGAGCTGCCCGAAGCCGACCTTGTGGCCCTGAGTCTGCCCGGCACGCCGGAGACGGAGCATCTGTTCCACCGGGAGCGGATCGCCAAGTGCAAGCCCGGTGCCATCCTGATGAATGTGGGCCGGGGCAGCGTGGTGGACCACATGGCGCTGTATGAGGCTGTCCACAGCGGCAGGCTCTTCGGCGCGGCGCTGGATGTGACCGAGCCGGAACCCCTGCCCAGCGACCACCCGCTCTGGCGTGAGCCGGGGGTGATCATCACGCCCCATGTGTCCGGCGGGTTCAGTCTGCCCAAGACGCTGGACAACATCGCGGACATCTTTGTCCACAACCTGAAGAAATACGCAGCCGGTCAGCTGCTGGATAATCAGGTCAGCCGTAAAACGCTGTACGCCAGCGGCGGGGCCGGGGAGCGGCTGCTCAGCACCTTTTAAGAAACGATCATAGGATACCACCTTCCCGCAAAGCTGGAGCTTGCAGCCAGCTTTGCGGGAATTTTTTTGCCCGATTTTTGCGCATAAAAGCGGTCGAACGGGTATGAATGGGCTGGCAAAAACTGGCAAGTGATCGAATGCTCTTGCAAAAACGAACGATTTGTCGCACGATTTTCGTTGACCTGTGGCGCGATTCTGCTTATAATTGCCCTAACGGAACACCCGGACCGGAGACCGGGCGGGCCGGGGAAATTTTGGGAGGAACGCGGAGGAGCTGGAAGTGGAGATTCTATTGACCGGGAACACCTGTTTTGTGACGAAGGCATGGGTCGAGATGGCGTTCCCTGAGGACCATGTGCTCATCACCTGTGGGCGGGGGCAGCCCCACCCGCCCAAGCTGCGGGCCATCACGCTGGACAGCAAGGAGCGGATCGGGCAGCTGGTGGACAGCTACGAATTTGACCGTATCGTCTATTTTTCGGAATACTTGACGCCCCACAGCGAGCAGGAGGGCGAGCTGGATCGTTTGCGGCGGGTGCTGCAAGCCAACCGCGACCGGGAAAGCCAGTTGCTCTATCTGGCGGGGCCGGAGGCGGTGCTGACCCCGGCCATCGGCAAAACGGTGGTGGCACAGGCGGCGGAAGCACTCTGCCGCCACTACGCCGAAACGAGCAAGGTGCAGATCAAGGTGCTGCACCTGCCCTACTTATATGGCTGCGACGGCACCGGGGCCCCGGCGGGCATCGCCGGGCTGCTGACCCGGATGCGGGACGGTGAGCTGCACTTCGATGAACAGGCGCTGGCCCCGGTGTTCGCCCTCTGCATGGAGGATCTTTCCGAGCTGGTGCTGCGGGTGTTCGACAACTGGACGCCGGAGTGGGAGAGCTTCACCGCACCGGTGGTCTTTGCGCTGAACTACGAACAGCTGGGGGAGGCGTGGAAGGCGCTGCATCCGGGCCTGAAGATGACCTACGGCACCGACCTCATCCGCACCTACCCGCCCGACGACGGGGTGCTGCGCTGCCGTTACGGGTGGTTCCCCCGGTACTCGCTGGAGGAGGATCTGCCCCGGCTGTTCCAGACCGAGACTCACGCCCGCCACAGCCGGGCATGGGGCCAGCGGCTCGGCGGTCTGCGGGAGCGGCACCGGCATCTGCTGGAAGCTGCCGAAATCGTGGCATCCTTCGGATTTACGGAATTGCTGGTGCAGCTGACCGGCTCACAGGCGCAGTTCCGGGTGGTGGACTTCCGGCTGGCCTTCATCGTGCTGGCGGCCAATGTCTACGGGCTGAATGCCGGGGTGGTCGCGGCACTTCTGGCGTCGGCGTCGCTGGCGGTCGGCTACTGGAAGCAGGGGGCTTCGCCGCTGCTGCTCTTCTACGAGCCTTCCAACTGGCTGGCCTTCCTCGTCTACTTTGTGGTGGGGGCGGTCTGCGGCTATGTGCAGCTGCGCAGCGCCGAAAATGTCCGCTTCGCCGAGGAGCAATGCCGTCTGCTGGAAGAGCGGCTGCGGTTCGTGCGGCAGCTCTATCAGGACGTCATGGAGGACAAGCGCTCCCTTCGGCGGCAGATCTTGGGCCGCCGGGACAGCTTCGGCAAGGTGTACGCCGTGACGCGGGCACTGAACGAGACACCGCCGGACAAGCTGCCAGCAAAGACCGTGGAGCTGCTGGAAGACGTGTTCCGAAACCGCAGCGCCGCATTCTATTTCGTGGACGCGGTGGGCCGCACCGCCAAGCGGGCCGCGTGCAGCGAAGGGGCCGAGGCTCCCCGTTTTCTGGAAGGCCCGGCCCTCGCCGCGCTGGTGCAGACGCTGGAACAGGAAGAGGTCTGGGTCAACCGGACCCTGACGCCGGGGCTGCCGATGTTCGGCGCGGCGGTGCGGGTGGACGGGAAGCTCCGGGCCCTCGTGCTGCTGTATGATGCGGGCGGGGAGCAGCTCTCGCTCCACTACCAGAACCTGTTCCGCATCCTGTGCGGGCTGGTGGAGACCGCGATGACACGGGCGGCTCAGCCGCTGCCCGAAAAGCGGCCCCGGCGGCAGGAGGTGCGGGCATGAGCCGGAGGGAGAAGACACCGTTCCGGATGGAACCCTTCCGGGTGGACGATGAACTGCATCGGAGCATCCGGGTGGAGAACCGGGAGGATGCGGCCTCGACCGTGCCGCTGGAAGAGGCGCTGCTGCTGGACTCTGCCGAGCAGCGGCGGAAGCTGATCCTCTCGGTCCTGACGGATGACCCGGTGCAGTATTACGACCTGTTGGAACAGGCCCGCCTCAACGACGACAGTGAGGTGGTCCACTACGCGGCCACCGCCATGGCCCAGATCTCGAAACAGGCGGATGCGGCGCTGCAGCGGCACGCGGCCCGGTTCGCCGCCGACCCGAAGAACCCGGCGGTGCTGGCGGAATACACCGCCGCGCTGGAAGCCTCCCTTGCGCTGGGGCTGGCGCAGGGCCGGGCGGCGCAGCTGCAGCGCCAGCAGCTCGAACGTCTGCTGAAGATGCAGCTGGCCGACCAGCCGAAGGAAGAACAGTACGGGCTGGGGTGCCGCTTGGCCAAGGTGCAGTTGGAACTGGCGGAGTACGCCGCCGCCGAGCAGACCTTGGCGGAGCTGACTGCCCGCTGGCCGGTGCGGGAGACCCCGTGGCTGCTGCGGCTGCGCAGCGCCGCCGCCCGGAAGGACGGGACCGAACTGGCCCGCTGGCTGGCCGAGATGGAGCGCGCGCAGGTCTACCTGAGCGCCGCCGGGCGGCGGGAGGTGGATTTCTGGAAGGGAGGGGGACAGCCATGAGGCGGCTGCGAAGCTGGTTTTTGCGGTTCCGGTGGCAGAAGCTGCTGGTGGTCTGGCTCGTGTTCGGGCTGATGGCGGCGGCGTTATTTGCTGAGCGCAGCGGCGTGCAGTACACCGGCACCCATCTTCGGCTCAACCTGCTGGATACTGGGCTGACCAAGGAGGAGGCAGCCACCGGTGAGACGCCGACCTGCCTTCTCCTCTGCGACAGCACGGTGGACGGCGGGGACGAGGCGCGGGCGCAGTTCCAGCAGATGCTGCTGGACATGAAAGTTCCCACCGCCGTGGCCGACCTCGCCGAAGAGGAGGTGCTCCCGGCGTTTGAAAACTACCAGACCGTCGTGGTGCTGGCCGCAGACCTCGACACGCTGGGTCTGCGGCTGCTGGACCTGATGGACTGGGTGGAGCAGGGCGGAAACGTCCTCTTTGCCATGACGCTGGAAAAATCCGGCGCGTTCGACACCGTGGCGCAGAAACTGGGGGTGCTGTCCGCTTCGTGGAGCAACAAGGTGGCCGAGAGCATCGTCCCCGCCGCGGGCTTCATGCTGGGCGGCGGGCAGCGGTATGAACTCAGCGACCCATTCGAATCGGCGCTGGGGGTCCGGCTGCGGGACGATGCCACGGTCTATGCCGTCACCGGGGACGAGGGCGTGCCGCTGGTGTGGAGCACGGAACTGGGCAAGGGCCGGATCGTGGTGGACAACATCGGCGTCTATGACAAGGTGATGCGGGGCTTTTACGCGGCCTCCTACAGTCTGCTGGGGGATGCGTGCGCCTACCCGGTGCTCAACAGCGCGGTCTTCTTTTTGGACGACTTCCCGTCCCCCGTGCCGGAGGGCGACGGCCAGTACATCCGCCAGCAATACGGGCTGAGCATCGCGGAATTTTACGCAAAAGTCTGGTGGCCGGATCTTGTCCGGCTGGCGGAACGGTACGGCATCCGGTACACCGGCGTCATGATCGAAAACTACGGCGACGACACCGAGGCCCCGCCCACCCGCCAGCGCAATATCCGGCAGTTCCAGTATTACGGCGGGCTGCTGCTGCGGCAGGGCGGGGAGCTGGGCTTCCACGGCTACAACCATCAGCCGCTGGTGCTGCCGGAGACGGACTACGGCGATCGGTACGATTATCGGCAGTGGCCCAGCGCCGACGCCATCGTGGCGGCCATGGATGAGCTGACGAGCTTCCAGAAAGCCGTGCTGCCCTATGCGTCCGGGTCGGTGTATGTGCCGCCGTCCAATATCCTGTCGGCATCTGGCCGCGCGATCTTGGGCAGCCGGGTGCCGCAGGTGCGCACCATTGCCAGCTCCTATCTGGAGGACGGCACCGACCTGCCCTATGTGCAGGAGTTCGGCGTGGCCGAGGACGGCGTCGTGGAGGAGCCGCGCATCGTTTCAGGCAGCATGGTAGGGGATACCTACATGCGCACCGCTGCGCTGAGCGAGTTGAACCTCCACTTCGTCAGCACCCACTTCATGCACCCGGACGACCTGTTGGACGTGGACCGGGGCGCGGCGGAAGGCTGGGAAGTGTACAAGACCGGGCTGGAAGACTATCTGGAGTGGCTCACCGCCGCCGCGCCTGCCCTGCGGATGCAGACGGCGTCCGAGTGCGCCGGGGCCATCCAGCGGTTTTCGGTCCTGACCGTCCGCTTGGAGAGTGGGGCCGATGCTTGGACGCTCCGCCTTGGCAACTTTGCGGATGAGGCGTGGCTGCTGTTCCGGGCCAACGGCGGCACCCCCGGCAGCGTGTCCGGCGGGGAGCTGACCCACCTGACCGGAAATCTCTACCTGCTGCGGGCCGACGCACCCATAGTGACCATGGAACGAAAGGAGAAATGAAGGATGCGGGTCTGTCTGGTGCTGGAAGGGTCCTATCCTTATGTATACGGCGGCGTGTCCACATGGATGCACGGCTGCATCCGCGCGATGCCGGAGCACGAATTCGTCCTCTGGGTCATCGGGGCAAAAGCGGCCGACCGCAGGAAATTCGTCTACGAGCTGCCCGCCAATGTGGCCGAGGTGCACGAAGTCTTTCTGGACGACGCGCTGCGGCTGCACGGCGGTGCCCCGCCAGTGCACTTCACGCCCGAAGAATGCGCGGCCCTGCGGGAGCTGGTGCGGCTGGGGGCGCCGGATTGGGAGGTGCTGTTCCGCCTGTTCCACGAAAAGCGGGCCCACCCGCTTGCCGTTTTGCAGAGCCGGGAGTTTATGGCGATGTTCACCAAGCTGTGCGAGGAGGAGTACCCCTACACGGCCTTTGCGGATGCGTTCCACACCGTCCGCTCCATGCTGCTGCCGGTGCTTTGGCTGATGACGGGCGAGGTGCCCGAAGCGGACTGCTACCACGCCATCTGCACCGGGTACGGCGGGCTGCTGGCCTGCCTTGGCGGCAGCGTTCACCACCGCCCCGTCCTGCTCACGGAACACGGCATCTACACCCGTGAGCGGGAGGAGGAGATCATCCGGGCCGAGTGGGTGGCCCCGGATTTCAAGGCCCGGTGGACGCGGTTCTTCTACATGCTGTCGGAACAAATTTACCGGCAGGCGGACTGGGTCACGAGCCTGTTCCCCCGCGCCCGCAGCATCCAGATCGGGATGGGGTGCGAACCGGAAAAGTGCATCGTGATCCCGAACGGGGTGGACTACGAAAAATTCTGCGCCATCCCGCCCAAAGCCGAAGACGGATGGGTGGACATCGGGGCCGTGGTGCGGCTGGCCCCCATCAAGGACATCAAGACCCTGCTCTACGCTTTTCTGGAACTGAGCGCCCGGTGCAAAAATGTCCGGCTGCACATTCTGGGCGGCGTGGACGACGAGGAATACGCGCGGGAGTGCTACGCGCTGGCCGAACAATTGGGGCTGGAGAACGTCCGCTTCACCGGGCGGGTGGACATTGCGGCCTACCTGCAAAAGCTGGACTTTACCATCCTGACCAGCATTTCGGAAGGCCAGCCCCTCTCGGTGCTGGAATCGCTGGCGGCGTGCCGCCCCTGCGTGACCACCGATGTGGGCTGCTGCCGGGAGCTGCTGGAAGGGACCCCCGGCGACACCCTCGGTGCGGCAGGGTTCTGCGTGCCGCCCATGTACCGGCAGGGGCTGGCCGACGCCATGGAGAAGCTCTGCGTCAGCCGCCCGCTGCGGCAGCGGATGGGGGCCATCGGCCAGCAGCGGGTGGCGCAGAGCTACCGCCACGAGCAGATGCTGGCGCGGTATCGGGATCTCTACACCAAAACGGCGGCCACGGCGCAGAAGGAGAAGGAAACGGAATCGGAGGAACTATGGCTGGAATTGGGTTCGAACTGAAAAAACTGTTCCGCCGCAAGGGGCTGCTGGCGGGGCTGCGGGCCTACGGCTACGCGGGCATCATCTGCACCGGGCCCATGCTGCTGGGGGTGCTGCTCCAAGGGGGGCTGCTGCTGCTCTGCGGCTGGGCGGGGGCACCCCGCGCTGCGCGGGATCTCCTCGTCTGCATGGTGACCTACACCCTCCTCGCCTCGCTGACGGTGACGAGCTTTTTCTCGATGCCGGTCACCCGGTTCGTGGCCGACCAGCTGTACGAAGAGCGGGCCGAGCGGGTGCTGCCCTCCTTTGCGGGGGCGTGCGCGGTGCAGCTTGTGCTGGGCTGTGGGGGGTACGGGGCGTTTTTGCTGGCATCCGGCGCGACTTTTTGCCAAGGGCTGCTCTGCCTGTGGCTTTTTGCGGAGCTTGTCGTCTGCTGGACTGCCATGAGCTACCTGACCGCCCTGAAGGAGTACCGCGGCATCCTCATCGCCTTTGCGGCGGCGGTGGGCGCGGCCTTTGGGGCCGGGTGGGTGCTGGTGTTTTGGCTCGGCGTGCCGGTGGTGGAGGGCTTCCTCGCGGCCACGGCGCTGGGTTACGGTGTCATGCTGGGGCTGGATGTGCGGCTGCTGTGCCGCTTTTTCCCGGAGCGGGAGGGCAGCCCGTGGCGGTTTCTGCGCTGGGTAAAGCGCTATCGCACCTTGGCGCTGACCGGTCTTTTGCTGGATCTCGGCCTGTTTGCCCACCTTGTGATCGTCTGGCTGGGGCCCCTCGGCGTGCAGGTGAAGGGGCTGTTCTATGGTGCCCCTTATTATGATGTGCCCGCTCTGCTGGCCTTCCTGAGCATCCTCACCACGACGGTGAACTTCGTCGTCTCGGTGGAGGTGCAGTTCTACCCGCGCTACCGCACCTACTACAGCCTGTTCAACGACGGCGGCGTGGTGGGGGATATCAAGGCGGCGGAGGAAGAAATGCTGGCCGTGCTGAACCGGGAACTGTACTATACGGCCCTCAAGCAGCTCTTTACGACGGCGGCGGTCATCTCGCTGGAAACGCTGGTGCTGGGGTATCTGCCGCTGGGCTTCAATGACCTGATGCACGGCTGTCTCCGCACTCTCTGCGCGGGGTATGGGCTGTATGCGGTGGGGAACACCGTCCTGCTCATCCTGCTCTACTTTACCGATTATAAGGGCGCGCTGGGCGCGGCGGCAGCCTTTGCGGTGCTGGCCGGGGGCGGCACCGCACTTTCGCTCCGGTTCGACCCGGCGTTTTACGGCTTTGGCTTTCTGGCCGGGGCGGCGGTGCTGTTTCTGGCCGCGCTGCTGCGGCTGGACTGGTTCACCCGGAACCTGCCCTACCGCATTCTGGGCCAGCAGCCCCTCGCGGCTGCGGAGGAAAAGGACAAGGAGGCTTGAAAAATGCAAGAACGGAAACTCCCCCGCCGCACGGTGCTGCTGCTGGGGGCCGCGCTGGCGGGGTGGTGCGCCGGGTGCAGTGTGCTTCCGGCGGAGGAAACGGCGTCTTCCGATGGATTTTCCACCGCCAAGGCAGAACCGGTGGAAAAAATGGCGGACACCGGCTTCCATCTGCGGGATAACGACGCGCTGTACACCGTCTACGACGACAGCGGCGTGGTGACCATGTACCTCACCGTGACTCGCGGCACCGAGGCCGAAAACACCGACCACACATGGGAACAGATCAATTCCTACTCTGCTTACGATTACGAGGCCATGCAGGTGCCCCGCTATCAGGTGGAGGGGCTGCTCCAAGTGGGAGATGAAAGCGGCCCGGCGGCTTCGGAGGTGGGTTACGGCGAAACGGTCCCCAACGCCACGGTGCAGATCCGGGGCCAGACTTCCAGCCGGAATGCCCAGAAAAACTACAAGATCAAGCTGAAAAAGAATAAGGGGAGCTGGCGGGGCCAGCGGACCGTGGCGCTGAACAAGCATCAGGGCGACGGGCTGCGCTTCCGCAACAAGATGGCCTATGACCTCATCCGGGGCATCCCGCAGATGATGGGGCTGCGCACCCAGTTCGTCCACCTCTACGTCAAGGACAAGACCCAGACCGCTGGGGCCGCCTTCGTGGATCACGGGCTGTACACCCAAGTGGAGCAGCTCAACAAAACGGCCCTCCGGGCGCACGGGCTGGATGAGAACGGCCAGCTTTATAAGGTGAACTTCTTCGAGTTCCTGCGCTATGGGGATGTGATCCGGCTCAAGACCGACCCGGCCTATGACAAAACGGCCTTTGAGCAGCTTCTGGAGATCAAGGGCAGCGACGACCACCAGAAGCTCATCGAGATGCTGGACGTGCTGAACGACGAGACCTCCCCGATGGAAGACCTCTTCGAGACGACCTTCGACACCGAGAACATCGCCTACTGGATGGCGTTCCAGATCCTGCTGGGCAACACCGACACCCAGAGCCGGAACATGTATCTCTACAGCCCGCTGAACAGCAAGCGGTGGTATATCCTCGACTGGGACAACGACGCCATGCTCTCCCGCACCGAGTGGGAGTACCGCAATTACTCCGACAGCCTGAGCTGGGAGCGGGGCGTCAGCAATTACTGGGGCAATGTGCTCTTCCGCCGTTGTTTGCAGACAAAGCGCTTCCGGCAGGAGCTGGACGCCGCCATCGAAGAATTGTTCCGGTACTTCAGCGCGGACCGCATCGGGGAGATGACGGCGCGCTACCGCAGCGTTGTGGAGCCTTTCGTCTGGCAGCAGCCGGATCTTCTCCACGAGCCGCTGAGCCGGGAGGAATACGACAGGGTGGCGAACAGTCTGCACAAGGAGATCACCGAGAACCGGGAAGCGTACCGGGAAAGCCTGAAAAAGCCCATGCCTTTTTACATCGGGGTGCCGGAGCCGCAGGGCGACGAGCTGCGCCTGACGTGGGACGCCTCCTTCGACTTTGCCGCCGAGGACATCACCTATACGGCGGAGCTGGCGAAGGACTACCGGTTCACCACGACCTTCTGGACCGAGGAGAACATCCGGCTGCCGGAAACGGTGGTCTATGCCCTCCCCGCGGGGCATTACTTCCTGCGGGTGCGGGCCGCAAACGAGTCCGGCTATACGCAGGATGCTTTCGACTACTACGTGATGGAGACCGGCAAAGCCTACGGCATGAAGAGCTTCTTCGTGGAGGCCGACGGCAGCGTGACGGAGGACTTTTACGATGAGTGAACCGCACGCAGCCGCCGTTTTGCAGCGGGCCGCTCCGCCGAAAACACGCCGGAGCGAAGTGTACCGCCACGAGCTGAAGTACCGCATCTCGTATGCCGAAAAGGCGGCGCTGGAACTGCGGCTGGCCCCGCTGCTGCGCCGGGATGCCCACGCAAAGCCCGGCGGCTACCGGATCCGGAGCCTCTACTTCGACGACTGGTGGAACTCCGCCTATGGGGAGAAGGAGGCCGGGGTCTTCCTGCGCAAAAAGTACCGCATCCGCATCTACGACGGCAGCGATGCCGTCATTAAGCTGGAGCGAAAAAAGAAGGTGGGCAGCTACATCTATAAGGAAGATGCCGCCCTCACCCGCGAGGAAACGGAGCACATCCTGCGGGGGGACTACGGCCTTCTCCTCGCGTCGCCCCAGAACCTCTGCCGGGAGTTCTATGTGGAGTGCGTCTCCCATGTCCTGCGCCCCCGCGTCCTCGTGGATTACGAGCGGGAGGCGTGGGTGCTGGACGAGGGGACCGTGCGCATCACCTTTGACCAGAACGTCCGGGCCGCTGTGGGCGGCTGGGATCTGTTTGACCCAAAGCTCCCCACCCTGCCGGTGCTGGACCCCGGCACGCTGGTGCTGGAAGTAAAGTTCACCGAGTTTTTGCCGGAAGTTCTCCGCCAGCTCCTGCCGCCCAAGGCGCAGGAGTGGACGGCAGTGTCCAAATATGTCCTCTGTGCGGACAAAACGGCCTACCGCCACGGGTTTTCCGGCTGGAACGACTAGAAGGGAAAGGAACGCAGCTATGAGTGTCAAGGACTTTATCAAGAAATCGGTGCTGGAAGGCTTCAGCCCGTACAATGTGCCCCAGATGGCGGGGGCCCTGCTGGCGGCGCTGGCCATGGGGGTGCTGATCTACTGGGTGTACCAGCGGTTCTACGCGGGGGTCATCTTTTCCCGTAGCTTCGCCATGACCTTGGTGGGCATGTCCGTCCTCACCTGCATGGTCACGCTGGCCATCAGCTCCAACGTGGTCATCTCGCTGGGCATGGTGGGCGCACTGTCCATCGTGCGGTTCCGCACGGCAGTCAAGGACCCGCTGGACCTGCTCTATCTGTTCTGGTCCATCACAGCGGGCATCACCACCGGCGCGGGGATGTACCTGCTGGCCGTGGCGGCGTCGGCGGTGATGATCGGGGTGGTGGTCTTCCTCTCCCGCTGGCAGACGGCGGGCCGCAGCTATGTGGCGGTGCTTCACTATCAGGGCGAAAAGCCCGGCGACGAGATCGTTCGGGCGCTGGGGCGGAACAAGTTCGCCGTCAAATCGAAGACCCTCCGGGCCGAGGGCACCGAGCTGGCCGTGGAGGTCTGCTGCCGGGACAACGCCAGTGAGGTCACCGACCGGCTGCGCAGCATTGAGGGCGTGGAGGACGTGACCATGATCCAGTACAATGGCGAGTACCATGGCTGAGCGCCGGACCGCGGCGGCCGCAGCCTGTCTGCTGCTGGCGGGGTGTCTGCTCTGGGCCGGGCGGAAGCACACGGCGGTGTACCAGCCGGACGAAACGGCTTTTCCCAATGCGCAGATCGGCTATGCGCCCGGTGTGCTGGATACAGGCCCGGACGAGCCGGCTGTGACCCTGCGCTACCTCGGCCTGACGTGGCGGGAGCTGGAGCCGGAAGAGGGCGTCTATGCGTGGGAGACCATCCAGCAGACCTGCCACCTCGATGCCCTGCGGCAGCAGGGGGTGCATCTGGTCCTCCGCATCCTCTGCGACGAGCCGGGGGCGGAAGCTCACCTCGACATCCCGGATTGGCTCTACGAAAAAACCGGGAACGGCAGCTGGTACGATCTCTCCTACGGCAAAGGCTACTCCCCCGATTACGCCGACCCGGCCTTCTTTGCGGCCCACGCGGCGCTGCTGCGGGCGGTGGGGGAGTGGTTCGGGGCCGATGGCTTTGTCAGCTATGTGGAGCTGGGCAGCCTCGGCCACTGGGGCGAGTGGCACGTAAAGTCCGGCGAGGGGCTGGTGCCCCTGCCGGAGGAAGCGGTCCGTGACCGGTATATGGCCCTGTATCGGGAAGCCTTCCCGGCGGCAAAGCTGCTGGTGCGCCGCCCCTTCCGCGGGGCGGCGGGGCAGGGCTTCGGCCTGTACAACGACATGACCGGCCACGCCGGGGACACCGCCGAGTGGCTGGGCTGGATCAAAAACGGCGGCTGGTATGAGGGCGACCCGGCGGGCCTTTCGCCCATGCCGGATGCGTGGCAGACCGCCCCCATCGGCGGGGAACTTACCAGCCGCATCCCGATGGAACAGCTTCTGGAGACCGGCCTTGACCAGACTCTGTCCCTCGTAAAAGGATCCCACATGAGCTTCCTCGGCCCCAAAACGGCGGATGCCGCTTACCGGACCGGGTACGACGCGGTGCTGTCGGCCCTCGGCTACCGGCTGCGGGTGCCGGAAGCGGCGTGGCGGCGGGTGCCGGGCGGCATGGAGCTGACCGTTACCCTTGCGAACGAGGGCAGCGCCCCCTTTTACTGGGACTGGCCGGTGAACCTCTACGCGGAAACGGCGGAGGGCACCCCGCTGGAAACGGTTCCGCTGGGCATCTCGCTGCCGGAACTGCTGCCGGGACAGACCCGGACGGCAAAGGTCAAACTCACCGCCCTGTCCGCACCCTTCTGGGAAGAGCGGGACCGGCGGGTGACCATGGGCATCGTGGACCCCATGACGGGACGGGATGCCGTCCGCTTCGCGATGCAGACGGCGCAGGAAAACGGCCGCGCTGTCCTCTTTGCGGGGGTCTGAACACAAAAAAGCCTGAGACTTATGAGGGCAGGTCTCAGGCTTTTTTGCTGCCTTGGGGCAGCGATTCAGGAATATAGGAAACGGAGAGTGTCAGAGATCAAAGGATGCGCACCCGGATGACGGCGGGGATGGCGGAAAGCTTTTCGGCCAGCGCTGCATTCACGGCACCGGTGGCATCCAGCATGGTGTAGGCCATGTTCTTTTTGCTCTTGTTCACCATGTTTTCGATGTTCAGGCCCGCTTCGGTGGTCAGCGCGGTGATCTGGCTGATCATGCCGGGCTCGTTTTTGTGGATGATGCAGATGCGCTTGCCGCCGGCGCGGGGCTGGACCACCTCCGGCATGTTCACCGAGTGGGTGATGTTGCCGTTCTTGAGGTAATCGCTGATCTCCAGCGCGGCCATGACGGCGCAGTTGTCCTCGGCTTCCGGGGTGGAAGCACCCAGATGTGGGGTGCAGATGACGCCCGCCTTGCCCAGCAGGGCTTCGGTGGGGAAATCGGTCATGTAGCCGGAGACTTTGCCGGTCTCCAGCGCGTCCAGCAGGGCGGGGGTGTTCACCAGCTCGCCGCGGGCATAGTTCAGGATCTTCACACCGTCCTTGCACAGGGCAAGGGTCTGGGCGTTGATGGTGTCCTTGGTGGTGGGCAGGTAGGGCACATGGATGGTGATGTAGTCGCACAGCGGGAGCATGTCGTTCAGGTTCACGCAGTGGTGCACTTGGCTGCTCAGGTTCCATGCGGCGTCGATGGAGATGTAGGGGTCGTAGCCGTAGACCTCCATGCCCAGCGCAATGGCGCAGTTGGCCACGCGGGAGCCGATGGCACCCAGACCGATGACGCCCAGCGTCTTGCCCTTGATCTCGTTGCCGACGAACTGCTTTTTGCCCTTTTCCACGCTCTTGGCCATGGCGGCATCCCCCGCAAGGCCCTGCGTCCACTGGGCGGCGGCGGGCACATTGCGGCTGCCCGCGATCAGCATCCCGATGACCAGTTCGGCCACGGCGTTGGCGTTGGCACCGGGGGTGTTGAAGACCACGATGCCCTGCTCGCTGCAGCGGTCCAGCGGGATGTTGTTCACACCGGCACCGGCGCGGGCAATGGCCAGCAGGTTGTCGTTGAAGGCAGTGTTCAGCAGGTCGGCGCTGCGCACAAGGATGCCGTCCGGCGTGTCGGTGTCCACCGAGACGTCGAAGAGGTTTTTATTCAGCTTTGCCAGCCCCACCGGGCTGATGGCGTTGAGCGTTTTGATGGTATACATTAGGCGTTCTCCTTCCGGAACTTCTCCATGAAATCGACCAGCTTGTCAATGCCTTCGGGGGGCATCGCGTTGTAAATAGAAGCGCGCATACCGCCCACAAGGCGGTGGCCCTTCAGGTTGACGAACCCGGCCTCCGCAGCCTCGGCGCAGAACTTTTTGTCCATGTCGGGGTCGGGGCTGGTGAAGGTCACGTTCATGGTGCTGCGGTAGCGGTGCTCCACGGGGTTTTGGAAGAAGTCCTGCCCGTCGAGGTAATCGTACAGCACCTTGGCTTTGGCCTCGTTGATCTTCTGCATGTTGGCAAGGCCGCCGATGTCGTTTTCGAGGTACTTCAGCACCAGACCGGTCATGTAGATGCACCAGCAGGGGGGCGTGTTGTACATGCTGTCCTTCGCCAGCAGGGTGGTGTAGTTCATCATGGTGGGCACGGTGTCCGCCGCGTGGCCCAGCAGGTCGTCCCGCACGATGGCGATGGCCATGCCGGCGGGGGCAACGTTCTTCTGGACACCGAAGTAGATGCAGCCGTACTTGGTCACATCCACCGGCTTCGAGAGAATCATGGAACTCATGTCCGCCACCAGCGGCACACCCTCCACCTGCGGCACCTCGACGTACTGGGTGCCGAAAATGGTGTTGTTCTGGCAGATGTGGATGTAGCTGGCGTCCTTGTCGTAGTCGATGGCGTTGACGTCCGGGATGTAGGTGAAGTTCCTGTCCTTGCTGGAAGCAACGATCTTCACCTCGCCGAACTTGGCGGCTTCCTTGCGGCCAAGTTCGAGAAATTGCCGGTAACGAGGTAATCGGCCTTGCCGGTGGTCATGAAGTTCAGCGGCACCATGGCGAACTGCTGGGTCGCACCGCCCTGAAAGAAACCGACCTTGTAGTTGTCCGGGATGTTCATCACCCGGCGCAGGGTGGCTTCGGTCTCGGTGATGATGGCGTCGAACCACTTGCTGCGGTGACTCATCTCCATCACGCTCTGGCCGCTGCTGCCGTATTCGAGCAGCTCGGCCTGTGCCTGTTTCAGGACTTTTTCGGGCAGCATGCTGGGCCCTGCGCTGAAGTTGTAAACTCGTGCCATAATGAACTCTCCCTTTCCTATCAAGTGCCGCCCGGATGGTCGGCGGCGTTGTGCTCTGGATTTGTCCGTAGTATAATGGTTTTGGGGGTGCGAAAACAAGAGCATCTTTGCACAAAGATGTGGTATCTGACCGCACCCTGAAAGCACAGAACACACAAATGTCCTTGATGAAAATACAAAAATAAAGACATTTGTAAAAATATGCTGAAAGACCCGCATCCTGCCTGAAAAATGCGGCTTGCGGGAAACGAAAAAAACTGCTATACTGGTCAAAACAGAGACAAATGTAAAATCAAAAAATGGAAGAGGTGATGGCAGTGTATGGCCTCTCGGACAGCCTGAAACCGCTCTCGGCAGCGGAGGAACAGGTGCTTCTGGCCGTGTGGAGCTGCAAACCGCCCGCATCCCGGCGGGACATCGGGGAGCGTCTGGCCGAAAAAGGATGGAAACCGGCCACGGTGCTCAATTTTCTCTACCGGCTGGAAGCGAAGGGCTGGGTGAAGAGCGGCAAGGACCAGAACCGCAACATTTACACGCCCACCATCACGAAACGCGCCTACAGCGTCTGGATCATGCGGGAGCGGCTGGACGCCGTTTTCGGCGGGGATGTCGCCGCCGCCGTCCGCGCCCTCGTCAGCGAGAGCGGCTGCTCCCAAAGCCAGCTCGAACAGGCCATCGCCGTGCTCGAAGAAAAACACGCCGAGGCCGAGGAATATGATCTGTATGACCCCTACGGCTAAACCTCTCAGTCTCGCTTCGCTCGACAGTCGTCCACCCTTTGTCGCTTACGCGACATCTCCCTCCGGCCGGAGGGAGTCTTTCCTAGTAGGGGAGCCTCTGGCGAAACCGAACACTTTGCGGGGAATGCCAAGGCCTCCCCTACTAGGGGAGGTGGCAATGCGAAGCATTGACGGAGAGGTTGTACGAAGGAAGACGTAAGATGAGGAGAGATAGAGTATGACCTGCAAAAATCGCGCCAAAAACTGCGGCGGGTGCCCGCTGCTGGAAGTTCCATACCCGGAACAGCTGAAACAAAAAGAGGCAAAAGTCCGCGCCCTGCTGGGCAAGTACGGCCCGGTGCACCCCATCCGGGGGATGGAAACGCCGACCCATTACCGCAACAAAGTGATCTCCACCTTTGCAACGGGTTCTGGTGGAAAACTGGTCTCCGGCATCTACGCCGCCAAGACCCACAAAGTGCTGCCGGTAGAGCGCTGTCTGCTGGAAGACGAGGTGCTGGACACGGCCATGGAAGCCGTCCGCGCAGCGGCAGCGGCCTGCAAATACCAGCCTTACAATGAGGACAAAGGCACCGGGCTGCTCCGGCACTGTCTGCTGCGCCGGGGCGTCGCCACCGGGCAGGTGATGGTGGTGCTGGTCACAGCCCAGCCGGTGCTGCCGGGCGCGAAAAACTTCGTCCGCGCCCTCCTCGCCGAGGCGGAAAAGCGCAGCGTCCCCGTGACGACCGTGGTCCAGAACTACAACCCCCGCCGCACCAGCGTCGTGTTGGGCGAGCAGGAAAAGGTGCTATACGGCAAGGGCTTCATTCTGGATACCCTCTGCGGCAAGACCTACGCCCTCAGCCCCCGCAGCTTTTATCAGGTGAACCCGGTGCAGACGGCGGTGCTGTACGGCCTTGCCGTAGATGCCGCCAAGCTGACCGGAAACGAAGTGGTGCTGGACGCCTACTGCGGCATCGGCACCATCGGACTGACCGCTGCCGACAAGGCAAAGCAGGTGGTGGGCGTGGAGCTGAACCGCGACGCGGTGCACGACGCCATCGGCAATGCCAAGCACAACGGCGTGAAGAACGCCCGCTTCTTCGCCGCCGACGCGACGGAGTGGATCAGCGCCGCCGCGGCTGCCGGGGAGCGGGCCGACGTCATCTTCATGGACCCGCCCCGCGAGGGCTCGACCCCGCAGTTCATCGAGAGCGTCGCCCGCATGGTCCCGAAGCGGGTGGTCTACGTCAGCTGCAACCCGGAGACCATGGCCCGCGACCTCGCCCTCCTGACGAAAAAAGGCTACCGCGCGGAAGGCTTCACCCCGGTCGATATGTTCCCGAACAGTGAGCATATCGAGGTGGTCTGCGCCCTGTCCCGACAGGAACAACGGAAGCAAAGCCGCCGATGAAGCGTTCCGGGGGCCTTTGGCCGCGAAAATGTGAGAGAACGCGGACCATGGTTGAGAAAGGCACTGCAACGTGATATACTAAAATGGCATATACGTGCCTTGATTACAGAAATCCAAAGGTGAAATGTCTTACAATGAACGGTTATTTTTATGTATTGACGGCCATTGACCTTTTTGTGCTGAGCTTCATGTGCATCCTCACAAAATTCAGCGAGTCCCTGAACAAGAAGCAGAAACGGGGATTTTTTCTGGCCTTTGCGCTGATCGCGGGGATCTCGGTGCTGGAGGTGGTGACGCTGGCGGTGGATGGCGCACCGGCGGGCTACCGTTGGCTGAACATCCTGTCCAACTATCTGGGGTTCGGCCTCTCCCCGGCGGTGTCCCTGTGCCTAGTGTACGTCATGGACCGAAAAAAGATGGTGAACTTCTGGTTCCGGGCGGCCGTGTGCTGCGAGGGGTGCTACCTGCTGTTCCTTGCCCTGTCCATCCCTGCCGGGCTGGTGTTCTCCGTTAGCGAAGACAACGTCTATTCCCGCGGGCCTTACTTTTGCATTTACATCCTGATGTACCTTGCGGCCATCGTGTACCTTTCGGCGTCCACCATCGTCACGGCGCGGGAGTTTCAGAACCGCAGCCGGGCGCTGATCTACCCCCTGATGCTCTTTCTGACCATCGAGACCATCATTCAGGTGGCCTTGCCGAGCCTCCACGTTACATGGCTGTGCGTTACCCTGCTGTCGGTGTTGTACTTTATTTATTGCAGTGAGATGTGGAACCAGCTGGACGCCCTCACCGGGCTGCTGAACCAGAACAGCTACCTGAACCGCACCGCAGAGATGCGCCGCAGCGGCGGGGTGCTGGTGGTGTTCGATGTGGACGACTTCAAGCAGGTCAACGACCGCTACGGCCACTTACAGGGGGACGTCTGCCTGGCCGAGATCGCCCGCTGCATCAAAAAAGCCTATGCCCACTGCGGCTACTGTTACCGCATCGGCGGCGACGAGTTCTGTGTGCTGCTGAAAAACGCAGACCGGGAGGCCCGGTGCGCGCAGGAATTTGAGCGTCGGCTGGCACTGCGGCGCGGGGTTGTGCATTGTCTGCCCAGAGTGTCCATGGGGTCGGCACCCATTTCGGGGGAGGATCTGCTGGCTGTGAAAGACCAAGCCGACCGGGAGATGTACCGCTGCAAAAAGGCCCGGAAGGCTGCGATGGAAAGGGCCGGAAGCGGAAGGCCCTGACCCATAGGCTGTACAAAAGGGGAGAAAGCCATGAACGATTTTTCACACTTGAAAAACAAGCTTCTGGCCGAACAGGTCGAAGATCAGATCTACCACTACATTCTGGATACCCCCATCGAACCGGGAGCAAAACTGCCCAATGAATTCGAATTGGGCGAAAAGTTCGGCGTGGGCCGTAGCACCATCCGGGAAGCCGTCAAGCTGCTGTCCAGCAAAGGCATCGTGGAAGTGCGGCGCGGGTCGGGTACTTACGTGGTGACAACGACCAAGGGCCTGTCCGACCCGCTGGGTCTGCGTTCGGTGAAGGATAAGAATCGGTTGGCATTGGATCTTGTCAATGTCCGTCTTTTGCTGGAACCGGGCATTGCGGCTATGGCGGCACGGAATGCGACAGAAGAGGACATTGAGCGTCTGCGGCGGCTGTGTGAACGGGTCGATATGTTCCCGAACAGTGAGCATATCGAGGTGGTCGGGAGCTTGAGCCGGGCAGGAATGGTATTGTACAATAAAAGTTGACACAGCGAACTCAGCCCGCTGTATCTGGCCTGTGTCACCGCTGCGATCGCTGGCGGCTCCACCGTCTGTTCCCACTTCAACGATTCCGGTTTCTGGCTGGTCAAGAGCCTTGTGGGCATGGATGAAAAGACGACCCTCAAGACTTGGACCATTATGGAAACGCTGGTCGGCGGCGTGGGCTTCCTCGTGGTACTGGTCATCTCCTTCTTTGCTTGATCGACGATTTGATTCTCCTTCAAGTTGTCGTTCATCGTTCTCCTAATTCATTTGCCTTCTAAAATGCACAGCCGCTCCGGTTTATGCTTTGCCCGGAGCGGCTGTGCGTTTCCTATTTTATTTTACGTTCTGCTTCTCCATGAACCTGCTGCCCACCCTAACAGGACCTTGGTCAGGTAGAAGTTCGTGAACCCCATTGCCGCCAGCAGCGCGGCGACCACTATGGCGGCGTACAGCACCACGAAGAGCTTCAGCCCCTTGAGCATGGACTCCATCTTTTCGACCATGGCGTGTAGGTCGCGCAATGTCAGCCCCGGCCGGGGCAGGTAGACGGTTTGCAGCAGGATTACCCCGGCCCCAGCCAGACCACCAGCAGCACCCCCGCGATCGCAAAGGGCACCACCAGTATGATGAGGTTGGAGCGCTTGAGCTGTTCCTGAATGGTCATAAAGATCCTCTCCCTTTTCTGGATCCATTGTACCATAAAGAGAGAGGGGAGAGTTAAATAAAAATTAAAATGCTTGACGAAGACGCGGATTTGTGGTATTTGAGAAGCAAAGAAAACTACTCAACAGGAATGTGAATCATGAAAGGTGTAACTATATGGCGAAAAAGTTGACAGAAGACGCAGTGCGTGATAAGGCGCGCGACATTTTAGGTCTGAAAGATAAGAAAAATGCAAAAGCTGGCGTCGGACAACTGACGACATTTAATCAACTGGGATTCGCGGGAATTTCAGATAAACCGGATGGGTGGTATTTGCCAGACAACAAAAATGAAGTGGCAGTTGTCCTTGAAGCAAAAGCGTCCCGGATTTCTTTAGGAAAAGCGCAAGTTGATGAAGTTCTAAAAAATGTTCGAATTGTACAGAAGCAGTATGAAAATGTTGTCGGAATCTTGTACAATGGTGAAGATACAAGAGTGTTCAAAGGCGAAAGCGAGTTTCAAGGCGACGGAGCGAATGTCCTACAAAATATTGCGTATTATGCGGCACTATTTGATAAAGGGCAAATTGATAAAGAACATATTTATGAACTGACGGCGAAGATCAATAATAGTCTGCACTTTGAATTTGGTATTAAAAATTTGTATCATCGCATGATCTTTACGGCGTGTGCGCTGGTTGCAGAACGATACGGTGCTGGATTGAAGCGCCTGAAAGACATGGGGTATAGCACGTTTCATACGGCGATTCATTCTACGTTGTCTAAATCGCTTGAAAACAGTCGAAAGCAGAATGCAAAGATTGATATCTTGTTGGAAGAATATTCTGATATTAAGATGAACACGACGGATAATCAACAGGCAATCAATGATTTTATTGACTGGGTGGTTGAAATTTCTGAGTGCGTTAACTCAAATGAATGGCGCGGCGAGGACGTCATGGGAATCTTCTTTAACGAATTTAATCGTTACAAAAAGAAATCTGAATCCGGTCAGGTGTTTACACCAGAACATATCACCGACTTTATGTATAAGGTTCTTGATGTGAACAAGGATGATTATATTTTGGATGCTACCTGTGGTTCGGGCGGTTTTCTTGTAAAGGCGATGGCGAATATGATCCGTGAGGCTGGAGGAATGCAGACGAATGCCGCGGCTGAGATCAAATCAAGTCATCTTTATGGAATCGAGTTTGACCGGGAGATTTATGCTTTGGCATGTGCAAACATGCTGATTCATAAAGACGGAAAGACGAACCTTGAACAAATGGATGCCCGCACGGAGTCGGCATGTGAATGGATCAAGACAAAACCGATTACGAAAGTTTTGATGAACCCGCCATATGAGAATAAATATGGTTGCATGACAATTGTTGAGAATGTGTTGGATAATGTACCGCCCCATACGCAATGCGCATTCATCTTGCCAGATAAAAAACTGGAAAAGGCAGGCAAGACGCAGATAAAGCGAATTTTGAAGAACCATCGGTTGCGCAAAGTTATGAAGCTGCCGGAAGATTTATTTTTCGGAGTGGGAGTTACTACAAGTGTTTTTATATTTGAGGCTGGTGTTCCGCAGGACGGAAAGGAGTTTTTTGCGTGCTATATGGAATCTGACGGACTGGTGACGGTTAAAAATAAGGGGAGACACGACGTTTACGGAAGGTGGGCAGATATTGAGGCGCACTGGATTGAAGTCATGGAAAAGCAGTCGGGGGATGAGACTTGTCAGTGGGTTGATCCTGCCGAGCATTTGTCCTATCAGGTGCCGCAGAAGCCGTTTGAAATTTTCGAAGAAGATTTCCGAAAGACAGCGATGGATTATGTAATGTTCCAGAAGAAAATCGATGCGAAAGCGTTTGGAGACAAATTGATGACGGCGGCAATCTACTCAAGTCATGTAAGTGCCGATGAAAATACTGTGACCATCTCGATGCAGAAAGGGGATGGCAGTGATGAAGAAGATTGACACAAGCAAGTGGAAAGAGTTTGTCGTTGGTGATCTGTTCGACATCCATCCAACAAAAGCTTATAAAAGAATAAATATTGAGCTTTTCGAAGAAAACGGGACGAACCCAGTTGTCGTAAACACTGGCTTCAATAACGGAGTAGGCGGCTACGCAAATTTAGATTGCACTGAGAAAGCCGGGACGATTACCTTTACTGACACGGCGGCAAAGAGCACAGACTCTTTCTTCTATCAGGAAAAGGACTTTATCGGTTATCCTCATGTGCAAGGAATGTATGCGAAAACTCACGAGTGGACAAAAACTGAAGGATTGTTTCTGAACGCCGTTATAAAGTCCATCTTAAATGGCCGGTATGATTTTATCCGAAAGATGACAAGAGCAGAGATACTCCAATTAAAAGTCAAGCTGCCAGCAGTGGTTCAGATGGACGGGACATATCGACCCGATTGGGCATTTATGGATGCCTATATGTCCCGAATGCTACAGATTTCAGAAGCAAATCTTGCAACTTTAAGACAGGCGGATGGCAATAAGCATACGATAGATATTACAAAGTGGAAGCGGTTTCACCTATATGATGAAGGCTTGTTTGAGATAGATATGGGAACGAAACTTGACCGGGTGAAAATGACGCAGACAAACCCAGAGATAAATTTTGTAGGCCGTGCGAATACAAACAATGGAATAACGGCACGAGTTGACCGTCTGGAGGAACTTGAACCATACGATGCGGGCAATATAACGCTTTCACTGGGAGGCGACCTTGGTTCATGTTTTATACAGCCGGATCGATTTTATACAAGTCAGAATGTTGTTGTCCTCATACCAAAATGGAAGATGCCGTTTGAGGTAAAGCAGTTCATTGCAACGATGATTTTTAGAGAAAGTAAAAGCTATTATAAACCGTTTATCAATGAGCTGAATCCACATATCAAAACTGATTTCTCGTTCTTTTTGCCAGTTGACACGAAGGGAAAGCCGGATTGGAAGTATATGGAGAACTATATGCAATCCATTATTAAAAATGCCGAACTTGATTTGAGGGCAATCCAGACGATATTCTGAGATATGGTGGAGCGGCTGCTTGCGGCTGGCTGGTGTCTGCGCAATTAGACCATCAAGTGTTTATTTTCAATTTGTTCAAAAACCTCACAAAGAAACTCCATTTTTATCCGGTACAATGTAGACGTACTTAAGAAAACACTGTCCCCCGCGAATGCGAGGCAATAGCCAATGCGGCGGGCAGACTACCAACCATCTCCTGACAGCCGCAAATGTTTGGGAGTTCTCATATACAGGCAGCGCCGCTTTCTCCTCCTTTCCACGGCGCTGCCTGTTTTAGATTCTGCGCAGCAAAAAGCTCTCCGTTTCAACCGAAGCGGAGAGCTTTTTGCATGTTCGGGATCTGGTGTTCAGCGCAGGTCCCGCAGACGGGCGGCGGGGAGGGTGGAACTCAAAAACGTCCACACAGCGTCCTGACTGTCGTTCACGAGGTAGGCTTGGGTCTGCTGGACATAGAGGTAAACGGCATCGGGGGTGCGGTAGGCGATGTGGAGGTCCTGCCACGGGTACTGGTGGCTGGGCTCTGGGCGGTCCTGCTCGCCCGCCATCCAGACGGCAAGGCCGGTGTCATCGAACCGGAGGCGGTAGAATGGGCGGGGGAGGCCCAGCTTTTTGATGGTGGTGCGCAGGTCGCGGAAGAAGGTGTAGAAGTACACGGCCGGGAGCCCCAGCGCCACTACGGCCAGCACCACAGCCAGCAGGGCGGCACCTTCCCGCACGCCCACCTGCGACAGGCAGATACAGGAAAACACCAGCAGGATGGCCGTAAAGGCCAGCGGGCGCCGCCAGCGCTTCTGGTGGCGGAACAAGTCGAAGGAGCGGAACTTGTGGAACGATGCGGCGTCCATGGTGATGGAAACGCTGATGGGCTGCGACATGGATAACATCTCCTTTTTTAGGCATAGTACCATATTTTTTTTCGCGAGGCAAGCGCAATCTTGCGCAAATGGCAGAAAACGTGGTAGAATAAGACGATTCATGGTTTGAAAATTTTGCCGGGAGGGGAAGAAAGTGCATCGACAAAGTACGCTCAAGCAGCGGATGATCCTGTGTCTGGCAGCATTTTTTGTGGCCTTGGCGGCCCAGATCGTGCTGAGCTTTTACCAGTCCGGTACGGTGCTGCGGGAGCTGGACGACCAGATGGGCAACTTCAATGCCATCAGCCGCTTTCAGAACGGCGTGGAGCGCAGCCTGACGGCGCTGGACGAATACCGCTGGGAGTACGGCGACACGGATGCCTTCTTGACAGAGCTGGACAGCGCTTTCTCTACGATGAACGCATGGCTGTGGCGGATCGACGGCAGCCTTGACACCGTGAGCGAGGAGCAGTATCTGCTCTACAGCGCCGTCTGCACCACCTATAAAAGCTACGCAGCCCTCATCGACGAGGTAAAGGCGGATGTTGCCGCCGGGGCCGACGCCCAAGCGGCCCAGCTCTATTATAGTAAAGTCTCGCCCTGCGGCGGATATCTGCGGCAGTATGCCCAGCAGCTGTTGAACACCGCCATCTCGGACGCGCAGGGCACCTACATGACCGTCTCGGAACTGAGCAGCCGGGTCAAGTGGGCCCAGACCGTCGTGGTGGGGCTCTGCCTTGCGCTGGGCCTTGTGATGGCGTGGTCGCTGATGCGGCTGCTGACGCCGGTGCAGGAGATGATCGGGGCCTCACAGGCCGTCGTCCGGGGCGAGCTGGACACGCCGGACATCCCGGTGCCCCGGCAGGACGAGATGGGCCGGTTGATCGACGCGTTCAACCGGATGAAGCACTCGATGGCCCAGCAGGTGAACACCCTGCGGGAGAAAAACGAGATGGAACAGGCGCTGCACCAGCAGAAGACACAGGCGCTGGAACTGCAGAACCGGATGGAGCGGAGCCGTTTGCAGCAGCTGCGCAGTCAGATCGACCCGCATTTCCTGTTCAACACCCTGAACGTCATCCTGCAGACGGCAGGGCAGGAGACGGCCTACCGCACCCAAGCGCTCATCACGGCGCTGAGCCATCTATTGCGGTACAGCCTGATGAGCAACGACGAGCAGGTGCCCCTCTCCCGCGAGGTGCGGATCGTGGACGAGTATTATTCCATCTACCACGTCCGCTTCGGCGAGCGGGTGCAGATGGAATGGCGCATCTCGGACTCCATCGACCTGACCGAGACGCTGGTGCCCTCGTTTATTTTGCAGCCCATCGTGGAAAACGCCTTCAAGCACGGCATCGCCCCCAAGGAAGAGGGCGGCCGGGTCCGCATCCGGGTCAACCCGCTGCGGGACAAGGGGCTGCTGTATATCAGCGTCTGCGACAACGGCGTGGGCATTGCGCCCGAACAACTGCACGAATTGCAGACGGCGCTGGAATCCCCCGACGAGCGGTGGGAGCATATTGGTGTGTACAACGTAGCGGCGCGGCTGCGGCTGCTGGATCCGCGCTGTGCGTTGAACGTTCGTTCCCATCCGGGGCGGGGCACGGCGGTGAGCCTGTACCTGCCCCTTGTGGAACCCACAGAAGAGGAGGACTTGGATGATGATTCGCTTGTTGATCGCGGATGACGAGCGGCTGGAGCGCGAAGCTCTGGCGGAGATGGTGACGCGGCGGTTCGTGGAGCACGAGATCGTGCTGGAAGAAGCCGAGAATGGCCGCAAGGCAGCAGATACGGCGATCCTGTGGGGGGCGGACCTCATCCTGATGGACATCGAGATGCCGGGCATGAACGGCCTTGATGCGGCCCGCGCTGTGCTGGCTCAGCGGCCCGGCTGCAGGGTCATCTTCGTAACGGCCTACAGCCTGTTCCAGTACGCCCACGAGGCGGTGCATCTGGGGGCGTGCGACTATCTGCTCAAGCCGGTAGACCCGGACGAGCTGGAAGCGTCCATCCGCCGGGCCATCCGGCAGATCGAGACCGAACGCAAGCTGGAAGCGCTGGCCCCCATCCAGCAGGAGCAGGAGCCTGAAGCGCCCGCCGCGCCGCACGAGGAAGGCGGGGACGAGAGCAGCCAGAACGCCCTTGTCATGGCGCATGTGCGGCGGTATCTCGAAGACAACTATATGTTCGACATCTCGCTGGACAGCGTGGGCGAGATCCTGCACATCAGCCCGGCCTACCTCTCGGCCCAGTTCAAGAAATACCAGAAGATGAACTTCCTCGACTGCCTGACCGAACTGCGGATCAACGCGGCCAAGGAGCTGCTGAACGACCCCTTCCGCTCCTCGGCGGAGGTGGCCTCCATGGTGGGCTACGAGGACGCCAGCTATTTTGCCCGCGCCTTCAAAAAGCGGACGGGCGTTACCCCCACCCAGTACCGCCGCCAAGCCGCCAAGGCTGCGAAGGGCGAAAAACAGGGGGCGCTGCTGTGAACCGGAAGCTGACCCGGCGGCAGGTGCTGACCGCCGCGGCCGCCGGGGCGGCGCTGACGCTCTGCGGCTGCAGGCAGCAGGAGCCGGAAGAGGCCAAGCCGGAGCTGATCCTGCGCTACGCCGAGAACCAGCCGGAGGACTACCCCACCACACAGGCGGCGCTGGCCTTTGCGGGGGTGGTGGCCGACCAGACGGACGGCCGGGTGAAGGTGGCCGTGTACAGCGGCGGAGAGCTGGGGGCCGAGCAGAGCGTCATCCAGCAGATGCAGTTCGGCGGCATCGACTTTGCCCGCGTCTCCCTGAGCCAGCTGGCCGAATACATCCCGGCGCTGAGCGTATTGCAGCTGCCCTACCTTTACGAAGACGCCAGCCAGATGTGGCGGGTGCTGGACGGCAGCATCGGCGACGATTTTCTGGCCATGCTGGACCAGATGGATCTTGTGGGCCTGTCGTGGTTCGATGCGGGCGTCCGCAGCTTCTACACCCGCGAAAAGGTCACGGATCTGGAACAACTGCAGGGGCTGACCCTCCGGGTGCAGGAGTCGGACATGATGAGCGAGATGATCACCGACCTTGGCGCAGAGCCGGTGCAGGTGGTGTACAGTCAGGTCTATGCGGCCCTCCGCAACGGTCAGATCGACGGGGCCGAGAACAACTGGCCCAGCTACGACGCCATGGGCCATTACGAGGTCGCGCCCTACTTTTTGCAGGACGAGCACACCCGCGTGCCGGAGATCCAACTGGCCAGCACGGCCGCCATCGAAAAGCTGGAAGCCCTTGATCCCTCTTACCCGGAGGTGCTGCGCACCTGCGCGCGGGAGTCCGCCCGCACCGAGCGGCGGCTCTGGGCCGAGCGGGAGGCCCGCAGCGAAAAGGAACTGCGGGAGTGGGGCGTGGAAGTGACCACCCTGCCCGACGCCGAAAAGCAGAAATTCCGCGCCGCCGTCCAGTCTCTCTATGATCGGTTCGCCGATCAGGCGGAGCTGCTGGAGAGAATCAAGGAAAGTTGAGAGAAAAGCTCCTTCCTAGAATCTCTCCGGAGAAAAAGCTTGGAAAATCGAAATGAATTTTATGTTGCATCCTACTTCTTGTCGAGAACGTCAAATTAAACTATACAAACTTGTGCATATCATCCAAAAGTGATTTTCACATTCTTTCGAAAATCAGGACATTTTTTGAAATCCCTTGCCCCGGCTTAAAAAATTTGCTAAAGTGTGAACAGTGAATGAACGACGGCGCGGGCCCTGTGCAGGACGTGCCGTCCAGAGAAGATTTTAGGAGGACTTACTTATGAAAAAGATCACTCGTCGCAGCTTCCTCGCAGCAGCCGGTGTTTCCGCCGCTGCTCTGGCTCTGACCGCTTGCGGTGGCTCTTCCAACAGCACCACCAGCACCGCTGCTTCTTCCGCTGCAGCTTCTTCTACCGCCGCCGGTGATGCAGCCGCTGCTGCTTCCGACCCGAAGGTGACTCTGGTTTACGCCGAGGTCAACCCGCTGGACACCATCGTTGGCCAGACCGCTACCCACTTCAAGGAGAAGGTCGAGGAGCTGACCGGCGGTTCCGTCGTCATCGACGTGCAGGCTTCCGGTGTTCTGGGTTCTGAGAACGACGTTCTGGACGCCATTCTGGGCGGCTCCACTTCCATCGATATGAGCCGTATCTCCGCTTTCGCACTGACCAGCTACGGCTGCAACAAGTCCAAGCTGCTGAGCATCCCCTTCACCTTTGAGAACCGCGCACACTTCTGGAACTTCGCAAACAGCGACCTCGCTCCGGAGTTCCTGAACGAGCCGCAGGAGCTGGGTCTGCCCGTTCGCGGCATCTTCTACGGCGAGGAGGGCTTCCGCCACTTCTTCACCGTCAACCCCGTTTCCGGCATTGAGGACTTCAAGGGCCTGAAGCTGCGCGTGTCCAACGACCCCGTCATGAACGGCATGGTCGAGGGTCTGGGCGCGAACCCCACCGTCGTTTCCTTCGGTGAGCTGTACAGCGCACTGCAGACCGGCGTTGTGGATGGCGCTGAGCAGCCCATCGCAAACTACAAGTCCAACGCATTCCCCGAAGTTGCAAACAACCTGATCCTCGACGGTCACACGCTGGGTGCCATTCAGGCTGTTATCACCGATAACGCTTGGGGCAAGCTGACCGAGAACCAGCAGGCAGCCATCATGGAGGCTGGTGCGGATACGCAGGCCTTCAACGCAGATCTGTCTGAGACCGCTGAGAACAAGGTCCTCGACGAGCTGAAGTCTTCCGGCTGCAACGTCGTCGATGTTCCCGATAAGACTCCTTGGCAGGAAGCTTGCCAGAAGGTCATCAGCGAGAACACTTCGGATCAGGCAGAGCTGTATCAGCAGCTGCTGGACATGAAGGGCTGAGCCTGAGTGTCCGCTCCTAAAGTTGTAAGACGCCCGGCGGGTGGTGACGGGATCTTCCCCGCCGCACCCGCCGGGCTTTTTGTAAGGAGGAATGAACATGCCGAAAATCTTTGACACACTGGATAAGATCAAGCCGGCCTATGACATTACCTACAAAGTGGTGCTTTTCATCTGCAAGATCCTGCTGATCGCGGATATCGCCATCACCACGATGTCGGTCATCGGCCGCTACGTTCCCTTTATCCCGGACCCCGCATGGTCGGAAGAGGTCGTGCTGACCTGCATGAGCTACATGGCCGTTCTGAGCGCTGCGCTGGCCATCCGCCGCGGTGCCCACATCCGCATGACCGCATTTGATGTCTACCTGCCCAAGACTGTGCTGAAGTGCCTTGAGATCCTGTCCGATGTGGCCGTCTTTGCACTGGGCGTCATCATGATGGTGGTGGGCTGGAACTACGCCACCACGCTGGGCGGCCGCGGTTTCTACGTCTCGATGCCTTGGCTGAGCCGCTTCTGGATGTACTTCCCGGTGCCTCTGGCCGGTGTTGCCATGATCATCTTTGAGATCGAGGCCGTCTACAACCACATCAAGAGCTTTTTTGTAAAGGAGGAGAACTGATATGACAGTACAGACACTGGCAATTGTTGTCCTTCTGGTCAGCTTCTTCGTAATGATCTTCCTGCGCTTCCCCATCGCGTATGCGGTCGGTCTGTCCAGCGTGTTCTGCATGTTGGTGCAGGGTCAGGCGCTGACCGATGTCTGCCGCCTGATGGTCAAGGGCATCTCGTCCTTCAGCCTGATGGCTGTGCCGTTCTTCATCACCATGGGCGTGCTCATGGGCTCCGGCGGTATTTCCGAAAAGCTGATTGCGCTGGCTGACGCCTGCGTCGGCTGGATGCGCGGCGGCATGGCCATGGTCAACATCGTGGCTTCCTACTTCTTCGGCGGCATTTCCGGTTCTGCTTCGGCCGATACCGCTTCCATCGGTTCCATCATGATCCCCATGATGGTCGATCAGGGTTACGACGCCGACTTCTCTACGGCTGTTACCATCACCTCCTCCTGCGAGGGTCTGCTGGTCCCGCCGAGTCATAACATGGTCATCTACGCAACCACCGCAGGTGGTATCTCCGTCGGCAGCCTGTTCCTCGCGGGCTACCTGCCCGGCGCTCTGCTGGCCATCGTCCTGATGGTCGGCTCCTACATCATCTCCGTCAAGGAGAATTACCCCAAGGGCTCTCCGTTCAGCATCAAGGGCTTTATCAAGCAGATGGGCACCTCCGTCTGGGCACTGGCCGCTGTCATCATCGTCGTGGTCGGCGTCGTCGGCGGCGCGTTCACTGCGACCGAGTCCGCTGCAATCGCAGTTATCTACTCGCTGTTCGTTTCCGTCTTCGTCTACAAGGGCCTTGACTGGAAGGGCGTCTGGCACGCTCTGGACGAGTGCGTGAACACCCTGTCCATCGTCCTGATCCTGATCGCCACCTCTGCGGTGTTCGGCAACTGCCTGACCATGCTGCACGTGCCCGATCTGGCTGCAAACGCCATCACCAGCGTGACCGATAACCCCTACATCATCGCTCTGCTGATCGACCTGATCATTCTGATTCTGGGCTGCATCATGGATATGGCCCCCATCATCCTGATCGCTACCCCGATCCTGCTGCCCATCGCAACGTCCATCGGCATCGATCCCATCCAGTTCGGTATCATCGTGGTCCTGAACTGCGGCATCGGTCTGCTGACTCCCCCTGTCGGTGCGGTCCTGTTCATCGGCTCTGCCGTGGCGAAGCGCCCGATGGAGAAGGTCGTCAAGGCCACCCTGCCGTTCTACCTGTGCATGTTCATCGCCCTGCTGCTGCTGACGTTCATCCCCGATATCAGCCTTGCCATCCCCAAGCTGCTCGGCGGCTACGTCAGCCCCATCGCAAACCCGTTGGGCCCGGTGTTCATCCACTAAACAAGTCATTCTCTCCTTCTTCTCCACAATTGTATAGAATGCGGAACAAGACCCCCGGCGTAAGCCGGGGGTCTTGTTCTTTTGTCAGAGCAGCTTTTTCAGCGTCGTTTCCCGCAGACCCGCCAGTTTATCGGGCCATGTGTTCAGGCGGGCAAGATCGCGGAGGAACTGGGCCTCGGTGAGGTCGGAAGTTGCCGCTTGCAGCAGTACATTCCGTGTAAAAAGAAAAACATTGTCCGAACTGGAATAAAAAATCAGCTCGACATGACCGGAGAAGAGGGAAAACAGCGCCGTGCGCAGCTCGTGGGAGCCGAATAGAGGCACGAGGTCGGAATCTTTCAACAACAGCACGTCTGCTTGTGGAAAAAATTGCAGGGCCGTTTCGCGCAGGGCGGCGGCGTCCGGCCAGCAGGGAGCGGCTTCCGCCATCCGGGGCGCATAGCAGACGAAGGCTCCGGCGTCCCGCGCGGCGGCAATGGCCTTGAGGTGGGTCAACCGGGCGGGGGAGTCCAGCAGACAGCCGGAGGAAAAGCAGAGGGCGAAGGCACCCCGCAGGGCGGCGGCATCCAACTGTTCCGGCGCATACAGCAGCTCGGCGGAAGGGGCGCGGTAGGGGAGAAGCTTCCCCGCGCCGGAGAAGACCACCGGCGTGCGGGCTGCGTCCGTGAAGCAGAGGTGGGTGCAGTCGATGCCGTCGGCGGCAAGCTGGGCTGCCGCCTTGCGTCCGAAGGGGTCGGCCCCCAGTTGGGAGAGGAGCGCGGCGTGCCCGCCTGCGCGGACATAGGCGCGGCAGAAATCGGTGCCCCATCCGCCGACCGAAACGCGGAACGTCTCGGCCAGCTCCGGCACCGTGTCCGCGCCCAGCTCCACCCATGCCTCGCCAAGGCAGAAAAGCGGCTTTTCCGGCATCTGTGCTCCCTCCTCTCCCGGTAAAATCGAGTTTCAGTATACACCCACAAAAAGTGGTTCGTCAACGGGATCTTCCCTTGACAATGATGGGAGGACTATGCTAAACTTGCGAACTGGTGTAAGAAAAAACAGAAAGGACGTTCCATGGACCTCACAAAGCAGTTTGTTAAGTACGTATCCCAGAACATTTTCGGCTTGCTGGGCACTTCGTGCTATATTCTGGCGGACACCTATTTCATCGCACAGGCGGCGGGCACTGACGGCGTGACCCTGCTGAACCTCTGTCTGCCGATCTACAACTTCATCTTTGCCATCGGCTCGATGATCGGCCTCGGCGCGGCGACCCGCTACGCCATCCTGCGGGCGCAGGGCGACGAGAAGGCTCAGCGGTATTTTTCCAACGCCATCTTCTGCGCCTGCATTCTGGCGGTGCCCTTCGTTCTGGCGGGCATCTTCTGCCCGGACGAGCTGCTGCGGCTGATGGGCGGCGACGCGGGCATCGTGGCGCTGGGCGAGAACTACGCCCGCATCTTCCTGCTCTTTACGCCCTTCTTCATGTGCAACTATGTGGTGGCGTCCTTCGTCCGCAACGACGGCGACCCTTCGCTGGCCATGGTGGCGACGCTGAGCGGCAGCCTGTTCAATGTGGTGTTTGACTACATCTTCATCTTCCCCATGGGGCTGGGGCTGCCCGGCGCGGCGCTGGCAACGGCCATTTCGCCGATGCTCAGCATTGCCATTTGCAGCACCCACTTTTTGAAAAAGAGCAACACCGTCGCCTTTGTACGGAAGGCACCGTCCCTCCGGCTGCTGGCCCAGAGCTGCCAGCTTGGCATCTCCGGCTTCGTCGGGGAGCTGTCGTCGGGCGTGACCACCACCGTCTTCAACTTCCTGCTGCTTCGGCTGGCGGGCAATGTGGCCGTGGCGGCCTATGGCGTCGTGGCGAACTTCGCGCTGGTGGCGACGGCCATCTTCAACGGTGTGGCGCAGGGCGCACAGCCGCTGGTCAGCCAGTGCTACGGCAGGAATGAGATGGCCGGGGCCAAGAAGCTCCTGCTGCTGGGCTGCGGCACGGCGCTGGGGCTGGCGGCGGTGCTGTACGGCGTCGTGTTCGGCTTTACCGATTCGCTGGTGGCCCTGTTCAACAGCGAAAATTCGGCCCTCATGGCAGAGTTTGCCCACAGTGGGATGCGCATCTACTTCGCGGGTTACTTCTTCGCGGGGTGCAACATCGTGGCGGCGGGCTACCTCGGCGCGGTGGACCGCCCGACGGAAGCTTCCATCACCTCGCTCTGCCGCGGCATGGCGGCCATCGTGGTCTGTTCGCTGGTGCTGAGCGCCCTGTTCGGGATGGCCGGCGTCTGGGCGGCCTTCCCGGCGTCGGAGGCCATCACCTTTGCGCTGACGCTCTACCTGCTCAAGCGGGGGGAGCGGACCGCCAAGGCGTAGAACCTTATTAAATATAGAGCTCCTGCTCCCGCCGGTTCTCTGCCGGCGAGAGGGGACGCACTGCCTGACCGGCCATTGCCCGCCACTGCGCGGGGGATTGGCCGGTCTCTTTTTTGAAGACGCGGCAGAGGTAATTGGCTCCCGAAAAACCGCAGAGGCTGGCGATGACGTCCAGCGTGTACTCCCGGTGGAGCAGCAGCCGCATGGCCGCTTCGATCCGGACCGTGGTGAGGTAGCGCCCCGGCGGCACCCCCACCGCAGCGGTGAAGGTGCGGACGAGGTGGCTCTTGGAGACGCCCAGCCGCTCGCTGAGCTCTTCCACGCCGTAGAGGCCCGCGTAGTTCTGGCGGATGTCCTCGATGGCGGCGGTGACGAGGGGCGGCAGCGCAGGGGCAGCGCTGTCCGCGCCCGAAAGCTCGCACAGCAGGGCAAAGACCAGCTGGCTCGTCATCCGGCCGTGGTGGTCCGGCGGCTCGTCCCCGGCGGCTGCGGCAAGGCGGCCCATCAGCTCGGCGGCGGCAGGGCAGGTCTCGCCGCGGGCGAGGAAGGGCAGCTCGGTAAGCCCGGCGAGGAACTGGGCGGCGGCTTGGCCGGTGAGCTGGACGCAGAGCAGGTGGCAGCTTCCTTCCGGGGCGAGGGCCAGCGGCGCGCGGCTCAAGATCAGGTGCCCGGCGGGGACGCTTTGGGGCGGCAGGATGAGGGCCGACCCCGCCGCCGACGGCCCCATGGCGGGGAGGGAGGCGGTGCATTTTCCGCTGGAGACAAGGCAGACCCACAGCCCCTCGCCGCTCAGGGTGAAGGGGGCATCGGGCTGGATATCCTGCACCGAAGCAAGCGCGGCGGTGGTGCTCCAATCGTAAATCAATATCTGACACCTCAAATCAATAAAATGCTATTTTATATCATAAAATAATCTGTTATTATAATACCAACGAGAACGAGCACCGTCAAGGTGCCGTAACATAGAAAAATTTTTATGGAGGAAATGACCTATGGCTTCGATCAGCTGCCAGCATATCTACAAGATCTATCCGGGCGCTACCGCTCCTTCTGTTACCGACTTCAACCTTGAGATTCAGGACAAGGAGTTCATCATCTTCGTCGGCCCCTCTGGCTGCGGTAAGTCCACCACCCTGCGCATGATCGCCGGTCTGGAGGAAATCTCCAAGGGCGAGATGTACATCGGCGGCCGCCTGATCAACGATGTCCCCCCGAAGGACCGCGATATCGCAATGGTGTTCCAGAGCTACGCTCTGTACCCCCACATGACCGTTTACAAGAACATCGCATTCGGTTTGGAGCTGCGCAAGACCCCGAAGGACGAGATCGACCGCCGCGTCCACGAAGCTGCTAAGATCCTTGAGATCGAGCATCTGCTGGATCGTAAGCCGAAGGCTCTGTCCGGCGGCCAGCGCCAGCGTGTTGCTCTGGGCCGTGCAATGGTCCGTAACCCGGCCGTCTTCCTGCTGGACGAGCCTCTGTCCAACTTGGACGCTAAGCTCCGTACCAGCATGCGTACCGAGATCATCAAGCTGCACAAGAAGCTGGCTACCACCTTTATCTACGTTACCCATGACCAGACCGAGGCTATGACCATGGGCGATCGTATCGTCGTTATGAAGGACGGTATCATCCAGCAGGTCGATACCCCGCAGAACCTGTACGATATGCCTTGCAACATGTTCGTTGCAGGCTTCATCGGCAGCCCCCAGATGAACTTCCTCGACGGCACCGTGACCAAGAGCGGCGACCAGTACGCCATTGATCTGGGCGGCGACACCATCCCCCTGCCCAAGGAGAAGACCGCTGACGGCAAGCTGGATTCTTACGTCGGCAAGAAGGTCAAGATGGGCATCCGTCCTGAGGATATCGATGATGAGCCCGAATTCATGGCAAAGCATCCTGACTGCCATCTGGAAACTCAGGTCGATGTCTCTGAGATGATGGGCGCTGAGATCTACCTGTATCTGGAGTACAAGGGCAATAAGATGACCGCCCGCGTCGCTCCCACCTCCAAGGCCCGCAACGGAGATACCGTTAAGGTCGCCTTCGATCCGCACAAGGTCCATGTCTTCGATGTGGAGACCGAGCAGACCATCCTGAACTGATCATCCAAGGATCGTTTTTGGTCCTCCTAATAGCAAAAGCCGCTGGGAAGAGATTCCCGGCGGCTTTTGTTGTTCTATAGATTACAGAAAGGAGCTGCCGCAAAACTCCCTCCGTCATCGCTTATGCGATGCCACCTCCCTCAATGAGGGAGGCTTTTACAGCTTACCGTTACGCCAAGGCTCCCTCCGAGAGGGAGCTGGCACGGCAAAGCCGTGACTGAGGGAGTTCGATCCTGCGAAAAGATAGAAAAAATCAGACCAGATACCCTTCGAAGCAGTGGAGGTCCTCGGTCTTGACGATGCCTTCCAGATAGAGGCCGTCCTCGCGGTATTCCTCCACCTGCACGCTGCCGCGCTCCCGCATGGGGGCGGCGAGGCCGAGCTTGTCGTAGGGGAGCAGCACCTTCAGAGTATGCACCCGGTCGCTGAGGATCCCGTCCAGCTTTTGCAGCAGCTTGTCCAGCCCGTAGCCGGTCTTGGCGCTGGTGAGCAGGATGTCCGGATCAAAATTCAGGGCGTTGGGCTTATCGCACTTGTTGTAGACGGTCAGGCGGGGGATGTCGGCGCAGTCCAGCCCGTCCAGAACCTCGTCGGTCACGGCGAGCTGTTCCTCGCGCTGTTCATCGCCCGCGTCGGCAACCCGGACGATGACGTCCGACCACGCGGCTTCTTCCAGCGTAGATTTGAAGGCTTCCACCAGATTGTGCGGCAGACGGGACACGAAACCGACCGTGTCCACCAGCAGCACGGCCATGCCGCTGGGGAGCACCAGCTTCCGGCTGGTGGGGTCCAGCGTGGCAAAGAGCATGTCGGCCTCGGCGACGCTGGGGCCGCAGAGGGCGTTCATCAGGCTGGATTTGCCCACGTTGGTGTAACCCACCAAGCTGACCACCGGCATCCCGGTCTTGGCGCGGGCCTTCCGGCTCTCGCCGCGGCGCTTTTCCATCTCGGCCAGCTTTTCGGCCAGCGCGTCGATGCGGGCATGGACGTGGCGGCGGTCCAGTTCCAGCTTGGTCTCACCGGCACCACGGCGGGCACCCCCGCCGCCGCCGCCACCGCCGCCTTGGCGGCTCAGGCTCTCGCCCATGCCCTGCAAGCGGGGCAGCCGGTAGCGCAGCAGGGCCAGCTCGGTCTGGAGCTTGCCCTCGTTGGTCACGGCGCGGCTGCGGAAGATCTCCAAGATCAGCATGGTGCGGTCGATGACTTCCAGCCCGCCCAGCGCGGTGGAGATGTTGCGGATCTGGCTGCCGGTCAGTTCGCCGTCAAACACGGCGCACTCGGCCCCCAGCTCCTCGGCGGCGAGGTGGGCTTCCTCCAGCTTGCCGCTGCCCAGCACGGTGCCGGTCTCCGGCGTCTGGCGCTTCTGGGTCACCTCGGCCACGGCCTCCATGTGGTTGGCTTCGCACAGGGCCGAAAGCTCGGCAAGGCTGCGCTCACAGTCCCAAAGACCCTGATCCAGCGCCAATAAGATCACCTTCGTCGGGGGTGTTTCCACTAAAATATCGTAAAGTTCGCTCAAAATTAACCTCTCAGTAATATATTGTGATGTTCTCTTGTCAATGCGTAGCACTTGCAGGGGACCGGGGTGCCGTCGAATTTGTGGTAGGCGGCGTCGTGGTCGTAGACGAAGCCGGCCTTCTGCTGTACCCGGCCGCTGGCGGGGTTTTCGACCGCATGGCAGCAGGCCAGCCAGTTACTATCTGTATTTTTGAACCAGTATTCTACAACGGCACGGAGGGCTTCGGTGGTAAAACCTTTGTTCCACCAGCTCCGGCCGATGCAGTAGCCCACTTCCCACACACCGTTCGTATGGTCGAAACCGGGCCACGGGTCCCGCTCCGGTTCGGCGGAACTGGAGGTGAAAACACTGATAGACCCGAACACCTGCCCGGTGGCCTTTTCCACAATGCCCCACTGGTAGTAATCTCCGTTGGGGTAGAGCAGTGCCCATGCGGTCAGCAGCTCGCGGGTCTCGTCCGCGTTTTTGTGCGGCTCCCACCGCAGATATTTTGTCACCTGTGGGTCGTTGGCCCAATTCTGGTACATCATCCCGGCGTCCTCCGGGGTCAGGCGGCGCAAAACCAGCCGCTCGGTCTCCATCTCCTGCGTTCCTGCATGGCGCATGATGCTCACGCTCCTCATCCTGTAAAGTTACGCATAGGATAGCACAAAATCCGCCCCCGCGCAAGCAAAACCGCGCCGATGAAGGAAAAAATGCTTGACAAGGAGAGAAACTTCATTAAACTGAAGAAGAGGAGAATAAAAACTCCCCGCCAACGCGGGGAGAAGGATCAGTTGGGGAGAAGATCGGTTTTCAGGATAGAAGCCCAGTTGCTCTGGCCGTACAAAAAACGAAGAATGTGTACGGTCTGGGTAACTTCATTGACCTGATAAAAGGCGAGATAACCCTGCACGGGGACGAAGCGAATGGAAAGACTTGCTAAGAAAGGGTCTCGTACAACGGAAAACCGAGCGGGGAGTTCTTCCAGCGAGTCAATGGAGCCGAATGCTCGGCGAACAAGATTCTGTGCGGCAGAAGGATTTTTAAGCTGATACGCAATAGAACAAGCAGCATCTTCAATATCCTGATGTGCCCGGTGGGAAATGTCGATTTGGTAGAGCATTCAGACCTCCCAGCGTTTTGCCAATTCGGCTTTGACTTCTGCCCACGGACGGGTCCGCCCGGCGGCTACATCGTCGAGGCCTTCCTGAAGCTTCCCGTACAGCTCGAAGCGGCCGACCATTTCCTCGTAAGTTTCAATGCTCATCACAGCGAGGTCACCCTTGCCGTTTTTGGTGATGAACACCGGTTCAGCGTAAGTGTGGCAGAACGTGGAGATATCATTGTAATTGTTGCGCAGGTCTGCGCTGGAACGAATCTTAGGCATCCGATACACCTCCTTATAACAAAATTATACCTGAATTCTTGTATAAAGGCAAGCGCAATCAAAGGAAAAGGAGCTTTATCATGGACGATATCCGTGCATTTTTATCCCGCAAGCCGCTGCTGTTTGACGGCGGCATGGGCACCTATTATAAAGCGGCCCCCGGAGCGGACTGCGAGCAGGCGAACCTGACCGACCCCGCTGGGGTGCGGAAGGTCCACGCCGAGTATCTGGCCGCCGGGGCGGACGCCATCAAGACGAATACCTTCAGCCTCCCCCGGCTGGCGGCGGGTCATGTCCCCGGCTGGGAGAAGCTGGCGGATGCGGGCTGGAAGCTGGCCGCAGAGGCGGCGGCGGAGACCGGCGCGGCGGTCTTTGCGGACCTCGGCCCGGCCCCGGATACCGAGGCGGTCCCGGCGGCGCGGGTGTATACTGCTGTGGCCGAACGTTTTGCGGCGCTGGGGGCCAAAAACTTTTTGTTCGAGACCCTGAGCTCCGACGTGGGGATTCTGGAGGCTGTCCGTGCCGTGAAGGCGCAGGTGCCGGAGGCCTTTGTGCTGGTGTCTTTCGCGGTGCTGCCGGACGGCTACACCCGCGAGGGCGTCTACTGTAAGGACCTTGTCCGCCGGATGACCGAGAGCGGCTGCGTGGATGCGGTGGGCCTGAACTGCGTGTCGGCCCCCGGCGCGATGCGCACGCTGGCAAGAGGGCTGGCGGGCGGGGCGCTGCCCCTTTCCGTGATGCCGAACGCGGGCTACCCGGTGGTGACCCGGACGCAGGTGCGGTATCAGGGCAAGCCGGAATACTTTGCGCGGGAGCTGAGCGGGCTGGCGGCAGAGGGCGCAGTGCGCATCCTCGGCGGCTGCTGCGGCACCACCCCCGCCCACATTGCGGCCCTGCGGGCGGCGCTGGATGCCCTGCCGGAGAGGAAGCTGCCGGCGGAACCGGCAAAACTTTCCACAACGGAAGTAAAACCGGTGGAAAACGAGGACGCTTTCCTGTGCAAGCTGAACGCGGGCGAAAAGGTCATTGCCATTGAGCTGGACTCCCCCCGCAACGCCGACCTGACCGGTTATCTGGAGGGAGCGCGAAAATTGCAGGCGGCGGGGGCCGACCTGCTGACCATCGCCGACTGCCCCATTGCGCAGGCGCGGATGGATTCCTCCCTTGTGGCGTGCCGGGTCCACCGGGAGCTGGGAATGTGCACCCTGCCCCACATGACCTGCCGGGACCGCAACCTGAACGCCACCAAGGCGCTGCTGCTGGGCCTGTACGCCGAGGGCGTGCGGGAGGTGCTGGCCATCACGGGGGACCCCATCCCCACCGCTGAGCGGGACGAGGTGAAGAACGTCTACCAGTTCAACTCCCGCAAACTGGCTCAGTACATCGTCTCGCTGGCCGGAGAGGACCGGGAGATGCCCACCCCCATGACAGTCTTCGGGGCGCTGAACCTGAACGCCCGCAACTTTGATGTGGAGCTGCGCCGGGCGGGCGAAAAGCTGGAAAACGGGATGTGCGGTTTCCTGACCCAGCCGGTGCTGTCCGAACAGGCGGTGGAGAACCTCCGCCGCACGCGGGAGACGCTGGGCAGCCGGGCCAAGATCTTGGCGGGCATCATGCCGGTGGTCAGCCAGCGGAACGCCATCTTTATGGAAAACGAGATCAACGGCATCCATGTGGACGAGGAGATCATTCAGAAGTTCGCCGGGCTGGATCGGGCCGGGGGCGAGGAACTGGGCCTTGCCATCTCGCTGGAGATGGCCCGGAAAGCCCTGCCCTACGCGGACGGCTTCTATCTGATGACCCCCTTCAACCGGGTGGCTCTGATGCAGCGGCTCATCGCGCAGCTCCGCACCGAGGTGTTGCAGGAGTCCTGACGGGCTGTTCCTGCTTTCGCCCGAAGTCTACCGCAAGGCCCAGATGCTGAGGGCCCGCCTGAAAGGCTGACACGGCTTTTTTGAAAAAAGAGATTGACAAAACGCACAAAAACGGCTATATTCTTTGTATAAATGCAATGAAAAAGAGTGTGCATCGCGGGCAGCTTTCCAGAGAGCCGGGGCAGGTGAAAGCCGGTAAGGACGCAGCGGTGTGCTGTCGCTTTTGAGCAGGGGCGGGGAATCCAGTAGTCGCCTCCGGGGCTGCCCCACGTTATCGGGGCATCAAGGGGCACGAAAAGGCCAGACGCTTTTTGTGCAATTTGGGTGGTACCGCGGTGTAATAGAAATTACAGCCGTCCCATGGAACGTTCCGTGGGGCGGCTTTTTTCGTCCCACTTCACAAACAGTTTGGGAGGAGATTCGGATGAAAGAACTCGCAAAACAGTACGATCCCAGTCAGGTGGAAGACCGCGTCTACCAGTTCTGGCTGGACGGCGGCTACTTCCACACGGAAGCAGACCCCGACAAGAAACCCTACACCATCGTGATGCCGCCGCCGAACGTCACCGGCCAGCTGCACATGGGTCATGCACTGGATAACACCATGCAGGATGTGCTCATCCGCACCAAGCGGATGCAGGGCTACGCAGCCCTGTGGGTGCCCGGCACCGACCACGCATCCATCGCTACCGAGGCCAAGGTCGTGGAGGCCATGCGTGCCGAGGGCCTGACCAAGGAGATGGTGGGCCGCGACGGCTTCTTGGAGCGCGCTTGGGAGTGGAAGACCAAGTATGGCAACCGCATCGTCAGCCAGCTCAAGAAGCTGGGCACCAGCTGCGACTGGCAGCGCGAGCGCTTTACCATGGATGAGGGCTGCTCCGACGCCGTCAAGGAAGTGTTCGTCCGCCTGTACGACAAGGGCCTGATCTACCGCGGCAACCGGATGGTCAACTGGTGCCCCCACTGCAACACCTCCATCTCGGATGCGGAAGTCGAGTACGAGGAGAAGGACGGCAACTTCTGGCACCTGCTCTACCCGGTCAAGGAGACCGGCGAGATGCTGGAGCTGGCCACCACCCGCCCGGAGACCATGCTGGGCGATACCGCTGTCGCCATCAACGGCGACGACCCCCGCTATGCCCACCTGCACGGCTGCCATGTCGTCCTGCCGCTGCTGAACAAGGAGATCCCCATCGTCTGCGACGAGCACGCCGACATGACCAAGGGCACCGGTGTCGTCAAGATCACCCCGGCCCACGACCCCAACGACTTTGAGGTGGGTCTGCGCCATGACCTGCCCATCGTCCGCGTCTTCACCTACGACGGCCGCATGACCGGCGCTGCCGACAAGGCCGCTGCCGATGCCCTCTTTGCAGCGGGCAAGAACACCGTGAACGAACCGCAGGTGCTGGATTGCGGCAAGTACGCCGGCATGACCACCATGGAAGCCCGCAAGGCCATTCTGGCCGACCTGAAAGAGGGCGGCTTCCTGAAGGAGATCGAGCCCCTGAAGCACGAGGTCGGCACCTGCTACCGCTGCCACTCCACCATCGAGCCTATGGTCTCGAAGCAGTGGTTCGTCAAGATGGAGCCGCTGGCAAAGCCCGCCATCGAGAGCGTGGAAAAGGGCGAGATCAAGTTCATCCCGGAGCGCTTCACCAAAAACTATATGAACTGGATGAAGGGCACCCGCGACTGGTGCATCAGCCGCCAGCTGTGGTGGGGCCACCAGATCCCGGCTTACTACTGCGACGACTGCGGCGAGACCGTGGTGGCGAAGGCGGCTCCCTGCACCTGCCCCAAGTGCGGCGGCAGCAAGTTCACGCAGGACCCCGACACGCTGGATACGTGGTTCTCTTCTGCGCTGTGGCCCTTCAGCACGCTGGGCTGGCCCAATGAGGACAGCGCCGACCTCAAGTATTTCTACCCCACCAACACCCTCGTCACCGGCTACGACATCATCGGCTTCTGGGTCAGCCGCATGATCTTCTCCGGTCTGGCCTACACTGGCAAGGCCCCCTTCGACACCGTCTGCATCCACGGCATCGTCCGCGACAGTCAGGGCCGGAAGATGTCCAAGAGCCTCGGCAACGGCATCGATCCGCTGGAAGTCATCGCCAAGTACGGCGCGGATGCTCTGCGCTTCATGCTGCTGGACGGCTCCACCCCCGGCAACGACATGCGCTACAGTGAGAAGAAGGTCGAGGCAGCCCGCAACTTCGCCAATAAGCTGTGGAACGCTACCCGCTTCGTGCTGATGAACCTGCCCGAAGATTTCCAGCCGGGTCTGCCCGCCGACGACAAGCTGGACATGAGCGACAAGTGGGTGCTGACCAAGCTGAATCAGGTGGCCGGTGCCATGACCGACAACCTCGACCACTACGAGATGGGTCTGGCCGCTGCCAAGATCAACAGCTTCATCTGGGATGTCTACTGCGACTGGTTCATCGAGATCGCAAAGCCCCGCTTGAACTCCGGCGACGCCGAACAGGCCGACACCGCCCGCCGTGTGCTGGTGTACGTGCTGGACAAGGCCCTCAAGCTGCTGCATCCCTTCATGCCCTTCGTGACCGAGGAGCTGTATCAGGCCCTGCCCGGCTCCGCCGAGACCATCATGACCCAGAGCTGGCCGACCGTGGACGACGCCCACAACTGGCCGGAGGAAGAGGAAGCCTTTGAGAAGGTCATGGATTATATCAAGGCCGTGCGCACCATGCGCACCGAGATGAACGTCCACCCCGCCAAGAAGACCAGCATGATCATCGAGACGGCGGACGCAGCCCCCTTCCAGAACGCACAGGTCTATCTGGCCAAGTTCGCCTTTGCCACCGAGGTGACCTTTACCGAGAAGTATGAAGGCAGCACCGACGGCATGGTGCAGGTCTCCACCCACGCCGCCCGCGGCTTCATCCCCATGATGGAGCTGATCGACCGCGAGAAGGAGCTGGCCCGCCTGAACAAGGAAAAGGCCAAGGCGGAAAAAGAACTGGCCATGTTCGAGAACCAGCTCAACAACCCCAAGTTCGTCGAGCGCGCTCCGGCGGCACTGGTGGAGGATATCCGCGCAAAGCACGCCAAGAGTCAGGACAAGCTGGCCAACATCGAGCAGAGCATCAAGGCGCTGGGCTGATGACGGAACAGAAGAAGCGCATCTCGCCGTGGCTGCTGGCCGGGCGGGTGATCTTTACCTTTGCGCTCATCGGCTGCATCACCTTCATCTTCACCAACTCCATGCAGGTGGCCGCCGTCTCGGAAGGGGCCAGCGGCCGGGTGCTGGAGCGGATGCAGCAGATTCTGCGGGTGCTGGGGCTGAACGGCGCGGCGCACCATCTCACGATGCACATCGTCCGCAAGCTGGCCCATTTCTGCGAATATATGCTGGAGGGGTTCCTGCTCATGCTCTGTCTGCGGGTGTACACGCGGCACCTGCTGCGGCATGTCTCGTGGCCCATCTTGGGTGGGTTGCTCACAGCGCTGACCGATGAGACCGTCCAGCTCTTCGTGCCGGGGCGCAGCGGGCAGGTCACCGACGTCTGGATCGATTTTTCCGGCGTCATGACCGGCCTCATGGTGGGGCTCATCCTGCTGGGGCTGATCCGTATGTGCATCCTGCTTTACAAACATCGAAACGAGGATTGACGCAATGACCATAGATCGGGCAAATGAATACTTTGCCGCTCTGCCGGAGGGGTTTGCCCCGGCGGAGGAACTGCGCGCCGCTCTGCCCGCTGCGGCGCAGCAGGTGGCGTATGTGGGCGCAGCCGGTACGGCGGGCAAGACCGCATCCGCTGCCCTCATCGCTGCGGTGCTCAAGGCTGCGGGCTTCGTCACCGGCCTGTACCACGCGGGCTGCGAGCCGCTGGCCCAGCGCATCCGCATCAACGGGAACCCCGTGGACGCCGGGCTGCTCTGCACCGCAGCAGATCAGCTCAGCAGCCGCAAGCCCCTGCCCCGCGCGGCGGCGGAACTGGCGGCTGCGGCGATCTGCTTCGGCGCGGCGGGCTGCCGTCTGGCCGTGGTGGAACTGCCGGACGCTGGCCTTGCCGAGGCGCTGGCCCACATGCCGGTCTGCGTGGTGACGTCCATCGGCCCGGACGGCGTGAGCCGTTCGCTGGAACGCTCGGCTGCACTGGCAGCGGGCGTCATGCGGGAGGGCGCGATCTGCGTCACCGCACCGGATCAGCCCAAGGCCGTGCTCAGCGAGCTGATCGTGGCTGCCGGGCGAGAGGACTGTGAACTGGTGGTCCCCGACCCGGATGACATCACCTTCCTCGAAGCGGAAAAGTTCACCAGCAAGGTGGACTACGGCGGCTATACCGCCCCGCTGGCCTTTTTGGGCCGCCACGCGGCGGGCAGCGCTGCCATCGCGGTGGAAACCGCCCTTGCCCTGTGCAAGAAAGGCCTCGACATCCCGGATGAAGCAATTCTGGAGGGACTTGCCGCCGTCGAGAACCGCAGCAGCATCCGGGTGCTCTCCCAGCGCCCGCTGATCGTGCTGGATGCCTGCCACACCCCGCAGCAAGCCATGGCGCTGCTCCGCGTCCTCAACATGGCCAAGGTGCGCCACTTGAGCGCCATCATCGGCCTGACCGAGGAGGAAGGGGCGGAAGCCTTCTTCACCGCGCTGGAAACGGGCCTGACCCCGGAGGAGCAGAAGAAGGACAAAGGCTCCATGCCCGGCATGAGGGAGAATCCCTTCGACAAGGTCTTCCTCGTCACGCCCAAGGGCACTGAGGATGCCCTGACCGAACGGCTTTTGGAAAAGGCGCGGTATCACTTCGACGCCGAGCTGTGCGAGAGCCTCGAAGAGGCCATCGGCCTTGCCAAGGCCAACAGCCGCCGCGGTCTGCTGATCTGCGGCAGTGAAGCCATCGCGCTGGAAGCCGCTGCCCAGCTCGAAAACCGCTGAGCGACAGCATTTTCTAAAAATCACACGCAAGAGCTTGTACACTGGGTTTGTGTACAAGCTCTTTTGTTTTTATATTGCGAAGGATCTTACGCCGCCGGTGGAAGATCCTTCAGCGTAGATTGGAAAGGGGGAGCCTATGGCGACCGTGACATTCAGCGCGGCAGACGATCTGCTCTATGCTTACTTGGCGGGCGAGATCGACCACGATGCCGCGCAAAATCTTCGCATCCAGCTCGACGATGCCCTGCTCACCCGCACGCCCCGCACGCTGGTGCTGGACCTCGGCGGGGTGGGCTTTATGGATTCGTCCGGTGTGGGGTTGATCTTGGGGCGTCAGCGCTGCGCCCGCAGCTTGGGCGGCACCCTGCGCATCCAACACGCGCCGGAACAACTGCGCCGAGTGCTGCAGCTTGCGGGCATCGCCTGTGCGGACGAGCCCGGCCGGGAAGGACAGGAGGAATGACCATGAAAGCGGAAAACACCACAAAAATACAGTTTGACTCCCTCAGTGTCAACGAAGCCTACGCCCGCGGCGCGGCAGCGGCCTTTCTGGCCCGGTATGACCCTACCGTACCCCAGCTCGCCGACCTGAAGACCGCCGTGTCCGAAGCGGTCACCAACTGCATCGTCCACGCCTACCCGGACTGCGTGGGGCCTATCGTGATGACGGTGGCCGTCTATCCCGGCCGACTCGTGAAGATCACGGTGGCGGATAAAGGCATCGGCATCCCGGATATCCCCAAGGCCATGGAGCCGCTCTTTACCACCGGCAACCCCGAAGAGCGCTCTGGGCTGGGCTTTGCAGTGATGCAGAGCTTTATGGATAAGGTACAGGTCCGCTCGGCACCGGGCCGGGGTACCCGCGTTACCCTGACCAAGCGTCTGGAGGAAAGGCCCTCTACATAAAAAAGAAAGAGGGAACACGATGATCACGGAAAACACGGAGCGCAGTGCGTTCATTGAGCAGAATCTGGGGCTGGTGCATTCCTGCGCCGGGCGCTTCCGAGGTAGAGGCATCGAATACGATGATCTGTACAGCGCGGGCTGCATGGGGCTGGTCAAGGCTTATGATGCCTTCGACCCGGCGCGGGGCGTCTGCTTTTCCACCTACGCGGTGCCGGTCATCCTCGGCGAGATCAAGAAGCTGTTCCGGGATGGGGGCACAGTCAAGGTGAGCCGCTCCCTAAAGGAACTGAACCTGCGGGTCAACGCGGCGCGGGAACATCACCGCAAGCTCTGTGGCACTGAGCCCACCCTTTCCCAACTGGCCGAGGAGCTGGGGGAGAGCGTGGAGAACATCACGCTGGCCGTACAGGCTGCCCAGCCCACCATCAGCCTGACCCCGGAGAACCGGGATGAGCCCGACCGTCAGATCGACATCCCCGTGGAATCCCCCGAAGAAGCGCTGGCCGACCGCATCGGGCTGGCCGAGGTACTGGAAAAGCTGCCGGAAGAGGATCAGCTGCTGATCCGGCTTCGTTTTTATGGGGGCAAGACCCAGAGCGAAACGGCGAAGCTCCTGCATACCACACAGGTGCAGATCTCCCGGCGGGAACGCAAGCTGCTCAAGCTCATGCGGACAAAATTGCTGGAAGAGTAAGAAAATTAGATTTTCTTGAAAAAAGTTGAAAAAAGCTCTTGCTTTTTGTCCGGGGCTGTGATAAAATACATTACTGTCAGGCGGACGTCTGACAGACAAATCTCAGCAAAAAACGGATGAAAAAGTACGAAGCTCGATGAGTTCTTCCAAGAACTTCAAAAACTTCCGAAAAAAGTGCTTGACATTCAAAACCAAATTTGGTAAAATGTTTAAGCTGTCAGCCGCAAAGGTTGAGAGACACAGGACCTTGAAAATTGAACAATATCGAAAAACTTGTAACGGAACCTATTTTCGTGTTGGAAAAACACGGTAAACAATTCCAAACAAAGTAATTCACACAGGACGCAAGCGATTGCGTGCTGAGCG
>OJKW01000192.1_pt1 | contig 58551 bp, 49 predicted proteins | sample 1596591 | NCBI WGS metagenome assembly OJKW01 (sample SAMEA4350166, study PRJEB24818) | metagenome | biome: human; feature: gut; material: faeces | place: Denmark | collected 2013-09 | reverse complement strand
CTGCACCGGCGAGCGCACCTGCTCCCGCGACGGCGCAAAAGGCCGCACCCGCACCGCAGAAGGCCGCGGAAGCGCCCACAGAGAGCGCAAAGTCCGCCGAGGAAGCGCCGCTTCCGTGGGACGAGCCGCCGCTGCCCGACGACTATGACGCACCGCCGCCCTACGGTGAGCCGGTCGCGCCCGCACCGAAGGCCGCAGCGCCAAAACCGGCAGCAGCACCCGCGCCTGCGCAGGAAGCGCCGACGAGTGGAGACAGCGGGGATGATGAGATTTTCTACCAGCTCATGGAGAGCTATAAAAACCGTCTGACGCCCGATAAGCGCGCGTTCATCGGCATGGCGCAGGGGGATGTGAAGGATGACCTTCTCACCGTCTACTGCTCGACCGAGGTGCAGAAGTCCATGCTCGACCAAAAGGTCGTGACAGACGTTTTGAGCGAGGTCACGTCCCGCGCAGTTGGACGGGAGATCCGCGTCCGCTTCCTCGTGGGCGAGCGCCCGGGCGCGAAAAAGCGAGACAAGATGCAGGACCTCCTGCGCATGGGCAGTAAATTCGACAATTTTACAGTAAAATAAAAGGAGACAACAACGATGGCAAAGGGTTACAGCGCACGCCGCGGCTTTTCCAACGGCAGCGGCCAGATGCTCAAGCAGCAGCAGATGCAGCAGCAGATCATGAAGATGCAGGAGGACATGCAGAAGGCGCAGCAGGAGGTCGAGGAGAAGACCTTCTCGGCGAGCGTCGGCGGCGGTGTCGTCAGCGCCGAGGTCAACGGCAAGAAGGAAGTCACGAACATCACCATCAAGCCCGAGGCGGTCGACCCCGAGGACGTGGAAATGCTCCAAGACCTCATCATCTCCGCCGTGAACGAAGCGCTCCGCCAGGCCGAAGAGGCGATGGACGGGAAGATGAACGCGCTGACGAGCGGACTCGGCCTCAGCGGGTTTGGGTTCTGATTTTTCCTTTTCAAGCAAAAACAAAGCCCGCGTCGCGGGCGGGAGTTTTCCGCACTGTGCGGAAACGGGCAATAAAGGGGGTATTCTCTTTCCGAAGAGAATACCCCCTTTAAATCCCCCAGAGAAAGGCGAGGGGAGTTCCCCTCGACCCCCGACATTGGCAGTTTGTAGCTCGAAGAGCTGCACGCGCTGCGCAATCAGGTGCGGTGTACATGGCTTCGCCATGAATCCCTACGTTTCGACACATCCAGCAATCGCGCCTTACTATCGTGAGGCGCGAGTGACGATTGCTTGGCGGCAGACTGCTTGCCGAATGCGGCATTGCTGCGCTCGCCGCATTGTGAAGACTGGCGGTAGAAGGAAATTAGTCTGTACTTCTACAAGATGGGCAGAGCGGCAGCGGATGATAGAAGCAGGTCAAATCGTATAGCAACACAAACCGCGGCAACGCCGCGCGCAGGCAGTTGCATTCCGGAGGCACAAAGGCCATTCGAGCCTGAGACTGCCAATCAAAGTCTTTCTCTTGGGGTTCCAAAGGGGCCATTCTCTTTTGCGAAAGAGAATGGCCCCTTTGACTCGCTCCCCTGCACGGTGCAGGGGAAACTCCTCCCGCATTGGTGCGGGAATCATTGCAAATTATTCTACGAAAAATCTTTCAATTTCCCCGCGCGCAGCGGCCACGCTGCCTTGCACAAAATTCGGCTTGCCGCCGCCGCGGCCGTTCAGCTCGGCATTCATCTTTTTCGTGAGCTCACGAAGATCGCCGCCGACATGCCCGATGGCGTACTTGTACGCGCCGTCCGCGCCGGCAAAGACCGCGCAGCGGCCGCCGCAGTGGTTCGTGACCGCGTCGCAGAGCTTGCGCAGGCTGTCGCCGGACATTTCGTCCTCGAAGAGCAGCACGTCGCCCTTGCCTTCGTACTGCGCGGCGGTCTGGGCGAAGACGGACTCTTCGAGCTTTGCGCAGCGCTGCTTGAGCGCGGAAAGCTCAGCGAGCACGCGCTCGACGCCCGCAAAGCTCGCGTTCGGCTTGACGGAGAGCGCCTGTGCGATACGCACGTCCTGCGCCCAGCACTCCGAAAGGTAGCGGTGCGCGCGCTTGCCGGAAAGAAGTTCGATGCGAACGCCGTCGCGAAACTTCTGCACGGAGAGGAACTTGACGAGTCCCACCTGACCGGAACGCACGACGTGCGTGCCGCAGCAGGCGCAGCAGTCCGCGCCGGGGAAGGAGACGATGCGCACGTCGCCCTCGAGCGGCTTTTTGCTGCGGTACTCGACCTTGTCGAGCTCCGCGCCGCGATAGAACTGGATGTCGATGGGGTGATCCTCATAGATGTACAGGTTGGCGAGCTGTTCAATCTCCATAAGTTCATCCCACGAAATGTCGGCGTTGAAGTCGATCGTGACGACGTCCGCGCCCATGTGGAAGCCGACGTTGTCGCAGTGGAAGCGCTCGCAGATGAGGCCCGAGCAGATGTGCTCGCCCGAATGCTGCTGCATGTGGTCGAAGCGGCGCGCCCAGTCGATCTTGCCGGAGACGCTCTTTCCCACCTCGAGGGGCTTGTCACAAAGGTGCGTGATAACGCCGCCTTTCTCGTGGACCTCGAGCACGTTCGCCTCGCCCAAAACGCCGGTGTCATACGGCTGGCCGCCGCCCTCGGGGTAGAAGGCCGTCTCCGCGAGGACAACGGCGTAGCCGCCCTTGACAGCGTCGCAGGAGACGACGGTGGTGGCAAAGCCCTTCTGAAAGGGATCTTCATAGTAGAGTTTTCTTGTTTCCATGGGGTTCTCCTTTAGTCGATCAGGCCGAGCGCCTGTTTTTCGTGCAGCACGCGGAAAACGTGCGCGTCAATATCGCTTTCGGCGATCTCGCCGGACTGGACGGCGGCGATCACCTGCGGGATCTGCGTCTGATAGTCGGTGGTCACGATCATGTCGTTGCCCGCCTGAATGGCCAGCACGGCGGCGCTGCCGTCCTGCGCGTAGGCTTTGACGGCATCCATCGCGAGATCGTCCGTCACGATGACGCCGGTGAAGCCGAGCGTGTCGCGCAGCAGCGTGTGGACCTTCGCCGAAAGGGACGCGGGATACGCGCCGTCCATGCACTCGACGATGTTGTGGCTCACGAGCACGAACGGCGCGCCCGCGGCGATGCCGGATTCAAAGGGGACGAGGTCGGACTTTTCAAACGTGGTGTACGGGCGCGCGTCGAGCGCGATGCCCGTGTGCGTGTCGGCGTTGTTGCCGTAGCCGGGGAAGTGCTTTAAGACGCAGGCGACGCCGGACTGCGCATAGACGGGCACGACGCTTGAGATATAGTTTGCGGTCGTCTGCGCGTCCTGCCCGAACGAGCGCGCGTAGATGAAGTTGTCGGGATTCGTCGACACATCGCACACGGGGGCGAAGTTCACGTTGACGCCGAACGCTTTGAGCTTCTGGTTGTAGCTGAGCGTTCGTTCGAGCAGCCCGTCGAGGCCGCCCGCGGCATAGAGCTCCTGCGGGGAGGGGAGAGGTTCGGAGAAGAGGTTCGGGTTTTTGCTCGCGCGCGTGACCGTGCCGCCCTCTTCATCGCTGCCGATGAAAAGCGGGATGGCTGCCGCGGCCTGATAGGACGCGAGCGCCGCGGTGAAGTCGTCCTCGGTGAGCCAGTCACCGTTTGCGTCCTTATAGTCCCTGCCGAAGAGCAGCAGGCCGCCGAGGTGATAGGTTTCGACGTCCTCCGCCGCGCCCGTTTCGGGGCAGCGGACGAAGAAGAGTTGGCCGACTTTTTCCTCGATGCTCATACCTGCAATGATGTCGTTGATGCGCTCATCGGGCGTTTTTTCCACCGGCTGCTCGATAGGAGGTTCCGGCGTCGGATCGACGGCGGGTTCATCGGGGGTGTCGTTTTTCGCGCCGCAGGCGGCGAGAAGCAGAACCAGGACGAGGGAAAGTGCGGTGATTTTGAGAGATTTCATGGCGATTCTCCTTTTTACGACTCGGAAACAAAGTGCTGTTCGCGGTAATACTGCGCGCAGAGGTATTTGCGGCAGACCTCGGCGACGTCTGGGGGCACGTCGAGCGTGATGGAACCGTCGACCATGCGGTAGCCGTCCTCGTGCATCAGCGGCGTGACGGCGCGCGTCTCGCGCTGGAGCTGCATGAAGCCGTCGCCCGTCCAGCCGCACTCGAAGAAGAGCTTGTCCATCAGGAAGCACGGGGAAATGTCGCCGCCGTCGCCGCGGAAGTCCTGACCGAGGGATTCCTTGGCGGCCTTGTTGGCATAGATGAGGTAGGGGGTGGAGAAGTAGTTGTAGAAGCCCTCCTGCGTGGACACGTCGAGGTCAACGCCCATTTCGGCATACACGCTGCTGCCGTTGCCCATCCACGGCTTGTGGTCGCCGAAGAGCACGAGCACGATGGGCTCATCGTGCGCTTCCAGCTCACGCGTGAGGCGGCGCATCTGCTCGATCGTGCTGCGGATGCCGGCCAGGTAGTTGTTGATGACGCAGCAGCTTTCCATCGACCAGCCGGTCTTGGCGGGCGTGACGTACTCCTCCCAGTAGGTCTCGGAGCTGTACGGCCCGTGGTTCTGGTACGAGACGGAGAAGAGGAAGAGAGGGTCATCGTCCTCCGTGCGCGAGTCGATGTCGTTTAAGAGGTAGTCGACGAGCACGGTGTCGGACTTGAAGAGCGCGTCCTCGATGGAGATGAGGTCGCCGAAGCCCGATTCGTTAAAGATGCACTCGTCAAAGCCAAGGTATTCGTTGATGTTGCTGCGGTTGTAGAACCACGAGTAGCCGGGATGACGGTAGAGCGCGTCGTAGCCCTGATCCTTGAAGTAGCGGACGTAGGAATTGATCGGGCCGCGGAACTCCTCGTGCTGGCTGTACCCCGTGAGGAAGCCCCATTCGGTGTTCGTCGTGCCGCCGGCGAAGATATTCGTGAGGAGGTTGCCCGAGACGCTGCGGCTCTCGAGCTCGTGCAGCGGCTCGTAGAGATTCCGCACGGCGGAGATTTCATTTAACTGGGGGAAGTCGGACAGGTCGGAGAATGCCTCGAGCATGATGCCGACGACCGTGATCTTCTGATCGTCGGGAATGTCGGTGTCCGCATACTGCTCAAGGATCTGCTTGGCCTCGCTCTCGCGGTAGCCCTCCGGCGGCTCGGGGAACATGTCCTGCACGCTGTGTAGGAACGGATACGTCGTGCCGCGAGAGATGTAGACCTCGACCGCCGACCACGGGGAAATGAGGTCGTTGTTGGCGGTCTCTTTGTAGATAGATGAACTGGTGTAGAGCTCAAAATAGCACGCGAGCGTGACAGAGAGCATGAGCATGATGCCCGCAAGGCGGGAGCGCGGGCTCATGCGCTCTTTTCGGAGCATCAGGCACGAGAGCACGAGCATCAGCACAAAGCCCTCAAGAACGACGATCACGGGCGCGGAAATTTCGAACGTGTAGTTGCCCATGATGCCGCCCGCCGTGCGGATGAGCCGCAGGTCGGTGGCGAGCACGGGGTCGCCGCGCAGCTGCACCTTGTAGTAGCTCGCGAGCGCGAGCGTGAAAAACGGCAGCGCCGAGAGTAAGTAAGCCGCCCACGGCCGCGCGAAGAGAAAAAAGCCGAGGTAGACGAGCAGGATCGGCGCGAGCAGGTTCATCATGACGAGCAGCGGAATTTTGAAATACGACTGCAAGAGTGCCGTCGCGTCGATGCTTGCGTAGGAATGTGCCGTGAGGTAGAGCGAGAGAAGGCCAATGCCAGCGCCCAGCACCGTGAGCCAGAAGAAGACCCAGATGCGGTGCACCCAGCGCATCACCGCGCCCGTCGACTCGTCAGGCCGCACCAGAGAAGAGAAAAAACGCATGTTGGGGACGTCCCCTTTCTGAAAGCATAATAATGAAGTATATCATTTCGACAGGAAAAACGCAACCGGACAAGTTTCCCGCTTTGTGGGGTTCTTGCCGGCAGGCAGGGGTGTGGTAGAATAGTCCCATTGAATGAAATAGATCGGGCAGGAGGAAAATTGATGGCGGAGCACATGCTGTTACGCGATATGCCAAAATTTTGCGCGGAGATAGAAGCGTGGCTGAACGCGCGATACGGAGAAGCGGAGGGGAAAAAGCTCTGGGAGGCGACCGGCCGCCAGTATGGCGAATACCTCAAAGAGCTCCCTGACTACGGTGGAAAAAAGACCAGCCATGCCCTCGCAATCTACGGCAGCATCGTGATCTTCTCCCTGTACCCTCTGCTGCCGGACCATCCGCCGGCAGAGGAATTGCAGGAGCTTGTCACGAGCCTTTTTATGTCGGGATTTGTAAAGCCGGGAAAGATTTTTGACTTGAACCGCAGCTTTGACATGTGGCTGATCGACAAGGTCTTCCAAGGAGTGGGGAAAAGGGACCGCAAGCTGTACGCGCAGCATCCGGTGTGCTTCTGCAATGTATCCGAGCCGTACGACAAGAAAAAACGTGCCGCGCGATACCATTTTACGCAGTGCCCAAATGCGGAATTTGCGAAAAAGCACGATCTGATGCAGGTGCTGCCGCTTTTCTGCAATTCCGACTACTGGGGAATGAGCCAACTTCACGGTACCTTGCTCCGCCGCGGCACCTGCGGGAACGCCGACAGATGCGACTACTGCGTGGTCGGGTCTGAAAATTCGATGGCTAAGGAATATGAGATCATAAAGGATGAAGCCGGATTTTTGGTGAGCCGGAAGATCGAAAAATAAAGAACAAAGGACAGCTCTCGAAAGAGAGCTGTCCTTCTTGCTATTCTGTGGAAAACTTTTCTCAGAACGCGCACTTTTCGCGCAGGAAGTCCTTGACCTGATCGATGGGGATACGAACCTGCTCCATGCTGTCGCGCTCGCGGATGGTGACGCAGTGGTCGGCCGCGATGCCGTTGGCCTCGTCGCCGACGGTGTCGAAGTCGAACGTGATGCAGTACGGCGTGCCGATCTCGTCCTCGCGGCGGTAGCGCTTGCCGATCGAGCCGGTCTCGTCGTAGTCGACCATGAATTCCTTGGAAAGCTCGTTGTAGAGCTCCATCGCGGGACCGGCGAGCACGTCCTTCTTGGAAAGCGGCAGGATCGCGGCCTTGAAGGGGGCGAGTGCGGGGTGGAAGTGCAGCACGACGCGCACGTCGTCGTTGCCCTTCTTGTCCTGGCCGACGACCTCTTCATCGTAGGCGTCGCACAGGACCGCGAGCACGCTGCGCTCCACGCCGAGCGACGGCTCGATGACGTAGGGGACGTATTCGACCATGTCCTTGCCCTCGCCCTCGCGATAGACCATCTTCACGCCGCTGGTGTTCTGATGCTGCGTGAGGTCGTAGTCCGTGCGGTCGGCAACGCCCCAGAGCTCGCCCCAGCCGAACGGGAAGAGGAACTCGAAGTCCGTCGTTGCCTTGGAGTAGAAGCACAGCTCCTCGGGATCGTGGTCGCGCAGGCGGAGGTTCTCGTCCTTCAGGCCGATGGAGAGCAGCCAGTTGTGGCAGAACGTGCGCCAGTAGTTGAACCACTCAAGGTCGGTGCCCGGCTTGCAGAAGAACTCGAGCTCCATCTGCTCGAACTCGCGCACGCGGAAGATGAAGTTGCCCGGCGTGATCTCGTTGCGGAAGGACTTGCCGATCTGGCCGATGCCGAACGGGAGCTTTTTGCGCGTGGTGCGCTGGACGTTATTGAAGTTGACGAAGATGCCCTGCGCGGTCTCGGGGCGGAGGTAGACGGTGTTCTTTGCGTCCTCGGTCACGCCCTGGAACGTCTTGAACATGAGGTTAAACTGACGGATATCGGTGAAGTTGTGCTTGCCGCAGGTGGGGCAGGGGATGTTGTGCTCTTCGACAAAGTCCTTCATCTCCTGCTGGGAGAAGGCGTCGATGGGCTTGGGAAGCTCGAAGCCGGTCTCGGCGCACCAGTCCTCGATGACCTTGTCGGCGCGGAAGCGCTCGTGGCACTCGCGGCAGTCCATCAGAGGATCGGAGAAGCCGCCGAGATGGCCGCTTGCTACCCAGGTCTGCGGGTTCATCAGGATCGCGGCGTCAAGGCCGACGTTGTAGGGGTTTTCCTGCACGAACTTCTTCCACCAGGCGTTCTTGATGTTCTTCTTGAGCTCGGCGCCGAGGGGGCCATAGTCCCAGGTGTTGGCAAGGCCGCCGTAGATCTCGCTGCCGGGGAAGACAAAGCCGCGGTTTTTGCACAGCGCGACGATCTTGTCCATCGTCTTTTCGGTGTTTTTCATGGTGAATTTCTCCTTTCGGCATTTGGCTCAGGAGATAAAAAACGCCCTGAGCCTATTAAAGTAGGCTCAGGGCGAACAAATCATTGTCCGTGGTTCCACCTGAATTCCCCGCTGGATGCGGGGCACTTCGTTCCCTTGTAACGGAGGGCCCGGCGCGGCATTTCCGCCGCGCGGCTCAAAAGCGCCGCCTTTTCCGTTCCGCAGGGACTTGCACCGGCCGTCCCCTCTCTTGAGCGGGTGAAAAGAAAAGGCTTCTTTCTCAATGCCTTTTGTTGTGGTCAGCATACCATGACTGATATTGTTTGTCAAGACAAACTGAAAATCCCTGCGTACCCGCAGGGGAGCGGGCAAAGGGGGATATTCTCTTTCGCAAAAGAGAATATCCCCCTTTAAATCCCCCAAGAGAAAGGTTTTCACATTGCAAGCGAGCAGCTCGAAGAGCTGCAATGCTTGCCGATGCTACTTCCTGCGCGCGGCGTTGCCGCGTTTAGAACTGCGATACGATTTGCCTCTGCTCCTATTATCCGCTGCCGCTCTGCCCATCTTGTAGAAGTGCGCAGTAATCTCCGTCTACCAAGGCACTACTCAATGCGGCGAGCGCCAGCAATGCCGCTATTTCGCACGCAGTCCGCCGCCAAGCAAACGTCACTCGCGCCTCACGATAGTAAGGCGCGGTTGCGACCGGTGACGACTCGCAGAAGATTCATGGAGAAGCCATGTACACCGCACCCGATTCCGCAGGCTGAGCAGCTCTTCAAGATCGAGACTGCCAATGTGCGGGGTCGAGGGGGAAGGCCCCTCGTCCCTTTCTCTTGGGGGGTGTAAGGGGGGCTATTCTCTTTCCGAGGAAAGAGAATAGCCCCCCTTTTGCCGTTCCCCTGCGCGGCACAGGGGAACCATTGCACCCTCACGCAGTGAGAGCTAAATTATTCTTCTTCATGCGCCGTGACCGCAATATGCAGCTCATCGAGCTGCTTCTGCGTCACCTCGCTGGGCGCGCCCATCATGATATCCTGGGCGTTCTTGTTCATCGGGAAGGGAATGATCTCGCGGATGGAATCTTCACCGGCGAGCAGCATGACCATGCGGTCGACGCCCGGGGCGATACCGGCGTGCGGGGGCGCGCCGTAGCAGAAGGCGTTGTACATGGCGGGGAACTTGGCCTTCACGTCCTCTTCGCCGAGGCGGACGAGCTCGAAGGCCTTGATCATGATCTCAGGGTCGTGGTTACGGACCGCGCCGGAAGAGAGCTCCACGCCGTTGCAGACGAGGTCGTACTGGTCGGCGGTGATGGTGAGCGGGTCGATCTCGCCGCGCTCGGCCTTGAGCAGCACGTCGAGGCCGCCGGCGGGCATGGAGAACGGGTTGTGGCAGAACTCGAGCTCGCCGCTCTCGTCGCCGATCTCATACATCGGGAAGTCGACGATCCAGCAGAACTCGTAGCGCTCCTTGTCCATGTGACCCTCGCACGCGGGGCCGAAAGTCTTGATCATCACGCCGACGAGCTTGGTGGCCAGCTCGCCGCCCGCGACGAGCACGAGCGTGTTAGGCTCGAGCGGCAGGAGCTTGGAAGCAGCTTCCTTGTCGACAAACTTCGCGATGCCGCCGGCGAGGTCGCCCTTTTCGTCGACCTTGAACCAGTAGCCCTTCGCGCCTGCCTGCACCTCGCAGTCGGTCAGGAGCTTGTCGATCTGCTTGCGCGTGAGCGAGCAGTTGGAGATCGCGACAGCCTTGACGGTCTTGTCCGCAAGGACCTCAAAGCTGCTTCCCTCGAAGAGGGAGGAGACGTTCGTCGCGGTCAGGTCGATGCGCAGGTCCGGCTTATCACTGCCGTAAATCTCGAGCGCGTCGAGGTACTTGATGCGGCGGAACGGGGGCTGAGATGCGATGTCATACGTGCCGAACTTCGCGAAGATCGGGGGCAGGACATCCTCGCAGATGGCGAAGACGTCTTCCTGAGAGGCGAACGCCATCTCCATATCGAGCTGATAGAACTCGCCGGGGCTGCGGTCGCCGCGCGCGTCCTCATCACGGAAGCACGGCGCGATCTGGAAGTAACGGTCAAAGCCGGAGGTCATCAGCAGCTGCTTGAACTGCTGCGGGGCCTGCGGCAGGGCGTAGAACTTGCCGGGGTGCTTGCGGGCGGGGACGAGGTAGTCACGCGCGCCCTCGGGGGAGGAGGCCGTCAGGATCGGGGTGGTGATCTCGAGGAAGTCGTGCTCCATCATGGCCTTGCGCAGCGCGGCGATGACGTTGCAGCGCAGGATGATGTTCTTCTTGACGGCGGGATTGCGCAGGTCAAGATAGCGGTACTTGAGGCGCTGGGTCTCGTCCGCCTCGCGGCTGCGGTTGATCTCGAACGGCAGGGAGTTGTAGCGGCAGCGGCCGAGCAGCTCGATCTTCTCGGGAACGACCTCAATGTCGCCAGTGGGCTGATTGGGGTTCTTGCTTGCGCGCTCGCGCACGATGCCCTCGACGGAGATGGTACTCTCTTTGTTGTAGCCCTTGATCTGGGCGAGCAGCTCGCTCGTCTCGACGACGATCTGCGTCGTGCCGTAGAAGTCGCGCAGCACCACAAAGGCGAGGCTGCCGCCGACTTCGCGGACGTTCTCCATCCAGCCGACGAGCTTGACGTGCTCACCGGCATGCTGCGCGCGAAGCTCGCCGCAGTTGTGTGTACGGGATTGCATCATGGTAAAATCTACTCCTGTTTGTATATTATAAATTGAAAATTACTAATCGTATTGAAGCTTGCCTGATTTTACGCTCAGGTGGTGAAGGGCTTCGTCTTCGGGTTGACGATATCGCGCCAGTCGAGGTCGCCGCGGGCAAGGCCCATGATGAGCATTTCAGCGGTGGCGAGGTTGGTGGCAAAGGGGATGTTGTTCTGGTCGCAGAGCTTGGTGATATAGGTCAGGCTGTCGTTATACTGCGGGTTGGCGGGGTCGCAGAAGAAGAGGACCATATCGATCTCGTTGTAGGAGATGCGCGCGCCGATCTGCTCGGCGCCGCCGTGGATGCGCGCCATGAACAGGTGGATCGGAAGGCCGCTCGCTTCGCTGACCATCTTACCGGTCACGCTGGTGGCGCAGAGAGTGTGACGGGACAGAATGCCGGCGTAAGCCGTGCAGAACTGGACCATCAGTTCCTTTTTGTTGTCGTGTGCCATGAGAGCGATGTTCATGTAGTGTCACAATCCTTTCTGATGTGAATTTTTCTATTGTAGCGGCACTTTCATCGGTTGACAAGGGCAAGCAGGCTTTGAAAAGATGTTTGCGGGAAAAGCGTGTTTGCCTTTGTGAACCGGTGCTACAGCCGCATCAGACGCACGCGTTCGCCGCACAGGCGGCGGGCGATGTTTTCGCAGGCGCAGAGCGCGCCGGAGCGATACTTGAGGCGCTGGGAAAGTCCGCGCCCCAAAACGGCAGGGACATTCTCGTCCTCCGGAATGACGCCGAGCAGCGGAAGACCCGCGGCGTCGATGGCGTCGTCGATCGTGGTGTGGAGGGATTGTAAGAGCTTGCGCCGCACGCGGTTGACGACAAGGTGCAGGTATCCGCTCGGAAAGCGGTGCAGCTCCATCACGGTGCGCTGCGCGTCGCGCAGGCTCGAGGGGTCGTTCGTGGTGACGACCACGGCGCGGTCGGCGCAGCAGGTGGCAAGCGCGAAGGCTTCGCCGATGCCGGCGGCGGCGTCGATGAGGCAGAAGTCGAAATGGCGGCGGATCTCGTCGATAAGCCGCTGCATCTCGCGCTTGCTCGGCAGGCGCACGCCGAAGCTCACGGGCGCGGTGAGCAGATACAGGTTCGGGTAGAGCGGGTGGCGCACGACGGCCTGAGCGAGTGTCGTGCGTCCGGCGATCACGTCGGTGAAGTCCATGAGCGCGCGATCCGAGACCCCGAGGTAGAGGTCGAGATTGCGCAGGCCGATGTCGCAGTCGAGCAGCAGCGTTTTTTTGCCGAGCTGCGCGAGCGCCATGCCGGTGAGCGTCGTGAACGAAGTTTTTCCCGTGCCGCCCTTGCCGGACACGACGGCGATGACCTGAGACAAGGCTCGTACCTCCTTTTTGTGAATTTGATGCGTTACAGCGGGGCTTTTTTGATCTTGGCGAAGGCGCGCGGATAGGCGCGCGGGGTAGGGGAGACCTTTTCGACGATGACAAGGCGGTGGACGACGTCGCTCGTCGGGATGGTGTAGTCCTCGACCTTGACGATGTGGCCGCCGAGCGTCTTGATGGCGCTCTTCGCCGCGGCGATCTCGTCCTCGGTGTCGACGCTCTTCATGGCGATGAACTGTCCGCCGACCTTGATGAGCGGCAGGCACAGCTCGGATAAGATCGAAAGCTGCGCGACGGCGCGCGAGGTGGCGATGTCGAACTGCTCGCGGTGCTGCATGGCGAATTCCTCCGCTCGCGCGTGGACGCAGGCGACGCGCTTTAATTGCAGCTCGTCACAGACCTCTTGCAGCCAGTTGACGCGCTTGCCGAGCGAGTCGAGCAGCGTGAGGTCGAAGTCGTCTTTTAAAATGCGCAGCGGCATCCCGGGAAAGCCCGCGCCGGTGCCGACGTCGACGACGGTTTTACCCGTCAGATCGACAAATGGCAGCAGCGCCGCGCTGTCGAGCAGGTGGAGCTGCGCGACGGCGCCAGGCTCTGTGATGGCTGTGAGGTTCATCATCTCGTTCTTTTCCAGCAGCAGGGAGGAGAAGCGCTCGAGCGTTTCCGCCCGGCTTACATCCAGCCCCAGCTCGCTGAGGCCCTGCAAGAGAAGCTCGTTCATTTGCTCTGCTCCTTCAGAAGGTCGCGGATCTCGGTGAGCAGAACTTCTTCCTTCGTCGGCTCGGGGGCCTTTTCGGGCTCCGGCTCGGCGGGCTTCGAGAGCTTGTCGTGCATCTTGTTGATGGCCTTGACCATGCAGAACACGGCGAACGCGATGATGATGAAGTCGAGGATGACGGCGATCAGGTTGCCGTAGTTGACGGCGATCTCGGGGTCGATGACCTCCTTGCCCTCCATGACTGCTTCCTTGAGCACCCACTTCCAGCTGGAGAAGTCGATGCCGCCTGTCAGCATGGAAATGAGCGGCATGATGATATCGTTGACGACAGAGTTCGTGATCTTGCCGAACGCGCCGCCGATGACAACACCGACGGCCATGTCGATGACGTTGCCGCGCATGGCAAAGGCCTTGAACTCTTCAAAAAACTTCTTCACGGGAAGCACCTCTTTGCTGAAAATGTGCGAAAAACGAAAACTTATTGTATAAAAACGGAATAATATTGCGGATTGGATTTACTTTTTGGGAATGAGCACGGTCTTGCCGCCCATGTAGGGCTGGAGGACCTTGGGGATCAGCACGCTGCCGTCGGCCTGCAGATTGTTCTCGAGGAAGGCGATGAGCATACGCGGGGGTGCGACGACGGTGTTGTTCAGCGTGTGCGGCAGGTACATCTTGCCGTCCTCGCCCTTGACGCGAATTTTCAGGCGGCGGGCCTGCGCGTCGCCGAGGTTCGAGCAGGAGCAGACCTCAAAATACTTCTTCTGGCGCGGGGACCAGGCCTCGATGTCGCAGCTCTTGACCTTCAGGTCGGCGAGGTCGCCGGAGCAGCATTCGAGCTGGCGGACGGGGATGTCCATCGAGCGGAACAGCTCGACGCTCCACTTCCACATTCTGTTGTACCAGTCCATGCTGTCCTCGGGCTTGCAGACGACGATCATCTCCTGCTTTTCAAACTGGTGGATGCGGTAAACGCCGCGCTCCTCGATGCCGTGCGAGCCCTTCTCCTTGCGGAAGCAGGGGGAGTAGGACGTGAGCGTCTGGGGAAGGCTGCTCTCGGGCAGAATTTCGCCGATGAAGCGGCCGACCATCGAATGCTCGCTCGTGCCGATGAGGTAGAGGTCCTCACCCTCGATCTTGTACATCATGGCGTCCATGTCGTTCTGGCTCATGACGCCCTCGACCACGTTGCCGTGGATCATGAACGGCGGGATGCAGAATGTGAAGCCCTTGTCGATCATAAAGTCGCGCGCGTAAGCGAGCACGCCCTCGTGCAGGCGCGCGATGTCGCCGAGCAGGTAGTAGAAGCCCGCGCCGGAGACGCGGCCCGCGGCGTCCATGTCGACGCCGTCGAAGCTCTCCATGATCTGTGTGTGGTAGGGAATTTCAAAATCGGGGACCTTCGGCTCGCCGAAGCGCTCGACTTCGACATTGCAGCTGTCGTCCGGACCGATGGGGACGCTGGGGTCGATAATGTTCGGGATCAGCAGCATGATCTTGTGGATCTTCTGCTCATACTCCTCTTCGAGCTTTTCAAGCTCGGCCAGGCGGTCGGCGTTCGCCTTGACGGTCGCCTTGATCTTTTCGGCTTCTTCGAGCTTGCTCGGGTCCTTCTTCGCCTGACCCATCAGCATGCCGATCTGCTTCGAGAGGGCGTTGCGGCTGGCGCGCAGCTCGCTCGCCTCGGTGATGGCGGCGCGGTTCTTGGCGTCGAGCTCGATGACCTCGTCGACGAGGGGGAGCTTTTCGTCCTGGAACTTCTTCTTGATGTTTTCCTTGACCAGATCGGGATTTTCCCGCAGGAATTTCATATCCAGCATAATGATTTACCTCGTTATCGTTGTAAAGTAAATGACCATTTGACTTCTTATTTTACGCCGTCCGGAAACAGCTTGTCCACAATGGACTGGTAGCGCGCGGCGGGGGAGGGGGCGTCGTCGCCGGTGATACCGGTACGCAGCGGCTCCTTGGGCAGGAATTCCACCGTGCCGGTCTCCTCGAATGAGCGGATGTTGTCTTTCGCGGCGTCGAGATCGCCGGTGTTGTAGGCGTTTTCGATCTCAAGCAGCCAGTCGAGCGCGCGCAGTTGGTTGGACTGCACGCCGACGGTCTCGTCGAGCGCCTTTTTGTCCTCTTCCGCGGTCGCAAGCTGCTCTTCAAGCTCAGCGATGTGCGCTTCGAGCGAGTCGTTCTGCTGTAAGGTGCTTTGCAGGGCGGTGTTGCCGTCCTTGATCTCGTTGATGCTGCGCTGATTCATGAGAAATGTCCACAAAATCAGCAAAAATGCCACGGTGAAGAGGATCGCAACGTAAGTATATACTTTTTTCATGCGCTCGCGCTCGGTGGTGGGCTTTTCTTCGCCGGGCACGGGCGGCTTATTCGGGTCCTTGGGGCCCTCGTGAATCAAATCGGACATGGTTATTCGTCTCCGTTCTTTCTGCGTTTGATGGCGGCGAGCGCTTCGAGCAGATCGTTTAAGTCGTCGATGCCGTAGTAGTCGAGCTCAATGCGGCCTTTTTTCTTGCCGGACACGATGCGGCAGGTGCGGCCGATCTTATCGCTGAGCTCCTGCGCGGCCAGACGGCCGTAGCTCTCGGCGATGAGCTCGTCGTTCGTGGGCTTGCGCTCTTCCTTAGGGTTACTCAGGCGCTTGGCGAGCGCCTCGGTTTGGCGGACACTGAGGCCCTGCTTGACGATCAGGTTTGCCGCGTCGAGCTGCAAATCGGCCTTGAGCGGCAGCAGCGCGCGGGCATGACCGCCGGAGAGGTCGCCGTTTTGCAGCATTTGCCGCACTTCGGGGCAAAGCCCTAACAATCTCAGACTGTTTGCCACGGCGGAGCGGGACTTGCCGACACGCTCGGCGGCCTCCTCCTGCGTGAGATGGTAGTTGTCCATCAGCGTTTTGTAGCCCTCGGCTTCTTCGATGGGGTCAAGGTCTTCGCGCTGGAGGTTTTCGATGAGCGAGAGCTCGGTCATCTTGCGGTCATCCGCCTCGATGACGATGGCGGGCACTTCGGCAAGACCGGCGATGCGCGCGGCGCGCCAGCGGCGCTCGCCCGCGATGATCTGATAGTAGCCGGAAGAAAGGCGGCGGACCGTCAACGGCTGGATAATGCCGTGCTCGCGGATGGAATCGGCCAGATCCTGCAGAGCCTCTTCATCGAAGTGGCGGCGCGGCTGATTGGCGTAGGGTTCGATCTGCGAGATGGGGAGGTAGAGGTTGTCGGACGTGTCGGTGCGCAGGGCGGCGTCGCCCAGCAGCGCGCCGAGCCCCTTGCCGAGCCCGCGGTTTGCATTTGCCATGGAAACTTCTCCTTTCTGTGGGATGAAGCGGGCGGAATGCGCCCTTATATTTAATGTATCAGCGGTTCTGCTTCAAAAACTCGTTGGCGAGGCTGCTGTAAGCCTCCGCGCCGCGGGAGGTGCGGTCGTAGTAGTTGATCGGCTTGCCGTGGCTCGGCGCTTCGGAAAGGCGCACATTGCGGGGGATGACGGTCGAATACACCTTGCCGGGGAAGTAGCGCTTGACCTCTTCCGCAACTTGGAGGGCGAGATTCGTGCGCCCGTCGAACATCGTGAGCAGCACGCCTTCGAGCTCCAGGCCGGGATTCAGGCTGCGGCGCACCATGCGCACCGTGTGCATCAGGTCGGACAGGCCTTCGAGCGCGAAATATTCGCCCTGCACAGGAACGATCAGGGAATTCGCGGCGCAGAGGGCGTTGACCGTTAAGAGTTCGAGCGACGGCGGGCAGTCAATGAGGATAAAGTCGTAATTGGGCGAGAGATTATCGAGCGCCTGCTTGAGCAGAAATTCGCGGTTTTCGCGGTCGATCATCTCAATACCCGCGCCCGCCAAGGCTTTCGAGGAGGGGAGCACATCGCCGTAGCGCGTGTGCGTCACGCTGGCCGTGACGTCCGCACCGTTGATGAGCACGTCATAAACGCCGCGCGAGGCCGCCTTGTCCACACCCATGCCGGAGGTGGAGTTGGCCTGCGGGTCAAAGTCACACAGCAGGACGCGATTGCCTTTCTCCTTGAGGGAGGAGGTCAGGTTGACACAGGTCGTCGTTTTGCCGACGCCGCCCTTTTGATTGACGATTGCAACGATTTTAGCCAAAAAAACACCCACCTTAGTCATAGAAGCATTGATCCATTTTCATTCTTGTTCAGTATAGCACAAAACGGCTCAATTTCAACAGGGAAGCTCAAATTTTGCAAATTTGTTTCACGTGAAACATGACAAGGCGCAGGCCTTTACGTCCCGATTTGCACCTGTTTGGGCCGGTGATGGGGTATCACCGCTGGGGCAGTGCTGAAGACAGAAAAAGGCCATGGTAAAGGCGTTGACCTTTACCATGACCTGAAATCAGTGTTTCACGTGAAACAAATCACTCCTGCGGCTGGGTCAGCAGCATCGTACCGTAGGGCTCGAGCGTCAGGCGGAGCAGGCCGTTGCCGCAGAAGAACTCCTGATGGGACAGGGCGTCCTCGGCGAGCGTGCCGTCCCACGGAAGGGTGAGCGTGACGGGCTCGTCGCCCGCATTGACTGCCGTGAGGCAGTGGTCGTGCTCCGTGCGGCGCGAGAACGCCAGCGCGCGGCCCTGCGCGGCATGGTAGACGATCGTGCCGCTTTGCAGCGCCTCGTGCGATTTGCGCAGCGCGCCGAGCTGTTGGAAGTATTGCACCAATTCGGCATTCTCGTGTCCCCACGGGTAGGTTCCGCGGTTGAACGGGTCTTCAAAGCCCTGCATGCCGGCCTCGTCGCCGTAGTAGAGCATCGGCGAGCCGGGGAAGGTGTAGAGGATCAGAGCCGCGAGCTTGAGGAGCGACATGCCGCGCGCAAGGTCGGAATCGCTGAGCTGATAGACCGCGCGCTCGTCGCGCGTCTGCGGCGCGGGGGAGGTGAGGCCTAAGATCGTCAAAAGCCTTGGCGTGTCGTGGGTCGAGAGGAAATTCATCGCGCCGTAGAACGCGGGCGCAGGATAGTTTTCGCGCAGCTCCTCCATGCTGTCGCGGAAGTATTCCGCGCCGCCGCCGAGCAAATAGGCCATCAGCGCCGTGCGGAACGGGTAGTTCATCAGGCCGTTCGTCTCGCGGCCCAGCAGGTACTTGCGGCGCTGGGAGTAGGCGATCTTCGTCGTGCCGTCCTCCCAGACCTCGCCGAGAAGATAAGTGTCGGGGTTCTCCTCGTTCATCGCCGCGCGAATTTTGGCAATGAACTCGTCGGGGAGCTCGTCGGCGACGTCGAGCCGCCAGCCGGATGCGCCCGCGCGCAGCCAGTGCTTGATAATGGAATTATCACCCTCGATGATGTAGTCAACATAGCTCTTTTCCAGCTCGTTGACTGCGGGCAGGTTCTTAATGCCCCACCAGGCGTCGTACTCGTCGGGGAATGGATGGAAGTTGTACCAGCGGTAGTAGGGCGACTGCTCGCCCTGCGCCGCGCCGAGGTCGTCGTAAAAGCCGTCGGCGTTGAAATAGACGCTCTTTCGCCCCGTATGGTTGAAGACGCCGTCGAGCATCACGTAGATGCCGCGCTTTTTCGCCTCCGCGCAGAGCGTGCGGAAGTCCGCTTCATCGCCGAGCAGCGGGTCAATGCGCTCATAGCAGGCGGTGTCGTAGCGGTGGTTGGTCGAGGCCTCGAATATCGGGCAGAGGTAGAGTGTCGTCACACCGAGAGAGGCGAGGTAGTCGAGCTTTTCCGTGATCCCCTGCAAGTCACCGCCGAAAAAATCGCTGCACGTGATCTCGCCCTCGGCGTTCGGGCGGTATTCGGGAAGCTCGTCCCAATTTTTGTGCAGCGTGCGCGGGCCGACAAGGCCTGCAACATCACGAGATTTAGCGCGGCGGAAGCGGTCGGGGAAGATCTGATACGTCACGCCGCGGCCGAACCACGCGGGCGTTTTGTGTGTGTCGTCGTAGACCGTGAGCTGCCAGGGCTCGACCGCGTCCCACGCGCAGAGGCCGTTTTTGCCGTAGCAGCTCGTGCCGCCGTCCGCCCACGAGAGGCGGAAGTGGTACCAGACGAGCTCCACGTCATCCGGCGCGGTGAAGCTGCCGCGATAGACGACGTGGCCGTCCTCCTGCGCGGGAGTAAGCTCCACCGTCGTCCATTGGTCGGCAAACTCGCCGTGAGCAAGCAGCTCACAGCGCGTGACCGCCGCGCCGCGCTCGGGGCGAAAGCAGAACGAGACATCGGCGCCGCAGGGCACCGCGCCAAAGGGAGATTTGAAGAGAAGATCGCGCGGATCAAACCATTTAGTTGACATAACACATTCCTTTCTGCCAAATAAAGCGGCTGAAACAGGCAAAAGCGCGCCGAAACGGCGCGCTTAACCCAGCAGTGTATTTTCGCCCGTGATCGCGGAGGACGCGGACGTGTTGGAGAAGTAAGCGTTGAGCACCTGCACGGCGGTGGAGGCCAACGCTGCGCCGGAGCCGCCCTTTTCGATGACGATGGCGACGGCGATCTGCGGATCGTCGTAGGGGGCGAAGCAGACGAACGCGCCGTTGTTGTTCTTCGTGTCGCCAGTCTGGATCGTACCGGTCTTGGCCGCGGCGTCGACGATACAGTTCTTGAAATACTGCGACACCGCGCCGTCAGTTGCGAGGTCGTGCATACCGGCGAGAACGGCGGAGAGATTTTCGCTGCTCATGGCGATCGTCTCGACCGGCTCGGCGTCGTAAACGTATTCGAGCGCACCGGAGCCGCTGGAGCGGACGTTTTTCAAAAGGTGCGTGGCGTAGCGGTCACCCCCGCCGCAGAGCGTCGCGATGTAATTTGCGAGCTGGAGGGGGGAGTATTCCTGATTCGCCTGACCGAACGCCGCCCACGGGGCAAGGTTCTCGCCCTCGTTCTGCGAGGGAAGGCGGCCCGCGGTGTCGCCGATCTCAATGCCGGTCGGGGAGCCGAGGCCGAATTTCGCGTAATACTCGCGCAGCGTGTCCATGCCCATGCGGTAGCCCATTTCGGCGAAGAAATAGTTGCAGGAATTCATGATCGCGCCGCGGACGTTGAGCGAGCCGTGGCCGCTGCGCTTCCAGCAGTAGGTGTAGCTCGCGGAGTAGCCGGGGTACGTCCACTTGCCGGAGTCGTAGATACGCTCGCGCACGGTCGTCGCGCCGGATTCGAGCGCGGCGATGGCCGTCAGCGGCTTCAAGGTCGAGCCGGGGGCGTATTTTCCCTGCGTGGCACGATTCCACATCGGCTGCAAGGGGTCGGTGGAGAGCTCTGCAAGGTCCTGACGGAACGTCGAGAGGGAATAGGTCGGATAGGACGCGAGCGCCAGCACATCGCCCGTGCCGACCTGCACAACGGCGACCGCCGCGCCACGCTCGATGCCGTCGGATTTTGTCATGGAAGAGACGGTATTTTTGAGCGCCTCCTCCACCTGTGCCTGAAAGTCGATGTCGATCGTCAGCGCCACGGTGGAGCCGGGCTTCGGCTCCACGGAGTAGAGCTCGCCGGTGATCTTGCCGGAGTCGTTGTCGAAGGTCACAAGGCGCTTGCCCGCGTTGCCGTGGAGATAGTCTTCAAACGCATTTTCCACGCCGGAGATGCCGACGGTGCTCGCGAGCGTGTAGCCGTCCTTATCCTTATAGTCGTCCCAGTCCTGAATGCTGCCGGTGTAGCCGAGGACGTGGGCGGCGTAGTCGGTCTCGTAAACGCGCACGGACGAGGTATCCACCTGCACGCCGGCATAGTTGCCGTCCTTGATGAGGGAAATGAGCGAAACATCCACGTCGCTCGCAAATTCGAAGGTCGTGGAGCCGTTCATCTTGGCGGAGGCGAGGGAGTAGCGCAGCCCGATGAGCGTGCGCACCGTGGAATTCGGGAGCGTTTCGTCGATCCCGTACTCGCTGCGCAGCTTCAGATACAGCGCAGAGCCTGTCAGCGTAGTGGGGAGGCCGTCGTCGCCGACGTTCTTTTCATTGATCCACTTGAGCGAGACGAGGTATTTGACGAGCGTTTTCGCGCTGCCGTTCGCGGTGTCGTAGGCGTAGGGCGAGGTCCTGGCGAGCGGAAGCGCGTCCTTAATTTCGACGCCCTGTGCGTTCATCAGTTCGATGACGCGCAGCAGCGCGTCGTTGAGCTCGTCGGAAGAGACGAGCGAGGAATCAAAATTCAGCGTGTAGACCGCGCGGTTCGACACGAGCACCTTGCCGTTGCGGTCGGTGAGGATGCCGCGCGAGGCCTTGACGGTCTCGGTCTTGGCGTTCGTGCGGATGGACTTGTCGAGGTAATCGTCGCCGTTGACGATCTGTGCGTCAAAGAGGGTGATAACGAATACGAGCGCGCAGAGAAACATCGCCGCGCCGAGTGCGATCAGGCGGCGGGTAAAGCGTTTGGGATCCATAGCGGCCTCCTTTCCTTGAGGCTTGGGGAAAATGGGGAAAATCAGTCGGGGAAGATGCGGCGGATGGCGCGCAGCGCCGGATAGACCGGCAGAAGAAGCAGGCACGAGAGCGCCGTTTCGCGCGCAAAGAGCGAGAGCATTGGCAAAATGGCGGTCGAGCCGCTGCGCGGCAGCAGCGCGAACGCCTGCAAGAGGTCAACGAGCAGAAATGTCAGCACGGTCGAGAGCAGCGCACGGGCAAAGCCCTGCTGCAACAAATTACTGACAACTGTTGAGATGAGCAGTGCCGCAAGTGTGAATGCAATGGTATAGAGGCACGCGAACGGTGCGGGGAGCACAAGGTCGCACAGCGCGCCGAAGACGATGCCCGCGATGACAGACGAGCGCGGCAGCTCGAACGATGCCATGACCGCCAAAATGACGGGCGGCAGAAAGGGGATGACGCCGAAAAACGTCATCGACCCGAGAAGCAGCCGCCGCAGGAAAAAGAGCGCCGCGGCGGCGAGCGCGTAAAACGTCCACTTAAGCGCGGTGGTTTGGGTGAGATTCATGCGCGCCTCCCTCAGTCGACAATGTCGTAGTCCGTGATGACGAACACCTCGGTCAGGGCGTTAAAGTCCATCATGGGCGTGAGGACCGCGTAGCGGGCAAGGCCGTCGTCGCCGGTCTGGAGCGATTCGACCGAGCCGATGACAAGGCCGCTCGGGTAATATCCGCCAAGGCCCGACGTGACGATCTGGTCGCCGATGAGTACCTCGTCATCCGACGTGAGGTACGAGAGCTTCAGCTTGCCCTGACCCATCAGGGCGAAATCACCCTCCGCCACGGCGACCTCGCCGGTGCGGAAGATGCGCGCGCCGAGCTCGGTGTCCGTGTCGATGACGGTCAGCACCGTCGACCAGTTGAGGCCGACCTCGGAAATGACGCCGACGAGATACCCCTCGGCGCTGACGACGCAGTCGCCCACGGCGATGTCCTGATCGGTGCCGTGGTTGAGAGACAGCGACGACGTCCAGCTGCTCTCGCTGTGGGCGAGCACGGCGGTGGAGACGAACGTGAAGTCGCGCCGCTGCTGCTGGAGCTTCAAAAGCTCGCGCAGGAGCTTATTTTCCTCGCTGTCGGCCTGCGCCTGACGCTGCTGGGCGCGAAGGTCCGCGACCTCTTTTTTGAGCGCCGCGTTTTCCTCCTTGAGTGTGGTCGTGTCCTCGTAATACTGGCGCTTGTCGGCCGCCCAGTCGCTCACGGCGGTGGCGGCGGCGCGGAACGGGTACGTCAGCACGCCCGCGATGTTTTCGAGCACCGAGGACGTCGAGGAAAAGTAGGTCAAAAGGCTCAATGCCACGGCGACCGCCGCGGCGACGGCCAGAATGCGCAGCCCGTGGCGGCGAAAAAATTCTTTCAAGGCTTACCCTCCTTTCATCGTAGGGCAGGGGAGAGGTTAGAGGAGCTTGACGCCAAAGCGCGCGAGCACTAAGCCAAGCTGCTCAACGGGCAGACCCATGACGTTGAAAAAGTCGCCGTCGATGCGCTCGACGAAGAGCGCGCCGCGGCTCTGCACGCCGTAGGCGCCGGCTTTGTCCATCGGCTCGCCGGTTTTGATGTAGGCACGGATCTCGTCATCCGTCATCGGGCGGAAAAAGACGCGCGTGGACACGGCGAACAGCTCGCTCGTCTCCCCGCGGCGGACGCTCACGCCCGTGCAGACCGTGTGGCCGCGGCCAACGAGCTCGCGCAGCATGCGGAACGCGTCGTCCTCGTCGCGCGGTTTTCCGAGGCGGTCATTGCCCAAAAAGACCATCGTGTCCGCCGTGATGATGAGATCGTCAGGCGCGCAGAGCGCGGCGGCAGCGTCACACTTCTTCTTTGCAATGTAGCGCACCGTGTCCTCGGGAGAAAGACCGGCGGGGTAGCTCTCGTCAATGTCGAGCGAGAGGGTCTTAAAGTCCTCCACGCCGATGCGGGCGAGCAGCTCCTGACGGCGCGGGGATTGAGATGCCAAAACGATTGCCATGATATTGCCTCACTATTTGATAATAAAAAGTATAATCAAGATAAAAAATTACAATTTGGAATTCATTCTGCGCCGCGATAGAAGAGACCGCGGGTGATATTCTCCGGCGCTTCGACCGTCTCACCCTGATACGCGCGCAGCACGCGGACGCATTCAGAGGCGCTCTCGGTCGTGAAACGGAGCTGCGCAAAGCGCAGACCGAGCGTCTGCCAGTCCTTCGATTTGTCCGCGAGATAAAGAATCTTTCCGTTCTCGATCTCGCTGCGGCAGCCCCATGCGCGCAGCACGGGGAAGTGCTCGCCGCGCCGGTCGGTCAGCTCGGGGGCGCTTGCGCACGCGCCGTCTGCCGGGACGGACGCAGGGCGCTCGGTAAAGTATCGACAGCCGAACGCGTTCGCATTCAGGCAGTTTTCCGTGAGCATCAGGGGAAGGCGGCCATAGACGATGGCCTCGCACGGGAGACACTTGCTGAGGTCACGAATCTGCGCGTCGCGCAGCTCGAACGAGACGCACGCGCTCGAAAGTCCCTGTTCTTTCCAGAAAGCGAGCGCGGCGGAGTTGTAGAGGTTCAGCGGCCAGCCGCCGTGCAGCTTGCAATCAAGTCCACGCGCGAGCGGCAGGTGGCCGAGGTTGCCGATCGACACGCCCGTGACGCCTTTTTTGGCGGCGTCCTCGAGCAGCGCGCGCAAAATAGGCTCGTCCTGTGTGCGGTAGATGCGCGGCAGCACCGCGAAAAATTCCGACTTACCGAGATACGGCGAAAGGTCAAGCTGCGGGAGTAGTTCGACGGGCACATACACCCGCGCGGGAACGAGCGCGATCAGTTCCTCACTCAGCTGCTCGGCCCTGTGGAGGGAGACGGTCAAAAGCGGCTTGTCCGCGCCGTTTTTGACCGTTTCGGGCAGGACAAAGTCGAATACGCGGCGTTTCGGCACAGCGGTGCGCTGCGCTTCCATCTGCGCAAGCGCTTCGCGGCGCAGGGCGTTGAGCGCGCCCGCGCTGACGGCGAGACCGCCGTCGAGTGCGACGGCGCACTGCGCCGCCGAAAACGCCGTGCCGCCGGTTTTCTTGAGGCGCGTTTCGACCTCTTCCGCGGTGACGGCGCGGCTGCGCGCCGCCTCGGGAATTGCGCCGGTGACGGTCACAGCATGGCCGTCTGCGTCCTCGGCTGTCAGGTGCATCGGCTGACCGGTGCGGATGGTGCATTCTAATGTGAGCGGCACAAGCCGCAAATTTTCCTTTTCATAGCGCGCGCGAATCTCGCTGAACCAATCCTCGGGCCATCTTGCATTTTCGGGCCGCGTGCCGAACATCTCGCGTCCGCGCACACCGCGGTAGTACCCCTCGGTAAAGCCGTCGCGCGAGAAGGCGAGGGCGAGCTTTTTCTGCTCGTCCTTCGTCGGCGTGCGATGCTCGCGCAGAAGGCGCGCGTAGATTTCCGTCACGGCGGCGACATACTCCGGCCGCTTCATGCGCCCTTCGATCTTGAGGCAGGCAACGCCCATATCCATCATCTCCGGCACGAAGGGCGCGAGGTTCGCGTCCTTCAAGCTCAGCGGATGGCCGTCCGCCCTGCCGGAAAAGCCGTAGGGCAGACGGCAGGGCTGGGCGCAGGCGCCACGGTTGCCGCTGCGCCGCCCGATGACGGCAGACATCTCGCACTGGCCGCTGTAGCACATGCACAGCGCGCCGTGGACGAACGTTTCGATCTCGATGGGGCTTTTTTGGCAGATTTCGGCGATCTCCCCGCGCGAAAGCTCGCGCGCGAGCACCGCGCGCGTCATGCCGAGCCTTGCCGCTTCCTGAACGCCCGAGAGCGTGTGCAGGCTCATCTGCGTCGAGGCGTGCAGCGGCACGTCGGGGATAATTTTTTGCAGCGTCGCCAGAACGCCCCAATCCTGCACCAGGATCGCGTCCACGCCGCACTCCGACGCGGTGCGCGCCTCCGCGGCAAGCGCGGGGAGCTCGCGGTCGGTGACGAGCGTGTTGAGCGTCAGATAGACCTTCACGCCCCGCAAATGGCAATAAGAGACTGCCGCGCGGAATTCCTCGTCAGAGAAGTTCCTCGCGCTGCGGCGCGCGTTGAACGCGCCAAAGCCCATATACACGGCGTCCGCACCGCTCTGTACGGCGGCAACAAGCGCCTCCTGCCCGCCCGCGGGCGCTAACAGCTCCGTCGTCAAGGGTTTACTTTTTCTGCTGCTGGAGCTTGAAGATCTCGCGCTTGAGTTCGCTGACCTCGTTTTTGGCCTGACTCGCCTCGTCAAGGTACTGCTTGACCTGACGGCGCAGCGCGTCGCCGGCCTCGCGCTCTTTGAAGAGCTCGTCGGTGATGTTCACGGCGGTCAGCACGGCGGCGTCCGTGCGGCCGACCTTGGCAGCGTCGAGCAGCTCGCTCATTTTGTCGTTGACGTAGGAGCCGACCTTCTGCATATAGGAGGGGGCTTCCTCGGCGACAAAGGTGTATTCCTCGTCGCAGATGGAGATCGTGATGCGGTTTTCCATGATTTGTGTGCTCCTTTCTATTTCGGCGTTGCACAAAAAAGGGCAAATTCCACCCATATAATCTCTAACAGTATAACACGGGAGTGAAAATGTGAAAAGGGGGAAGCAAAAAATTTCATGTTTACGAACGGGAAAATTTCATGTAGAATAATGGAATCGAAAATGGACGAAAGGAGGCGGGGAACATGGCAGGCTATGTGCTGCATTTGAGCACCGAGGAGAACATCACGCTCTCATCGGCGACGGTCAAGCGATTGATCGCGGGTGGCAGCGGCGACGCGGCGCTGCTGTACCTCGCCATCCTGCATGCGCGCGGCGCGGCGGACTCCGGCAAGCTCGCGCGCGAGCTCAAGTGGGACGAAACGCGTCTTCGCGCGGCGGAGCAGGCGCTCTACGAGATGAAGCTCGTCGGCGCGCCGGAGAAGAAGGAGGAAGCGCCCCTTCCGCCGCCCCAGCAGCTCAGCGAGCCGCCCGAGTACACGCGCGAGGACATCGCGCGCAAGCTGGAGGGCGACGGGCGCTTCGCCTGCCTTCTGCGCGAGGTGGAGCACAAGCTCGGCCCGCTCTCGACCCCGTCGGTCAAGAAGCTGTTAGGGCTGTACGAAAACCTCGGCTTGCCCGCGGACGTCGTTTACACGCTCGTCAACTACTGCATCGCGAAAAAGGAGCAGCAGTTCGGCGAGGGGCGGCTGCCCAACATGCGCGAGATCGAAAAAGAGGGCTACGTCTGGGCGCGCAAGGAGCTCTTTTCCATCGAAAAGGCCAGCGAGTACATGAAGCGCGAGCAATCCCTGCGCGGCAGGTACCCCGAGTACATGGCGGCGCTGCAAATGCGGGGCCGCGCGAGCGCGCCGAGCGAGGAAAAGTACCTCTCCGCGTGGGCGGAGATGGGCTTTCCCGCCGATACGGTGTCCGAAGCCTACGACCGCACGGTGCTGCACTGCCACGAATTCCGCTGGCCGTACTGCAACGGCATTTTGAAGCGCTGGCACGAAAAGGGCCTGCACACGCTCGCCGAGGTCAGGGCCGAGAACGCCAAGGAGCAGAGCAAGCCAAAGAAGAACACCACCGGCGGCAACGCCTGGATGAAGGAATATTTGAATCAGTAACGAAAGCGGGGGAGAAGGATGTCTTACGATGGGCGTCTGATGCGCCAAGCGCTGGCGCGCTTCGACGAGGACAAGCAGCGCCGCGCGGAGAATTTTCGCGCGCGCGAGCGCGCGGTCTATACCAAGTGCCCGCGCATTGAGGAGATCGACCGCGAGTTGTCGCACACGATGGCGAAGATCATCGCCTCCGGCCTGCGCCGCGGGACGGACCCGCGCCCGGCCATTGAGGCGCTGCGGGAGGAAAACCTCAGCTTGCAGCAGGAAAAGCGCCTTCTCCTGACGCGCTTGGGACTGCCGGACGACTATCTCGAGGAAAAGCCCAAGTGCTCGCGCTGCAACGACACGGGTTTTCTCGGCAGCGAGGTCTGCTCGTGCCTGCGCGGCTATTACGCCAAGGAGCAGAACAAGGAGCTCTCGGGTCTTTTGGACCTCGGCTCGCAGTGCTTCGAAAATTTCAACTTCGACTACTATTCGTCCGTGCCGGACGAGGACCTCGGCGTGTCGCCGCGCACGAACATGGAGCGCGTGTACGACATCTGCCAGGACTACGCGCACGAGTTTTCGCCCAAGAGCGGCAACCTGCTGCTGACCGGCGGCACGGGACTGGGGAAAACGTTCCTCTCCGCGTCCATCGCGCGCGTCGTGAGCGCGAGCGGCCACAGCGTGGTCTACGACACGGCGGGGCACATCTTCGCCCGCTTCGAGGCGCAGAAGTTCGGCCGCGACGACGGCGAGAACGCCGACACCGCCGTGAGCCGCGCGCTCGGCTGCGACCTGCTGATTTTAGACGACCTCGGCACCGAGCTGATGACGAGCTTTGTCCACAGCGCGATGTATCAGATCGTCAACACGCGCCTCATTACGGGGAAGAAGACTGTCATCTCCACGAACCTGAGCCCCGACGAGCTCGGGCGGCGCTACGGCGCGCCGGTGCTGTCAAGATTGCAGGGAGAGTATCAAATGCTGCTCTTTTTCGGCGAAGACATCCGCCGGCAGAAGAGAAAATGAATACAAAATGTAAAAAAGGCTCCGCAGAATACTCTGCGGAGCCTTTTTTCTTGCTTTTTACGGCTTGTGGATCACGGCGACGGCGCAGGGCACGCGGCCGGGACAGTAGGCGTAGTCGACATCGTCGTAGCCCGCCGCGGCGATAAACTGCTTATACGTGTCGAACGTGAACTGACGCTTGAAGTCCGCGCCCGCCTTGCCGACGGTCGAGGCAAAGCCGCTCGTCTTGCCCTGCTCGCTGCGGTTCATATAGGTCGGGACGATGATCGTGCCGCCGCTGCGGCAGACGCGGTCGAGCTCGGCAAGGGCCTTGTACGGCTCGTCGAGCAGGTGGATGACATTCGCGGCGATGACCACGTCGAACTGCCCGTCCGGCTCGTCTAAATGCAGGATGTCGGCCTGGCGGAACGTGACGTTTGGCAGCGCGCCGTATTTCTTCTTCGCCCGCTTGAGCATGTTGGCGGAGAAGTCCGTCGCGAGAAGCGTCCGGCAGCGCTCGGCGATGGCGCCGGTGAGCAGTCCCGTGCCGCAGGCGCATTCGAGCACCGCGTCGTCTGGCGTGATGCGGGAACTGACGGCGGCAATGAGCGCCTTGTGCGTTTCTTTATTAAAGATGTCGGCGAAGAGGTCATAGACCCCCGCGACGTTGTCCCAGAACATGAGTATTTTCCTCTCAACGTGATTTGTTTTTCTACACGATAGCAGAAACGCGCGGAAAATGCTACTCTCAAGAGAAAGAAAAAACGAAAAATTAAGGGAGAGGATCCTACTTTTTGTGCTTTTTATAAAAAGACTTGCCATCGGCGCACGGGTGGTATATAGTCTTTATAAAGATTTCGCAAAGAAACTGCGTTTTTGCGTTAAGGAGTCGAATGATGAAACGAATTTGGTCGCTGTTTGCCGTGCTGGCGCTGCTGTGCGCGCTGACGATTCCGGCGCTGGCCGCCGCGGGCGGTACGGCGGACGCGGAACCTGCTGCACAGACGGTGAGCGAGGAAGAGCTCGCGCGCTCGGAGGAGAACACCACCAAGGTGCGCAAGATCTGGGCGGTGGCGGCGCTTATCGGTGTGGCGTGCTTTGGCGGCGCGCTGGGCATGGCGCATTCCGTTGCAAAGGCGGCGAACAACATGGCCGAGCAGCCCGAGGCGGCGGGGCAGATCCGCACGTCGATGATGGGTCTTGTCTTTATCGAGACGGTCATCATCTATGCGCTGATCGTGGCCATCCTGATCATCTTCGTATTGTGACGATAACGAGAAAAGTGGAATAGAGCGGCGGAAGGGGGCAGCACTGTCTCCTTCCGCTGCTCTATTTATTGAAGAAAAAGGGGAGGGGTCATGGCTCTGTTAAGAAGACGAAAAGATGCTGTAAAGCGGCGGTTAATCATGAAGGAAGACTTGCATTTCCTGCGTGCAGGTGGTATAAATAAGTGCTGCATCCCAAGCAGAAATTGGATGATAGAAACAAAAGGGGGTAGGGCGCGTGGATAAGAAAAAGCGAACGCGCGAGCTGATCGTGTTCGCCGTGATCGTGCTGGCGCTGCTGGCCGGATGTTTGCTCACGCCGTCAGGCGGCGAGAGCGAGCCTATCCAGGAGGTCATGCGTGACGCGGTGCTGCACGAGCAGAACAAGGTGAGCCTGTTTGGCCTGATCGAGGTGAACCCGGGGCTCATCTCCGCCTACATCGTGACGGGTATTTTAATAGTATTCGCCCTTGTGTGCCGGCTTTTTGTGATCCCAAAATTCAAATATGTGCCCGGCAGGTTCCAGCTCGTTTTAGAGCAGATCGTCGGCATGTTCGACGGCCTGGCCGAGGGCAGCAGCCCGCACCGCAATAAATTCCTGCGGGCGTACATCTTCACCGCCGGTGTTTACATCTTTGTCAGCACGCTCTTTGAGCTGCTCGGCATTCAGGTGGTGACCACATCAGGCCACGCCGTCAGCCTGCCCGCGCCGCTGTCCGATATCAACGGGGCGATCGCGCTGGGCGTGATGAGCTACGGCGTGATCCTCTTCGGCGGACTGATCGCCGCGGGCGTGGGCGGATTTCTGCACGCGCTCAAGGATTTCTCGCTGCCGATCTCGATGAGCTTTCGACTCTTCGGCGCGCTGCTTTCCGGCGCGCTCGTGACGGAGCTTGTGTATTACTACGCGGCGCTTTCCTATGTGCTGCCGGTCATCGTGGGCGTGATGTTCACGCTGCTGCACGCGCTGATCCAGGCGTATGTTTTAACGATGCTGGTGTCGACGTTCTACGGCGAATCGACCGAAAAGCACGAGAAGAAGCCCAAGGCCAAGAAGGTAAAAAAATCCCGCAGCGAAACGGCTGCCTGAAGAAAGAGGTAAATTTGCCATGAAAACGATGAAGAAATTTGCAGCGCTGATGATGCTGCTGTGCGCGCTGATGATCTGCACCATTCCGGCCCTCGCCGCAAACGAAAGCGGGAACGACAGCAACATGACTGAGACCGTGAGTGTCACGGCCGGCAGCAACGACAACGACGTGACCTCCGCCAAGGCAATGGGCTCGGGCGTGATGATCGGCATTGCGTGCCTTGGCGGCGCGCTGGCCATGGGCATTGCGGTCGGCAAGTCGAGCGAGGCCATGGCCCGCCAGCCCGAGGCCACAAGTCAGATCAGAACCACGATGATGATGGGCCTTGTGTTTATCGAGACGGTCATCATTTACGCCCTGATCGTGGCGATCCTCATTATCTTCGTCCTTTGATGAAGAACACTCCCAAAAAGGAGGGGCTTTGAATGCCGCTTAATATCAATTTGCAGCAAATTTTGCTGCATGCGCTGAACTTTGTCATCCTGTTCGGCGCGATGTATTTTCTGCTCTACAAGCCTGTGAAGAGCTTTATGGACAGCCGCAAGGCGCACTATGAGAAGATGGACGAGGACGCCAAGGCCGTGCTTGCCGAGGCCGAGAAGACGAAGGCCGGCTATGAAGCGCAGCTCAAGAGCGCCGACGAGGAGATCGCACGCCGCCAGCGCGAGGCGAACGAAGCCTTGCAGCACGCGGTGGACGAGCGCCGCGCGCAGGCCGAGCAGCAGGCGGGCGAGATCGTGCGCAAGGCGCGGGAAGATGCCGCGCGCGAGCATGAGCGCGTGATGGAGCAGGCCAAGGGCGAAATTTCCGAGCTGATGAGCGCCGCGGCGGAAAAGCTGGTGCTCTCCAGCACGTCGGACGCTTACGACAAGTTCCTGGACACGGCGGAGGAGCGCAAGGACAATGGCTGAGCGCACGGAGCATTTAGAGGCCGTACTGCTCTCTGCCGCGCGTCCGTCGCAGGAGCAGGAGAAGCGATTTCTGGCCTTCCTCGCCGAAAAGTACGGCGAGGGCACGACGCTCACCTGGCAAAAGAGTGATGACTACCCCGACGGTTTCCGCCTCGAGGTGGGCGCGGAGGTCTACGACTGGAGCGCGGGCGGACGCCTGAGCCAGTTCAAGGACGCGCTCGAAAAGCTCGCCGCCATGCAGGGCGACGTCATCCCGCTGCTGAAGGAGACGGTGCTCTCGTGGACGCCGCAGGCCATGGCACAGGAGGTCGGCACCGTTCTGACCGTCGGCGACGGCATTGCCCGCGTGGACGGGCTGGAGGGCGCCGCCTATGGCGAGGTGCTGCTTTTCGACGGCGGCGTGCGCGGCATGGTGCAGGACTTATCCGAGGACAGCGTCGGCTGCATCCTCTTTGACGACGACGCGAGCGTCTGCGCGGGCAGCACGGTCCGCCGCACCGGACGCACGGCGGGCGTTCCCGTGGGCGAGGGATTCCTCGGCCGCGTGGTCAACGCGCTCGGCGTGCCCATCGACGGCGGGGGAGACATCCGCGCCGACGGCTACCGCGCAGTGGAGAGTCCCGCTCCCGGCATCATCGACCGCCAGAGCGTCGACACGCCGCTTGAGACGGGCATTCTGACCGTCGACTCAATGTTCCCCATCGGCCGCGGCCAGCGCGAGCTCATCATCGGCGACCGCCAGACCGGCAAGACCGCTATCGCCCTCGACACCATCGTCAACCAGAAGGGCAAGGATGTCATCTGCATCTATGTCGCCATCGGACAGAAGGCGAGCTCCGTCGCCCAGCTCAAAAAGACGCTGGAAACGCACGGCGCGATGGATTATACGATCATCGTCAACGCCACGGCGAGCGATCCCGCGCCGTTACAGTACATTGCGCCCTACGCGGGCTGCGCCATGGGCGAATACTTTATGAATAAGGGCCGCGACGTGCTGATCGTCTACGACGATCTTTCCAAGCACGCCATCGCGTACCGCGCGATGAGCCTTCTTTTGGAGCGCTCCCCGGGCCGCGAGGCGTATCCGGGCGACGTGTTCTATCTGCACTCCCGCCTGCTCGAGCGCGCGGCGCATCTGAGCGAGGAGAAGGGCGGCGGCAGCATCACGGCGCTGCCGATCATCGAGACGCAGTCCGGCGACGTTTCGGCCTATATCCCGACGAACGTCATTTCCATCACCGACGGTCAGCTCATTCTGGAAACGCGCCTGTTCTTCTCCGGCCAGCGTCCGGCGGTGAATGTGGGCCTGTCCGTGTCCCGCGTGGGCGGCGACGCGCAGACCAAGGCGATGAAAAAGGCAGCCAAGACCATCCGCCTCGACCTTTCGCAGTACCGCGAGATGGAGTCGTTCACGCAGTTTGCAAGCGACCTCGACGAGTCGACGGCAAAGCTTTTATCCTACGGTCAGGGCCTGATGCGCATGCTGCGGCAGAAGCAGTTCCACCCCTACAAGCAGTATGAGCAGGTCATCCTGCTCGTCGCGGGGCTGAACCATGTTTTTCAGGAGATCGTGCCGGAGCAGCTTGACGCGTTTATCCCCGCGCTCTTGCAGCACTTTGGCGAGACGCAGGGCGCGCTGTGCAATGCCATCGAGCAGACCGGCCAGCTCAGCGACGATCAGCAGTCGCAGATCATCGAGATCGCAAAGGAATTTGTGCAAAACTATTTTTCCAAATAAAAAGTGAGGTGACAGGTACATGGCGAGCATGAAGGAGATCCGCGAGCACATCGCGAGCATCCAGAGCACGCAGAAGGTGACGAACGCGATGTACCTCATCGCCTCGACCAAGATGCGGCGGGCGAAAGAAGACCTTGCCAAGACGCGCCCGTTTTTCGACGCGGTCTCGACGCAGATCGAGCAGATCTTCCAGCACGCGGGCGAGATCGAGAGCCCGTACCTCTACCGGGGCAACGCGGACGATCTGGCCCAGCCGGGAACGTACGCCTATCTTGTGGTGACGGCGGACCGCGGCCTCGCGGGCGCCTACAACCAGAATGTTATTCAGGAGACGATGAAGCGCCTTGAAAAGCACCCCGACAGCCGCCTTTTTGTGGTGGGCGGCAACGGGCGGCACTTCTTCTCCGGCCACGGCGTGCCGGTGGAAAAGAGCTTCCTCTACGATGCGCAGAGCCCCACGCTCCGCCGCGCGCGAGAGATCACGGCGAAGCTTTTGGATCTCTTCGACCGGGGCGAGATCTCCAAGCTCTTTATCATCTACACCGACCTTGGCAACGGCGTGGACATGGATGTGCGCACCGTGCGCCTGTTGCCGCTGGAGGATGAGCACTTTGCCAAAGAGGAGACGGAGGAAAAGCCCATCCGCTTTGAGCCCTCGGCAGAGGAGGTGCTCGCCAGGGTCGTGCCGGCGTACATCACGGGCTTTTTGTACTCGGCGATGGTCGACAGCTTTTGCGCCGAGCAGAACGCGCGCGCCTCTGCCATGGACTCGGCCAACCAGAACGAGGACGACATGCTGCGCGAGCTGCAGCTCGAGTACAACCACGAGCGGCAGGGCGCCATCACGAGCGAGATCACGGAGGTCTCCGCCGGCGCGCGCAGCAAGAAGAACCACATGAAGAAGGAGGCGCAGCATGCGCACAGGTAAGATCATTCAGGTATCGGGCAGCGTGGTGGACGTGCGCTTCCCGCACGGCGAGCTGCCGCGCATCCGCGAGGCGCTGTCCGTCGAGCTGAACGGCAAGCGCCTTGTGATGGAGGTGGAGCAGCATTTGAGCGCCGAAACGGTGCGCTGCATCATGCTCTCCGGTAGCGAGGGCCTCAGCCGCGGCATGACCGTCACGGGCGAAGGCAGCGGCCTTCGCGTGCCCGTCGGCAAGGCGACGCTCGGACGGCTTTTCAACGTCTTTGGCGATACCATCGACGGCGGCGCGCCGATCGGCGGCGCGGAGCCGCGCCGCAGCATCCACAGAAAGCCCCCCGCCTTCGACGAGCAGAGCCCGAGCGTTGAGATCTTGGAGACCGGCATCAAGGTCATCGACCTTTTGGAGCCCTATCCGCGCGGCGGCAAGATCGGCCTGTTCGGCGGCGCGGGCGTCGGTAAAACGGTGCTCATTCAGGAGCTTATCCACAACATCGCCGTCGAGCACGGCGGCTATTCGATCTTCACCGGCGTGGGCGAGCGCAGCCGCGAGGGCAACGACCTCTGGAACGAGATGCACGAGAGCGGCGTTATCGACAAGACCGCGCTCGTCTTCGGCCAGATGAACGAAGCGCCCGGCGTTCGTATGCGCGTGGCGCTGACAGGCCTTACGATGGCCGAATACTTCCGCGACGAGGAGCAGCGCGACGTGCTGCTGTTCATCGACAATATTTTCCGCTTTGTGCAGGCGGGCAGCGAGGTCTCGACCCTGCTCGGCCGCATGCCCTCCGCCGTCGGCTATCAGCCGACGCTCGCGAACGAAATGGGCGAGCTGCAGGAGCGCATCACCTCGACCAAGAGCGGCTCGATCACATCCGTGCAGGCGGTCTACGTTCCCGCGGACGATCTGACCGACCCCGCTCCGGCGACGACGTTCACCCACCTCGACGCGACGACGGTGCTGAGCCGCAAGATCGCCGAACAGGGCTTATATCCCGCGGTCGACCCGCTCGAATCGTCCTCCCGCATTCTGGAAGAGGACATCGTGGGCGAGCGGCACTACCGCATCGCGCGCAGCGTGCAGGCGACCTTGCAGAAATACCGCGAATTGCAGGATATCATCGCCATCCTCGGCATGGAGGAGCTGAGCGACACGGACAAGGTGACGGTCAACCGCGCGAGAAAGATCCAGCGCTTTTTGGCCCAGCCGACGTTCGTGGCCGAAAAGTTCACGGGCCTTCCGGGCGTCTATGTGCCGCTTGAGGAGACACTCCGCGGCTTTGAAGCCATTCTCTCCGGCGAGATGGACGGCTATCCCGAGATGGCGTTCTACAACGTCGGCACGCTTGACGACGCGCTCGCCAAGGCGAAGAAGATGGAAAGCGGGGAAGCGTGATGAAGACCTTTCCTCTCCGCGTCCTCGCGCCCGAGCGCACGTTTTTTGACGGGGCGTGCACATCGCTCACCGTGCCGAGCATCGACGGCATGTACGGCCTGATGGCGCAGCACGAGGATATCGTGCTCGCGGTCGTCCCCGGCAAGCTGACGCTGCGGGACGCCGACGGCGTCGAGCAGATCGCCGCCGTGTCCGAGGGCGTGCTCAAGATGGAGCACGGCGAGGCGCTCGTGCTGGTGGACACGATCGAGCGGCCGGAGGAGATCGACCTCCACCGCGCCGAAGAGATGGCCGCCGAGGCGCGCGCCGAGCTCAAGGCGAAGCGCAGCGCGCAGGAGCAGGCCATTGCCAATGCCCGCATCGCCCGCGCGATCAGCCGTATCCACGTCAAGCACGACGGGAAATAAATGAGAAAACGAAAATTCGCACCGCAAGGTGCGAATTTTTTGATCTCTCCGCCGATTTTCGCCAGCTTTTGCACACTTTTTGTGCTAAAAGTGGAGAAAAAGGAGGGGAAATCCATGGAAATGTCCGCAAGAAAGCCGCTGCTCCCGCGCCGCGTGCTCGACCTGCCCATCGACGCGCTGCGCCCCAACCCCAACCAGCCGCGCATCGAGTTTGACGAGGCCTCGCTGCGCTCGCTGAGCGACAGCATCCGCCGCTATGGCATCCTCCAGCCGCTGACCGTCCGCCGCACGGACGAGGGCTATGAGCTCATCGCGGGGGAGAGACGTCTGCGCGCGGCAAAGCTCGCGGGACTGCGCGAGGTGCCGTGCCTGCTCGCGCGCTCAAGCGAGGAGGAGAGCGCGCTGCTCGCGTTGATCGAAAACATCCAGCGCCGCGACCTGCACTACTTGGAAGAGGCTGCGGCCATCGCGCGGCTGATCGCGACCTACGGCCTTTCGCAGGAGCAGGCGGCGGAAAGGCTGGGGAAATCCCAGTCCGCTATTGCCAACAAGCTGCGGCTGCTGCGCCTGTCGCCCGACTGTGTGCGCCTTCTGCGCGAGCATGACCTCTCCGAGCGGCACGCACGGGCGCTGCTGCGCCTGACGGACGAGGAAGACCGCCTCAAAGCCTTGCAAGTTATCGCCGCACGCGGCTACAACGTCGCGCAGAGCGAGGCGTATATCGAAGAGCTTCTGAAGCTCAAGCAGAAAACGCCCCCGCCGCGCCTGCCGACCTACATCGTCAAGGATGTGCGCATCTTTTTGAACACCATCCGCCACTCGCTCGGGCTGATGCAGCGCGCGGGCGTCGAGGCCGACATGCAGCGCGAGGACACGGACGATGGCATCCTTTTGACCATCCGCATCCCGAAACGTGCAAAAGAGGCCGGATAATCCTGCAAAATTGTCACCAAATTGTGATTCTTTTTCTCACAAACTGTGGTATACTGAAACGACTGGCAGGGAAGTCCCTGTCCGGAAGATCGGAAGAAACAGGAGGAGCCAGCATGGATGAAATGAACGGCGCCTTTGAGGAAAAGAAGAGAAGAAAGGGCGGCAAGCGCCTGATGCAGCCGGAAAAGGCCGCAAAGGCGGCCAAGGAGCCCCGCGCGGAAAAGCCGCCGCGCGTTCCACGTGAAACATCGGGAAAGACCGGCAAGGTCGTCGGCATTGTCGCGGGTGTGCTCGTGGTGGCGTACTTGGGCCTTGGCGCGTGGGCGTCGGCCAGCCATAAAATTTATCCCAACGTGATGATGGGCGATACCAACTACGGCGGGATGACCGAGCAGCAGGTCGCCGAGCAGCTCAAAGCGAGCGTCGCGCAGGCGAAGGGCGCGGGCGTCGACTTTGTCCTGCCCGACGGCACGGAGGTCGCGCACGTATCGCTCGACGAGATGCCGGAGTATGTCGACTTCGACGGACTTGCCAAGCATATCTACAACGTCTACGGCTGCAATGACAGCTTTCTGACCGCGGGCGCGAAGTATCTGCGCGCACTCTTCAAGCCGCAGGATGCGGCGCAGGTGGTCGACGCGGCCTACTCGCCCGATTTGATGGAGAATCTTGTCGACACGGTGTGCGACAGCATCAACTGCGACCCCGTGGAGTTTGCCATCAACGTGACAGAGGATGGCAAGGTCAGCGTGACGAAGCCGCAGGACGGCCGCGCGACGACTGATACCGCAAAAGACCAGATCGGCGTATACTTAAACGGCGCGTATTTGAGCGGCGGCGACCCGTCCGAGATCGTGCTTGAGCCTGCGAGCGAGGGCGGCGTCTACGACGTCATCCCCGCACAGGAGGTCGACCTGAGCGCGCAGCGCGAGGCCGTTATCGGACAGAAGGTCAACGCGGCCTACGACAAGGAGACCGGCGCGGTCACGCCAGGCCACGCGGGCGTGGAATTTACGCTTTCTGACCTCGAATCCGCTTACAACGCCGCGGCGGCGGGGGAGACGGTCGAGTTGCCGAACGCCACGGTCGAGACGCCGGACGTCACGGCGGAGCAGCTCCAGAAGGTCCTGTTCCGCGATGTGCTGAGTACCTACACCACGAAGGTCGGCGGCGCGTCCGGCCGCCGCGCGAACGTCAAGCTGACGGCCTCGCGCATCACCGGCTACATATTGAACTCCGGCGAAACGATGAAATACGGCCCGCTCGTCACGCCCTTTACCGCGGCGAACGGCTACAGCACCGCGCCCGGTTACTTGCAGGGCAAGACCGTCGATATGGTCGGCGGCGGCGCGTGTCAGGCGAGCTCCACGCTCTACGCCGCGGCGCTCTACGCCAACCTTGAGATCGTGCAGCGCACGAACCACGGCTTCGCGTCCGACTACATCGGCCTCGGCCTCGACGCGACGGTCGCGCAGGGCGGGCCCGAGTTCGAGTTCCGCAACAACACGAATTATCCCATCAAGGTCGTCGCCGAGTACTATGCGAGCGGCGGCAAGAACTACCTGAAGGTGTCCCTCCTCGGCACCAAGGTGGACGATACCTATGTGAAGATCAAGACCGATGTGCTCGAGACCATCCCGTTCTCCGAGCAGATCGTCGAGACCGACGAGCTCGCCCCCGGCGAGCGCAAGGTCGAGCAGACCGCCTACACCGGCTACAAGGTCAAGACGTACCGCAACGTCTACTCCGGTGACGGCAAGCTCATTTCGTCCACGTTCGAGGCGAGCAGCAATTATAAGGCGCGCAACCGCATCGTGCTCGTCGGCAAGTCCGCGGCGGTCACGCCGACGGACCCCATCACGCCCGTCGATCCCGGTACGACCACGCCGACCGACCCGACAACGCCCGTCGACCCCGGTACCACGACTGACCCGGGCGCCACAACTGACCCCGGGACCACTGACCCCGGCGTGACAGACCCCGGCACGACCACAGAGCCGCCCGTCGAGCAGGAAAAGCCCGGTTGGCTCAATACGGGCCTCGACCGGTAAAAACAGCGGAAAAAGAAAACGGAGAGGCATTGCCTCTCCGTTTTTACGTTGTTCAGGTGTTATTCGCCGTCCGAGTCCATGTAGAGCTCTTCGGCCTTCTGCTGCGCGGCGATCAGCAGCGCGCTGGCCTCACCATAGTTCTGCCTGTCCATTTTCTCCAGCGCGTCAGTCACGGCGTTGAAGAGGAGCAGATACATTGCCTTGTAGTCCGTCATAGAACCACCCTCTGAAAATTATATAACGTTTTGTTATATAGAACAATATAACATTTTGTTTTACGTATACTTCTTTACAGAATCTAAACACGAATTCTGGATGGAGTGAAGCAAAATGTATCGACGCATTCGAGACTTGAGAGAGGACAGCGACCTGACGCAAAAGAGCTTGGCGGACTATCTGAGCTGCTCGCAGGTCTGCTATTCCAACTACGAGACCGGCAAGCGCGACGTCCCGAGCGACGTGCTCATCAGGCTCGCACGGTTTTACCACACGAGTGTGGATTATCTTGTGGGGCTCACGGAGGAGCGGGCTCCTTACCCTAAAAAGAAATAGTACATAGTGCCATGTTCTCGCACGGGTGCGAGGGGGATGCAGCGCGACAGCGCTGCTTTTGTCCCTGCACTGTGCAGGAGGGCGGGGGGAAGGCAGCGCCTTTGGCGCTGCACGAATCAAAGGGGATATTCTCTTTCGCAAAAGAGAATATCCCCTTTGGAACCCCAAGAGAAAGGCTTTGACATTGCGAGCAAGCAGCTCGAAGAGCTGCGTTGCTAGACGATTTGACTTTCTCCTATGATCCGCTGTTGCGCAGCCGTTGGCGGCTTTGCCGCCTTACGGATGCGGTACACTCCTTGCGGGTGCCGCTCTGCCCATCTTGTAGAAGTACAGCCTAATTTCCGTCTACCGGAGCACTCCACAATGCGGCGAGCGCAGCGATGCCGCATTCGGCAGGCAGTCTGCCGTCAAGCAAACGTCACACGCGCCTCACGACAGTAAGGCGCGGTTGAGAGTGGTAACGAGACGTAGGGGTTCATGGCGAAGCCATGTACACCGCAGTGCAATCCGCAGGCTGAGCAGTTCTTCAAGTGCCTGACTGCCAATGTGCGGGGTCAAGGGGCAAGGCCCCTTGCGTTCTCTTGGGGGATTTAAAGGGGGCCATTCTCTCACGTGAGAGAATGGCCCCCTTTGCCCGTTCCCCTGCCAGCAGGGAAACAACACGCTTCCCCCGCAGGGGGGAATTACTGTTTTTTCCTGATCAGAATAAACGGCGTGCACTGGTCATCCTGACCCGCAGGGTTATCGCGGATGATCTCACACAGCTGCTCGTCGGTGAGGGTCACGTTGTCGCCCTTGCCGAGGATGTCGCGCGTGAAGTCGTTCGCGTCGACGATCATCGCGCGCACGCCGGTCTTCTCATAGATCTCGTTGCACACGCCCGAGGGATTTTCCGGAATACGGATGCCGTAGTCGCCGTAGACGGGGAACACGTCGGGGTAGAAGCCGTCGAGGCCCGTGACCTCCATGCCGACCATATCGTAGAAGATGCCGTGCTTGCCGACGAGCTTGCCAAAGCCCGCGCAGATGGCGGCCCAGAGGACCTTCCACGCGCCGCACTCGTCGATGGCGAACTGCATCTTGCACACCTCGCCCACGCCGATGCCGGCGCTGTTGTGCTGGATGGCAAAGCGGCTGAGGAACTTCGCCAGCCACGAAATTTTCATATCCTTGCGGTAGACCACGCGCTTCTGGCACAGGGCGATGATCTTTTCGCTGATGCTCAGCAGGTCCCCCTCCTCGTAGAGGGGCTTGACGTAGCGGTTGACGAGTTCGATGTAATCCTCGCCGATCTCGACAAAGTGCGTCTGGATGGCGTGGCGCAGATAGACGCCCGTGGACGTCTCAATTTCAACGTTTTTGGAGCCGTTTGCAACAAAATCCATGAAAAAAGCCTCTTTCGTGCAGTATTTAGATCGATAAAATATGAACCGATGGTATTGTACCACAAAATCCGCAAAATGCTACTGTAAATTGCAAAAATTCAGGAAAGAAAAAAGCGCGCCGTCCGCGGCGCGTGCTTGACGCGGCGGACGGCGTGGAATGACGAAAGACAAAAAGGCAGAGCGCTTACTTTTCGGTGATGACCTTGAGCACCTTTTCGTAGCTCTCCTGGGCGATGGGTACAGCGTGCGCGAGCAGCGCCTCGCCCTTCTGGCAGCACTCGTCGCGGAACGCCTTGTCCTTTAAGGACGAGAGGTTGATGAGCACGTTGAGCCACGCGCTCTGCATGGCCGTCTTGAGCGTGAGCGCGGCGATGCCGAGGTCGCTGACAACGTTCGGATTCGTCGTGCCGACAAGCTCGGCGCACAGGTCGATGGCCTCGGAGCAAATTTCCATCATTGTCAGCGGCACCTGCGTGCAGCTGCGGAAGCTTGCCTGCACCGCGCCGCGGCGGATGGCCTTGTGCGCGTCATCATCCTTGGGGAGGGCAAGAGACTCGATCAGACCGTCGAAAACCTCGCTGTCGCGGTTCATCACATCGATGAAGCGCTCCTTGAGCTCATTGCCCTTGGCAATGGCGTCCAAAAGGCGTTCGCGGTCGTTTTCAAAGCCCTTCTTGTCAAGCGTCAGGCCGTTGACCATCATCGTCAGCGCCACGCCGACGCCGCCGGCAAGGCCCGCCACTGCGCCGCCGCCGGGGGCGGGAGTGCCGGAACCGACTTCGTTGATGAGCTCGGTAACTTTCATATCTGCGATCTTCATAGCGTTCCTCCCCGGATCGGTAAAATCAGAATAAAAGGTTTCAGGAAGAGGCGGGTCATCCCGCCTCTTCCCAGTAAATCAAAAGGGTAAAATCTGCGATATATTGCAGGGTTTCTCTTAAAACAGGCCGGTGATCTTGCCGTTTTCATCGACGTCGATCTTCTCGGCGGACGGGACCTTGGGCAGGCCCGGCATCGTCATGATGTCGCCGGTCTTGGCGACCAGGAAGCCCGCACCGGCGTTGACCTTGAGGTCGCGGACGGTGATCTTGAAGCCGCGGGGCGCGCCGAGCTTGCTGGCGTCATCGGAGAAGGAGAACTGCGTCTTGGCCATGCAGATGGGCAGCTTGTCAAAGCCGAGCTCGGTGAGCTGCTTAAGCTGCTTCTTGGCGGAAGCGGCGATGACCACGCCGTCAGCGTGATAGACCTTGGTAGCGATGGCGTTGAGCTTGTCCTCAATGCTGTCGTTGACGTCGTAGACGAACTGGAAGTGGTTGGGCTCGTCGCACAGGCGCACGACTTCCTCAGCCAGCGCAAGGCCGCCTTCGCCGCCCTTGGCCCACACTTCGCTCAGGCGGACGTTGACGCCCAGCTCGCGGCACTTGCTCTCGACGAGGTCGAGCTCGGCCTTGGTGTCGGTCGGGAACGCGTTGATGGCGACGACGCAGGGGAGACCGTAGACGTTCTTCACGTTGTCGACGTGCTGGAGGAGGTTGGGCAGGCCCTTTTCAAGCGCCTCGAGGTTCTCACTGTTGAGCTCGGCCTTGGGCACGCCGCCGTGATACTTGAGCGCGCGGACGGTCGCAACGATGACGACAGCGTCGGGGTGGAAGCCCGCGGCGCGGCACTTGATGTCGAGGAACTTCTCGGCGCCGAGGTCGGCGGCGAAGCCGGCTTCCGTGACGGTGTAGTCGCTCAGGCGCATCGCGGTCTCAGTGGCCTGGATGGAGTTGCAGCCGTGGGCGATGTTTGCGAACGGGCCGCCGTGGATGAACGCGGGAGTGCCTTCGAGCGTCTGGACCATGTTGGGCTTGATGGCATCCTTTAAGAGCGCGGCCATCGCGCCCTCAGCCTTCAGGTCGTGCGCGGTGACGGGCTTGTCGTCGTAGGTGTAGGCGACGACCATCTTGCCGAGGCGCTCCTTGAGGTCGGCGAGGCCGGTCGCAAGGCAGAGAACTGCCATGACTTCGCTCGCGACGGTGATCTCAAAGCCGTCCTCGCGGGGCACGCCGCTGGCCTTGCCGCCAAGGCCGTCGATGATGTGGCGGAGCTGGCGGTCGTTCATATCGACAGCGCGCTTCCACACGATCTTGCGGGGGTCGATGCCGAGCACGTTGCCCTGCTGGATGTGGTTGTCGAGAAGAGCGGCCAGCAGGTTGTTGGCAGCGCCGATGGCGTGGAAGTCGCCGGTGAAGTGCAGGTTGATATCCTCCATGGGGACGACCTGAGCGTAGCCGCCGCCGGCAGCGCCGCCCTTGACGCCGAACACGGGGCCGAGAGAGGGCTCGCGCAGGCAGACCATGGCGTTCTTGCCGAGCTTGTTGAGCGCGTCGGCAAGGCCGACGGACGTGGTGGTCTTGCCCTCGCCCGCGGGGGTGGGGCTGATGGCGGTGACGAGGATCAGCTTTGCCTTGCGGGGCAGCTTGCGGATCTCGCTTAAGTCGAGCTTGGCCTTGTAGTTGCCGTAGAGCTCAAGGTGCTTTTCGTCAATACCGGCCTTGGCGGCGACGTCGACGATTTTTTTCATTTCATGTGCCTGAGCGATCTCAATGTCGGTCATGGGGAATACCTCCTAAATAATTATGTATTTAAAAGCGGAGAATTGTCTCTTATTGACAAAATCAATTATAGCCGAACGATAGAGAAAGGTAAACTGTTTTGCAAGCCTCTTTTTTCCAAAAACCTTAAAAAATTAAGCGTTGGTTCGCGTGCCTTAAAAAGAAAAAAACGGGAGATTTTTGGACGAATTTTCAACGCTTGCGGCAAAGGTCAAAACGAGAAAAGCGAAAGTTGCCAGCGCCCGGCTTTCATTTCACTCTGCCGCGTTACAGCGTGATGCGCATGGGCTCATCCAACGTGACCTCGCCGCCGATGCTCGCGGCGATGACGTTTCCACCTTGGCGCTCGACGCTTGCGCGGACCGCGCCCGCGGGCTGCCGGTATTCGCACGAAAAACCGCCGTTTTCCATGCGTTCGCTCTGCGCGACGGCGCAGGCGACGCTGCCGCTGCCGCAGCTGCCCTCCCAGACGAGGGAGCCTGTCTCGATGACCTTGACGAGCGGGGTCATGCTGCGCTTTTCCGCATCGAGGAAAATGACGCCGCAGGCGTCAAGCCCTGCAATTCCGGAAAAGATCGACTCCGCCGCGCGGAAGAACCCTTCGCTCGGCTCCACGCCCTCAACGACGAAGTGGGCGATGCCTGTTAAGTCGACGAGCGTGCCCTCGTGACCATTCACCGTGACACGCTTCACGCTGCGCGGACAGGGCATTTCAGCGCGCGCCGTGCCGCTTTTCAGATCGACCTGCGCAGTGACGACATGGTCGCAGCCGCTCACGCGCAGCCTGACCGAGGAAAGGCCACCCTTTTGCTGGGCAATATACATGCCGTAGGCGCGCGTCGCGTTGCCGCAGAATTCGCCGCCCATCATCTCCATGTGGCCGTCGACGTCGTCCTCGGCGGCGCAGGCGTAGCCGACCTGCTCGGCCTTGAGTGCGGGGATCGCCATGATCTTCTCCGCGATGGCCGCGCGCTGTGCCTTTTCGACCGGATCGAGCACGAACACCGTAATGTTCCCCGCCGGGTCCGCCCGTAAAATGTTCAGTTCCATAGTAAGCTCCTCCTAAAAAAAGAAGGTGTAAAGCTAAAATAACTTTACACCTTCTTTTACATTCTGTCAATTCGTGTCAAAACACAAATCTTTCAGCATTATTGTCCCCAAATCAGTAGCAATAACCATTTTTGAGACGCATCACATTTGCGGCCGCGCACGCCGCAAATGATCTTAACCTGTCCCGAAGGACGACATGTGCGTCCGCAGGGACACCTTACAAATATTTTCGCGGTGAGCGAAAATATTTGAAGCCCCTATTTCATTTGGGCCGATGGCCCAAATGAAAGGTCTCAAAATTGCGTCGTAGACGCAATTTTGACTTACTCAAAGTCGGGGATATACTCCTTGACGATATCCAGCAGCTCGCCGGAGCGGATCATCGCTTCCACCGCACGGATGTCGGGCCAGATCTCACGGTCGATCTCATAGAAAGCGACCTTCTCGCGCACGTGCTGATAGAGAGCCTCATGCAGCGGGGTCATGCCCTGGCCGTGGGTGTTCAGGCGGCGGCGGATGTCGATGGCCTGGCAGGCGGTCATCAGCTCGTCGGCGAGGACGTCCTGCGTGTTCTGCAGGATCATCTTGGCCTTACGGGCAGCGGTGGTGCCCATGGAGACGATATCCTCCTGGTTGGCGGAGGAGGGGATGGAGTCGACGGAAGCGGGGTGAGCGTAGATCTTGTTCTCGCTGACCATGGAGGCGGCAGCGTACTGAACGATCATGAAGCCGGAGTTGACGCCAGCCTCGGTGGTCAGGAACGCGGTCAGGCCGTTGGAGAGCGCGGGGTTGACCATACGCTCGGTGCGGCGCTCGGAAGCGTCGGCCAGCTCGCTCGCGGCGATGCCGAGGAAGTCGAACGGCAGGGCCATGGGCTCGCCATGGAAGTTACCGCCGGAGATAACGGCCTCGTCATCGAGGAACATCAGCGGGTTATCGGTGACGGCGTTGAGCTCGATCTCGACCTTCTCGCGGACGTAATCGAGAGCGTCACGGCAGGCGCCGTGCAGCTGCGGGATGCAGCGCAGGGCGTAAGCGTCCTGAACGCGGTCCTTCTGGCAGTTGTCGAGGATCTCGGAGCCGTCGAGCAGCTTGCGCATGTTCGCGGCGACGAGCATCTGGCCCTTCTGGCCGCGCACCTGATGGATGCGGGGGTCGAAGGCGTTGCGCAGGCCGGTCAGGCCCTCGAAGGACATGGACGCGATCACGTCGCCGAGCTGGGCGGCGCAGATGGTGTCGTACAGCGCGAGAGCACCGACGGAGGTCATCGCGCAGGTGCCGTTCGTCATGCCGAGGCCTTCCTTGGAGACCAGGGTGTCGAGCGTCTTGATGCCGGCCTTGGCCATGGCCTCAGCGCCGGGCATCTTCACGCCCTCGTACATGGCCTCGCCCTTGCCGAGCATGGGGAGCGTCATGTGAGCGAGAGGAGCCAGGTCGCCGGAGGAGCCGAGAGAGCCCTTCTGCGGGACGACCGGGGTCACGCCCTTGTTGAGCATCTCGAGCAGCATCTCGACGAGGATGGGACGAACGCCGCTCACGCCGCCGCACAGAGCGTTGGCACGCAGCAGCATCATGCCGCGGACGATCTCGTCAGCATACGGCTCGCCGGCGGCGGTGCAATGGCTGAGGATCAGGTTGGTGGAGAGCTGATTGCTCATCTCCTTGGGGACGGCGACCTTCTGGAACTCGCCGAAGCCCGTGGTGATGCCGTAAGCGACGCGGCCCTCAGCGGCGATCTTCTCGGCCAGGGCGCGGGACTTCTTCATGGCTTCCAGAGCGGAGGGAGCCAGCTCGACGGTCGCATTGTAGCGAGCGATGGCGACGAAGGATTCGAGCGTCAGGCTGTGGCCATCGACGACGACATGCTTGATCGCGGTAGGATTCATGATCATGGTAGTGTCCTCTCTTTTCTCAAAGTTCCGGTGTGACCCGGTCGGCGTGTCCGGTTGCCCGAACCGCCCAAGTGCAAGAAACGTGTCGAAGCGTTCCCCTTACTTTCCGCGCATGCCCGTGCGTGGATGGCGCTCCGCCTGTGGAAAAGTCCCACAGGATCGTTCTGAAAACAGTATAGCACATTTTTGTGCAAAATCAATAGTTTTTTGCCGGAAAAAGTTTTCTTTGTTGTGCGTTATCACCATATTCGGATAACACACTATCAGGGTACAGTGATAGAATTAGACAGAATAGATAAAAAAAGCGCCCCGCAAAAGCGGGGCGCCCTTCATTCTTTGTGGAAAGGTCACAGTTGTTCACTTCTTGTGCTTCTTGCTGGACTTCGGTTCGGGCGCGGCATAATCCATGATGCGGATCGCCGGATTCTTCTTTTTGATGAACGCGTAGATCTCGTCGAGGTCTTCGCGCGGGAAGAAGAGAGCCTTTTCCGTGTTGCCGTGGCCGATGTGCAGGCGCACCATGTCGGCATGGCCGCGGTCCTCGCACACGATCGCATTGATGTCCTCCCAGGGGAAGAACTCGTAGTTGGTGGTGAACTGCATATCGTAGAAGATCTCAAGTCCGCGGCTCGTGAGAGCGGCGTCCTTTTTGGTCATCAGCGTCAGCAGATACAGCACTGAGAATGCGAGCGAGACGAAGGCGAGCAGCGGATTTCTGCTGCGGGTCGAAATGCCGAACAGCAGCAGCACGACAACCAAGATCCATCCGCCGGTCTGCACCCACTTTTTACGTGGCTTGAGCGACGACTGTGCGGGGTAGATCGGAGGCGGGACGGATTCCCAGGGAAGCGAATGTTTCACAGCGGTGATTCCTTTCTAAGTAAGCGGGGAAGGGGGCTTACGCGTTGATCTTGGGGGCCTTACCGGCGGCACGGCGAGCCTCGAGGTTCGCAAGGGCCTTGGCGTGAGCCTCTTCGGGAGCGCCGGCGGGCTTGCCGGCCTTGGTCTTGCCGAAGATATTGGTGTAGGAACCGTCAGCCCAGAAGATGTTGCGGCCGAACAGAGCGGTCACATAGGCGTAAACGGGGTTGAGCAGGTTGACGAACGCATACGGGAAGAACACCAGCGGGCTCATGCCGAGAACGCCGGTCTGGTAAGCGCCGCAGCCGGTCCAGGGGAACATAACGGCCCAGAGGGTACCGGCATCTTCCAGAGAACGGGAGAGCATATTGCGGCCGAGACCGAGCTCGTCGTACTTGTCAGCATAGATGGGGGCGGGAACGCCGATGCCGAGGAACTGGTCGCACATGGTGGCGTCGCAGAAGATGGAGGTCAGCAGGGTCGCGAGGATGAGGCTGCCGACAGAGTGGATCTTGTGCTTCAGGCCGCCGAACAGACGCTCGACGCAGCCGCAGCGCTCCAGAGCACCGCCGTAGGCGAGCGCGAGGAGGATGAGGTTGATGGTCCACATGGTGCCGTTCATACCGCCGGCCTTGCCGAGGATGGAGTCAGCGACCTCGTTGCCGGTCTCAACGACGATACCGTTGTGCAGCATGTTGAAGATGTCGCCCAGGGCGCGGGAGCCGTAGATGGAGGTGGGCTGGAAGATCATCATGAAGATGGTCGCGGTGGCAACGGAGATGGCGATACCGACGAGGCCGGGCACGCGCAGGATGCACATCACGATAACCACGATGATGGGGATGAGCAGAACGGGGGAGATCACGAAGGCCCCACGGAACGCGTCCTGAATGGACTGGGCGACGGTCGGATCATAGGCGCTGGCGTCGATGTTCAGGCCCATGATGGTGTAGAGGATGAGGGCGATGACCAAGGTCGGGCCGGTGGAGGAGACCATCGCGGTGACGTGGTCGAAAAGACCGGTCTCGGCAACAGCCGCGGCGAGGTTGGTAGTATCGGACAGGGGGGAGAACTTATCGCCGACATACGCGCCGGAGATGATCATACCGGCGGTGAGGGCGGGATTGATGCCAAGGCCCGCGCCAATGCCGAGGAACGCAAGACCGATGGTGGCGGTGGTGGTCCAGGAGGAGCCGCACGCCATACCGACGATCGCGCAGAGGATGCAGCCGACAGGCAGGAACAGCTTCGGGGTCAGCAGATCCAGACCGTAAACGATCAGGGAGGGAATCGCACCGGAGGCCATGAAGCTCGCGACCAGGAAACCGACGGTGCAGAGGATCAGAACAGCTTCCATGGAAGCGCTCAGGCGCTCGATCATACCGGAGAGCATATCCTTGAAGTCGTGACCGCAGAAGTGACCGACGATGCACGCGACGACGATGGACATGACCAGGGGCAGGTGAGCGTCATGGTAACCGGATTCGGAATGACCGAGGAAGCAATAGAGCATGAACCCGATCATTGCCACAATGGGAACTAACGCCAGCAGAAAACTGGGCTCCCGTGCGACTTTCTTTTCGTTTGCCATTGATAAAATACCTCTCTCTTCATAAAAATACTTGCCCGTCAGGAAGCGGGAAGCCGCTCCTCCCCATGACGAACACGCTGCACACCGCACGCGGGGACGTGCGTTTTCTGTGGAGGGGTCCCACAGAAAAACAGACACAGAACTTAGGCAACAGCACCGTCGGGCAACGGTTTCTTGCACGCTGTTTCCCATGCCCTAATCTATTTGTGAACTAATTGTAACATACCTGTTCAGCAAAAGCAATAAAATTCGCGTAGATTCCAAAAAATATTTTAGTCAATTCTTCTATATCGGGATGACGTGATGTTATGCTGATATGCTTTTACGGCATTGCAATAAAGCAAAACGGACAAAAAGGAGCAGGCGCTTAGCGCCTGCTCTGATCAAAATGACGAATGGCTTACTTTTCTTCTTTGGCCCGTTCGAGCAGCAGCTTATAGCCGTCCGCCCCGTAGCAAAGGCACTTATTGACGCGCGTGATGGTCGTGGACGAAACGCCAATCTTCTGCGAGATCTGCGTGAAGGTCTTGCCATCGGCGAGAAGCGACGCCACCTCGAAGCGCTGGGACATCGCCTCGATCTCGCTGAAGGTGCAGAGATCGTCGAAGAAGCGGTAGCATTCTTCCTCCGTTTTCAAAGATAAGATCGCCTTGAACAGGTGATCGGTCTCTTCGCTTTTCATTTTGCTCTGGTACATCCAACGTTCCTCCTCAACGATCCGATCGGATCGACTCCTGCCCGCGCGGTGTGGCCGCGGCGGACGCCGAATGACGGCTGCCCGGAAGCTGCTTGCGGGCGAACCTCGGTTTTCGGAGCTTGCCCGTTGATATTGTCTCTATGGTAACAAAAAGCGGCAGTTCCGTCAAGCGCAATTCGTGCTTTTTGGCGGATATCTTCATTTTTCGTGAACACTGTCCGCGACGGAAAGAAAAATTTTTGCACCGCAGGCGGCGAAAGCTATGGCAATTCCGCGCGGAAAATGCTATACTGTCTCGAAAGTGGAAAAAACGGCCGCGGACGCTTGACAATCCCTGCGCCGTACCGTAAAATATCTGTCAACCACTCCGATACGCTGCTGTGCCACCGCAGTACAGTACGCTGTCCATACATTCTATTAGGAAAGGACACACACTATCATGGCAACGATCAAAGCTCACACCTTATCCGGCTTTATGGAGCTGCTTCCCGCGCCGCAGACCCAGATGGAGCGCCTTATGGAGGTGCTGCGCTCGTCCTACGGCGTCTATGGCTTCACCCCGCTCGACACGCCCATCATCGAAGCGAGCGATGTGCTGCTCGCCAAGGGCGGCGGCGAGACTGAAAAGCAGATCTACCGTTTCTCCAAGGGCGACAGCGACCTGTCCCTTCGCTTCGACCTGACGGTGCCTCTGGCGAAATACGTTGCCCTGCATTATGCCGACCTCGCTTTCCCGTTCCGCCGTTTCCAGATCGGAAAGGTCTATCGCGGCGAGCGCGCGCAGCGCGGCCGCTTCCGCGAGTTCTATCAGGCAGATATCGACGTCATCGGCGACGGCGAGCTCGACATCACGAACGATGCCGAGATCCCTGCTATCATCTATACCGTCTTCTCCCGCCTCGGCCTGTCCCGTTTCCAGATCCGCATCAACAACCGCCGCATCTTAAACGGCTTCTACGCGATGCTGGGCCTTTCCGACAAGTCCGGCGATATCATGCGCACCGTCGACAAGATCGAAAAGATCGGCCCTGACCTCGTGCGCGCGATCTTGGTCGACGACTACGCCATCGAGGGCGAAAAGGCGGATGAGATCCTCGCCTTCATCGGCATCAAGGGCACGAACGAAGAGGTGCTCGCTTCTCTTGAAAAGTACCGCGGCCGCAACGAGATGTTCGACCAGGGCCTCGACGAGCTGACGACCGTCGCCAAGTACCTCGGCGCGTTCGGCGTGCCGCAGGAGAACTTCGCGGTCGACCTGACCATCGCGCGCGGCCTCGACTACTACACCGGCACGGTGTACGAGACGACGCTGCTCGACCACCCCGAGATCGGCTCGGTCTGCTCCGGCGGCCGCTACGATAACCTTGCGGAGTACTATACTGACCGCAAGCTCCCCGGCGTCGGCATTTCGATCGGCGTGACGCGCCTGTTCTACGTCCTCGGCGAGCAGGGCCTTCTGAATAGCGACATCTGCACCGCGCCGGCGGACGTGCTTATCCTGCCGATGACCGAGGACCTGAGCGAGGCCATCTCGCTCGCGACCGATCTTCGCGCCGCGGGCGTCAGCACGCAGATCTATACGGAAAAGAAGAAGTTCAAGGCCAAGATGAACTACGCCGACAAGCTCAAGGTGCCCTACGTCTACTTCCTCGGCGAAGACGAGATCAACGCGGGCGTCGTGTCCTGCAAGGACATGCGCACCGGCGAGCAGGTCAAGCTTCCCCGCGCGGAGGCGGTCGAAAAGGCCAAGGCCTTTGTGGAGTCTGACCGCCAGAAGCCGGTCATTTGTGAAAAGTAAAAAAGTGGCAGCCCGAAAGGGCTGCTTCTTTTTTGCGCTCCCTCGGGGGAGCGGTTGCTTTCCGCGCAGAGCGCGGAGGGAAAATGCGGCGTGCGCGCCGCAGCACCAAGGGGGGATATTCTCTTTCCGCAGAAAGAGAATATCCCCCCTTATACCCCCCAAGAGAAAGGGCTTTGATTGGCAGCCTCGGGCTCGAATGACCTTTGTGCCTCCGGAATGGAAGTGCCTGCGCGCGGCGAAGCCGCGTTTGCCTCTGCTATACGATTCGGGCTACTCCTACTATCCGCTGCCGCTCTGCCCATCTTGTAGAAGTGCGCAGTAATTTCCGCCTACCGTCAGTCCCATCAATGCGGCGAGCGTTAGCAATGCCGCATTCGGCAGGCAGTCTGCCGCCGAACAAACGTCACTCGCGCCTCACGGTAGTAAGGCGCGGTTGCGAGTGGTAACGACTCGCAGGGATTCATGGCGAAGCCATGTACACCGCACCCACACTGCGCAGCGCGTGCAGTCATTCAAGCTACAAACTGGCAATGTAAGCGGGGTCGAGGGGGAAGGCCCCTCGTCCTTTCTCTTGGGGGTGTAAGGGGGATATTCTCTTTCGAGAAAGAGAATATCCCCCTTTGTCGCGTCCCCACACGGTGTGGGGAACAACGATGCAGCGCTGCCGCGCTGCGAATCCCGTCCCCCCCCTGCGGGGGGCAAGGAAGCAGCCCTTTCGGGCTGCAGACCCCGCTGCGCGGGGGGGCGCGAAAAAAGGCAGCCGAAAGGCTGCCTTTTTTAATCAACCGTGCGCATGAAGGACGTCGATCCCTTCTGGAATCTCACGTCCAGCTTCACGCGGTCCGCGCGCATATAGCTCGTGGTGTATTCATAGGTATGCCCGTTCTCGGTCGTGGTACGGCGCTGATGGAAAAACGCCGCCGAGCCGGGCGCGCAGTGCAGAAGCTGCGCCTCGTGCGGCGCGAGCACGACGGCCTCATACGTGTCCGACGCGGAAAACGGGATGACGCCGACGTGGTAGAGGAGACTGTAGAAGCTGTGCGTCTCCAAAAGCTCGCGCGTCAGGTTCGGATAGATGTACTCGGGGTAGTACGACGTCTCTAAAATGAGCGGCTCGCCGTCGACGTTTCGCACGCGCGTGAAGCGATAGACTTTGACACCCGGCTCAAGGCCCATGAGCGTCACGATCTTGGGACTCGGCGTGATGACCGCGAAGTCGACCAGCGTGGACGACGGTGTTTTGCCCAGCTGGGAAATTTCCGTCGTGAACGAATACTGCACGCCCTTGCGGCGCGTGTTCGGGTCAGTGACGAACGTGCCCTTGCCGCGCTTGCGCACGACAAAGCCCTCTTCTTCCAGCGCGCCGATGGCCTGACGGACCGTGTTGCGGCTGATATCGTAAACGCGGCAGAGCTCGGCCTCGCTCGGCAGCAGGTCGCCGACCTTGAGCGCGCCGGAGGTGATGCTGCGCTTGATGATACCCATGAGTTGGGAATAGAGAGGAATTTCGCTGTCAAGCGACAGCGGATTTTTGAGGACCGGATTGTGTTCCATGGTGGAAACCTCCCGAGAAATACGTTTTGGAATATTCCCATCATACCACATATCTTTGAGATGTTCCAGTACTTTTTCCCGCCCGCCGCTGAAAAACCGCAAAAAAAGGAGGGGGTACCCCCTCCTTTTTAGGAATTGCGCATTACCAGCCGGTCCCGAGCTCTGTTCCGTACCAGCGGCCGTCGTCCCTGAGCTGGATGGTGCAGCAGCGGTAGAACTCATAGGCGTCCTTGGGCGCGGCGGGGTTCTCGCATTTGACGGTGTTGCCCGCCATGGCGCTTTGCAGCGCGTTGGCGCTCTCCGCCGTGAATTCCACCCTTACGGCAAAGCAATAGGTGTTGTCGTCGATCTCGCCCGCCTTGCGCTTGGCCTGCGTGGTCTCCTCGGCGGGGTTTACCGTGACATTGAGCCATGTGAATTTATAGATGCTGCCGCTCGTCACCTCTTTCTGCGTCCCGTAATAGGCGTTCGCCCAGTTCTGCGCGGCCTCCTGCCACGAAAAGCTCTTCGACTGGGCGTGGACGTCGGAGGTGAGCATGTCGGAATACTCCGCCGTGTCGTACCACACGCGCATCAAGTCGTAAAGTGTGCGGCCATCATTGTCCACAATGCTGAAATCGCCGACCGCGCGGTAATAGCGTTCGCTTTTGCCCGACACATATTTGACGGTGTTCGTTCCCTTATAGAATATCAGGCACGTCGCCTGCGCGTTGTGCGGCCAGAGCTCGACAGAGTCCAGACCGTCGAGTTTTTTCGGCTTGTCGATGGGCTTGTATTCATAGCTGTCGAGCGCGACGGAATAGCCCGTCAAAAGGGGAGCATGGCTCCCGCTCTCGCCGCCGGCGGGGCAGAAGGCGAGAATGTCGACCGTGGCGGCATTCGACGCGAGCACAAGGTCGCTTTCAAATGTCGCTTCCTTGTCCGGCGTCTTGTTGTACCATGCGAGCATCGCGTCGAAGATCGTCGCATAGTCGCCGTAGCTGCTGACCTTGTAGTAGCGCGTATCGCCGTGCTGGTAGAGCATGAAATCCGAGCCCTCGTAGAAGGTAAAGCGCGCAGAATTGCTGAGGCTGAGGCAGAGGGCGAGGGGATTCCCGCCGTCGGGCGGAACAGCGCTGCCCGAGGGCGAGGACTCAGACGGATCGTACTCTTTATAATCGCACGTATCGAGCAGAACGGTCGGGGCAGCGTCCTTCGGATCGTGGCCGCCGACCGCCATGCCGTCGGTATTCAGACTGAGCCAGGACGCGCCGCCATTCGATGCAAGCTGAAGGTCGGTCTGAAATGCGGTATCGTCAGGCGCTGGATCGGAAGATTCGGAACCGTTGGAGGAACCATCCGTGAAAAGAATCTTTGACGTCCGGAAGCTGTTGACCATCGCCTGCAAGATCACGGCCTCCTCCTCAACGGCGCGGTCGCGGTTCCAGCCCCACTCGTTTTCCGCAGTGCTGCCGTCAAAGCTCCAGTGGATCTCTACTTCATAGCAGGTATTGTCCGGTGCGTCGAAGAGCGTGACGACCGTGTTGCTCATGCCCTCATTTGTCACGAAGCGCCAGCCGGTGTCGGTTTTCTCGGCCTTCGCGCCGGTGCTCTCCCATTCCGCCTTTGCGTCGTTGATGCCGCGCTCGAGCTTCTTGACACTGAAATACGAGCCGGTGTCATAGCGCGAGTACCAGTAGTCCGTGCCGGGGCTGCACGCCCAGCCGGTGATGGGAACATAGTAGTAGCAGAAGTTGTAGGTGCTGCCGGAGACCAGACGGCCCTCGACGCTGTTGCCGTGGCCGTAGCCGTCCTCGACCAGACCGTCGACCAGATCGGGAATGTACATTTTCGGCAGATCAAGCCCCGCATAGTCAATGTAAAAGTCGTGCAGGTAATACTTGAGCTCCTGTCCATAGCTGCATCCGTTGTACCACAACCCGTCGTTGCTCATCGAGGTGCCGATGACCTGATAGCCGATCGTATCGCCGCTGGTGTAGTGCAGGACGGTGAGATAGTGCGTCCAGTTCTCGTTGAGATATCCGTCATCCGTCAGCTCCTGCCCGCCGACAATGTTGATCTGCGCGCCCGCCTCGTTTGTGGGCTTCATCTCATACTGGAAGTACCACAGCTCCAGCACCGTGCCGTCGGGGGAGAGGTTGCCGAGCGAATCGGCGAACTCGAGCTGCGTCACACGCACGTCGGCGACCGTGTCTTCGATCGAGCGGGACGCATAGTCGTTGTTTTCCGACACGGAATAGGTCATCGTGCCTTTTTTGAGCTCCGCCACGCACGCGGCGGCATAGTCGTCCATCGAGGCGTAGATCGTGTCGTCCTCCTTTTCCAGCCGGTAGACCATGCAGAAGCATTCACTGCCGTCTTCCGCATAGTCGGCGGAAAGGCCGAGATAGATTGTGCCGTCTTCCTGCTCAAGAAGATAGGCCTGATACGGCTGAGAGTCCTTTGCCTCTTCGCAGTAGCCGGTCCATGCGGATTTGTTGTGCTGCATAAGGTCGTCGACCGGAGAAGCGTCTCTGGTGTTGCCGAAGAGTGCGTAGAAGGACTGCTTTTCCAGCTTGTATTCCTCCATCGGGCCGTAGATAAGGGCATAGCCCAGATCGTTGAACATCGTGACGTATTTCTCCCCTGCGGGATTCGTCGCGGTGCGGAAGGTGGGGTATGCGCCATCCGTAAAGCCATCCGTAAAGCCGGGCGCTTCATATAAGAGCGTGTCGACCGTATAGCTCTTGTCGGCAAACGGGTCGTCATTTTTCTGTGCGCGCTCGCCCCAGCTGACGGCGCAGCCCGCCGTGAGCGTCAGCGCCAGCACGAGGGCGACAACGCCGAGGCCGCGCTTTTTCTGCGCGCCCAGCACGTTCGTGATGCGGCGCTTCAGACGCTCGACCGTGCCGCCGAAGCACGTCGTCGCGGGCAGCGCCCGCACGCTGGACTGCACGGCGGCGAGCAGTGTCCGGCTGTAAGCCGCGCGCTCGGGGAGTTCGAGCCCGTCGGTCGCCGCGCTGTCGCAGGCGAGCTCGATGTCCTCGTCCGCCTGACGCAGCATCAAATACACCACGGGGTTGAACCAGTGCATCGCGTTGGCCGCGAGCAGCACGAGCTTTAAGAGCATATCGCGCCGCTTCAAATGGCACAGCTCATGGCGCAGGATGTAGCGCAGCTCCTGCACGTCGTAGCGCTCGTGGGGAAGGAGCAGCCGCGGGCGCAGCAGGCCCGTCACCGCGGGGGTGGAGATGGCCTCGCAGACGATCATCTCCGGCGCGCTCACGCCTAAGTCGCGCGCCGTGTCAGAGAGCAGGGAGGCGTAGTCCGCGCGGGCGACGTCTCTCTTCCAGCGGCGCACCGTGCGGCGGAAGAGGGCGTAGGAGACACCCTGATACAGCAGGAACGCCGCCGCGCCCGCGAGATAGCCGTAAAACAAGATCGTCGTCACGGGGATGTAGCGCGTCGTCTTCTGCTCGGGATTCGTCACAGGGCGCTGGATGATCGTGTCGCGCACCGCGGAGGGGGACTGGCCGCTTTTTTCGGCCATGTCGCCAAACAGGTTGTCGGTCGATTGGATGGCTGTCTTATCCGTGCCGACAAAGAGGGTGTAGTCCTTCGGCGGCGCGGCCTGCACCGGCGCGTTTTTCACCGAAAAATCGACCGGCAGCAGCAAAAAGACCGCCAGCGCCAGCCACAGCCAGCAGCGCGTTTTCGCGCGGTAGCGCTCGCGCCAGAGAGGTTTGAGTACCAGCATCGCCAGAATGGCGAGGGAACCTAACAGGGAAGTTTTCAACAGATTCAGCAGAAATGTTTCCATGGTGCGTCCTCCTTATATTTCCGTTTAACGGCTCATATCGTCCAAAAACTGCCGCAGCTCGTCGATCTCGCTCTGTTCGAGCGGCTGCTCGGCGTTCAGCGCCGCGACGAAGCTGCCGAGCGACCCGCCGTAGAGCCGCTTCAGGACGCTGCGGCTCTCAAATTCGAGGTATCTGTCCTTTGAGACGAGCGGCGTGTACAAATTGTTCCGCCCCTCGCGGCGGCTCGAGAGGAATCCTTTTTCGCACAGGCGAGTAAGGTAGGTGTTGACGGTGTTGGCGCTCCAGCCGTGGCTCGCGAGCGCGCCGTCGAGATCGCCGCGGCTGACCTCGCCGCCGACGGCCCAGATGGCCTGCATCACGGCAAGCTCCGCGTCGGGCAGTCTCTTCTTATCGTCCATGGGTTGACCTCCTTAGATGATCTACTACATTTGTCGTTGATAACTATATACTACATATGTAGTAGTTTGTCAAGCGCCTTTTATGTCCTTTTTTGTTTTGCAGCGAAAATTGCAGAAAACAGGGGAAAGACATGACGGCAAATCGTCAAAATGAAAGATGCTGTTCAATTATTTGAATAAGTTCTTGCAAATCTTTCTGAAAATCGCTTGCTTTTGTGCAAAGCGCAAGGTATAATGAAGAAACCGTATGAAATCATTTGGCAATTCAATAAATAAAAATTTGAGAGGAGATCTTTATCATGGCAAAGTTCAAAGTTTACTACACCATCGAGCTCAACGAGGTGGCCACGCACATCTTCGAGTCCAACGACTTTGAAGTGAAGCTGTGCAGCCATAACGACGAGGAGACCTACGTCAAGGAGCTCGCCGAGTTCCAGCCCGACGCCATCATGTGCCGCACCGAGCCCATCACCGCCAAGATGATGGACACCTGCAAGAACCTCAAGGTCATCGGCAAGCAGGGCGCCGGCCTCGATAACATCGACATGGACCACGCCCACGCCAAGGACATCACCGTTGTCTACGCGCCTGCCGGCAACGCCAACGCCGTCGCCGAGCACGCCGTCATGCTGATGCTCATGTGCGCCAAGCGTTTCACCTATGTTGACCGTCAGTTCCGCGGCGGCAACTTCCTCGTCCGTATGGGCATGGAGCACACCTATGAGCTCGGCGGCAAGACCCTCGGTATGATCGGCTGCGGCCGTATCTCCCAGCTCGCCATGCAGAAGTGCAAGTACGGCTTCGGCATGAACGTCATCGGCTACGATCCGTACCTCACGCAGGACAAGATCGGCGATCTGTGCGAGCTGAAGGCCACCGCCAAGGAGGTCTGGGAGCAGGCCGACTTCGTGTCCGTGCATCTGCCTGTCGTTCCCTCCACCGAGCACTCCATCGGCCGTGAGCAGTTCAGCTGGATGAAGCCCACCGCTTCCTTCATCAACTGCGCGCGCGGCGCTCTGATCAAGGAGAACGAGCTTGTCGAGTGCCTGAAGGACGGCACGCTGTTCCAGGCCGGTCTCGACGTGTTCGAGCATGAGCCCATTCAGGAGTCCAGCCGCGAGCTGTTCAACCTCGACAACGTCATCATGACCCCGCACATGGCCGCCACCACCGAGCAGAGCGTTCTCAACTGCTGCACCTCCGTCGCCAACGACATCGTCGCCGTCTGCAACGGCCAGGAGCCCAAGGTCAAGGCCCAGAAGCCCAAGTTCTAAGTTATTTCTGTTTCGTAGAAACTACTTATTAAAAGGGACGCCTCTTTCGAGGCGTCCCTTTTTTGCGCCCTTGGGCGCGGGGGGACAGCCAGGCAGAGCTGCTGCTTTTTATTCTCACAGCGTGTGGAGACGCGGGAAAGGGGGCCATTGTCTCACGCGAGACAATGGCCCCCTTATCCCAAGCAGCGCCAGCGGCGCTGCTTTCCCTGCGCCTTTGGGTGCAAAACGATCCCGTGGTGCAAGATATTCTTCATTCTTGTTAAATAGTTAACGAAATGAAAGAAAAAAATCAAAATTGCCTACATTTTTCGCAACTTTGCAGTTGATTTTTCATTTTTCTGTGTGTATAATCAAAACCGAAGAAAATCGGATCTCATTCCGGATTTACAAATTTTAAAGGAGAAGTCAAATGAAAGAATTGTACGTCGTCAACTGCTGCCGTACCGCTGTCGGTTCCTTCGGCGG
>OJKW01000190.1_pt1 | contig 58612 bp, 58 predicted proteins | sample 1596591 | NCBI WGS metagenome assembly OJKW01 (sample SAMEA4350166, study PRJEB24818) | metagenome | biome: human; feature: gut; material: faeces | place: Denmark | collected 2013-09 | reverse complement strand
CACCGCGCGGCAGGCGGCGTCCACCTTTTCCTGCGGATAGGTCTCGAATTCGGCCTGCGCCACACGCGCGTTTGCTACAAGCTGCTCTAAATACTCTTTCGCTTCCATGATTCTTTTGCTCCTTTTGCTTTTAGCGAAATGTGATATCTCCGTTTCAGCGGAACTGTTCGTCCTCGATCTTACGGATCGATTCGAGGAAGCCCTCCAAACGCTTGCCGCGCACTTCATCGGCGTCTGCCTTCCATGCGGTATCAATAAAGGTATCCACGATCTTGAGCGCGTGGCCCACACCGACAATATTGCCGCCGAGCGCGAGCATATTGACGTTGTTGATTTCACGGCTGTTGTAGGCAGCATAGATGCTCTCTACCACACCGCAATAAACCCCCTTGTGCTTGTTGGCGACAATGCTCACGCCCATGCCGGTGCCGCAGAATACAATACCGCGGTCGGCTTTTCCGCTCTGAACCTCCTTGGCAACGCTGTCGCCAACGACCGGATAAAGAACAGGCGCGTCCTTTTCTCCACCCAGATCACGCACCTCGTGACCAAGTTCGATAAGATGCTTTTTTACTGCATTTTTCAGTTCAACTCCGCCCGGATCGGCGGCAAGTGTAATTTTCATATTCAAATCCTCTTTTTCAGAAACCTTGTTTTAAGGCATAACAACATTGTATTTCTCTACTGCTGGTGCTGTTCCGGAAGCGGAAACCAACAGGAGGTTTGACGCCGGGCGCAACTCACCCGTCCGAATAAACAGCTTGGCATCTTTTGCCAACTCCAAAAACTCAGGCATTGTTACAAATGCGCTCTTTTGATTACGAAAAAGCTCAGTAACCAGACGATAGCAATCAGGATTTTTCTCCTGCATCACACGAAAGGCTACATACTCCTCCAGCACCATCTCGTTTACAACGGCGCGGAGCGTCTGCTCAAAGCTGGGAACTCCTTCGGTCAGAGATACATCAACCACATTGCCGTCTTTTGGAATTGGATAGCCCGCATCGCAGATAACCAGCTTATCGGTGTGGCGAAGCTTTGCCAATTCGCCCAGAAGCTGTGCGTTCAAAATCCCCTTTTTCTTCATCATCTTCTCCGTCGCTTCACAGCATCCGCATGGTTAAAAGGTCCTTCTTTGCGGTGTCAAACACGCTGCCGGCGTTGCCCATCGGCGGCAGGTGATAGAAGTTTTCGGTGATGTACCAGCCGTCGAAACCGATCTGATGCAGTGCGTCGATACTCTCGCGGAAGCGTCCATACCCTTCACCGAGCTGACAGAAACCCGTCATTTCCTTCGGGCAGTCTTTCAGGTGGACATACGCAATGCGCTCTCTGCCGAGTTTGGCGATCTCTTCGACCGGATCTCCCTTGAGGAACTTGATGGGGTTGAGGATGTCATAGCACAGCTTGACATCCGGCCCCGCCTCATCCAGGATCTGAGCAACATACTCATATTGCAGTACGCTTTCATACGTCAGCTCGACCCCGTAATCACGCGCCATTGCCGCCGCTGCCTTGAGCATCTTTGCCGTGCATTCCACATCATAACCGTTCACGATCGCGCAGGCGTCATAAGACGTCACGAGAAGCGCCGGAATCTTCATCGCCGCGCAGGCTTCGAGGCCCTTGCGGATGCTCAAAAGCGCATGCTTGCCCATCTCGCTGTCAACAGGTTTCTGAAGCCCACCCTCACGCACAAGCGTAAAAAGGTGCAGTGACTGGAGCTCTACGTTGCAGCGCCGCGCCGTTTCCAGATAAGTCAGCTGAATGCTTGGATCATTGAGCGGAAAGCAATTTTTAGAACCGCCCAAATCGCCGAGCTGAATCCCATCGTAGCCGATCTTGCCGGCATATTCGATGGCACTCGGTCCGGTCACGGCAAACGACCATTCACAAATACCGCAGCGGTTAGCCATTATCTTTCTCCTTTTTCTCATTCAGGCGTTTGGTACGCAGCTGGCGCATCGCCAACGCGATCAGCAGCGCTTCCTCTCCTTCGGGAGCAAACTCGTCACCCATGTCTATATCAAAGTGGAACTTCATCATCGCCTTTTCCTGGTTGACAAGCATACCCATGCCGTTGAGCACAAGAAGCCCGCGCTCTTCTGCCTTTTTCAGAAGAGACGTGCGCTCAGGATTGAAGATTACATCTGCGACCGAGGCCGTTGCCGGCAGCAGGTCGACAAAAGACAAATCTTCATAATCCCCTTCATGTCCGCTCATGCCAAGGCTCGTGCACTGCACGACGACATCCGTCTCCGGTGCAAACTTGCACATGTTTTCAGGCGTCATCTCCGCCGCTTCTGCTTCAAGCTGCGGAAAATACTTTTTCAGTGATGCCGCAATGCTCTCCGCCTTGGCAGTTGTGCGGTTCAGGATTACGACTCTCTTCGCACCGCGTTTGCACAGTTCTGCCGCAATAGGCCCGGACACTGCTCCGGCGCCGAGCATCAGCACACGAGCGCCCTCCAGCGGCACGCCGGCGCTCTCAATTGCCATCGCCATACCCATGCCGTCAAGGCCGACTCCGATCAGCTTACCATCACGGATCTTGACATGGTTCACACAGGCAAATTCGCGGCTGAATTCTTCGACCTCGTCACACAGGGGGATCACATCGGTCTTATGGGGCATCGTAATATCAAAGCCCTTGACGCCGAGCTGCTTGCAGGAGGCAATAAACTCCGGCAGCTCGCCTTTTTTGACCACTACATTCAAATTCACCGCATTCAGGTTTGCCAATTCATACATCCGGTTATGGATATAACAGGCACATGCATGATCCAGAGGATCGCCGATCTGAAACAGCAGTTGTGTATCGGTATCATATTTTACACGCATAGAAGGCCTCCTCAATCGTTCAAATTGCTTTTCTCATCCGGTGTCAATATCACTTTAATCGCACGCCTATTTTCCGTCAGATCAAACCCTTCTTCCCATGCAGAAAGAGGCAAATGATGGGTAATGATAGGTTTCACATCCAACTTTCCCAGTTGCATAAGCCGGAGGCAATTTTTCCACGAAGTATAGTCGTAGGCAAAGTGCCCCTGAATTCTGATTCCCTTATTTACATAACGATCAAGTGAAACATTAACTGGTGCGTTGTCGTAGCCGATTTTAATAAATTCTCCGCCTTTACTCAAAAGGCTCAATGCAAGTTCAAGGATTTCATTTTTACCTGCCGCATCAATGATCACTGGTACCATTTCCCCATCTGTGATTTCGCAAACCCTTGCAACCACGTCCTCTTGCGAGGAACAGATAAGATGAGTTGCTCCAAATTTTGTTGCGACGGCAAAGCGCTGTTCGTTGTTTGAGCGGTTTACCGCAATAATGCGCGCCGCTCCCATAATCTTCGCAATCTGCACAGCCAGTAATCCGATCGTACCAAGTCCAAAAACAATCACATCCTGTCCCGGCATCAGACTGCTTTCCTGAACAACAGCTTTATAAGCGTTACACACAGGATCAAGGCAGGCCGCTTCCTCAAAAGAAATCCCTTCAGGGATTTGAAAGAGGGTCTGGGGATCGACCGATAGTAAATGTCCAGGAATTCTCACATAGCGGGTATAGCCACCGTCCATGCCGCAACCCATACCTACACGATGCTCACACATGAGGTAGTTGCCTCTGGCACACTGCTCGCACTTGCCGCACAAGTCACCACTGTTATCGGAAACGATACGATCTCCAATTTGATAGTCCGTAACATTTTTGCCGACAGCATGTACTACACCTGCAAACTCATGCCCCATGACGACCGGCGGACGCAGATTCTCAGAATTTCCCAGTCTTCTCGTCCGAATGTCAGAGCCACAGATCCCGACAGCCTTTACTTCAAGGATAATATCGTCATCTCCCACCTCAGGGATTGGCCAGTCCATCAGCATCATGTGACCAGGGCCTCGCGCGGCCTTTACTAGTGCTTTCATCGTTTTTCCCATGTCTCTCCCCTCCTCCCTTTCTTATCTTCTCAGAATTTCAAAATGCACTTAACCACTTCGTTGCCCTTATTGATAGCGGTGTCAAATGCCTCGGCAACGTCTTCAAAATCGAAAATGTTGGGGCCGACCGCCTTGAGGTCGATATCACCTTTCTCGATCAGCTTAATGGCCAGCGGGAAGATATTGCGGTAGCGGAACACGGAGCGGATATCGGCTTCGATCTTGCCCAGCTCATTGAACTGGTAAGGCACAGGGTCTGCACACGTGCCGACCTGCACGATCACACCGCCGCGGCGGATGGCATAAACATTAGCCGCAATGGACTTCGCATTGCCGGAGGTCTCAAGAATAATGTCGGGGCCATTGCCGTCCGTCAATTCCTTGACGCGCGTGGCCAGATCCTCGCGCGATACGTTGATGGCATAGTCCGCGCCAAGCTCCAGCGCCTTGTCAAGACGGTTGTCAAAAACATCGCTGACGATGATCTTCTGCGCGTTCATCGCCTTGCAGGCAAGCAGCGTCATAAGGCCAATGCAGCCAACGCCCGTGATAAGAACGGTCTTGGAGTTGTCAACCTCACCGCGGCGCGCCGCGTGAATGCCAACCGCCAGAGGCTCGATCATCGCGCCTTCCAGCGTGGAAACGCTGTCGGGCAGCTTAAAGCAGCCGCGCGCCGGATAAGACATATAGCGCTTAAAGGCACCGTTATACGGCGGCGTCGCCATAAACTTCATCTCTTCGCAGAGGTTGTAGCGGCCGGTCATGCAGTACTCGCAGTGACCGCAGCCAAGGCCCGGCTCCATGACGATCTTATCGCCGACAGCCACATTCGTGACCTCGCTTCCGATCTCCAAGATTTCACCGGTGCACTCATGGCCGAGGACATAGGGGAACGTCACCTTGCGCCGGCCAATGCCGCCGCGGCGGAAATAGGCCACATCCGAGCCGCACACACCGCAGTACTCCATCCGGACGAGCACCTCATCCGGCTTGACCTCAGGCATATCACAGGGGAAAACCGCAATCTTCCCAATCTCAAGCAGTCTTGCTTCTTCGTTTTTCATAATGAATGATTCTCCTTTCCTTCAGTCACAAACTTAGGCACAACCAAGGAGCTTGGGCAGCCAAACGATAGCATCGGGAACATAAGTAGTGAAAATCAGCACTCCAACGGCGAGCGCAAAAAACGGCACCAAATCCTTGAGCAGCTTATCAATGCTGCAATCTGCCAAACGGGCGCCGACAAACAGATTGCCAGCCATAGGAGGAGTGATCATACCGATTTCCATATTGAGCAGCATGATAGATGCAAAATGCAGCGTGCTGACGCCATAAGCGTTTGCAACAGGAATCAGAATGGGACCAAGCAGCAGAATGGCACTGTTCGTTTCCATGAACATACCGGCGACAAGAAGCATAATATTCACAAGAATGAGAAAAACGATTCTCGAATCGGTAACCGTCATCAGCGCATTCGTCACCTGCTGCGGAATTCCCGTCAGGGTAATCATCTTGCCGGTAATTGCAGACAAGCCGATGATAAGCGTAATGCTGGAGGTTGAGATTGCAGAATCGCTGATAACTTTGAGCAGCTTCTTTTCGGGCCAGCGCTTGAGCACAAGGGGAAGGAACACCCAGCCGATAAGCAGGCCGTAGAACACTGCAACGCCGCCGGCCTCAGTGGGAGTAAAAACACCGCCGTAAATACCGTAGAAAATGATAAGCGGCATCAGAATAGCGGGCAAAGCACTCCAGGTCTGCTTTGCAATGTTGACCAGATACGGGCCAAAGCGGAACGGTTCAGTCGTCTTTGTTTCTTTCCGGCCAAAGCGGAAATAATTGATTACAATGTAGCCAATAGCAATCAAGATGCCAGGAACAATGGTAACGCTCCAGACAGCCAACAGATTCGTGCCGGACATCATAGAGAACATAATACCGGGGATGCTCGGCGGGATCAGGATGCCAAGGAAACCAGAGGCAGCGATCAATGCGCCGGAATAGGGACGCGGATAGCCGCGTTTTTCCATCTCAGGGATCATCATAGTACCAATAGCGGTACAGGTTGCCAGAGAAGAACCAGTCAGCGTACCAAACAGCAGCGAGCAGACGATCGCAGTCGCACCGGTCGAGCCGCGCAGACGACCGACAAATGCATCCACCCAGTTGAGCAGACGATTCGAAATGCCTGTCACGCCCATGATATCGCCTGCGATGATGAACGCAGGGATCGCAAGGAAAGTGAAGGAATTTAAGCCATTGAATACTGCAAGTCCGGTGACGCCAAAGTTCACTCCAGCGCCAAGCATAGTGATTAGCGTTGCAATGCTCATACTGACTGCAACGGGAATACGCAGCAGTGCAAAGAGCAAGAATAATCCAAGAAATACTACCAGCCAGTGCATTATTCATTGCCTCCTTCTTTATTTTTCAGAGTCTTGCTGAGATTTCCGGCAGAAATGAAAATGCCGATAAATGCATGCAGCGCACACAGGATAAACGCAAGTGCAATACCATAGCCAATATAACTCAGCGGGAAAAGCATAACGCTGGAAACATGTCCATCCGCAGCAAGCTTGTTGGCGTAATCAAACATCACTTTGGAAATGTAAACAAAGAATCCGGTGCAGAACACATCGACCACGACACGGTCCGCATCATCAATGATCGAACGTGTGCGATCATTTTTCACACACTTCTCAAGAATCGTTCCAAGGAAGTCGATCACGACGTGCTTTCCCTCATAGGTGCAGCAGGCTGCGCCGAAAAAGCTGGAAATGACAAAGAGGTAGCGCATCGTTTCCTCCGTCCAAGCGATGGACGATTTAATGACATAACGGAAAAAGACCTGCAGGAACATAACGCCCATCATGCTGATAAAAGACACGATGGCAATCGCTTTCTCGCCTTCGTACAGTCCTTTGTTGATCTTATTTAGAACATTCATTTTTTGCTCCTTTAAGTAGGATTGGAACGAGAGTTCTCTCGCTTTGGGTGATTAAAAATCAGCGCGCACGGACGGGCGGCTGCCCGCCCGTGCGCGCTGTGACACACTAAGAGATTTATCTGTGGAAGATTCTTTACGCGAGGTTACTGCGGATATAATCCATCGCCTCAGCGTTGTAGGTGCTGGTCAGGCTCTCATCATTCCAAATTTCAGAAGCGGCGGAACGGAGGAACTCTTCCAGTTCGGGAGTGCACTCGATCGTCTTCATGCCAGCTTCTTCCATCGTCTGAATGATGTCTTCGACAGCAGCTTTCTGTGCATCGTAGGCCTTAGTGCTGAACTCATCCGCGCACTCAGTAAGAACCTTCTGCTGGTTCTCACTCAGAGAGTTGAACACATCCGTATTGATGCTGATGAGGTTTGCAGCATAGCCGTGATTGGTCTTGGTCATGTAGTTCTGGAACTCATAGAAACCATAGAAATAGGTGTTCATCGGACCGTTGTCCTGACCGTCGATAACCTTCTGCTGGAGAGCTGCAGCAACCTCAGAAACAGACATGGCAACAGGATTGCAGCCGAGCTTGGTGAAGTAAGAGATCCACATGGGGTTGTCCATTACGCGAATCTTCAGGCCAGCCAGATCTTCGGGCTTAGTAATTTCGCGGATAGAGTTGGAGATCCAGCGGGGATCGCCCTCAATCAGGTTGCCGAGCACCGTAATGTTGTTCTCAGCGAGAATTTCCTTGTAAATACGGCCAAGCTCACCGTTGAAATAATACTCTTCAGCTGCTTCACGGGTGGGGAACAGGAACGGGAGAGCCACATAGCCAGTTTCGGTAATAACAGTAGCAATGCTGCCGTCGGCCATGTGCATCATTTCAATAGAGCCATTCATCACGCCTTCAATAACTTCACGGTCACTGCCCAGCGCGCCTGAAAGGTCGAGAGAAATGTTAAGCGTGCCATTGGACCGTTCCTTAACGGCATCGGCAAACGCAACCCACTGGTCATACTGCGGGGAGGAAGACGTCAGGCCACCACCCATATGGAGCGTAACGGTCTTCTCACCGCTATCGCCGCCGTCGCCGCTATCGCTGCTGCCGCAGGCCGTCAGCGCGAAGATCATTACTGTCGCAAGAAGCAGAGCAAAAATTCTTTTTGTCGTTTTCATCGTAATCTTTCCTTTCTACCGTATCTTTCACGGTTTCAAATACTTTCATATTTTTGCGGGGAAGGTCGCGGTTTTTGAATTCTTCTCTGTCCGCGCAGGGCGGTACTACCACCTCCAAGTATTTGATCATCGGATCTCTCCGATATTCACTTAAAATTTTCGTCCTCGATCCGTGCGATCTCTTTCTGAGCGAACTCGAGGAAGTCGTGTCGGTCTTTCGGAAACGCTTCCTTAAAGGGTGTCTCAAGAAACAGATCCAGCATTTCTTCCGCAATCGGGGCAGTCAGTACGCCGCCGCCAAGGCAAAGGACATTGGCGTTATTGATCGTCCGGCACATTCTTGCCTCGTATGTGTTGTGGCACAACACAGCGCGAATTCCTTTGAATTTGTTGGCAACAAGTGTCATACCCGCTCCGGTACCACACAGCAGGATTCCTCTCTCATAGTTACCTTTCTGAAGTTCCTTGGCAACGCGGCACGCTGTGTCAATATAGGAGATAAACTCTCCCCCCTCTTGCATGCCAACATCGTCAACACGGTAACCATGCACTTCTTCCAAACGTTTCTTGAGATCATCCTTCAAAGGGACAGCAAGGCGGTCAGCACCGATGATAATCTTTTTTTCCATCGTCATTTTGCCTTTCTCTCCAGAACTTTCTTTGCCTTTTCCACGATGAACTTCGCGGTCAGGCCGTATTCTTTCATCAGGTAGCGCAGGCTGCCGACGTCGCCGAAGCGATCCTGGTTGGCAACGCGCTCCATCGGAATGGGGCAGCTCTCTGCAAGGCACTCTGCCACCGCAGAACCGAGGCCGCCGTTGAGGTTGTGGTTCTCAGCCGTTACGATCGCACCGGTCTCTTTCGCCGCAGCGATGATTGCCTCTTTGTCCAGCGGCTTGATGGTGAACATATCCAGCACACGGCACTCAATGCCTTCCTTTGCCAGCTCGTCCGCCGCGATCAGCGCTTCAGACACCTCGATGCCGGAAGCAACAATCGTCAGATCCTCGCCCTCGCGAAGCGTGACCGCCTCGCCCAGTTTGAAGTGCATCTTCTCGTCATACACGCGGGGAATGCTGGTTCTGGGATAGCGGATGAAGAACGTGCCGTAGGTCTCGGCGATCTGGGGCAGAAGGTCCGCCGCCATAACGCTGTCGCACATGTCAATGATCGTCATCTCAGGGATCGCGCGCAGTGCGGCGATGTCTTCATTAGGGGTGTGGGTGCCGCCATTGAGCGCCGCCACAACACCGGGGTCGCTGCCGATGATCTTTACATTCTGCTTTGCGTAAGCACAGCTCATAAAGATCTGGTCGAGCGCTCGTCTTGCGACAAAGCAGCCGAACGAATGCACAAAGGGGACAAAGCCCTCTGTAGAGAGGCCGGCAGCCACACCAACCATGTTCGCCTCGGCAATGCCGCAGTCAAACAGATTATCGGGATACTTCTCTAAAAGGCCAAACGTACCAATGGCGCGCATCAGGTCGGCGTCCAGCGCCACGACCTTGCCGTCCTTCTGAATGAGCTTTTCCAATGTGGCAGCATATACCGCTCGCATCTCCGGATCTTTTACATTGAGACGATCCGCTGCAATAATACCTTTCATATTTCAATCACCTTCATTCAAACTCGGAAGTGCCGCTCACTTTTCAGCGGAAAATTCTGCACAGGCTTCGGCTGCCATTTCTGCGTTGACCTTAAAGTTGTGGTTGTTTTCCAACTCTTCGGCATACTTCCAGCCTTTGCCCTTCACCGTGCAGAGAATGATGGCCGTCGGCTTTTCCTGCTCTTCGTGCGCCTTTTCGATCGCCGCCCAAATCTCAGATACGTCATTGCCGTCTTTCACTGTGATGACGTTCCAATTGCAGGAGTCAAACTTTTCTTCAAAGTGAGGATCGCCGCCGACATCTTCGACCGTTCCGTCGATCTGCTTGCCATTGTAGTCCACAAAGGCGATGAGGCGGCTGAGTTTCTTGGCACCGGCAAACATGGCCGCTTCCCAAACCTGCCCCTCCTGACTTTCGCCGTCGCCGACGATCACATAGGTGTAATTCTTCAGGCCCTTGAGCTTGCAGCCGAGTGCAATGCCGACTGCGGAGGAAATTCCCTGTCCCAGCGAGCCGGTCGTCATGTCAACACCCGGCGTGCGGTTCATATCGGTATGGCTCGGAAGATTCGTGGGCGGCTGATTGAGCGTGTCGAGCATTTCCATCGGGAAATAACCCTTGAGCCCGAGCGCCGCATACTCCGCAGGGCCCGCATGGCCCTTGGAGAGGACGAAGCGGTCTCGTTCCTCCCATTTGGGATTCTTCGGGTCGATCTTCATCATGCCGCCGTAAAGGCAGGCCATCACATCTGCAATGGAGAGGCATCCGCCCACATGACCGACACCGATCTTGGAGATCATCTTGATCGTCTCGCTGCGGATATCCGCAGCAAAACCTCTGAGCTGCTTTTCTTGCACTTGAGTCAGCAATTTGAACACCATCCTTATCTGAAGTGAAGCACGGTTTATCATTTCGTGTTCATTTGATGTTCATATTGTTATCATATTATTACTGATTTGTAAATAGTCATTTTACATTTTTCCCAATTTTTAGCAGATTCCATAACCTGTTTTCGACATTTTTGTGTAATACTTACTTAAATTGTTTCTTTCCAGAATCTTTATTGACTTTTCAGTTCTTTTGCTCTATGATATTTAAATGATACTCGATTATCATTTCTCATCCAGGCGATCCTGCGTGCTCTGTGCACCGGCACACGCTCAGATCCCCCGGCAGTGCCGGTAGAAAGGTTAACAATTCATTATGGATATCGACGAGCGCCGTAAGGCAATTATAGATTACCTGCAGTATCACCCCAATTGCAATGTCAATCAGATCATCGCGCTGTTCAATGTCACTCCGGCCACCGTCCGGAGAGACTTGACTTTTCTCGAACAGGAGGGGCAGATTCTGCGCTCTCACGGTTCAGTCCACCTGAAATCTTCACGCCCGGCTTCCGACTTCTCTGCACGCACGCAAAACTTCAGCGCTGAAAAAAGCGCCATTGCCAAGGCCTCTGTCCAGTTTGTCAAGCCGCGCGACTGCGTCGTTCTTGACTCCGGCACGACGGTACACGCCGTGGCCGAGGCGGTCTCGCAAATCGACAATGTAGTATTAATCACCAATTCCCTTTCGATCGCCACCACAAAGAGTCCCGCTCACGAGATCCTTCTCAGCGGCGGCGTTGTCGATTTGGACAATCTGTCTTTGATCGGTCCGGACGCAGAAGCGTTTTTCAAGCGGATCTCCGCTTCCGTCGCCTTTATCGGTACAACGGGTATCCGCAGCAGCACCGGCCCCACGGTGATCTCTCCGTTTTTTGCCAGTATCAAGCGCGCCATGATGGCCTGCGCGGAAAAGAAGATTCTCGTTTTCGACAACAGCAAGCTCTCCCCCATCGGTATGGTCACATTCGCCGATTTCAGCGATTTCGACGCTATCATCGTCTCTCAGCCGATCACCGACGAAGCCCTGCTCCGCCGGTTTGAAGAATCCAAAGTTCCCGTTATCGTTGCCTCTGATCCGTCCAAAAACCTTTAATTGCATCAGAAAAGATAAACCGTGCCGGCCAGGAAAATTTTCCTGACCGGCACGGTTTATCTGTGTGTCATATTGTGTTTTCACTGTCTCCGCCGTCTGCGGCGGATGCGGTTGATGTGGCGCTCGAAGTCGCCGCTGCCGATGAGCTCGGCAAGCACATACTGCTCAAAGACCGGCACGGTGCAGGAATAGAATCCCACCTCGCGCCGAAACTGCTCGGAGAGCGCGGGCGGCAGCACCATGTAGCCCACGCGCATCGACGGCGCGATGGTCTTGGAGAACGTATTCATGTAGATGACCGAGCGCTCGGGTTCGAGGGCGAAGAGCGTATCCTCGCTCTTGCTCGACACGCTGAATTCCGAATCGAAGTCGTCCTCGACGATGTAGCCGCCGCGCTCCTCCGCCCAGCGGAGATATTCGCGGCGTTTGCCCGCGCTGGCGGTCACCTGGCTCGGGAAGCTGTGGAACGGCGTGACATGCAGCACCGTCGCGCTCGCGCGGGTGAGCTCATCGGAGCGGATGCCGTCGCTGCCGAGGCGCAGCATCTCGTACGTGACGCCGTGCGCCTGATACACCCTGCGGATCTTGTCGTAAGACGGGTCTTCGAGCGCAAACACGCGCTCGCGCCCCAAAAGCTGCACGATGAGTCCGTAGAGGTATTCCGCGCCCGAGCCGATCACGATCTGTCCCGGCTGGACGCTGATGCCGCGCGAGCGGGAGAGATACGCCGCAATGGTGCCGCGCAGCTCGGCGCAGCCGTTGTTCGGCGACTTGACGAGAATACTCTCGCCGTACTCGCTGAGTACACGCCGCATCGTCTTGGCGAGCGACGGGAACGGAAATTCATCCTCCGTCCCGTGAGAAACGGTCGTGCGGCGCTCGGTCTCGGTCTCAGAGACCGGGAAGCAGTCCGCCGCGGCGAAGCTCACGAAAAAGCCGCTGCGCTCGCGGGATTCCAAATACCCCTCGTCGCATAGGATCGCCAGCGCATGCTCGACCGTGATGACACTCACGCCTGTCTCTGTTGCGATCAGGCGCTTGCTGGGCATCTTCGTCCCCAGCGGGTACACGCCGCCGACGATGTCGCGCCGCAGTTGGTGATAGAGCTGCAAATACGCGCTCTGCGCGGCGGTTTTGTCGATGTGATAGTGCATAGAGCTTACTGCTTCTCGTCCGGCGCGGTAGGCTCAGCGGCGGCTTCTTCCGCCTCCGTTGTCTGCTGCACACGCTTGACAAACAGATTTGCCCCATCAGCCTTTTTGACCTTGAGCTGATAGACGAGGATCCCTGCGCACACGAGCACCATCACGAGCGACAACGCCTGCGACACGCGGATGCGCTGACCAAACAGCGTCCAGTGGAAAAGATACAGACTGTCGGTGCGCAGCCCCTCGATCCAGAAACGGCCGAGACCATACCAGATGAAGTAAAAGCAGGTGTTCTCCCCGTCGAAGCGGCGGGCGCGGGACACGACAAAATAAAGCAGCAGCAGACCGATCACATTCCACAGGCTCTCATAAAGAAACGTAGGGTGTACATCCATATACGTCGTGGCCGACGTCCAGAGCCGCATGCGCCAGGGAAGCTCCGTCGCCGCGCCGAAGGCTTCCCGGTTCATAAAGTTGCCCCAGCGGCCAATAGCCTGCCCAATGAAAAGTCCCTGCACGCAGCAGTCCGCCAGCGCCCAGAAGGAGATCTTGCGGCGGCGGCTGAAAAGATACGCCGTCAAAAAGCCCGCAATGACGCCGCCGTAGATGGCAAGGCCGCCGTCCCAGATGCGGTAGGTCGACGACCAGTTGATCGAGCCGTCGCTGTTGCGGAACAGGTCAAGGTAAAAGAGCACATAGTAAATGCGCGCACCGATGATGGAAAACGGGATGACCCAGAGCACCGTGTCGATGATATTATCCTCGCTCAGGCCGTATTTCGGTGCCTGCTTCATGCAGAAATAGAGTCCCAGCAGCATGCCCGCGGCAATGATGATGCCGTACCAGTAGATGCCGTTGCCGATGTTCAATGCCTTGGACGGCACGGTGAACTGCCAGTCGCCGAAAAGGCCGGGAAAGCTGATGGGCGCGTCGGAAAAGCTCATGGGATCGTTATCCTTCTTTCTTGGGTTCGATGATGGAGATGGCGCGGCGGCTGTCCGTCAGGTTTTCGCGCAGGAAGCGCTCGACATCCGCTTTTTCGATGCTCGCGTACGCCTCGGGGAACCGGAGCGCATCGAAGCCGCGGAAGTAGCCGTCCGCCATGGAGATGGCGATATTTTCAAACGAGTTGAGCGCGCGCAGCGTCGCGCCGAAGCTCGCGCGGCGGATCTGCTCGAAAAAGTCAGGGTCGATGCCCTCGCGCGCGAGGCGCTGCGCCTCTTCCAAGATCGCGTCGCTCACCTGCTGCGGCTGCCCGCTCTCGCCGCCCGCGCACAGCACCGCGACGCCCGGGAGCTGGTCAAAGCCGCCGCCAAAGCTCGAATTGATGAGTCCCTCGTCGTAAAGGCGCTGGTAGAGCGGCGACGAATCGCCGAGCAGCACGTCGCTCGCCATCTCGCCGATGAGCGACTGGCGCAGGAGGTCGCCCTCGTTCGTCTCGCACTTAAAGCCGACTAAAAACTGCGGCAGCGCGACCTCCATCTGCGTGACGGTCTCCTTCTGCGCGGCAACGTCGTCCTCTTCCTCGCCATAGCAGCGCGCGATCTCCTCGCCGCGCTCGCGGGGCAAGACCTCCTCGGCCAGCGCGATCACCGTGTGGGGATCGACGTTGCCAACAACGCACAGCGCCATATTGGACGGACAGTAGAACGCGTGGTGGCAGTCGTACAGCGTTTCCGCCGTGATGCCCGCGATGCTCTCGACCGTGCCGGCGATGGGCACGCGCGCGGGCGACGAGCGGTACAGGCAGGCAAGGAGCCTTTCGTAGACCTGCCAGTCGGGCGAATCCTCGACCATGCGGATCTCCTGACCGATGATGCCGCGTTCCTTTTCCACGCTTTCGTCCGTAAAGTACGGAACGGAGACAAACGAGAGCAGGATGCGCAGGTTTTCTTCAAAATGCTCGGTGCAGTCAAAGTAATAGCCCGTCATCGCGTTGGAGGTAAAGGCGTTCGGCTCTGCGCCGTTTTGCGAGAGTACCTGTAGGGCGTTGCCGTCCTTCGTGTCGAACATCTTGTGCTCTAAATAGTGCGCAATGCCCGCGGGCGTGTCGCACTTTTCGCCGTTTCGGATGAACTGCATGTCCATCCCACCGTAGCGCGTGGCGAAAAAGGCGTATTTTTTGCGGTGCTGGGGCTTGGGGACGATGAATATCTTCAAGCCGTTCGGCAGCGTCTTTTCCAGGACCGTTTCCCCGATGCGGGGGTAGCTTTTCTCATTCATCCTTGCTGTCCTCCCCTGTCAGGAAATACACCGTGTCGAGCGTCATGCTCTGCGCGGCCTCGGCGATGCGCTCGTTCGTCACGGCGCGCAGCGCCGCGATGAGCTCATCCGCCGTCTCGCGGATGCCCGTGGCCGCCTGACCGAGGGCGTTTTCCTCCATGCGGCCCGCGCTGTCGCCGCGCGATTCGAGCGACGCGATCAGGCACGCTCTCGCGCCCTCGACCTCCCATTCCTCAAATTCGCCGCGCTGCACGCTTGCAAGCTGGGCAAGAATTTCACGCTTGGCGGTCTCCACATCCCTGCACTCAATGCCGGACGAGACCGTCACGATGCCCTTGGAGCGGTGATAGGCGGAAGAAGCATAATAGCAGAGGGACAGCTTTTCACGCACATTCAAAAAGAGCTTGGAATTGCTGTACCCGCCGAAAATCAAATTTGCCAGCATCATCGCAGGCGCGTCGTTCGTCGACGCGCGCCAGCCCATCGAGAGCTTTCCCTGCGTCACATCCATGCGCTCGGTGATCTCGCGCGGCGTCTCCGGCGCGTTTTTCTTCTCCGCGATGACCGGCGGCACGACACGCCCGCGCTGAAGCGGCGCAAACGCGCGGGAGATGGCCTCCTCCACGCGCTCGCGCTCGGCGCTGCCGCAGTAGAAGAGCTCCAAGTGCGCGGTGGAGAGTAACTCCTGATAGTAGCGGAAGAGCGTCTGGTTCGTGATCTTCTCAACGCGCGCGATGGAGCCGAACTTGTCCACCCCGTAGCGCTCGCCGCGGCACATCTCCTGAAGTAAGCGCAGGTCTGCGTAGTCGCGCTTGTCGTTGATGATGCCGCGGATGGCGTCGATGAGGTTCTGCTTCTCGCTTTCGACATAGTCGTTCAGGAAGCGGCCGTTGCGCGTCACGGGGTCGAGCAGCAGCTCGCCCAAAAGGTCGCACATCGGCTCGAGCAGCTTTTCTCCTCCCGGGACAAATTCCTCGTCGATGAAGCTCGCGGCAAAGCCGATGCACTGGTTCTCGCCCTTTTTGCGTACCGTGCAGCCGATGGACGAGCCATAGAGCAGGTCGAGCGCGGTGGAAAGTGAGCGCATATCGGGGTGCGACATCGTGCCGCGGCGCAGCACGCTCGGCAGCAGCGCGCCAAAGCTCGCCGTTTTTTCGTTGATCGGCGTGATGAGCTGCACGCTCAGCGTCCCCGTTTTGAATTTATCCGAGCGCACATAGTCGAGGTTCACCTCGGGTGCGATCTCAAGTCTGACCGGTTCCATCACGGATTCCTCCTGTGGTCATTTTTCAGAATTTGCCCTTAGGATACCACGAAACTGTGAACAATTCCACTCTTTTCTGCTTACACCGCACTTTCCGGCGCAAAAACGGAAGAATTTTCTGCTCGCATGACGTTTTTCTTGCGATTTTTCCTTGACAATTTTGATAAAATCATGTAAACTGATTCATGTTGTAAAGGTATAAAACTTTACATAAGAATCTGCACAAGGAGGAACTTCCCGTGAAAAACCAGACCTTTCGTATGACGATGCTCTTCGACTTTTATGGGGAGCTTCTCACCGACCGCCAGAAGGAATTCTACGATCTCTACTATAACGAGGACCTGTCGCTCTCCGAAATTGCCGAGAACTACGGCATCTCCCGTCAGGGCGTGCGCGACGTCATCGTGCGCGCGGAGAACTACATGACCGAGATCGAAGACAAGACGGGGCTCATCAAGCGCTTCATGCAGCTTCAGCCCCACGTGGAAAAGATCACGGACGCGGCCGAGCAGATCAAGCAGCTCAACTTCCGCCGGTATGAGGACCGCCAGCTCGAAGAGCTTGCCGGCGTGATCGAGGCCGAGGCGGCGGCACTCAAGGAGTAATACATCCATGGCATTTGAAGGACTGAGCGAAAAGCTCAACGCCACATTCAAACACCTGCGCGGCAAGGGCCGCCTGAGCGAAGAGGACATCAAGCTCGCAATGCGTGAGGTGCGCCTGGCGCTCCTCGAAGCAGACGTGAGCTACAAGGTCGTCAAGGACTTTGTCAAAACCGTCTCTGAGCGCGCCGTCGGCACCGAGGTGCTCGACAGCCTGACCCCTGCCCAGCAGGTCATCAAGATCGTCAGCGAAGAGCTCACCGCGCTCATGGGCGGTGCCAATGCGAAGCTGACCTTCGCCTCCAAGCCGCCGACGGTCGTCATGATGGTCGGCTTACAGGGCGCCGGTAAGACGACGAACGTCGCCAAGCTCGCGGGCTACTTCCGCAAGCAGGGCCACCGTCCGCTGCTCACCGCGTGCGACGTGTACCGTCCCGCGGCCATCACGCAGTTACAGGTTGTCGGCAAGCAATTGAATATTCCCGTTTTCGAAATGGGTCAGATCGACCCCGTTCAGATCGCGCAGGAGGCCGTCAAGTACGCCGGTGACCACGGCAACGACATGGTCTTCCTCGATACCGCAGGCCGCCTGCACATCGACGAAGCGCTGATGGACGAGCTCAAGCGCATCAAGGCCGCCGTCAAGCCGACCGAGATCCTGCTCGTCGTCGACGCGATGACCGGTCAGGACGCCGTGAACGCCGCCACCGCCTTTGATGAGGCACTCGGCATCGACGGCGTCGTGCTCACGAAGCTCGACGGCGACGCCCGCGGCGGCGCAGCCCTCTCGATCCGTGCGGCGACCGGCAAGCCCATCAAGTTCATGGGCACGGGCGAAAAGCTCGACATGATCGAGCCCTTCCACCCCGACCGCATGGCGCAGCGCATCCTCGGCATGGGCGACGTGCTGTCGTTCATCGAGCGCGCCGAGCAGAGCATCGACGAGGAAAAGGCGAAAAAGCTCGAAGAAAAGCTCAAAAAGAACCGCTTCACCCTCTCCGACTATTACGACCAGCTCGTCCAGCTCAAGAGCATGGGCAGCTTTGAACAGCTCGCGGGCATGATGCCCGGCCAGCTCGGCAAGCAGATGGCAAACGCCGAGCTTGACCCCAAGATGATGGCACACACCGAGGCGATCATCCTCTCGATGACACCCTACGAGCGCGAGAATCCCGCGGTGCTCGGCGCCAGCCGCAAAAAGCGCATCGCCGCCGGCTGCGGACTCGAGGTTGTGGACGTCAATCGCCTGCTCAAGCAGTTTGAGATGATGCAGAGCATGATCAAGCAGGTCACGCGCGGCGGCAAGATGCCAAAGGGCATGGGCGGCTTCGGCGGCGGCCGGATGCGCGGTTTCGGGCGCAAGAAACGCTTCAAGTAATTTCCGTTGATAAGTGCACAAGCATTTCATCATAATACAAAATCATTTACATTATTTTTGGAGGTAGTAACCATGGTTAAAATTCGTCTGCGCAGAATGGGCGCCAAGAAGGCTCCTTTCTATCGTGTTGTCGTCGCTGATTCCCGTTATCCCCGCGACGGCCGCTTCATCGAAGAGATCGGCACCTACAATCCCTGCGTCTCCCCCGCCGAGATCAAGATCGACGCTGAGCGCGCTCAGGAGTGGATCAAGACCGGCGCTCAGCCCACCGACACGGTCCGTGCGCTGCTGAAGAAAGTCAACGCGCTGTAAGACCCGGGGTGCAAGAAATGAAAGACTTGCTGCTCTACATCGCCCGCAGCCTTGTTGAGCATCCCGATGACGTCACCGTCACGGAGAAGCAGGGCGCAGACGAGCTTACGTTGGAGCTGCGCGTCGCACCTGACGATATGGGCAAGGTCATCGGCCGTCAGGGCCGCATTGCCAAGGAGATCCGCACGGTCGTCCGTTCCTATGCTCAGCGCACCGGCGTAAAGGTGTCTGTCGACATCGTAGACTGAACTGCAAAAACGTTCCCGAGAAGCTCTCGGGAACGTTTTTTATTCTTGCCATCCCCCGCCGATTCCGCTATACTGGATGGATAGAACAAAACAAAGGAGCATGACAATGGGTCTCTTTTCCAAAAAGAGCGCGCCGCAGCCGAGTGCGCGCCCGGAATATATCGAGGTCGGCCAGATCGTGAACACGCACGGCGTGCGCGGCGAGGTCAAAGTACAGCCCTGGGACGTAAGTCCCGAGCTTCTGTGCGGGTTCAAAACGTTCTACATGGACGGCGCGCCCTTCCGCCCGACGAGCAAGCGCGTGCAGGGCGACATGGTGCTCATGAAGCTGCCCGAGGTTGACGACATGGATGCTGCCGCCGCGCTCAAGCGCAAGGTGCTCTCCATCCGCCGCAATGATGTCCAGCTCAAGCCCGGCGAGCACTTCGACGCCGAGATCATCGGCATGAACGTCTACAACTACTTCCCCCACACGTATATCGGCACGGTGGTGGACGTGCTCTCCTACCCCGCCCACAAGCTCTACAAGGTCAAAGGCGAGGAGAAGACCTATCTCATCCCCGCGGTGAAGGATATCTTCATCACGGACATCGACGAGGAAGCGCGTGAGATCAGCGTGCACATGATCGAGGGGTTAGAGACCGATGAGGATTGATATTTTAACACTCTTCCCCGCTTCGGTCGACGCGATGATGAACGTCAGCATCCTTGGCCGCGCGCAGGAGCGCGGCTACATCACGATCAAGACGCACCAGATCCGCGACTACACGACGAACAAGCAGATGCAGGTCGACGACTACCCCTACGGCGGCGGGCGCGGCGCGGTGATGCAGGCAGACCCCCTGTACCGCTGCTGGGCGCATGTGTGCGAGGAGGCTGGCAGCCGCGGGCATACGATCTACCTCTCCCCCTGCGGGCGCACGTTCACACAGAGCGTGGCGCGCGAGCTGAAGGATAAGTATGACCACCTCATTTTAGTCTGCGGCCACTACGAGGGCATCGACCAGCGCTTTATCGACGAGTGCGTGGACGAAGAGCTCTCGATGGGCGACTTCGTCGTCACGGGCGGCGAAATTCCCGCCATGGCCGTGACGGACGCCATCTGCCGCATGGTGCCGGGCGTGCTGCCCGAGGAGGAATGCTTCACCGAGGAGTCCCACTGGGCTGGGCTTTTGGAGTATCCGCAGTATTCCCGCCCCGATGAATGGCACGGCCGCCGCGTGCCGGACGTGCTGCTCTCCGGCCACCACGAAAACGTGGCCAAATGGCGCAAAAAAGAGAGCTACAAGCGCACAATGCTCCGCCGCCCTGATCTCTGGGCACAGTTCGACGAAAAGCAGCTCAAAACAAAGAGCGAGAAAAAAGTCCTCGCTGAAGCCAAGGCCGAAGCAGAAGCCATCCGCGCCGCGGAGGTGAAGAAGGCCGAGGAAAGCGACACCGAAACAACTGTTGAGTAACAGCTCGCACTATCTGCACAAGGCAAGGCAAACGGTCAATCGACTTCATTTGCCGCCCGCAGGCGGCAAAGTATTTTGATCCGTCGCGGAGGACGACACGCGCGTCCGCAGTGACACTTTGCAGGAAATGGCGCGGTGAGCACCATTTCCTGAAGCTCTCTCATCAAGAAGCAGCTTCGCTGCTTTTTGATGAAGTAAAAAAGCGGAACAGCCTAAGCTGTTCCGCTTTCTTTATGTACTTTTACGCGATGCGCTTCGCGCCGACGTAGCGGGAAGCATAGTAGCTCGCGGACAGGCTGTCGATCGTGATCTTGCCGACGCTGTAGCGCGCGTGGATGATCTGACCGTTGCCGATGTAGATGCCGACGTGGCCGATGGCGTGTGAGGAATCCGAGAAGAACACCAGATCACCGGGCTGCAAGTCGGATTTGGCGACGGCGTAGCCGCAGTTCTTATACTGGGCGGTCGCCGAGTGCGGCAGGGAGTAGCCGAGCTGCGCGTAGAGATACATCGTGAAGCCCGAGCAGTCAAAGCCGCTGGGGGACGCGCCGCCGGAGCGGTAGCGCGTGCCGAGGAAGGGCATCGCCATGGAGACGACCTTTGCGCCCACTGTGCCGTCGAGGTCGGCAGGATCGCGCAGATATTCACCGAGCAGCCAGCCGGTCGTGGAGCCGAACGTGACCTGATACCAGCCGTTCGATTCACCGACGACGGTGACCTGCTTGCCGCTGACCACCTGCGTGATCTTGTCGTAATTCGTGCCGGGACCCGTGCGCACGTTGATCGTGCCGCCCGTAACGACCATGGAGACGGTCTCGGTCTCGCTCACGTCTTCCTTGGCGTCAGCCTTGTCTTCAAGCTCTGCCTGCATCTCATCGAGCTTGGCGAGCTCTTCTTCGTTCGCGCTCTCGGTCTGAACGGATTCCGTCAGCACGGTCACGCGGTCAACGAGGTTGCGGATCGAACCGTCGTAAGCGGCCTGCGCCGAAGAGAGCGGCGCGAGCAGGCTGACGGAGAGAATGCCCGAAAGCAGGAACGATAAGCATCGTGAATGGTTTCTCATAGCTGAGTCATCCTTTCGTGAATAAAATCAGGGGGCTGCGCGGCGGCTATTTACATCTTGCCGCTCAGCGCGCGCTCAAGCCAGATGGAGGCAAATTCCATCGCCTCGCCAAGGCTTCCTTTTTCCGTCGAGCGGACCACACGGTCGCGCGAACGGAGGCTTGCGTCCGTCATCTGCAACTGAATGGAAACGCGCTTGGCAAGCGTGATATCCTTGAGCGGCGTGGTATCCAACACCTGCATCATCACGATATATTTATCCGCCATCGAGCCGTAGTAGATGAGATTATCCACACGGCGCAGCGGGTGTCCGCGGTAAACGAGACCTTCCGTAGCTTCTGCCATCTGACTCACTCCTGTCCTTGTAACCAATTTGTAACTTTGTAACCGTTTTGTAACTTTTTGCAGTATAGCATTTTTTGCCCCCCTTGTCAATAAAAGTGGGGCGAAAAAATGCAACAAACCCTCGGAGGCCGCGTTCACGGTCTCCGAGGGTCGTTATTCTGACGCTTTTCGCTTACTTTCCGAGGTAGCTGCGCACAAGCGTTTGCAGCAGCTCGTCGCGATCCAGCTTGCGGATCAGCGTGCGGGCGTTGTTATGGTTCGTGATATAGGTGGGGTCCTCCGACAGGATGTAGCCCACGATCTGGTTGATGGGATTATAGCCCTTATCCTCCAGCGCGGCATAAACGGTGGTCAGAATATGACGGATCTCAGCGTCCTTTTCCTGCGCAACATTAAACTTTCGGGTAAATTCTTCCATTGGGAGAGCCCCTCCTTTCCATGCAGACAGTATAGCAACGCAATTTCAAAAAGTAAAGAGAGCGCTGTCAACTGTAACCAAATCGTAATGTTTCCTTAAGGAATTCTCAGCGGAGCACCGCGTTGTGGTCGGCCTTGAGCGCTGCGAGGATGGACTGGACGTCCTCATCTGCCTCTTCGCCGGTCAGGCTGCGGTCATCCGCGCGCAGAACGAGGTTGAACGCCACGCTCTTCTTGCCGATGGCCACGCCGGGGCCGCGGTAAATATCGAACAGCGACACATCCTTGAGAAGGCCCTTCGCGCCGCGGCGGATGCTCTCTTCGAGCGCGCCGACCGTGACGGCCTCGTCGCACACGACGGCGATGTCGCGCGTGACGGCGGGGAACTTCGGCAGCGGCTGGTAGACAGGGATGTCGCCGCGCTTTTCATACATCGCATCGAAGCTCAGCTCCGCGGTGTAGACCTCGGTGTCCATGCCGTAGTTCGCCGCGACGAGCGGATGGATCTGGCCGAACACGCCGAGGTATGTCTCGCCCGCATACACTTTCGCGCAGCGGCCGGGGTGATAAGAATCATTGTCGGTGCAGGCGACGTACTTGACATCCGTGATGCGCAGCTCGTGCAGCAGCGTCTCGATGCTGCCCTTGAAGGAGAAGAAGTCCACGCCGTCGCCGTAAGCGCCGAGGGAGAGGTACTTCGGCTCGTCAGCAAGGCCATCCTCGCGCGGCAGGTAAATTTTGCCGAGCTCATAGAGGCGGGCGGACTTGTTGCGGTAGCTGTGGTTGCGGGCAATGATCTCGAGCATGCTCGGCAGGATCGTCGTGCGCATGATGGAGGTATCCTCGCCCAGCGGGTTCAAAATCTTCAGGGAGTTGCGCAGCGAGGAATCCTTCGGCATGCGGATCTTATCGTAATAGGTCGGGCTGATGAAGGAATAGGTGATGATCTCATCGTAGCCCAGCGCGCGCACAGCGCCGCCGATGGCGCGGTCGAAGCGCTGCTGCTCGCTAAAGCCGCCGCGCGTGGTCTCGCCGCGCATGAGCGTGCAGGGAATCTTATTGTAGCCGTAGAAGCGCGCGACCTCTTCGGCAATGTCGCTGTAATGCTCGACGTCGCCGCGCCAGGACGGCACGTAGATGTCGTCGCCATTCAGGATAAAGCCGAGGGAGACAAGAATTTCGCGCATCAGGTCTTCGCTGAGTTCCGTGCCGAGCAGGGCGTTGATCTTGTCGGGTTCGAGCTTGACGACCGTGGGGGCCTTTTCCTTGGCGACCACGTCCATCACGCCGTCGACGACCTCGCCGCAGCCGAGCAGCTCCACGAGCTCGCAGGCGCGCTCGACGGCCTTGATGGTGTTCATCATGTCGAGGCCCTTTTCATAGCGGGAGGAGGCGTCGGTGCGCATGCCGAGGGCGCTGGCCGTGCGGCGCACGGAAACGCCGTTGAAGTTAGCGGACTCAAAGAGCACCATCGCCGTGTCGCCGACGATCTCGCTGTTCGCGCCGCCCATGACGCCCGCGACGCAGACGGGCTTGTGCTCGTCGCAGATGCAGAGCATGTTCGGCGTCAGCTTGCGCTCGTTGCCGTCGAGCGTCTGGATGGTCTCGCCCTCGCGCGCGGTGCGCACGATGATGTGGCCGCCTTCGACGCAGCTGAAGTCAAAGGCGTGCATCGGCTGGCCGTATTCGAGCATCACATAGTTCGTGATATCGACGATGTTGTTGATGGGGCGCACGCCGCTGTTGCGCAATCTCTCGCGCATCCAGCGCGGAGACGGAGCGATCTTGACGTTTTTCACCATGCGCGCGGTGTAGCGCGGGCAGAGGTCGCCGTCCTCAATGTCGATGTCGACAAGGTCGGCGATGCTGCCGCCGCAGCCGTGCGGCTCGGGCGTGTGCAGCTTAAGGGGGCGCTTGAACGTCGCGCTCGCCTCGCGGGCAAGGCCGATGACGGAAAGGCAGTCGGGGCGGTTCGGCGTGATCTCAAACTCGACGATGGAATCGTCAAAGCCGAGGATGTGCGCCATGTTGAGGCCCGGCTCGGCGTCCTCTTCCTGTAAGACAAAGATACCGTCGGCGATGCAGTGAGGGAACTCCTTCTGCTCGGCGTGCAGGTCTTCGAGCGTGCAGATCGTGTCGCTCTTCGTGTTGTACGCGACGAGGTCACCTTCGTGGAGGTTCGAGCAGACAGTCTTCGCCGCACGGGTGACTGTGCCGTCGTTCACGCGGACATTATAGCCGCCGTCAACGCTCTCCACCGCCTCGACGCGGCCGCAGAGCACAGGGCCGTAGACCTTGTCGCCGGGCTTGATGTCAGCGGGGATGGAGGGCTTCGCGGGGTCGATGGGATGATAGTCGTTCAGAAGCGCCGCGGGCGTGATGACGGCATAGGGGAAGTCATGCTCCGCCGTCATGCCAAGCTCCTTGAGCGAGCAGAGCATGCCGTTCGACTCGACGCCGCGCAGTTTGCCCTTTTCGATCTTCACGCCGCCCGGCAGATGCGCGCCGTGCAGCGCTGCGGGGACATAGTCGCCCACGTGGATGTTCCACGCGCCGGTGACGATCTGCACGGGCTCGGCCTGACCGACGTCGATCTGGCAGACCCACATGTGGTCGGAGTTTTCATGGCGCTTCATCTCGAGAATTTTGCCGACGACCACGTTCTTGAGGTTCTCGTCGGGACGCTCGATGGTCTCGACCTTCGAGCCGGAGAGCGTCATCTCGTCGTTGAATTCCTTATCGGTGATATCCTTGAGGTCAACGAATTCGTTGAGCCAATTACGGGATAGGATCATATTTGTATCCTCCTAAGAAGTAACAATCAAATTTTGTTTTTTGTGACGACATGCGCGTCACAAAAAACACCGCTCAGGGTGCAAGCGTGCGAGCAAAGCGAGTGCGGCGCAGCACCCTGCGAAAGAGATCGCAGAAAGCGGCTCGCCGCTTTCGCGAGGAATATTAGAACTGTTCGAGGAAGCGGACATCGTTCTCGAAGATCAAACGCAGGTCGCTGATCTTGAAGTGGCCGAGCGCCAGACGCTCAAGGCCCATGCCGAACGCCCAGCCGGAATAGACCGTGGAGTCGATGCCGCAGCCCTCGAGGACCTTCGGGTGGATCATGCCGGCGCCGAGCACCTCGATCCAGCCCTCGCCCTTGCAGGTGGGGCAGCCTGCGCCGTGGCACTTGTGGCACTGAATGTCCATTTCGCAGCTCGGCTCGGTGAACGGGAAGTGATGGGGGCGGAAGCGCGTGACCGTGTGCTCGCCGTAGAGCTGGCGCACGACCTCGTTGAGCGTGCCCTTGAGGTCCGCCATCGTAATGCCCTTGTCGATGGCCATGCCCTCGATCTGGTGGAACATGGGCGAGTGCGTGGCGTCGACCTCGTCCTTGCGGTACACGCGGCCGGGGGCGAGAATGCGGATGGGCAGCTCGCGCGTCTCCATCGCATGGATCTGCATCGGAGAGGTCTGCGTGCGCAGAAGGATCGAGCTGTCCTCGGTGAAGTAGAACGTGTCGCTCCACTCGCGGGCGGGATGGCCCTCCTCGACGTTGAGCTTCGTGAAGTTGTACTCGGCAAGTTCGACCTCGCGGTCTTCGAGAATTTCAAAGCCCATGCCGACGAAGATGTCCTTGATCTCGTCGAGCACCTGATACATCGGGTGCTTCACGCCGATCTTTTCCTGCTTGCCGGGGATGGTCACGTCCACGGCCTCGGACTTGAGCTTGAGCTCCATGGCCTTGTCGGCGAGCTCTTTCGTCTTTTCCTCGATGTTCGCTTCGAGCTTGGCGCGCACGTCGTTGGCGAGCTGCCCGATCACGGGGCGCTCTTCGGCGCTGAGCTTGCCCATCTGCTTCAAAACGGCGGTCAGCTCCCCCTTTTTGCCAAGGTAGCGGACGCGCAGTGCTTCGAGGTCCTCCGCCTTGCCGGCGTCGGAGATCGCATCGAGCGCCGCCTTGCGGATCGCTTCCAGTTGTTGTTTCATATCATTTCTCCTTTTCAGGTAAAAATTTGCAGAATTTCAAAAATCGGCGGCAGGGGCAAAAAAATAGCCTTTCCTCCCGACACTCTCGGGACGAAAGACTTTCTTCCGCGGTACCACCCTGATTCGCGCCCAAAGGCGCGCGCTCGTTGCCCGTAACGGGGGCTGACCGGCCGCGCATTTCCTCGCGGCTGCTCGGGGGCGAACCAAGCGACATCCCGCAGACCGGCTCCCAGCCGCCGACCGGTCCTCTCTACGCGGAACAAACACGCTATTTTCCCTTTCACAGCATTTGTCTAAGTGGTACTTATATCACAGAAAAAAGGAACTTGCAAGGGGGAATTTGCCCCTTGCCGGCAAAAAAGCGGCAAAAGCGCAAAATATCGCGCATTTTCCTCTGCGCGCTCCCCTTTTCCTGCCCAAAACGCGGAAAAACCGCACTTTACAACGTGCAAAAACGTGGTATACTATAATAGTTGTTTACAAACCCACCGTGGCTGCTCTCGCAGCCGGATAAGGAGAACGATCATGGACGAAAGAAAGCGTCTTTACAAGTCCCGCAACAACAAGATGATCTGCGGCGTCTGCGCAGGCATCGCAGACTACTTCAACATTGACCCGTCGATCGTGCGCGTGCTCTGGGCGGTCCTCGCTCTGGCCGCCGGTACCGGCGTGCTCGCCTATATTGCCTGCGCGATCATCCTGCCCGAGGGCGACACCGAGGTCTGACCGCTTGACAATCCGCGCAAAAAAGATATACTAAATCCTGTTTGCCGCGCGAAACGGCAGAAAAAGATGTAAAACGCGAAGGGAGCTTCCTTTTATGGCGACTTATCCGATGCATGTCGCGGGTCTTGACCGCGACTTTCCCATCTGCAAGGTAACGGACGATCTTTATATCGGTGCTTTCATCATGTTCGGCGACGCGGAGCTGACCGTGCGCTGCGCAGAAGAGCTCTTGAAGCTCGCCGAGGGCATCGACTACGATTACCTCTTCACCGCTGAGGCAAAGTCCATCCCCCTCATCCACGAGATGGCGCGCCAGAGCGGCGCGAAAAAGTATTTTATCGCGCGCAAGGGCCCCAAGGTCTACATGCCCGATCCCATTTCCGTGGAGGACAAGTCCATCACCACCGTCGCCCAGCAGAAGCTTTTCCTCGGCTCTGACGACGCGGACCTCATCCGCGGCAAGAAGATTTTGCTCGTCGACGATGTCATCTCCACGGGCGGCTCGCTCAAGGCGATGGAAGCACTCGTCGAAAAGGCGGGCGGCACCGTTACGGGCCGCATGGCCGTTCTCGCCGAGGGCGGCGCAGCCGACCGCAAGGACATCCTGTTCCTTGAAAAGCTGCCCGTCTTCAACGCCGACGGCAGCGTGAAGTAAAAAGATTCAATCACAGAAGCGCAAAGCGCCTTTCAAAGAGCTTTCTTTGAAAGGCGCTTTCTCTGTTATTCGGTGATCTCCTCGCAGACCGTCGGCGATGTGGGCCTTGCTTCGGCCTCCGGCGCTGTTCTTAGTCCGCTCAAACCGCGGCGGCAGAGCACGCAGCCCGCCGCGCATACGGCGGCCATGACGGCAAGGAACTGCCACTTCTCCGCAAAACCGCCCAAAAGCCCCAGCGGGTCGTTCATTGCGTTGAACGCGGCGTGCGCGGCGATCGTGGGCAGGATGCTCCCCGTGCGATAGCGAATATAGCCGAAAAGCAGGCCCATGAGAAACGCGTAGCCGATCTGCACCGGCGTTCCGTGGATGAATCCAAAGAGTACCGCTTGCAGTACAATTGCGATCCACACCGGCATGGCCCGTTCCAGCCGCGACTGGATGACACCGCGGAACACGAGCTCCTCCGCAACCGGCGCGCCGGCCACCACGGCAAGCGCCGGGATCAGCCCCGTCTCTGTGCTCAGGCGCATGGCTTTTCCATATTCCTCCATCCAGCTTTCCGGCAGCAGGGCAAGCACCAGACTGACCAGCACATAGAGGCCGACCGCGCCGAAGGCGCAGAAGCCCACCGTCCAGCCCGAGCAGTGACGAAGGCCCGCCGCCTCGGATAGCGGCTTTTTCCGCAGCAGGAACCACAGCAGCAGTACCGCGGCGATGATCAGACACGATAGCAGCGTGAGCGCCGACAGGCCGTCAAGAAGCCGCTCCGCCACCGCCTGCGCCCCCTGTGCAAGGTCCGCTCCCCTATTGATCGCCGCATCGGCAGCGATACCGATCCCATAGACAAAGGGCAGCAAAACCTGCACCGCCACGAAAAAGAGCTGATACAAAGCGGATCTCCCCAGCGCAGCCAAAACGCCCTTTGCGGAATAGGAATGCTCGGTTTTCATATCTTCCCCCTCCTTGTCCGGTCCTAAAATTGCCGCAGCCTCCATTTTGTGTGCGGGCCACTTCAAGCAAGCCCGGCGCAGTGAATGCCAGCGCGTTTTATTCGTCTTTTAGTTGAAAATATTCATTTATCTCTATACCGTTTGTTTAATTATACTGTATTATCAGATGCTTGTAAACAGCATTTTGTGAAAAGCAATCTTTCGGCAACGGCCTGTATTTGTCCGGTCCATCATACAGTTTATGATACAGTGAACTTCTGCGTTCTTCTCACTTTTCGTCAGTTTTACTAAAAATATTTTAGCTTTTTCTGCTGGACAAGTGCAAAAGAACGTAGTATCCTATAAAAAATAAACGAGGAAGATGGATGATTCATCCGATAAACTGGTCAAACACAACAAAATAAGGAGGAAAACGCATGGCATACCGGGAAAGCTACGCAGGAAAGATCAACCGCAAGCTGAACAAGAAGCTCCACGTCGTCGAGGTGGCCTCGGGACGGCAGAAGGCCGACCTCGTGCTCAAGAACGCGACGTATGTGAACGTCTTCTGCAACGAGCTCAGCCATGGCGACATCGCCGTGGCCGAAGGGCTGATCGCAGGCATGGGCGAGCATTACGAGGGCGCGGTCGAGGTCGACATGGGCGGCAAGCTCGTGCTGCCCGGCTTTGTCGACGCGCACATCCACTTAGAGAGCGCGCTCGTTTCCCCCAAGGAATTTGCCAACGCCGTCATTCCGCACGGCACCACGACCGTCATCACCGACCCGCACGAGATCGCCAATGTCATGGGCACCGACGGCATCGAGTATATGCTGCAGGCGACGGAAGATCTGCCCGTTGACGTGCGCTTCATGCTCCCCTCCTGCGTGCCCGCAACGCCGCTCGACGAATCCGGCGCGGTGCTCGATTACCGCGCGATCGACTCGTTCTACGAGCACAACCGCGTCGAGGGTCTGGCCGAAATGATGAACTATGTCGGCGTCGCGAACGCCGACGAGCAGGTGCTCGAAAAGATCGTCGCCGCGCAGGCGCACCACAAAAAAATCGACGGCCACGCCCCCGGCCTTTCGGGCAACGACCTGAACGCCTACATCGCCGCCGGCGTCTATTCCGACCACGAGTGCAGCACCGTGGAGGATGCCATCGCCAAGCTCGAGCGCGGACAGTACATCATGATCCGCGAGGGCACGGCCGCGCGCAACCTCGACGCGCTGCTCCCGCTGCTCACACCGCAGTATTACACCTACTGCATGTTCTGCACGGACGACAAGCACCCGAACGATCTTCTCGAAAAGGGCCACATCGACTACATTGTGCGCCGCGCCATCAAGGCGGGCGTCGACCCGATCATCGCCGTCAAATGCGCGAGCCACCACGCCGCGCGCTACTTCCTGCTCAACAACCGCGGCGCGATCGCGCCGGGCTTCCTCGCGGACTTTGTCATCATCGATAACTTTGACGATTTCAACATCCTTGAGGTCTACAAGAAGGGCAAGCTGATGTTCGACGGCAAGACCGTCACGCCGTTTGAAGCGCCCGAGATCGATCCGCACCTCGTCAAGCGCTCGCACGAGACGTTCCACGTTGCGCACCTTGAGGCCACGGACTTTATCGAGTCCCGCCCGCGCGCGGTGCTCGGCATGGTGCCCGGCGAGATCGTCACGACCGATGCGGGCTACGCCGAAAAGATCAGCGTTGAGGACGACATCTTGAAAATTGCCGTCATCGAGCGCCACAAGAACACGCACCACATCGGCATCGGCTACATCAAGGGCTACGGCCTCAAGTCCGGCGCGGTGGCGACATCCATCTCGCACGACAGCCACAACATCATCGTCGTCGGCGCGAACGAGGAGGACATGGCCGCGGCGGTCAACCGCGTCGTCGAGCTCGGCGGCGGCATCGTCGTGATGGACGACGGCAAGGTGCTCGGCGAGCTCCAGCTCCAGATTGCAGGCATCATGAGCGAAGCGCCGCTTATCGAGGTCAACGAGGCGCTCGAAAACGCCAAGGAGCAGGCCTTCAAGCTCGGCGTCTCGCGCGGGGTCGACCCGTTTATGACGCTTTCGTTCATGGCGCTGACCGTCATTCCAACGCTGCGCCTCACGACGCGCGGCGTGTTCGACGTCATCAATCAGCGCTACGTGTGATCTTACATTGTGAAAGGCTCCGGCGCAGTGCGCCGGAGCCTTTTTTCGAAAAGTTTTGCTTGCAAATGCTCCCTGCATCGCATATAATAATCGTTGCACCTGCCGGTGTGATGGAATTGGTAGACGTAGCGGACTCAAAATCCGCCGCTGGCGACAGCGTACCGGTTCGAGTCCGGTCACCGGCACCAAGAGCAGAGGACCTGCGCCGCAGATCCTCTGCTCTTTTCTTTGAACGGGCAAAAGAAAATCCGGATATTAAAATTGTGGTCGTTTGGCCGGGGCAGTACCGGAGTGAGGCTTTCCTCTGCGATCCCACTGTTGCACTTGAGAAGATCCGATAAGCAGCATTGCATTCCTCGGAAAATCTACAATGCTGTGCGAGCCTGTCTGTCATCGCCTTTCAGGCCGCAATCAAAGTAAGAAAAAGCACGCCTGCCAAGCAGACGTGCTTTTCATTTTGTGTCAGGGGTTTTGGCTTTTCAGCGTCTTCCGCCGAAGCCGCCTCCGCGGCCACCGCCAAATCCGCCGCTGCGACCTCCACCGAAGCCACCGCCGCGGCTGCCGCCAAAGCCGCCGAAGCTGCCGCCTCCGCCGAAACCGCCCCCGCGGCTGCTGCCGCCGAAGCCACCGAAGTTTCCGCTGCCAAAGCCGCCTCCGCGGCCGCTGCTGCCGAATCCGCCGAAGGAATTACCGGAACCGCCCGAGGGCCGTCTCGGCTGCTGGGGCGGGCGGCGATTGCCGCCGGAGGAGCCGCCGCTGCGCGGCGGTCTGGGTCCGCCCTGTGGAGGACGGGGGCCGCCCGAACGGGGCGGACGCGGGCCGCGCGGAGGACGGCGTCCCCAGAAGATGGGGTGATACATCACCGTCGGTACGCCCATGCCGGGCATCATGTAGCGGCGGCGATAGCGGCGATAACGCATGCCGTCAAGCATGATCCAGAGGACAAAGAATATGATGAGGATCATGATGAACATCACACCGTTGGCCGCCTCGTCCAGCGCCGCCTCGCTCTGCTGATACTGCTGGCTCAGCTCCACATGGAGCGCGGCGCAAAGCGAGCACACCGCCGCGTCATAATCGCCCTTCTGCACGTTATCCGCCATGCAGGAGGCAACAAAGCTCTGCGAAAGGCCGCTGAGCAGGTCATAGAAATCGCCGCTGGCGACCAGATAATAGTCCTGCTGCTGTTTGGCGATGACAAGAATGGCGTCATTTGAGCCAAGCTGCATCGTGTCCGCATAGTCATACGCCGTATTCTCGAGATTATCCGACGACTGCACCGTCACGACGGCCATGATGCTGCCGAACATCTTGTCCCAGTTAGCGTTATAGAGGCTGACCGCCTTTTCGGTCTTGTCCGAAAGGACGTTCGCCTCGTCGCGCACGTACTGCTCGAACGCCGCCGTGGAAAGCGAGGGATCGAGCTTTTCCCCGCCCTCCGGCGTAGAGACAACGGGCGCTTTGTGCAGTCCCCACGCACTGGATGCGACGATCACCAGAATCAGCACGACGATGGCGACGCCGCGTTTTTGAAAGAATTTCATATGCTTCTCCTATCCGGAGCGTCTCAGCTTCTCAGCTCCATGAGCTTCTGCTTCAGCTCGCCTTCGATGCGGCCGAGCTCGACCTCCGCTTCCTTGCGCTTCTGCGCGCCCTCGCGCTGGATGTTCACGACCTCGTCGAGCGTGGAGACGAGCTGCTCGTTCGTGTGCTGCAGCGTCTCGATATCGACGATGCTGCGCTCGGCTTCCTTTGCCGTGGCGATGGTGCCCATCTTGAGCATGTCGGCGTTCTTCTTGAGAAGCTCGTTCGTCGTCTGCGCCACCGCGCTCTGTGCGGCCGTGGCCTGACGGCTGTGCTCCATGCCGAGTGCCAGCACCATCTGGCTCTTCCAGAGGGGGATGGTATTGACGAGCGAGGACTGGATCTTTTCGACCATCAGCGTGTCGTTGTTCTGGAGAAGTCTCGTCTGCGGGCCCATCTGGAGCGACACCATGCGCGTGAGCTCCAGGTCATGCAGCTTCTTTTCAAAGCGCTCGCACTTCTGCGCGTAGTCGTTGTAGGCCTGCGCATCCTCGGCAAGGCCGCTCGCCTCCGCCTTTTTGCGCAGCTCCTCGAGCTCGCCGGAGCGGACCTCGGCCAGACGCTTTTTGCCCGCGATGATGTACATCGTGAGTTCCTTATAGTACTTGAGGTTCAGCTCATACATCTGGTCGAGCATCGCGATATCCTTCATCAGCGTGACCTGATGCTTTTCAAGCTCGGATACGATGCGGTTCACGCTCGTCTCGGCCTTGCCGTACTGCGCGCGCATCAGCTCGAGCTTGTCCTTCTGCTTGCGGAACAGGCCGGCGAGGCCCTTCTTCTCTTCCTCCTGGCCGAAGCCCTTGACCTCGACAACGAGGTTCGAGAGTGTCTCGCCCACTTCGCCCAAGTCCTTGTTGCGCACGGAGGAGAGGGCATTTTCAGAGAACGTCGCCACGCTCTTCTGCGCGGCCACGCCATAGTTGAGCACAAGGTTCGTATCCGTAATGTCGATCTTCTTCACAAACTCGTCGACAGCAGCTCTCTCCTGCTCGGTGAGCATGCTCTCGTCGACCTTGACGGGCTCGACCTCTTTTTTCTTCTCCTGCTCGGGCGCGGGCGCGTCCGAGGTGAGCGTCAGCTCGGGGACGGCCTCCTGCGCCGCTTCGGTGGGATTCAGGGTCAGCTCGGGCATCATGTTGTCGCTCATATCATTTCTCCTCCGTATTTTGGCTTTGAGTTTGTTCTTTTTCGTGCTTTTTGATGCGCTGGATGCGGCGCAGGCACAGCAGCGTGGCCAACGCCCAGATCAGCGCGGAATAGTAAAGCGTATCCCTGTGCAGATGCAGCGCGCCGATGATGCTTGCCACACACATGATGGCAAAGATTGCACAGAAGATCGGGTCGAGCCACACGCCTTTCAGCCGTTTCAATATCCACGCATTGACTTTGGCGTTGAACGCCATCACTTTCTTTCGCATCGCTTACTCCTTTATAGCTCGAGCTTGATGTCGTCCTGCGAGGCGGTCGCCGTGCCGGACTCGGCATGCAGCTCGCCAGTATCCTCGCTCAGGCCCTCGCGCTTCATCATGTTCTCAAGCACCGTGATATCGGCGGAAATATCCATCGCCTCGCTGCCGAAGAGCATATCGAGCTGCTTTTCAAAAGCCGTAACGATCGTGCCCATCATACTCTCCACGCGCTGCATGGTCGCGTCGATGTTCTCACCGCTCACGCCCTGCGCGCCCATGCGGTCATAGGCGTTCAAGAGCTTAAGGGTCGTGGGCAGGTAGTAGTCCATGAACTTGCGGATCTGCGGCAGCTTCGACGGGTCGGATTTGACCTGCGCGAAAATTTTCGCGCTCAGGTCCTCGAGCCGGTCGATGTCGGCGGAGATCTTCTCATCCTTGATGGACGTGTTGAGCCGCTTCATCTCGGAGATGGCAAGATTGCCGTCCTTGATCATCTTGTCGAGCTCGGGGTTGCCGGTGCTCTCTTCCTTTTTCGGCGGGTCGGGCACCGTGACTTCGACCGTGCCGCACACGGCGTTCATAATGAAGAACACCACCCCCGACACGACCGCCACAAAGAGGAAATGCGGTACGCGATAGAGCGGGAACAGCAGCGCATAAATGACCCATGTTCCCGCCGCGGCATAATAGGGAACGGTGGATCTGCGTTTGACGGTTGCCAAGGCGATCGCCTCCTGTTTTCATAAATATTTTGACTGATATATGATATCACATCGCATCAGCGCGGTCAAGCAAAGCAAGCGCTTGAAACATTGCAATATCGCACTTTTTACAAAAGAAGGCGGCGTCCGGTCCGGGACGCCGCCTTCTTGCAAAATACTGCGTTTTTCTTATTCGTTTCGGATGGCTTCGAGCGCCGAGATCTTGACCGCCTTGTTCGCGGGCTGATAGCCGGACACCAGTCCGACCAGCACCGAGAACACCAGCGCGAAAATCACGAGCTCCGGCTTGATGACGGACGTGCGCACCACGCCTTCGCCGCCGATGAGCGCCTGCTTGATAAGCTCCCACGTGACGCCCCCGCCGCCGAACGCGCCGAATGAGAACAGATTGATGATGACGGATATGATGAAGCTGAAAATAAGCCCCAAAATGCCGCCGAGAAGGCCGATGCTGCCCGCCTCCATGAGGAACATCGCGCGGATATCGCGCACATAGCAGCCGAGCGCCTTCATAATGCCGATCTCCTTCGTGCGCTCGGAGATGGACATGATCATCGTGTTCGTGATGCCGATGGCCGCGACCAGAAGCGAGATCGCACCGAGGCCGCCGAGCATCAGCTCGATCTGGCGGGTCTGCTTGTTGAGCTCGTCGCGCATGCTCTGCATAGAATACGTACTGTAGCCCAAGTCCTTGATGGACTGCTCCACATCCGACACGGCGTCGAGGCTCTCAGCCTTGACGTTGATGCTTGAATACTCGAACTTCGTGTCGGTCTTGCCGGTCAGGTCCTGAATAAGAGCTTTGAGCGCATTGATGTCCATCATCACGCCGTCGCTCGTCTCATAGCCCTTGCCTTGATCCTCCTTCATCACACCGACGACCTTGAGCTCAACCTCATAGGGGGTAGGTTCGGTGCCTGTACCGTCGTCATACGGTGTGAGTACCATGGTGATGCTCGTCTTGAGCGGGTCGAAAAACGGGTCGGGAACATTTTCGGTATCAATATTTCCGTTCTCATCCCAGACGTAACGGTTCACATAGTTTCGCCCGTCCGGCATCAGCGTATCGGTAAAGTTATAGGCAAAATACTGGCCCACGACCACCTCGTCGCTGTTTTCGGGATACCGCCCGTCCATCAGCTCAAAGCCCATGTCCTCAAGGGCGCTCGAGTCAATGCCGACAAAATTGACCCAGTCGGCCGTGTAGCGGCCGTTGACGCCCGCTTTGAAGCCTACATTATATCCGTCGAGACTTGCCTTGGGCATGACGGCCTTGACGCCCGCGATCTCGTGGAAGCTCTCGACCGCCTTGTCGTCAAGCTTGCTCTCCGTCTGCGTGCCGGTGCTCTGGTTGTAGCCGCGGTAGACCTCGATGATGGAGAGGTCGCCCATATTTTTGAGCATCTGGTCGTAGGACTCCTGCATGCCCGCGCCGATGGAGACCATCACGATGATGGACGTGCAGCCGATGAACACGCCCAGCACCGTCAGGATCGTGCGTCCTTTGCGCCGTGACAGGCTGTCAAAGCACATTTTCAGGATGTCTGCGAATCTCATTTTTTCTGCTCCTCAGCACCCGTGGCCGCAGTCTCCTTGTTTTCAGCCGCCGCGGCTTCCGCTGCCTCCTGCTTCTCCTCGGCGAGCTCCTCTTCGTCCCACTTGTCCCACAGCGCCTGCTCGGCCTTCTGCTTGGCTTTCTTCTTGCGGGCGCGGAGCACGATCAGGGCGATGATGGCAATAACGACGAGCGCGATGATGACGTACTTCCACGGGAAGGTGTGCGCCGGCTCGGGGTCGATCATGCCGGGGTCGTCCATGCCGGGGTCGGCCGGCTCATAGGCCATGGCCTCGACCGTGGCTTCAAAGACGCGCTCTTTCGTGTTGCCGTTGGAATCCTCGTAGGTGATGACGATCTTGACCTGATTCTCGCCCTCCAGCTGCGGGGTCACGGCAAAGGCGATGGTGCCGTTCTTGCCGCCGTCGATCGTGCCGACGCGCTGATAGGCCGTCGGCGTGTCGATATCGCCGGAGATGGTCGCCTCAACGTTGTTGATGGCGCTCTTGCCCTTGTTGACATAGTCGATCGTCAGGCTCGTTTCCTCGCCGACATAGCCGGTGTAGGAGCTTGTAGGCTCGCTCATTTCAAAGCGGTCGGGCTGGTAAAGAGGAACGCTCAGCGACAGCGTGGCGTTGCCCGACTTTCTTGCGTTCTGGTCAACATATTCATAGGTCACGTCGATCTTGACGTCCTGCGCGCTGGCGCTGATGAGCTGCGCGGCCTTCATCGGCACGGTGACGGTCTTGCTGCCGCTCGCGGCGACAGATTCAAAGTAGAACGTGTTCGTCGAGCCGTTGAGCATCAGGTCCTGACCGCCGGTGACGGTGACCATGACGTTTTCGATCTTGATGGTCTTGCTGGTGTTCGTGAACGAGAAGCTCAGGTTCGTGCTCGAGCCTGCCGCGACGGACGAACCGCCATAGTTGTACTTCGAGAGAATGACGATGGGCGTGGGGCTCGCAATGGTCTCCTCGTCCTTCGTATCCTTGGTAACGGTGGAGAGAACGTTCACGCTGCCGCTGGCGCTGCCGCCGGTGAGCTGCGTGCCGTTGTCATAGTAGAACGACAGGCTCGCGTCGATTGTCTGCATCTGGGACTCGATCTTGTCGGGCGCCTTGACCGTCACAGTGACGGCCGTGTCGCGGCCCGCACGGATATCGTCGAGCATGTAGTCCTGGCTGCCCATGATGAGAAGCGATCCGGAGGATTTGAGCGTCAGGATAGGGTCGCGCATGGCGGTCGTGCCGGCGTTCTGGATGTAAACGATGATGGTCTTCGTCTGGCCCGCGGCGATGGCCGTGCTCGTGCCGTCGGAATTGAAGACGGCGCGCGGCTCGGGGATCGTCACAGGCGTCGGCTCGGGATCTTCCTTGATCTCGGAGTTGGCCACGCATTCACGGATAGAGACCTTCCCCTCCTGATAATGTCCATTGCTGGATGCATCGTTATAGTAAATGGTAAACAAAAGTTCTTTTTCACTGGCACCCGTGTAAGTTAAGCCCTGCAATCTGACAACATAGGTATTAGTATTATCGCTGCTGTTCGTGGCCTGTGCGTAATAGGTGCTGTTGCCCTGGAAGCTGTCGACACCGCGGATAACCGAAATATCGCCGGTCACTCCATCCGTGCGGTAAAGATAAAGGGTAATATCCACGCTGTTACCCGCCATAATGCTCGACGAGCTGACGTCGTAGCCCGTGATCATAAAGGTTTCCTGAGCAGTATCGGTGGCAGCCTCGGCCACACTTCCATTCGGCAGCAGCGCCGCGCACAGCACAAAGGCAAGGCAGAGCGAGAGCAGGGATCTTGAGATGCGTTTCATGTTCGATTTCCTCCGTTATTCGATGTAAGGTGCGGCGTCGATCTCCGCCTTGACCTGATTTTCTACGTTGCTGACGATCCTGCCGTCGATGAGCGTGACGATGCGGTCGGCATACTCGGTCATCTCCGGATCGTGGGAGACGAGCACGATCGTCTGGTGGAAGCGCTTGGCAAAGCCGCGGATCATGTGCATGACCTCTTTCGTCGTCTTCGAGTCGAGGTTGCCGGTCGGCTCGTCGGCGAACACGACCTCGGGGCGCGTGACGAACGCGCGTGCGATGCCCACGCGCTGCTGCTGTCCGCCGGACATCTGGTTCGGAAAGTGGTCCATGCGGTCCTTCAGTCCCACGCGGCAGAGCATTTTCTTCGCCTCCAGCAGCCGCACATCCGGGTCGATGCCCTTGAACATCAGCGGCATGGCCACGTTTTCCGCCGCCGTCAGCTCCGGCAGCAGGTTGTAGGACTGGAAGACGAAGCCGATATGCTTCTGCCGAAAGGCGGCGAGCTGATTTTCGTTGAGCTGTGAGATCGGCACGCCGCCGATGCGCACCACGCCGCGCGTGGGCTTTTCCAGTCCCGCCAGCTGGTTGAGCAGCGTCGATTTGCCGCTGCCGGACGTGCCGAAAATACAGCACACCTCGCCCCGCGGAATGTCGAGGTCAATATTGTGCAGTGCGACCACGTGCTCCTGCCCCATCATGTACACCTTTCGGAGCTTTCGCACCGAAATGACGGGCTTCTGGTCATTTGCCATCGCAGTTTCTCCTCAATTTTAATCTTGGGTCCATTATAATCTCATCTTATGAGGAAGTCGTTACAATCAGGCGCGATTTGGTTACAAATTATTTAAGAGTTCCTTAATTCTCGCACCGAGCCTCTTTCCTGTATTATTTAGACGGAATTTATCGAAAAATGTTTCATCCTTTTTGAAAAAAACGGCGGACTTTTTTGAAGTCCGCCGTTTTTTAAGTTCATGCCGTTTTAGTTCAGCGGCACGTCGGGCACGACGTAGACCGTCATCTCTTCGCCATTTGTGTCGATGGACACGGTGTCGTCGATGGGCTGCGTCAGCGCCGCGTCGGCATAGAGAAGATTGCCGGTGCTGCTCACAAACGTGACATACGTGCCGCGCTTGATGGAGATTTCCTGCGTCTCCTCATCCGCCGCGCCGGGGTTATAAACAAGCGTCAGCGCGCAGACCTCATCGCTGTTGAAGGCCTCGGCCGCCAGCTCCTTGTCCGGCAGATAGGACTCGCCATAGCTCCAGTCATAGAGCGTCGTGCCGAGGACGGATGCCTCACCGCTCTCATCCTTGCTGTAATCTGTCACGGACTTGGCAAGAAGCTCGCCCGTCGCGGGGTCGACATAGTAGAGGGTCGTAAAGTAGTAGTCCGGCATGTCGTTGTAGGTCGTGGTCGTCGAGATCACCACTGCGCCGTCCTGCTCGCTCTGATCGTCGATGGTCTCGACCGAGCCGTCGTCCTGCAATTCGCCGCAGGAGGGCAGCATCGCCTGAATGTAGCTCTCATACTCGCCGCTCGGGTAGCAGTTCATATTCAGGCGGCCGTCGCTTTCCATTTTGCTGAGATACACGCCGTTTCCCTCGATCGACAGGCAGGCCTGAGCGAAGAATTCATCCTCGCCCACGGGGCTGTCGGCGGTGTAGCTGTAGTGCGAGGCCAGCAGCAGGTTTCCCTTATCATCGCGCGTATACTGCACCTTGGCTGTGTAGGTCTCTTTGCTGTCCTGGTCGGTGCCCTGAATGCTCACGGTCACCGTGTCGTGTTCTTCGAGCAGCTTTTCGGGAATGTTGTCCGCGCGCACCTGCTCGAGCGAAATTTCCTTCGGCTCGTCGGCGTTTTTATCGTTGTTGTTCGTGTCGCCGCCCTGCGTGCCGCAGCCCGCGAGCAGGCTCACGACGCAAAGCGCGCCAATGCTTGCTTTCTTCCAGTTTTTCATCTTAGTTTCCTCCTTATTTGGACGCGGGCTCGCGCCCGCATTCTGAAGCTTTTTTAATGGTTTTCTTCCAGCGGCACGATATAGACCGTCGCACTCTCGCCGCTCGTGTCGACGCCGTCGTAGAAGTCGATGGGCTTGGTCAGCTCCCTGTCCGCATAAAGCGCGAGATCCGCACTGTCGAGGAAGAGGATGCGCGTGCCATGCGCCACGCGGATCTCGCTGACGCTCCAGCCGTTCTCCCCGACGTCCCAGCCCTTCTCCGAGCCCGGCGCGGGATAGAAGTACGTCAGATCGCAGACGTCCTCCGTGCTGTCCGTCGAAAACAGAACCTCGTTCATCACATTGCGTTCTGCTTGATAAGGCTCGTCGTAGCTCCAGCGGTAGCGCGTTGTATGTAGTTTGGATACCTCGCCGCTTTCCTTTTTGATGTAGTCGGTCACCGACGCCTCCAGCACCTCATTCGTCGCAGGGTCAACGCGGTAGAGCGCCGTGTAGTAATCGCCATCGGAAGACAGATAGCGCGCGGTGACGGAGAGCAGCAGCTCACCGTCCTGCTCGCTGCAGCTGTCGACCGACTGCTCCACGTCCTCTTCCAAAGCAGGGCATCGGGGGATCATGTCGAGAACGTACTGTTCATACTTTCCCTCAAGGTAGATGCTCAGGCTCAGATCCTCGGTGCTGTCGCTCTCCATACGCGCGGCATCCATCGCTCCGTTCGCCTGACCCCATAGCTCGGCTTTGCCGCTGGTGCTGTTTTCGGTGTACTGGCAATGATACCAGGCCAGCACATCCTCCACACCACGGGTGTACTGAAACTTCGCCGTATACGTCACGGCGTCATTCTGGTCGCTCTCCTGCACAGTCACGGTCACAGTGTCGTGCTTTTCGAGCAGCGAGCGCTGATCGTTCGCAGCCCGCAACTGCTCGAGCGTGATCTGCGGCTCATCGGCGCTGTCGTCATCACTCAGCCCGCAGTCGCCTCCGCAGCCTGCAAGTAAGCTCGCAGCGCATAAAGCAACGGTGACGGCTCTCTTCCAGCTTTTCATGGTGTGCTCTCCTCTCTCATCTCCCGTCAGTCTTGATCGACGCTTTTCACATAGACGGTCATGCTTTCGCCGTCCGGCCACTCGATCTCAGGGCTTTGATACTCCTGCGTCATGGCGGCGTCGTAGTAAAGCATGACGCCCTTACCACTCTCTGGGGAAAAGTACGCTGCGCTCGGCACGGTAAAGTGCTGCTCGTGCTCCTGCGCGGTGCCCGGGTCCCACACGAGCGTGATTTCATGCTTGGGAACATCGTCCGACAGCATCAGCGCGTAGAGGTCTTTCTCCGGCTCGTAGGGGCGGTCATAGTCGAAGGTGTACTGCTCTGTTCCATAGCAGATGTCCTCCCCGTTTGCGTTCTTCGAGCGCAGCTCCATCCGTGCGCTCAGCAGATCGTCGGAGGTTGGGTCGACGCAATACTGCTCCAGCGAATACGCATTGTCGTCATCGCCGCCGATCAGGCGCGATTTGACCTCGAATACAAGCTGGCCGTCCTGCTCATACGGCTCTTCGACCTCCACCGTGATGCCGTCACCGGCTACGGGCAAAAACGGTTCCCGCGCGGTACTTTCTTCGTACCACTCATCCGTTCCGCAGGCGATCACACTGGCAATTCGAGCGCTGCCGTCATCATTTGTTCCAGCGATAATGCACATACCGTCCGGCACTTCATCCAGGCAGACATTCACGCTATAAATATCGTCTGCGCCGTACTCATCATAATACCAGCCGTGGCTCCAGCTTTGCAGCCGGCCTTCTTCGTCGCGCGTGTACTGGTCAGTGCTCTTGACGTCCTGACCGCCGTTGCTGCTGTCTGTGCTCTCCCGTACAATAGTCACCACCTTGTGCCGTTCAAGCAGCGCGGAGATCTTATTTCTCTCACAGATGTCTTCGTAGGTGATCTGCAGCTCGTCGGCGCTGTCGTCATCGTCAAGCCCGCAGTCGCCTCCGCAGCCCGCGAGCAGCAGCATGGCGGCAAGTGCAAGGACGCTCATCGGTCCCCAGCGGTTCATTTTGTTTCTCCTTTCATCGTCTTCTTTCCATCTTGATTATGCGGAGCTTTTTTCGTTCCGTACACTCTCTTAGACGAGAAATCTTCCAAAAAGTTTCACCCTTATGATTTTTTTAAGAAACTTTTTCCCCGTGCGAGCTCTTGCATTTTCCGTCGCCGCGGCATACAATGAGGACACATTTCACCCGGGAGGGGCGTTTTTATGAACTATATCGGCATCGACCTCGGCGGCACGAACATCAAGGGCGCACTCGTGAGCGCAGAGGGCGAGATCTTAAAGGAGCATTCTATCCCGACGCGCGTCGATCTCGGCCCCGAGGCGGTCGCGGGGCGCATCGGTCAGGTCATCGCGCAGCTCTCTATCGGCGAGGACACCGTCGGCGGCGTGGGCGTCGGCTGCCCCGGCACGGTGGACGACGCGAGCGGCATCGTGCGCTTTGCGGCGAACCTGAATTTTGTGAACTTCGACCTGCGAAGCGCGCTGCGCGCGCACACTGCGCTTCCCATCCACCTCGGCAACGACGCAAACGCCGCGGCGCTGGGCGAGGCGCTGTTCGGCTGCGGCCGCGGCGCGGAGAGCACCATCGTCGTCACGCTCGGCACGGGCGTCGGCGGCGGCGTGGTGCTCGGCGGCAAGCTCCTGACAGGCTACACGGGCGCGGCGAGCGAGATCGGCCACATGGTCATCGCGGAAAACGGCGAAGAGTGCACCTGCGGCAGCCGCGGATGCTTCGAGGCCTACTCCTCCGCCACGGCGCTGATCCGCGACACGAAGCGCACCATGGCCGCGCACCCCGAGAGCCTGCTGCACGCGATTGCCGCGGAGCAGGGCGGTGTCGACGGCCGCACAGCATTTCTCGCCAAGGAGCGCGGCGACGAGGCGGGCGCGCAGGTCGTGGAGGACTACATCGAGCATCTGGCCTGCGGGCTCACAAATCTTGTCAACATTTTCTTCCCCGAAGTGCTGGCCCTCTCGGGCGGCGTAGCAAATCAGGGCGACGCGCTGCTCCTGCCGCTGCGCGAAAGGGTGCGCGAGCGTTCGTTCGGCTCGCGCTATGCCGTCTCGCACACGCGCATCGAGCTCTGCACGCTCGGCTACCGCGCGGGCGTGATCGGCGCGGCGATGCTCGCGCGCGAGTGAACGTAAAATAGCGCAAGATATGATAAGGCCCTCCGCATTTCTGCGGAGGGCCTTTTTTACCGGTAGCCGTCGGGCTCGGCCGAGCCTTCGATCAAAAACTGCACCTCGTCCACGCCGCCGAGCGACAAAATGGACTGCTCGAGCGCGCTCAGCATCAAATCGCGCTCCGCCTCATCCTCCGGCAGCGAGACGTTAGCCGGGAGATTCAGATAGCACACGCCGTTTTCGATGCGAGAGGAGATGACCGCAAAGTCCTCCGGCAGGAGCGAGACGAGCGAATCGTCCTCCGGCCCCTGCGCGAGCGCTTCGAGCAGCGCGTTCACGCGCGTCTGGCCCTCGTAGAGCGCGAGCGTCTGCTGCTCGGCGCGCAGCTCACCTGTCTTGCTGTCGAGGAAATAAAGCGACACGGTGATCGGCCGCAGGCCACTCTCACGCGAGGAAAGCAGCGTATCCGCCGAGAGCAGCACTTGCGTCTCGCGGTACGGCAGCTCGCGCCCGTCCGCCGTGATGCTCACAGCGTTCACATTCGGCAGCTGCGTCAGCGTCAGCGTGATGCAGTAGTCAGCGAGCGACAGGTCGATGCCCGTCAGGCGCGCATACTGTGCGCTCAAGTCGATCTGCGCGCGGCGGCCCGACACCTTGAGCGACTTGAGCGCCGTTCCCTCCGGGATGGGCGAAGAGAGCGACGGCTCGTCGGGCCCTGCGAGCAGCGCCTCCATCAGCGCGCGGACACAGTCTTCGGTCTCCATCGCGCCGTCGAGCGTCAGACGCTTTTCCTGCGCGCGGATGGCGTCGCCGCCGCCCGCGGAGTTGGGATCGCTGAGAAAATAGAGCTCGTAGCCGTTCTCGTCCATCTCCTGCGCGTGCTGGGCCGCGCAGGCGCAGAGAAGCGAAAGCAGGAGGACTAATGCCGCAGTCAGGGAAAGACGTCTTCTCATGTCTCATCCCCTCCCTCTTCGCAGCGCGGCAGGCGCACGGTAAACACCGTGCCGCCGCCCTCGCGGGCGCGGACCTCGATGCTGCCGCCGCGGCGGCGCGCCGTGTCGGCGGCGATGGAAAGGCCAAGGCCTGTACCGCCCGCGGCGCGCGAGCGCATCTTGTCCACGCGGTAGAAGCGGTCGAAAATGCGGGGCATGTCCCCCTCCGGAATGCCGATGCCATTGTCGCTGACAGTGAGAAGGCAGTCCTTTTCATCCCCCGCGAGCAGCAGCTTCACAAAGCCGCCGGGGCGGTTATACTTGATGGCGTTTTCCGTCAGGTTGTAGATGATTTCGTGAATTTCATCCTCGCTCGCAAGGGTCTGTCCCTCGCGGCGAATTTCACACGAGAGGTCGACCTGCTTTTCCTCGGCCACAAGGCGCAGCATGCGCACCACGCGCGCCATCACGGACGAGAGGTCGACGCGCTGCGCCTCGGGCAGCATGCCGCTGTCCAGGCGCGTCAATCGCAGCAGATTTTCCGTGATGCGCGCCAGGCGCTCGGACTCCTGCTCGATATCACCGACAAATTCGCGCACGGTCTGCGCGTCCATGTTCTCCGTCTGCAAAATGGAGTCGGACAGAAGCCTGATGCCCGCCAGCGGCGTTTTGAGCTCGTGGCTCGCATCCGACACGAAGCGGCGGCGCGCGTCCTCCGTCGTTTGCAACCGGTCAGCCATGTCGTTGAACTCGGCGGCGAGCTCGCTGATCTCGTCGTGCCCGCCGACCTCGGCGCGGTGGCTGTACGAGCCCTCGCGCATCTTGCGGATGGCGTCGGTCAGTACGCCGAAGCGCCGCGTCAGCACGCGGGATAAGAGTACGCTGATCCCGCCGGCGAACACCAGCACGACCGCCGAAATCGTCAGGAGATTGCGCTGCAGGGACAGCAGCAGCTCCGCTTGCTCGGTGTCGTATTCGTAGGCATACACCGCGCCGATGGTCTGGCTGTGGTAGATGACCGGCGAGGCCGCGCGGCTTTTGAACGCCTTGTCCGAAAATTCGGTGTAAAAGACGTCCTCCCCGCGAAGCGCCTGCACAAGCTCTGTATAAAAGGCGTAGCGGCCGATCGCGCCGTCGGTTTCGCGCGTGTCGTACAGCACGCGGCCCGAGGCGTCCGTCACAAGCACGCGGGAGATGCCCGTCTCCTCCACGAGCGTCATCGCACCCGCGACGTTTTCCTCGCTCAGCTCCTCAAGGCCGGAGAGCGCCGTCACCATCACCGAGACGCTGCCCTGCAGCGAGCTCTGCTTAGAGCGGAACGTCAGGTTTTCCGACGTGATGAGCGGATACGTGTTCAGCAGGATCAGCACCGCCAGAATGATGGCGATATAGCTGAAGCTGAATTTTCGCTGCAGGCTCGCATGCATCTGCACGGCGCTGCCCCCCTTCTCTTTCTTTTAGTGGGAAATCAGTCCTTCAAGTAGTACCCCACACCCCATTTGGTCAGGATGTGCTGCGGCGCGGCGGGGTTTTCCTCGAGCTTTTCGCGAAGCCGCCGGATGTGCACATCCACTGTGCGGTAGTCGCCTGCGTAGGTGTAGCCCCAGACGAGATCCATCAGATTTTCGCGCGAGTAAACGCGGCGCGGATTCTTGACAAGAAGCTCGATGAGGTCGTATTCCTTGGCCGTGAGCTCGACGATCTCGCCGTTTTTGACGGCGACGCGCTGCTCGGGGTCGAGCGTGATGCCGCCCGCGGTCAACAGGAGCGTTTCAGGCTGCTTTTGCTGCGGTGCGGCGTTCGCGCGGCGCAGCAGCGCGCGGATGCGCGCTTTGAGCTCTAAGATGTTGAACGGCTTTGTGATATAGTCGTCCGCGCCGGACTCAAGGCCGATGATCTTGTCGGCGTCCTCGCTGCGGGCGGTCAGCATGATGATGGGCACATTGGAAAATTCGCGGATGCGCATGCAGGCCGTCAGCCCGTCCACCTGCGGCATCATCAGATCGAGGATGATGAGGTCAAACCCGCCGCTTTTCGCCATGTCGATGGCGGTCGCGCCGTCGTAGGCGGTCTCGACCGTATAGCCCTCGTTTTCCAGATTGAATTTCATGCCCTTGACGAGAAGCTGCTCGTCGTCAACCACCAGAATTTTCATTGCCATCCTCCTCCGTGAATGTGATCTCCGCGCGGAAGCCCTCGAGCTTCGCCTCTCCGATGCCCTTGACGTTCAAAAGGTCCTCCGCCGCCGTAAAATCGCCGTGCTCTGCGCGGTAGTCGATGATCGCCTGCGCAAGCGACGGGCCGATGCCCGTCAGCGTTTCAAGCTCCTCCGCCGTCGCGGTGTTGACGTTCACGAGCGTCACAACGCGCGTGGGCGCGGTGATCTCGTCGGTCTTGTCCTGCGTCGTCACGGTGTAATTCCCGTGCGAGGCACCCTCGTAGGCCGTTTTGTGCAGAAAAACGAGCGAAACGGCGAACAGCACCGTCAGCGCTGCGAGCACAAGGTAGACGCCGCTGACTTTGGTTTTCTTTTCTTGCTTTTCCACGGTTGCGCTCGCCTGCCTTTTTTGCTATACTGATGTCGAAGCGTGCCGAACGGCGCGCTCCTCTTCACTGTATTCTATATTTGATTGTATCATACAACGAGGTATATTTCCATGAAAAAACGCCGCTTGTTTTCACTTTTTTTATCCTTTGCGCTCCTGCTCCCGCTCTTTTCACTGACGAGCGCCGACGCCTATGAGGACTTCACACTCGACGCGAAGGCCGGTCTTCTCATCGAGGCCGACACGGGCGAAATTCTCTATGAGAAAAACGCCCATCAGGAGAACTTCCCCGCGTCGCTCACAAAGGTGATGGTCGCGCTGCTGGTGTTTGAGGCCATCGACGAGGGCAAGATCGCGCTGACCGACTCCGTCACTGCGACGGAATCGGCGTTCGAGGGGCTCTCCAGCGACGGCAGCACGGCGAACATCGTCCCCGGCGAAACGATGACGGTCGAGCAGCTGCTCAACTGCATGCTCATCGTCTCGGCGAACGAGGCGTGCAACATTTTGGGCGAAACGCTCTACGGCTCGGTCGACGCCTTTGTCGCGCGCATGAACGAGCGCGCGGCGGAGCTTGGCTGCGAGCACACGCACTTCGCCAACGCCACGGGTCTTCACAATTCCCAGCACTACACGACCGCGTGGGACCTCTACCTCATCACGCGCGAGGCGCTGAAGCATGACAAATTCATGGAGATCTGCAACTCCAAGAGCTACACCGTGCCCGCCACGAACATGACCGACAAGCCGCGTGAGCTGCATTCGACGAACTTTCTCATCTCCAACTGGCGCGCCCGCGGTTATGTGTACCGCGACGCGCAGGGCATCAAGACCGGCTCGACACCCGAGGCGGGCTACTGCCTCATTTCGTCCGCCCTGCGCGGCAGCCGCCACATGATCAGCGTGGTGCTGGGCGCAGAGCGCGTGACGCTCGAGGACGGTGTGACCATCCAGACGCGCAGCTTCTCCGAAACGTCGCGCATGTTCGACTGGGGCTTTGACAACTTTGTCCTCCGCGACATTCTCTCCTCCTCCGACCTTGTGCAGGAGGTGCCCGTCGCGCTTTCGAGCGAGGCGAGCTACGTTTCGACCCACGCGGCGGAGGACATCTCCTGTCTTCTGCCCGACAACGTGGAGCCCGACATGCTCGAGCGCACCGTAACGCTCACGAACGACACGGTCGACGCGCCCGTTTCCGCGGGCGACGTGCTCGGCAAGCTGACGCTCTCCTACAATGGTAAGGTCTACGCCGAGACGGACCTCTTAGCGCTGAACGATGTATCGGCCTCGTGGTTCCTGACGGCGCAGCGCAGGGTGTCTGACTTTTTCGCAAAGCCGCTCGTCCGCATTCTGTTGATCGTGGTCGTACTGCTGATCGTCGCGCTCGTCGTCTATGTGACGATGTTCTCCCGCCGCCGTCGCTACGGCCACCGCCGCCGCGGCGCGGCACACGGCGGCTACCACGGGCGGAGAAGAAGATTCTAAGTACTTCAAAAAAGCGGTAAAGCCGCTTTTTTGAGAAAGGCCACACTCCGCTTTGTGCCTTGCCGCCGCTGGCGGCTGCGACACGCGCGGAGCGAGAGGTGTCGATCGCCACGCGCTGGTCGCGGCGATCGACGATCAAAATTCTTTGCGTCTGCGAACGCAAAAGCAAAAATGAAGGGACGCGAAAGCGTCCCTTTTTAGTTGAGTGTGATCACGTTGTTCCCCTGCGGGAACTCCACGAAGCGGATGGAGTAGATGTCGGCGGTGATGTAGGCGCTGCGGCCGGGGTGGAACAGCGTGATATAGTCGTTTCCGACCTCCTGCAGCGTGCCGACCGCCACGACCGTGTTCTGCGAACCGACGAGGAAGCTCACGATGACTGCGCGGCCGATGTTGCGCGCGAGCATCCCCTTCCACGAATTGTAGGCCATCTTGTCGACGGTCTGCGACTCTTCGATCTTGTCGGGCGTGGGCTGGAACTGCCCGCTCGCGTCGCCCTGCAGCATGAGCGACATGCCCCCCGCCCCCGACGATCCTCCAAGCATTTCCTCATAGCTCTGGCTCGCGTTGTTGTTACTGTTGTTATTACTGCTATTATTGCTGCTATTATTGCTGCTATTATTGTTGTTGCCGCTCTGCTGCGCGCTCGCCATGGCAGGCACGGCAACCATCTGCTCATAAAGGCACGGCATGCTTTTTCCCATCTGGATCATAAAAACGTCCTCTCCCTTTCCCGTTGCTGCTGATTTGCTTTTCTCAGGTGTCGTAATACGCGGCGGTGGGGTTATAAAAACAGTGGTCGCCGATACGCATGACGAACGTCCCCACATTTGAAGGAAAATTCGCGCGGCAGGACGGCGAAAACGGGTTAAAGAACCACAGCGCCGTTCCAAGGCCGTTCAATCGGTTGCCCGCGATGGCCCAGTCCGCGATCTCGTAATGGATATCGGTCGGGCGCATGTTGTAGATGTTCTGCGGGTTGTAGCTGCCGCGCTCGGTCTCGCTCGCGCAGACGAACTGCCCCGGCTGAAAGATGATATTGCGGATGCTGCCCTGCCCCACGCGCGCGTATTCGCCGCCCGTCGAGCGCACGCGGTTCATCACGACGCTCGCCACGGCTTTCATCCCATTCTCGCCCTCGCCGCCCGCTTCGCACTCGATGAGGCGCGCGAGCAGCTCCCTGTCGGAATAGGCCATGTCGATCTCCTCCCCCATTTCTTCTTCCCCAACAGTCTATGCGACTCCTGTGCGCGGGGAACCAAACACGCGCAAAAAAGCACCGCAGATGAATTTCATCTGCGGTGCTTTCGCTTTGTTCAGTTTTCCTCGTCCGGCGGCGGAAGCTCTTCCGCTTCCGGCGGCGTCACGCCGTAGGCGCCCTTCATCTTGAGCTCCTGCCACTGCTCTTTCGTGATAAGCAGCTGGCGGGGCTTCGAGCCCTCGAACGGGCCCACGATGCCGCGCGTCTCCATCTCGTCGACGATGCGCGCCGCGCGCGAATAGCCGAGCTTCAAGCGGCGCTGGAGCATCGAGACGGACGCCTGACCGGTCTCCATGACCACGTCGATCGCGGCGGGGAGCAGCTCATCCACATCGTCGGCGGCGTTCTGATCAGGCGCGGCATTGCTGCCGCCCTTGCCGCCGCCCTTCTCCTTTTCGGCGACGGCGGCGTTGATCTTGTCGATGACGGATTCGTCGTAGTCCGTCTCGCCGTTTTCCTTGACGAAGTTGACCACGCGCTCGATCTCCTCGCTCGAGATGAAGCAGCCCTGCACGCGCTTGGGCTTGCCTTCGCCCAGCGGGGCATAGAGCATATCGCCGCGGCCCACGAGCTTTTCCGCGCCCGCGGTGTCGAGGATGATGCGCGATTCCATCGCGGAAGCAACCGCGAACGCGATGCGGCTCGGGATGTTGGCCTTCATCAGGCCCGTGATGACATCCGCGGACGGACGCTGCGTCGCGATAACCAGGTGCATACCCGCGGCGCGGCCCATCTGCGCTACGCGGCAGATCGACTCTTCGACCTCCTTCGCCGCGACGAGCATCAAGTCGGCCAGCTCGTCGATGACGACAACGACGCTCGGCAGCTTTTTGAGCGTTTCGTCCGTCTCCGCCACCTTATTGTAGGAGGCAAGGTCCTTGACGTTGTGCTCGGAGAACATCTTGTAGCGCTTCATCATCTCGTACACGGCCCATTGCAGCGCGCCCGCAGCCTTTTTCGGGTCGGTGACGACGGGGATGAGCAGGTGCGGGATGCCGTTGTAGGGCGCAAGCTCGACCATCTTCGGGTCGACCATGATGAAGCGCACCTCTTCGGGCGTTGACTTATAGAGCATCGAGACGATCAGCGAGTTCGTGCACACGGACTTACCGGAGCCCGTCGTACCGGCGATGAGCACGTGCGGAAGCTTCGAGATATTCCCGACGATGTTCTTGCCGCTGATGTCCTTGCCGACGGCGAAGGCCGTGGTGGAAGGATGGGTGGTGAACTCCGTGGATTCGAGCACCGTGCGGATGCTGACGGGCGAAACGAGCTTGTTCGGCACCTCGACACCCACGACGGAGATCTTGTCGGGGATGGGCGCGATGCGCACGCCGCTCGCGCCCAGCGCAAGGGCGATATCGTCCTGCAAATTTGTGATCTTCGAGAGCTTCACGCCCTGACTGAGCGTGAACTCATAGCGCGTGACCGACGGGCCGCGCACCACATCGCCCGGCTGGGCGTCCACGCCGAAGCTCGTGAGCGTCTGGGCGAGGCGGCGGGAGTTATTGCGCAGCTCCGCGCCCGCTTCGGCGGCGTTCGTCACGCTGCCCTCTTTTAAGAGCGTGATGGGCGGATACTGGTAGGCGGGCGGCTCGGGCTGATCGCCGCCGGTCTCGATCTCGCGCGTGACCTCCTCGCGCGCGGCGTCGACCTCGGCGCGGCGGAGCTTGTCCTCCTGCTTGTCGGTCAGCACGGCGGGAACCGTCGTTGCTGCTGCGGCTGCGGCGACGGGTGCGCTCTGCACGCTCGGCGTGGGCGGGGCAAACGGCGTGTGCATCACAGGTGCGGGTGCCGGGACGACCGGCGCGGGCGCGCTCGGCGCTGTATCAAACGGCGGCAGGTCGAAGTCGTCGGCCTCCACCGTCACAGGCTTAACGGGTGCGGACGGCGCGGCGGCAGGCGAAACGGGTGCAGCGATCTTTGTCTCCGCGGCACTTCCGCCCGCTAACAGCTCGTCGGGGCTCTTGATATTATCGGACTTCTTGCGGAAGAAGCCGCCCGTGGGATTTTTCTTGATGACGCGCTCCTCGCCGTCGAGCGGAATGTCGATGGCGGCGTCCGGCGTATGGACCGGCGCACTGCGGCGCGGCACATGGGTGCGCTGCGGCGGAAGGTCCTCTTCCTCCACTGGCTCATAGGGCACGCGCTCGTGCGAGCGCACGGCCTCGATCACGGCGGCAGGCGTCAAGCGGAACGCCATCATCAAAAACGCGACGAACAGCACAACGAGCAGGACCATCGCCAGCACCTTTTTCACCAGCAGCACCAGCATGATCGCAAGCGATGCAGACACCGCGCCGCCGGACTCGAGCGCGTTGCCGCTCGTCCACAGAAGCTTCAAGATGCCATCCATGTTGACATACTTCTCTTTGCAGAGGGCGATGTGCATGATCGCGCCGAACACGACCGGCAGCAGCGCCGTGCCGACAAGGCAGGACGCGACGTTCCGCCCACGGTGGAAGAGCAGAATGTAGCTCCCCAGCAGCAGTGCGGGCGCGACGAGGTAATAGCCCCAGCCAAAGAGCGACCGGCACAGCTTCGCCGGCTGATCGAGCAGCCACGCGCCCGACTGGAAATAGCTAAAGCCCAGGCACAGCGCCAGCACCAGCAGGATCGCGCCCGCGACCTCGCGGCGGATGGGGCGCTTTTGATTCTTCTTCGCCGTGCGCTTGCCGGAAGACGAGGAGCGGGACGAACCCGTCGTTTTCTTTTTCGTTGTGGTGGTTTTTTTCTTCTGTTGTGCCATGATTCACCTCAGAATCAAAAATTAGTGCAGGATCGTGAGCACCAGCGTCAGCACGCCGGCGGCCCAGCAGTAATAGGCAAACGCGCCGAAACGGCCCTTGTCGGCAACATAGCGCAGCAGGCGGATGCTCGCATAGCCCGACACCGCCGCGACGACGACACCGACGAGGTACACGGGCACGCTGGAGAAGTCGATGCCCGCGTCGATCGCGTCTTTGAGTGTCAGGATGTTCGCCCCCAACACCGCGGGGATGGAGAGCAGGAATGCAAAGCGCACGGCAAACTTGCGCTCAAAGCCCGTGAAGCAGCCCGCCGTGATCGTCATGCCGGAGCGAGAGATGCCCGGGCACAGCGCGATGGCCTGACCGATGCCGACAAGCAGCGCGTCGAGCAGCGTGGCGGTCTTTTCCGTCTTGCGGCCATGGCGCACACGGTCGCTCGCAAAGAGCAGAATGCCCGTGACGATCAGTGCGCCGCCGATAAAGTACATATTATCACTCAGTCCCGTGAAAAAACGGCGAAACGGCACCATAACGAAAAGCGGCAGCGTGCCCACGATGATGAGCAGGATGAGGCGGCGCGCAGGCGGCACGGGGTTCGGCGTGCGATGATGGGCAAGGTCGCCGATGCCGGTGAAAAACTCCACGATCATATCGCGGATATCATCCCAGTAAGCGGCAAACACCGCCACGAGCGTGCCGAGGTGGAGCAGCACGTCGAAAAAGTCGGGCACGTTGCTCGCGCCCTGGATGCTTAGTAAATGCTCCGCGATGGCGAGATGGCCGGAGGACGAGATCGGTAAAAATTCCGCGATCCCCTGCACAAGGCCAAGGATAACGGCGGTCAAAACTGACATAAAAAACAACTCCTTTTGCGTTTTGTTCTGTAATGGCAATATTCTAACAGGATAATTATAGCACGCTTGTTCGCGGAATACCACCCCGAATTGCCGCATCTTCTTTTTCTTTCCTTTTTCGGCACATCCCTTGCGAACGCAGGGCGAATGTGCTATGATTGGCGCGGACTATCAGAAAAGGAGAGATAGAAATGACTTATAACTACCGCACCAAGGGCGTTTGCTCCAAGGAAATGCACATTGAGCTGAACGATGACCACACCATCAAGAGCGTGGAGGTCATCGGCGGCTGCAACGGCAACCTTCAGGGCATTTCGCGCCTGGTCGAAGGCATGAAGGCCGAGGATGCCATCGCGCGCATGCGCGGCATCCGCTGCGGCTTCAAGAATACCTCCTGCCCCGATCAGCTCGCCATCGCGCTGGGCGAGGCGCTGGCGCAGGACAAGCAGTAAGTCGTCATTTTTTGCCCGCGCGGTGCATCGCACGGGCAAAAATGCATAAAATCCTGCAAAATGCCGTTTCCCTCTCTGGACAAACGGCGCTAAACTGTGTATACTGTTAAAAAATAAGCATTCAACGCACTATCAACGCAAAACATTTTGCTTTTGCCGGTCTGACGGGGGAACTTCATGGACATTGATATGGATATCAAAGAGCTCGAAGCGTTCGTCTACGTGGTGGAAAACTGCAGCTTTTCCCGCGCCGCGGAGCTGCTGCACCTGACGCAGCCGACCATCAGCTCGCACGTCTCCGCACTGGAGAGAAAACTGAATATCAAGCTCATCGTCCGCACCACGAAGGAGACCTACCCCTCCGACGCGGGCAAGCTCCTCTACAAATACGCCAAGGAGATCTTACAAGTGCGCGAGAATGCGGCCATCGCGCTGCGCAACTTCTCGCAGGAGATGAAGGGTACGATCTCCATCGCGGCCTCCACGGTGCCGAGCCAGTATTATCTGCCGCACCTTTTGCAGGACTTCCGCGCCCGCTATCCGGACATCACCTTCAATATCCAGATGGAGGACAGTCCCAAGGTCGTGGAGCTCGTCGCCACGCGCAGCGTGGAGATCGGCTTCTGCGGCACGATGGTGGCGAGCCACAAATGCGTCTATCAGGATTTTGCCAACGACCCGATGGTGCTCATCACGCCGAACACCGAAAAGTATCAGGCCTTTGCGGGCAAGCCCTTCCCCATCGAGCAGCTCAAGGAAGAGACGTTCATCAGCCGCGAAAAGGGCAGCGGCACGTATCAGGCGGGCAAGGAACTCTTAAATGAGCTCGGCATCGACATCGCCCAGCTGCGCACCGCGGTCGAGATCCGCTCGACCGAGAGCGTCAAGCAGATGGTCAGCGAGGGTCTCGGCGTCGGCCTCATCGCGCAGAGCGCCGCGCAGGACTATGTTCAGTTCGGAAAGCTTCTCGCCTTCCCCTTCCCCGACTCGCGCTTCCGCCGCCAGCTCTATATCGTCAAGCACAAAAACAGCATTTTATCGCCCATCGCGCAGGTGTTTTACGACTATGCGCGCAAAGCCAAGGACAAAGCATCCGCCAAATAAGGCGGATGCTTTTTTACAGGGATCGCACGCTTTTTTGTCCGATTTTTTCGCGAAATTGTCATTTACTTTTTTCCCTCTCTGGTATATGATAATGCAATAGGTCAACGGCTGCGCTGCACCGGTAAAGCAGCAGGCCTTACGGGAGGGGAAGCGATGGACTGCCGCGATTCCGCGCTGTTTACAGGCGTGGACGAAGCATCGTGCGAAAATATGCTGCGCTGCTTCAGCGCGTATGAGCAGCGCTTCAGCGCAGGACAGACTATCCTCACCTGCGGGCAGCAGCAGGATATGATCGGCGTGCTGCTCTCGGGCAGCGCGGCGCTTCTGCGCCTGCACGCCGACGGCAACCGCACCGTGCTTGAAAGCATGGACGAGGGCAGCGTCTTTGGCGAGGAGCTGGCGTTCACCGGCTTTCGCGACGGCAGCGCGCTCATCGAGTGCCGCGAGGACTGCCGCGTCATCTTCATGCGCTATGACCAGATCACAAAGCGCTGCGAAAACGCCTGCGCCTGCCACAGTCAGGTCGTAACGAACCTCTTCCAACTGCTCTCGAAAAAGTCCCTGCATCTGAGCCGCCGGATCGAGGTGCTCGCCTGCCGCTCCATCCGCGAAAAGCTGCTGTGCTTTTTCGAGCAGCTCGCCGACGAGCACGGCAGCCGGACGTTCCCCCTGCCGTTTTCCCTCAGCATGCTTGCCGACTACATCAGCGCCGACCGCAGCGCCATGATGCGCGAGATGCGCAAGATGCGCGAGGAGGACCTCATCAGCACCGAGGGCCGCAGCGTGACGCTGCTTTAGTTTTTTGCAAGTATTTTTCGTAAATGCAAGTTTTCCTGCATCGTCAGAATTTTGATATTCATTGACGCAAGAAAACTTTCATGATATAAATATAGCATCATTCCATATTCCCGGCGCTGCGTCCAGGAATCCCGCCTGCCGTTCTCCCCGGACGGCACGGCGCTGAATCTCAACAAAAAGGAGAATCATTCATGTATCGCATCGTGAAGAAAGAAGCGCTCAAGCCCACCGTGACCCTCTACGAGATCGAGGCGCCGATGGTGGCAAAGAAGGCCGAGCCCGGCCAGTTCATCATCCTGCGCGTCGATGAAAACGGTGAACGCATCCCCATCACCATCCACGACTTCGACCGTGAGAAGGGCACCGTCACCATCATCGTGCAGACGATCGGCGCCACCACCGAAAAGCTCAGACATAAAGCCGAGGGCGAGTACATTCAGGACTTTGTCGGCCCGCTGGGCCGCCCGACCGAGACCGAAGGCAAGAAGAAGGTCTGCGTCGTGGGCGGCGGCGTCGGCTGCGCCATCGCTTACCCCGTTTTGAAGAAGTTCCACGACTGCGGCGCGGAAGTCCACGCGGTCGTCGGCTTCAAGAATAAGGACCTCGTCATTCTTGAGGACAAGTTCCGCGCGGCGTCCAGCGTTTTGAAGCTGATGACGGACGACGGCTCTTACGGCGAGAAGGGTCTTGTCACCGATGCGCTCAAGGAGCTCATCGACGCGGGCAACCAGTATGACGAGATCTTCGCCATCGGCCCTGCCATCATGATGAAATTCGTGTCCAAGACCACCGAGCCCTACGGCATCCCCACCACCGTTTCCATGAGCCCGATCATGGTCGACGGCACCGGCATGTGCGGCGGCTGCCGCCTCACCGTCGGCGGCGAGACGAAGTTCGCCTGCGTCGACGGCCCGGACTTCGACGGTCACAAGGTCGACTGGGACGAGAGTCTCAAGCGCGGCAAGATGTACTTCGACTGGGAGCGCCACAAATACGAAGAGACCTGCAACCTGTTCAGCAAGGAGGTTCAGTAATATGCCTAACATGAGTCTGAAGAAGAACGAAATGCCCTCGCAGGAGCCCAACGTCCGCAACAAGAACTTTCTGGAGGTTGCCCTCGGCTATACCGAGGAGCAGGCGCTCGACGAAGCAGCCCGCTGCTTAAACTGCAAGAACCATCCCTGCGTCTCCGGCTGCCCGGTGCAGGTCAAGATCCCCGAATTCATCAAGAAGATCACCGAAAAGGACTACGAGGGCGCCTATCAGGTCATCCACGAGACCTCTTCCCTGCCCGCCGTCTGCGGCCGCGTCTGCCCGCAGGAGACGCAGTGCGAATCGAAGTGCATCCGCGGCATCAAGGGCGAGCCCGTCGGCATCGGCCGCCTCGAGCGCTTTGTCGCCGACTGGCACAATGCAAACGTGCAGGAAGCGCCCGCCAAGCCCACGCCCAACGGCCACAAGGTCGCGGTCATCGGCTCCGGCCCCAGCGGCCTCACCTGCGCGGGCGACCTTGCCAAGAAGGGCTACGATGTCACCGTTTTTGAAGCGCTCCACCTCGCCGGCGGCGTGCTGGTCTACGGTATCCCCGAGTTCAGACTTCCCAAGGCCATCGTGCAGAAGGAAGTCGACGGCCTGAAGGCCCTCGGCGTCAAGGTCGAGACGAACATGGTCATCGGCCGCGTCGTGTCCATCGACGAGTTGATGAGCGAGTACGGCTTCGAGGCCGTGTTCATCGGCTCCGGCGCAGGTCTTCCGATGTTCATGCACATCCCCGGCGAGAACCTCTGCGGCGTTTACTCCGCCAACGAGTTCCTGACCCGTATCAACCTGATGAAGGCTTATAAGGACGGCTCCGACACGCCCATCATGCCGCTTCAGGGCAAGAAAGTCGCCGTCGTCGGCGGCGGCAACGTCGCCATGGACGCCGCGCGCTGCTCCAAGCGCCTGGGCGCGGACGTGTACGTCGTCTACCGCCGCGGCATGGAAGAGCTCCCCGCCCGTCACGAGGAGGTCGAGCATGCCATCGAAGAGGGCATCGTCTTCAAGACGCTCAATAACCCCGTCAAGATCAACGGCGATGAGAAGGGCTATGTCTCCTCCATGACCTGCGTGGAGATGGAGCTGGGCGAGCCTGACGCCTCCGGCCGCCGCCGCCCGATCGAAAAGGTCGGCAGCGAACACGATCTGCCGGTCGACTGCGTCATCATGTCGCTTGGCACCACGCCGAACCCGCTCATCAAGAACACCACCCCGGGTCTTGAGGTCAACCGCAAGGGCGGCATCGTCGTGAACGAGGCCGGTCTCACCTCTCATCAGAACGTCTACGCTGGCGGCGACGCCGTCACGGGCGCTGCCACCGTCATCCTCGCCATGGGCGCTGGCAAGCTCGGCGCGAAGAGCATCGACGAGGCACTGAGCAAATAATTTTCGTCAGCGAAAGCGCGCAGAAGCGTACTTCTGCGCGTTTTCTCAATACCATTTCTCACGAAGGGAGAACTATTATGAATCTTTGGCATGATATTGCACCGGCGCGCGTGCGCCCCGAGGACTTTTTCGCGGTCATCGAGATCGAGAAGGGCTCGAAAAACAAGTACGAGATGGATAAAGAAACCGGCGCGCTGCGTCTCGACCGAATTCTCTACACCTCGACTCACTATCCCGCCAACTACGGCTTCATCCCCCGCACCTGGGCGGACGACGGCGACCCGCTGGACGTTCTGGTGCTCTGCTCTGAATGCATCCGCCCGCTGAGCCTCGTGGAGTGCTACCCCATCGGCGTTATTTCGATGGAGGACAGCGGCAGTCTCGATGAAAAGATCATTGCCATTCCCTTCCAGGATCCGACCTACAACACCTATCAGGACATCTCGGAGCTGCCGAACCATGTGGCAAGCGAAATCCGCCACTTCTTCCGCGTCTACAAGAGCCTGGAGGGCAAGGAGACCGTCGTCAGCGACGTCCTCGGCCGCGAGGAAGCCATCAAGATCATCATCAAGTGCCAGAACGCTTATATTGAAAAATATTGCCGTTAAAGCAAAAAAAGGGAAAGGCTGACGGCCTTTCCCTTTCTATTTTGGCATAAAGAAGGACGCATTCGAAAGAATGCGTCTTTCTTTATGCTGCATCTTCGATTTACTAAATACTCTCCTAGTAACCTCATTAGTAACCTGAAAGCAACTCGGTAACCTCAAAAAACCTCTAAGTAACCCCAAACCTTTACGGCCTTCAGCGGCAAAAGAGGCATATCCTCACAAAGAAAAAATCCCCGAGACCCTTGAGTTTCGGGGATTTTCAGCAAATCAGCGCTTGGAGAACTGAGGCGCGCGACGGGCGGCTTTGAGGCCGTATTTCACGAAACCGAAGCTCGATTTTGCTTGATTTTACGCGGTTTTTCAAGCTTTTTGCTCTTCGTCCACCAGTTCTTAAACCCACGATTTTGTAGGCTTTTGTCGGATTTTAACCCTAATCTTTTTTTGATGTGTCGATTGCTCTGTTGATCACCCCATGTAATTGGGCAGGTTTATTATACTTGACTTTAGCGTAAATGTCCATAGTCACCTTGCTGTTTTCGTGTCCGGCAAGATACTGTACGGTTTTAGGATCAACCGAAGCATAAATCAGGT